>ENA-OWPF01003197-OWPF01003197.1-human-gut-metagenome-genome-assembly--contig:-NODE-3197-length-10220-cov-5.341269_pt1 | contig 10220 bp, 7 predicted proteins | sample MGYA00248261_ERZ651840 | MGnify/ENA primary metagenome ERZ651840 (study PRJEB26924, sample SAMEA4378268) | human gut metagenome | biome: human gut; feature: human-associated habitat; material: faeces...
CTAATACCATGAAAAACACAGTGCAAATATAGAGGTTTTATGTTATGTAGCATAATATTTTATTTGCAAATCTCATATCCTTAACCAGATTTAACAAAAACCATGCTTTAAAACATATCCGTAAAATAATATATATCCCCTTAGAACTTAGGTTCATTCTCTTTAATCTCCTTCAAAGGCAAGGTAAACCAAAAAGTGGAACCTACTCCCAATGTAGATTCTACCCCGATTCGTCCCCCTAGTTTCTCGATAATATTTTTGCAAATCGCCAATCCTAATCCGGTACCTTGTTTGCAAGCGTTCAACTTAACAAAGCGATCGAATATAGTTCTACAATCTTCCTCCGAGATTCCCATTCCCGTATCCGAGACCGAAACTCGTATTTCATCATTCGATACCTTATAGGCTAATTTGATCTCACCTTCCGAAGTAAACTTAATCGCATTTGTCAAGAAATTAGAAATAACCTGTACGACTCGTTTCGGATCTGAGAAAACGGTCACGGGTTGTGAGCCCTGGTCGAAAACAAATCGAACGTTTTTCGGAATCTTCAAGGCATGTACCGCATAGGTTTCCTCACAGATCTCCTTAAAATCGAAATTTCTCTTCGTAATGTCAAAGGTTCCCGCCTCAATCTTTGAGAAATCAAGGATATCCTCAATCAATTGCAGAAGCAATTCACTATTCTTGTCAATGATATCCACATAAAACTCTCGTTCCTCCTCCTCTATCTCCTTGGTCTCTGCCAGTATATTCGCAAAACCAACAATAGCATTTAAAGGCGTACGGATCTCATGACTCATATTCGCCAAGAACATAGACTTAAGCCGATTCGCCTCTTTAGCCTTAGCTAACTCATATTCTTTCCGTTGACGCTCTCGTTCCACCCAGCGCAATTTATCTTGCATGGCGATCTCATCCGTTATGTCCATCAAGTAATAAAGGATTTTCGCAGGTCTTCCCGCCTCATCATATTTATAAGGGTACGCATACGCTCTCACCCAAACATATTGCCCCTCAAAAAGCTGTCGGTATTGAATACTATATTCACCGATCTCACCCGTAACAATCTTTTCAAAGCCTTGTACAAGTACCCTTTCCCGATCTTCCGGATATACGATCTCACAAAAATCTTTTTTCGTTGTCAAGTTACTTGCTCTCAATCTGGATTTATTACCTAAAACACGTAAATCCAGATCGATATGCATCTTATCGGTTTTAACATCATATTCCCACAGCAAGGAATCACTGCAACGCATAACCGTTTTCAACTTCGTGAACAGTTCCTCTACTTTCTCCGACTTTTGATATTCTTCCGTCTCATCCGTAAACATTAGTACATATCCACAGATATCTTCAGCCTCTCCTTTCAACGGCACACATTTAATAGACAGACGTAAATTTGTACCTTCCTTTTTTGGGTCTATGTTATAGTACTCATTCGTTTGTATATTATCAAATTCATAATTACAATCGAACACAACCATTTCTCCCTGTTTCAGACGAGCGATCTTGTCCTCTGGAAAATTAGGATTCTCGAAAAGATTTATTCCCATAATATCCTTCCGGCTTATAGCGAACAAATTCTCGTCCGTCCTATTGAGATCCACTAGCTGCCCCCTCTCGTCATAAACTTCAATTCCAACAGGTAATTTCTGGAATAGGGCATTAAAGCTCATTTCCTCTAGCATTTTATTACATTGTCCCATCGTCATATTAAATTATAACCACTAATTCCCAACTTTAAATCAATCAAGCAATCTCCTCTATTATTTATACAACAAATGAACGATAATAACGATTGCAGCAGAAGTTTAAAGTTATAGAAATAATATGAAAATCAAACATAATTATGTTGAAAATATATGTTTTCGATATTGAGAAAGAGTCATTCCCGTCCGTTGACGAAAAAAGCGATTCAATGTCGATTGAGACGGAAAATTAGTCAATATAGCGATCTCCTGTATATTTAATCGAGAGTCACGTAGCAACGACTTTACCTCTAACACTATATAGATAGATAAAAACTCCTTGGCTGAAATGCCACACCTTTCATTCATGATCGCACTTAAATAAGTTGTCGTTATATTCAATTTATCCGCATAAAATCCGACATTCTTGTGATTCTTGAAATTCTCTGCCACGAGACTACAGAAATCATAGATCAATTGCTCTTTTCTCAAACTAGTCCTGAAAGGGATTTTCTTACGCACTTTCACATAATAGTCGTAAACATCCATGTAAAAAATCCCCAAGTAACATATAATCCGCTCCCTCAGAAGCCCATTACCCCGATACCGCTCAAGCTCATTCTCTATCAATTTGCAAAATGATTGAAAACGCTCAATACCATTATTATCCTCTATATTATAGTAAAAATGATCCTTCACGAAAAAATGAAATCCCGGATCAAAATGACGTAAGGAACTTAATACATCCCCATGTAGTACATGTGGTATGATGATAAACTTCGCCGAGAAGTCCTCACTCACGTTCCGCATTGAGCATAACTGTCTCGGAAATAAGAAAATCAATTCATTCTTATTCCATACATGCTTATTATCAAGCAAATGAATGATCGCACTACCTCTATTACATACTGCTATTATCCCGTAATCCAAAAAAGAAGGTTCTGAAGTCAATGGACTATCTTCAATCTGTTCCGTAATAATAAAGTCTTTTTCTAATCCGCCTAAAAAACGATCACATGTATTATACCTATTCTCTTGCATATACTCTTATAAATTAAGGGAATACGAAATCTTACCTCCAACAACAATCAACAGAATAATATTATATTTTGTTCTGTCCGTTAAGGTCCCAAGTATATTCGTTTGATATTTTTCTTTCCTTACCCCCTCTTCTATTAGCCATCAAACCTTATATATCAATTGGTGCTAACAGCTAACCAAGGAAATCATAAAAAAATACAAGACAAAATTATATAATAAAAAATTGACTATTAAATGCATAACTAAACTAAAAGCGTACAAAAACACATCAATTGTATACAAAATCGAAACAGACAAAGAATAACCGAAAAAGATCATAAAAATACAGTTAGCTTCATTGACAAAGTAAGTTAACTGAAATACCAAAGCAAGTCAACTTACTTTGCCGATGAAATTAGCTTACTTTGAAAGTATGGATGTTACCCTCGGAAAGGGGCGCTTAAGCAGTGTTCTCAAAAATTCGTGTATTCATGCCTCTATACAAAAAAGGCTATCCGTCACGGACAGCCAATCTCAATTGTTAACCTTAAATCTAATACCATGAAAAACACAGTACAAATATAGGTGGTTTTATGTTATGTAGCATACTGAATTATTTGCAAAATTCATTCGCTTAACTCGATTTAACGAAATCATGCCCTAAAACATAGTTATTAACAAGAAAACTATTCGTTCAGATCTAATAGCTTCCCAAGAAATCGTCGAGGGAACGAGTATCATCATCTGGCATCAATTCTTTTTTCAAACGAAATTTGCGTTTATAGATAGCATCCTTCGTCACATTCAAGACTGACATCAGCTCCGCCGAAGTTAGCCGCAATTTGATCAAGCAACAAAAACGAATGGCATCCTCCGTCAAATCCGGATAAGCGACACGTAAACGACTTATAAAATCATCATAAAGAGTATTTACGATCTCGATCAAGTTTCTCCAATCTGAATCCGGCAATATCGTTTCCGATTTAGAAAGTATCTTCAGCTTCTTGAACGTATCCAACTGTTCCAGCAAACACTTCGCCAAACGCTCCTTTTCCTTGATCAAGGATTCCACGTCACGATGCGCTTTCCACTGAGCCGCATGCTGGTATTCCTTCAAACATTTCTCCTTCGCTTCCAATTGCTCCTTGATGTGCGACATCTCACGACTATAACGTTGTATCAAGATTTCATTTTTATCCACAAGACTCGCTATTTCTCTCAGTTCTTTCTCCTTTTTTGTCTTATAAAGGTGATAACGCAAAAAAGATAACAGAAGCAGGGTAAAAGCGACGATGATTAAAATGATCAGATAATAAATATCTACATAGAAATGCTCCGGCTCCTTTAGAACCGAGCTTATGGCAGTAGATGTGTGCAGCGCAAACTTCATATAAATAGTATTTATTATCTTAATACTTCTTTCTTAGAATTCCCTCTCTCCAAATCGCTTCCAAAAAGCCTGTCCCATATCCGATCAATTGGACAAAAGCCGCTATGATAGATAACAACGCAACGATTCCGTTCTTATTTCTCACTAAAGCGTCAAAAAAGATCAGCGAAATATAAAATAACAATAGCCCCCATACCTTTGGAACGAAAAAAGCGGAAATACATACCCCCAGCAGACCTACCACAAATAAGGCCGGCAGGCAATGTACCCATTTCAATGATTCCGGGTACTTCTGGTACAAGATAATCCTAGCGTACCCCGAATGCCATACTTGCCGGAAAAACTGGACGAAATTTGTTCTTCGCTTATGATAGACCCAAGCGCCCGGAAAATAACGGCATTTATAGCCTGCCGCAAAAATCCGGATACTAAAATCTATATCCTCTCCATAACGCATATCAGAGAAACCACCCAAGGCTTCATACACCTCTTTCCGCATTCCCATATTAAAACTCCGGGGATAGAATGCATCTAAATGCCTCCGGCTTCCTCGGATCCCTCCTGTCGTAAAAAAAGAAGTCATCGAGTAATTGACCGCTTTCTGTATAGCGGAAAAAGAAGAATGCGCCCTGTCAGCACCACCAAAGGCATCCACCTTATAACGCATTAAGGACTCGTGTACTTGTTCCAGATAGCTGGCCGGAACGATACAATCCGAATCCAAGACAATCACGATCTCTCCTTCCGCATAACGTACCCCTTGATTGCGAGCCAAGCCTGGACCTGAATTCTCTATATAGAAATAGCGAATCCTCAAGCGGTTATTATAGGCATTGACTATGGGCTCACAAGGTATAGAAGAACCGTCGTCCACTACGATAACCTCAAAATGTACATATGTCTGCCGGGTAAGGCTGTTTAATAAATCGTCTATCTCCTCCGGACGATTGTAGACAGGAATAATAATTGAAAATACTTCCATTAAGCTAGATTTAATCTGCCGACAAAAGTAAAGAGTTAAAAAGCGTGTGTCAAAAAAGGGCACTGGACAAATAGAGGACATAGCTGGACATCGAATACCCCCTATTTTTTACCCCATAATAGAAAAACTGGACAAAATCCATAAGATACGCTCAGTTTATCCATACGGAAAAGTCTATTTATCAACAGCTTACAAAATACAATACTATCCGCTACTATTTGGACAAAGACTGGACGCACACAATATTATTTCATTCGCACATCTGCCCCCCACATTAATTTTTCCCGAAGCGTCTGATAAAAAGTATGGTTATAGCGCTTGATGACTTTCGTCGTATAATCGGCCTTGCTCATCTTTAATTCGATACCTGCCGGGAATATTTCCGAACGTCCATCCAAAGAGATCAGAAAATATTTATTCCGGCTCTCTACCCGAAGCGTTATTATATCTGAATCCGGAATCACCAACGGACGCACGTTCAAGGAATGCGGAGCGACCGGACTCAAGACAATGCTATTACTTTGCGGGACGATAATCGGCCCATTTACGCTCATCGAATAGGCCGTGGAACCGGTAGGTGTAGCCACTACCAAACCATCCGCCTGATAAGAAGTCAGATATTCCCCATTCAAGAATGTATGAATCGTAATCATCGAGGAACTATCACGCTTCAGCACGGCGATCTCATTCAAGGCGTAATTATATCCGCGAAACGCACGGTCTTCCGTATATAAACGCAAGAGGGTTCGTTCCTCTACCTTATAGTAATTCTTAAAAATCTCATCCAGCGTATCCTCAACCTCATTACTGCTGACATCCGCAAGGAAGCCTAGCCGTCCGGTATTAATACCTAAAATAGGAATATCCTGTTTATTTACCCGGGCCGCCGTACGAAGGAACGTACCATCTCCTCCCACGCTAAGCGCTATATCCAGATCAAACTCATCACCCACTAATAGCCCGCTCACCACTGGCTCAAAACCAAAAGCATCGGTAAGGAATGTATAAAAAGGGCTGTCCACATAAATATCAGCCTCTTGTTCACGAAGCTTCTCAAACAAGCGTTTAATCAGATTCTGTCTCTCGATCTGATATTCACTTCCAAATATTCCAACTTTCATTCTACGCTCCTTACTTTACATATTCATATAATGTAATAACTCATTCATCCGCTGCTGCAACATATCATCCACCATCCCCTTCTCCATAAAATGATAAAGCACCGTATAATTGAAACGCTCGAAACTACGGATCACGGGAGAGGCATCTTCCAAATCAATCTTAAGGGTTATAAGCAGACGGCCCGTATCTTTATCTTGATGGGATAACAAATTAAGGACATGGGCATTATTCGCCTCTACCAAACGGGCGATATCCGTTAATGAATAATCCTGTGGCATCATTTCCAATACGATCACGCTTCCAGCCGCCTCCGCATTACATAGCTCGGATAAAGCATCTACCAAACGATCCCGGGTAATCGCCCCCAAATAAGTTCCGTCCACGGAAACCACAGGCAACAGGCTCAATCCATATCGGGTTATCATTGCCAACGCTTCATGTAAATGTCCATTTTCCGAAATCGCCGGAGCGAATAAAACCGGCTCACCGATCGTAGCCGAAGGATCCGGCAGCGCCAATAAGTCTTTTTCCGACACTAAACACTGGTATGCGTTATCACTCAATAACGGAAGATGCTTGAGTTTAAAATCCTCCATTAACGCCAACGCATATTCCGCTGTGTCAAAACTTTTTAACACCGGAATTTCCTTTGTTATGAAATCTTTCACCAACATTATTCTGTTAATTCCCTAAATCCTGCTAAATTTGCCGATACTTTTGTGCAAATGTAATGAAAGAAAAAAGATATACGATATACAATGACAAATTTAAGTGTAAACATTAACAAGGTTGCTACTATTCGTAACGCGAGAGGTGGCAATATGCCAAACGTGCTGAAAGTAGCGCAAGACTGTGAATTATTCGGGGCACAAGGAATTACGGTTCATCCCCGTCCGGATGAACGACACATACGCTATAGCGATGTTTATGGACTAAAACCTCTTATCCGGACAGAATTTAACATAGAAGGTTATCCTTGTGATAAATTCATCGACTTGGTATTGAAGGTAAAACCGACCCAAGTCACACTGGTTCCGGACGCTCCGGATGCCATCACGTCGAACTCAGGTTGGAACGTAAAGGACAATTTCGATTACTTAAGCGAATTGGTAGACACCTTTACCTCACAAGGAATCCGTACATCCATCTTCGTCGGAACAGACTTGGCGAATATCGAACTAGCGGCGAAAACAGGTACGGACCGTATTGAGCTATATACGGAACCTTATGCGACCTTTTATCCGGAAGATCGTGACAAAGCGATCGCTCCTTTTGTAGAGGCCGCGCAATTAGCTAAAAACTTAGGATTAGGCGTAAATGCCGGACACGACTTGAGCTTAGAAAATCTGGCTTTCTTCAACAAGAATATCCCTTGGCTGGAGGAGGTTTCTATCGGCCATGCCTTGATTTGTGATGCGCTCTACCATGGTTTACAAGAGACGATCGCTTTATACAAGGCATGCTTGAATAGTTGACAAGTGACAGTTTATAGTTATAAATCATAAATTATAATTCATAATTCGAAACGATGAGTATTTTACTTTCACTACAGGCCGTGGGCTCTCAGGCGGCAGATCAAATGCCGGATTTAACGGCTGTAACCCTTCCTACGGAAGCGGAAATCAATGTGATAGACCTTGCCTTTAAGGGAGGTTGGATTATGGTGGTATTGTTACTGCTCTCTCTGATGGCTATTTATATTTTTGTTCAACGTCTGATCATCATTCGCCGTGCGGGAAAAGAAGACGAGACGTTCATGAATCGTATTAAGGACTATATCCATGAAGGAAAAGTGGACTCGGCTCTCAATTTATGCCGGAGCACCAACACACCTTCCGCCCGTATGATCGAGAAAGGCATTACCCGTTTGGGCCGTCCGATGAACGATGTGCTCGTAGCGATCGAGAATGTCGGAAATTTGGAGATCGCTAAACTGGAAAAAGGTTTCCCCTTGATCGCGACGACCGCCGCCGGCGCTCCCATGCTTGGTTTCCTTGGGACAGTAACCGGTATGGTACGTGCTTTCTTCGATATGGCAAACGCAGGCACCAATGTTGATGTCTCCCTATTATCCGGCGGTATCTATGAGGCCTTGGTAACAACCGTTGGCGGTCTGGTAGTTGGTATCATTACATTGTTCGCATACAACTATCTGGTATCTCAAGTAGATAACGTCGTGAACAAGATGGAGGCTCGTACGATGGAATTCATGGATTTATTAAATGAACCGGCTAATTAATTGATAATGGAGAATTGAAAATTGAAGATGAGCCAACTCTCCTCTATTTAATTTTCAATTCTCCATTTTCAATTTTCAATTATAAAAAATTATGGCTCTAAAAAGAAGAACAAAGGTAAACGAAGCGTTCAGCATGGCCTCTATGACCGACGTCATATTCCTCTTGCTGATCTTCTTCATGGTTACCTCTACCGTAGTAATCCCGAACGCCATCAAGGTTACCTTGCCGCAAGCGCAAAAGCAAACAGCGGCGAAACCTCTTACGAGGGTAACGATAGACGCGAACTTGAATTACTACGTGGCATTTGGAAAGCAAAAAGAGGTACAGGTCTCATTTGATGAGATCACTCCTTTCTTGCAAGATAGTTACGCGAAGGAACCGGAGATGTTCGTCGCCTTATATGCCGACGAGACCGTGCCTTACAAAGAGATTGTAAAGATACTGAATATAGCGAACGAGAATAAATTCAAGATGGTGCTTGCCACCCGTCCGCAGAAATAACAGATATGAGACTGAATAAGGATGACATATACAGTTTAATCGGTACCGTTGCTTTTCACGGTGTCATTCTACTGATACTTTGGTTTACCGTATTGAAAACCGAGGTACCGGATGAAGACGGGGGTGTACTCGTTAATTTCGGGAATGTAGATGCCGCCGCCGGAATGTTCGAGCCCAAGTATACCGGGCAAGAACCGCCTCAGGAAACGACCACTCCCCCTCCTCCCGTACCGGAGCCGCAAGTGGAAACACCCAAGCAGGAACTCATCACTCAAGATATCGAGGAAAGCGTAGCCCTTGAGGACGCTAAAAAGAAGAAAGAGGAAGAGAAACGCAAGAAACAAGAGGCTGAGAAGAAACGGAAAGAAGAGGAGGAGAAAGAACGTATCCGCCGGGAAGAAGCCGAGAAGAAGCGTCTGGCCGAGGAACGCCGCAAGAAGGAACAGGCCATTAGCAACAAGGTGGCCGGAGCTTTTGGTATGGGAAACGCCGAGGGTAACAGCCAAGGCGACGCTGAAAGCGGAACCGGTAACCAAGGAAGTCCGTTCGGTAACTCTGATCACGGGGCGAATGAAGGCGTAGGCGGTTACGGATCATTTAATTTGAACGGCCGTTCCATTGGTGCCGGAGGTCTCCCTCGTCCCGCTTACACGATCCAAGAAGAAGGTCGTATTGTTATCAATATAACCGTAGATCCGAAAGGCAATGTTATATTTGCCGAGGTAGGCCGGGGAACTAATATCGACAACGCCTCCATGCGTAAAAGCGCTTTGGACGCAGCTCGAAAGGCGAAGTTCAACAGTATCAGTGGCGCTAATAACCAGAGTGGTACTATTACTTACGTGTACAAATTTAAATAATTGAATCTTATGAAGAAAGCGATCGTATTCTTAGCGAATGGCTTCGAGGAAATGGAAGCCACGGGAACCGTAGACATTTTGCGTCGCGGAGGTATAGACACGAAAACAGTCTCCATCACAGACGACCGTAAAGTGGTGGGTGCCCATCATATGGAATATATGGCAGATGCCCTACTTTCCGAAACTGATTTTTCAGGTATAGACGCCTTGATCTTACCGGGAGGTATGCCCGGAGCATCCAATCTAAACGAGTCTGAGGCGGTAAAGGAGGCCTTATTGCAACAATATCGCCAAGGAGGTATCGTAGCCGCTATCTGCGCCGCCCCGATGGTATTGGGCGGCCTTGGCTTATTAAAAGGCCGTAAAGCGACTTGCTACCCCGGGTTCGAACCGAAATTGATTGGTGCCACCGTA
>ENA-OWPF01003200-OWPF01003200.1-human-gut-metagenome-genome-assembly--contig:-NODE-3200-length-10211-cov-2.679500_pt1 | contig 10211 bp, 8 predicted proteins | sample MGYA00248261_ERZ651840 | MGnify/ENA primary metagenome ERZ651840 (study PRJEB26924, sample SAMEA4378268) | human gut metagenome | biome: human gut; feature: human-associated habitat; material: faeces...
GTCGTTCTTCTACCGCGATGTCCTACGCGTCGGCGTTGAGTGGATGGGCTGGCTTTCGTCGGCCTCGGGTGTGGGCGCGGTGCTGGGTGCCGTGCTCGCGCTCCGCTTGCCGCCGCACCTGGTCAACCTTAAAACACTGCTCGTGGCGCTCATGTCCGTGGGCCTGGGAAGTCTGCTCTATGTGGGGACACCGTACGTGGGCGTGGCCCTCGTCGGCCAGATCGCCCTGGGCATAGCTTGGGGTGTCGTCAACCCGCTCCACAACACCATTGTGCAAACGACGGCACCGCTTGAGCAGCTCGGCCGCGTGAACTCGGTTATGGGCTTTGGCAACATGTTCGCCGGCGTGGCCCCGCTGGCGATTGCCCCGTGGCTGGCGGCGACGTTTGGCGTGCAGCAGACGCTCATCGGAGCAGGCATGGTCGTGACGGCAGTCCCCGCGGCGTTGCTGCTGTTTGGGCGCTGCCATTTGGATCGTGCCGTAAAGCAGTAAAGACCATCACAACATTCGATGAAAATCGCGATTTTGCCGAAAAACGTCGAATGTTGTGATGGTTTGGCCCGCAAACGTCACTTCCACCACAAAGGGGCCAGGCACCTTTGTGGTGGATTTTGCTTTGACGGGCCGCGCCTGCGCCTTGGTATACGATGTACGCCGTTCACGAATACACCCCACACCGCCGCACAACCCAGAAAGGTCCCCATGGACACCACCTTCAGCCACATCAAAGCCGTGTTCTGCGATATCGACGGCACGCTGCTCACGAGCCAGCACACGGTGTCCCCGCGCACCGTGGCGGCGATCCGCGCCCTGCGCGAGCGCGGCGTGCTCTTTGGCCTGTGCACCGGGCGCGACGCCCACGCGACCGAGGCCATGTACGAGCTCTGGGGCATCGAAGGCCTGGTGGACGTGCTCGTGGGCTGCGGTGGCGCCGAGGTCATCGACCGCGCACACGACATCAACGAGCTGAGCTATCCGCTGCCGGGCGAGACCATCGCGCGCATCTGCAAGCACATGGCGGACCTTCCGGCAACGCCCGTCTGCCCCCGAGACGGCGTGTTCTACGTGCCCGAGAGCAACGCGTGCGTCGAACACCTGTCGCGCGTCGACGGCGTGTCCTACAAGGTGGTCGATTTTGCCGAGTTTTTGCGCGAGCCGCAACCCAAGGTGATGTTTACCATGGCGCCCGAGGTGATGCCGCAGGTGATTGAGCGGGCGTCGACGTTTGCCGATAACACTGTTAAGGCGGCGGCTCTGCAAACCACGCAGCGGCTCTACGAGTTCATGGATCCGCGCGTGTCCAAGACGCGCGGCCTTGTGCGCGTGGCGGAGCTCAACGACATGGAGCTCCAGAACATCTGCGTGTTTGGCGATGCGGACAACGACACCTGCATGGTGGCCGACGCCGGCGTGGGCGTGGCCATGGCAAATGGCAGCGACGCCACCCGTGCCGCCGCCGATTTTGTAACCGCCAGCAACGACAAAGACGGCATCGCGATCTTTATCGAGGAGCATCTGCTGTAGCGCCGGGGGAGAGCCGCCACAAAGGGGCAGGCACCTTTGTGGTGGCCTCAGGCGATTTGGGCGAATTGATACCTAAAATCTGCGCGCAAATTCAGATATGGTTGTCTGAACATTACGCTTCTAACTACCGATGAGTTAAAGATATTCCCATCAATTTGGTAGTCTATTCCTCCCGGTTAATGACCTACCGTCCACGGTCGATTTTCGACCGTTCACAGGATGCTTGCTCTTGAGCAAAATGTTGTGCAAATAAATAAAATGCTATTAAAAAACTGATAACTAGCTTAATTACCAGTAGAAATAGATATTTCATAGCGAATAAACGAAGGTTAATCCGAGCAAATGTCAAGAGAATTGAGAACTGGCTACAAAAATGTCGGTTTTGTTGCTCGGATGTTTAAACAACAGTTACAATAGTATTACTACGCGAGCGCAATTACAGATTGCGCAGATACGTTTGATAGTGAAAGAGCAAGATCGCGGTCTCTTGAGGAGGAGACATCGATGAAAGCAAATTCAGATAAATCTAAGCAGAGTAATAAAGCGACACATCGTGTACTAGCAGGTGTTTTGTGCGGAGCTTCCGTTTTGAGCCTGGTACTGTCGCTCGTTATGCCCCCGATCTCGCAGGCCATCGCCAGCGACACCCAGACAGTTTTTACCGAGGAAACTGTAATGGGGTGCTCAAAGTGAAGAAGTTCGCCGCATGTAGCTTTATGGCAACTGTTCTCGTTGCAAGCACGCTGCTGTCCCCGTTCAGCGCGGCCACCTCTGCGAGCGCGGCTACCACTGTGAACAAGGGCATCTACAAGCCCACGCCTATCGGCATCGGTACGAATATCGATGTCTCTACCCGCGATCCCGGCGTGGCCACCTACGTCGGCCGCGACATGTACATCGGTGGAAAACCGAGCGACCCTAGCATTCTTGGTGCGGAAAACGCCCCCACCGGTTCATATGCCGTCGAGGCCGAGGGCCTTACCGTCGTGCAGGGTAAGCTTGCGCTCAATCCCCTCAAGGAGAGCTGGCCTTACACGGATAGTAATAACAATACGTCTGGCGCGGGATTTCGCTTCGGTACCGTCGGTTTTGGTTCCCATTTCCGTCCTGTCGACGGCAGCACCGTGCTTGCGGTGGCTGGAATCGACAGTGCGATCACCTACATGAGCGTTGGTTACAGCGGCGACTTGCCGGGGAAGACTACCGTTGGCGCTTGGAACAAAGGCGCTTGGGTCGGACAGCAGAAATCTTCTGAGGGCGCGACTCCTTCCGGCTTTGCCTACACCGCGCAGATCGCAGGCCCCATCACATACTGGCGCGATTACAATGAACGCCAATCCGTGGTGACAATGCAGGGTAATTGGTACGAGGGCAAGGACTCTCAGGAAAGCAACCTGTTCTATCAAACTGATGTTTTGGCTGATGTCAACGGTAAGGATTACACCAATTTCCTGGAGTCCGAAGTAAAGGCGAAGATATCCACGCCCCTCGCAAAGCTTGACCCCACCGGGGGTTACACGGTTGGGGTTGCCGAGGAGAATCTCAACTACACCATTAAAAAGTACAACAACTCGGATAACAGACCCACGTACGGTCTCAAGTTCGATAACTCCACTAAGAATTTTACCCGCAAGACGAACTACACCGATGTAAACGGCAACAACGCTTCCGCCCAGGTGGAACTTGTCAACAACGAGAAGCTCATCACGTTTACCGGCAATGCGAACGAAAGCGGCAACGGTTCTCCGCTTCAAGTCTTTAACCTGGAGGCGTCGGATCTTACCAACTCCATTGGCGACACGACCTACCGTGGCGTGGACTTCAGCTTCAATAAAATACCCGTGGGCGCCTCCGTGGTCGTCAACATCATCGATGATGACAAGCCTGCGACTCCGGTTGAGTTCAACACCGGCTGGCGCTTCTGGTGGAATGGTGAGGAAATCTCCCGCGGGTACGAGGAGGGTGACACCCCTGAGGCTAAGCACCTCGGGGCTCAGTACTCCACTGCCGCTCAGAGCATCCTGTGGAATTTCGCAACGGCCAGCCAGGTCACCATCCGCGGTGGTATGGCCCTTGAGGGCATTGGCGGTGATGGGAAGTGGACAGACGACGACCCGGCAGCCGCCATGTTGGGCAGCATAGTTGTTCCCAACGGCAGCTTCGAGGACCACGTGACCACCAACGGGCGTGTTTATGTTGGCGGGGACTTCCAGATGTACAACCCCACGGTCGCGTGGGATTTCACGAATCTTGAGGGCAAATCGGCTTCCGTCATCGATATGGATCAGGAGCGTCACAACTTCCCGTGGTCCGGGTCGTATACACCGGACGGCTCTGCCATTGCGTGGAGCAAGGTCGACGCTGCGGACGGCACTACGCTGCTCCCCGGTTCCTCGTGGGCTATCTATGGTTCTGTCGAGGATGCTGTCGCGGGCAATAACGCTATCGTGACGGTGACGGACGGTGGCGCAAATGATTACGCTTCGGTTCATGGCGAGCTTCAGTTCAACTATTTGAACCAGAAGGCCGATCCGAGTACGGAGATCTCGGATTCTAATCCGGCATTCACCTATTACATCAAAGAGGAGACGGCGCCGGAGGGTTACCAGGTTTCGGACAAGATCTACTACGCAACCATGAACAATGCTGGTGAGTCGGTGAACTATGTCCAGGGCTACGTGGATGAGAACGGGAACGAGGTTCCGTTCACACCTTCTAACACCACGGGTGCCATCGCCAACACCAAGATCACGGGTTCCGTGTCTTGGACCAAGGTGGAGGAGGGCGACACAGGACACGCTCCTTTGGCTGGTTCCGAGTGGAAGCTCACCAAGACCAAGGACGCCGATGGTACGGACGTTAACCAGTCCTGGACCGTGAGCGATCAGGTGAGCGACCAGTCGACTTCGAGCGATACCACGTGGGTAGACACCGACACCGCGCCTGGCAAGTTCACGCTCGAGGGCCTGCTGCCGGGCACGTATACGCTCACGGAGACCCAGGCTCCGTTTGGCTACGAGAAGAACCCGACGGGTTACAAGTTCACGGTGTCCAGCACGGACGGCTCCATCGCGTGGAAGGGGGACGAGCAGCCGAGCATCATTGATAGCACTGCGTACATCTCCAACAAGCGCAGCGTTACGTCCGTGACGATCCCGGTGACTAAGTCCGTCCGCAATGCGGATTGGCCGAAGGATGCTGATGGCAGCTATGTTTTGTTCGACTTCGAGATCACGGCGGCGACGTCCGATCCCGCGGCTCCGATGCCTGGCGTAACGACCATTTCCGTTGCACCTACGGACGCGTCCAAGGTCAACGACATCGTTGCGAACTTTGGGGAGATTGCATTCAACAAGGGCCATCTTGCCAAGATCGACGATTCGAACACGACTGGCGCCAAGACCTACACCTACACGGTGAAGGAGGTCGCGCCTACCACCGGTGCCATCGACAAGCTTCGCTACTCCAAGGCCGAGTACCAGGTGGCCGTCACGGTGAAGGCCGTCATGGATGAGACCACTGGCAAGTACTCCGGCCTCACCACCTCCACCACGGTCACGCAGGTGAAGGACGACATGGGCAATACTGTGAGTAACACCATCGGCAAGGACGCCGAGCCCAACGCCATCCCCGCCTCCACCTTCACCAACGTGAAAGTCCTCACGGACCTCCCGCTCACCGGCGCGGGATGGACCGAGAACTCCATGCTCCTCGTGGGCGCCGGTCTCATGCTTCTGAGCGGCATCGCTGCGGGAGCGTATTGGTTCGCTACAAAGCGCCGCCAGGACGACCCGTCCGATGGCGCTAGTAGATAGATGTTTATGAATGTCGGGCTCATTTCTGAAAGGGGAATCATGAACCGATTCGTACAAAAGCTGATCGCCGGCGCCGCCGCCGTAGCGATCGCCGTAACCGGCCTGGTGGGCGGAGCGCCTGTGGCCAAGGCTGCGGATACGCAGCCGACGGACGGCACCATCACTATCATCAACAACGATTCCGCTACGTATGACCATACGTTCGAGGGCTGGAGGCTCGCCACCCTGAAGAACGTTACCGTTACCGGTACGGGTGAGAATGCCTCTATCAACTTCGAGATCGATACCACTGACGAATTCGTTAACGTTATTGTCGAAGTCATGAGTGAGATGACCGTGGACGGCAAAAACGTTAAGACCGAGTACGAAACTGACGCTAACTACAACGGTAGCGTGACTGGTACCGAGGCAAACCCCATGGGCTACCTTATCGACAAGGTGTTTAAGACTGGTGGGAATGCTACTGTCGAAAACACTGAGACGCTGTGGAAGAACAGTTCCACTGCTCTCCGTGAATTCGCGACTAAGCTTTCCGCAAAGACCCTGACTTCCTCCGTGGCTGACAATCACAAGACGGATTTCAAGAGCGGTAATGCGACGACCGGCGCGAATGAGTGCAAGCAGGGTTTCTGGTTCCTGATGGACACGACCGCCGATCCGAAGGGCACCGTTAACGCAAATGCTATTGAGTCTCAGTCCATCCCGATGCTGCTTGCTACCAAGCTCGTTAACCCGACTGATCAGGATGCTCCTGACTACGCTGGCGCTACTGCGAACCTGGGCACCGTGACCCTTAAGGCCAACGAACCTTCCATCAACAAGGAGATCACCAAGGTCAACAAGGCTGATGCCGATTCCAAGACCAAGATGAACGCTCGTATCGGCGACACGATCACCTATACCCTTACCACCACGATTCCGGACTACACCGGCTACGTCGATCGCTCCCGCGTGCTGCAGCTTATCGATACCGCTGCTCACGGCCTGAAGGACGTTACGGTTACCAAGGTTAAGGTTGGCGACACCGAGCTTAATGAGGATACTGACGCCGATAACAACGGCTACGTCCTGAAGCAGGACAAGAATCAGATCGATCCCTTGGACAACTGCAATAAGGCTGACGCTACTGTCACCACGGTTGACCTTGCTCACTACGTGAACACGAACGACAACATTGCCTCTGGTGCTACGGTTACTGTTACCCTGACCGCTGTTGTCGACTCCGATGCCGTTATCGCTGGTACCGGTAACCCCAACACCGTCGAGCTTAACTACTCTCGCGCCCCGAGCGGCGCCGAGCATAAGGTTCCGGGTCCCACCGTTCGCGTGTACACCTACGACTTCAACATCCACAAGACCAATATGGCTGGCAACGAGGCGCTTACTGGTGCTCAGTTCGCCATCGCCCGCGTGGATGCGAACAATACTGAGACATTCATGAAGGTTGACACCAACGGAATGTGGTCTGATGCGACGGACGCCGACCTCACCGATGGTAAGCCGACTGTCGGTGGAAACGCAGCTTTCAAGACTAGTGACACCGGCAATATCTCCATGAAGGGTCTGCCTGCTGGCACGTATCACGTCTACGAGATTAAGGCTCCTGATGGCTACACCAGCATCGGCCTTCCCGATTTCAAGTTCATCATCACCCCGACGTTTGATACCGCCGGCACGACGGTAACGTCCGTGGCGTACGAGAAGACGACCAATACCGACGGCAATCGCGTCTCCTTCGGTACGGGCGAAACCGCTTCTATGGCTCAGATCAAGAACGCCAAGAATCTCACCGAGCTGCCTATGACCGGTGACCTGGGCATCAAGGTCTTCGTTACTGTGGGTGTGCTGCTCATGGCTGCTGGCGCCGCCTTCGCCCTGAGTGCACGAATGCGCGCTTAATTCCCTAGCTTGATGACGCGGCGAGCGGGCGATCGTCGTCTCCTATCAGCGCCTGCGCGTCGCGTTCTCATCTTCCCTTTCGCCGCACCCCGTCGCGCTTGGACCCGCGGCGGGGTCGGTGCTTTGACCGCGCCCTCGCACCCACACCCCCGGAGGTGAACCACATGGAGGCAATCAAGCCCGTATCGACGATGCGCACGCCGAGCGGCGGTTCGAACCCGGCTTCCCCCAGCCGGCGTAAACCGCCCCTCGTCCTGCGCCTGCTTTCCCTTCTGTGCTTTGCCGCTGGCTTTGTTATCGTGGCCACGCCCCTCGTCCTGCGCGCTATTTCCCAGGCTGAGCAAACGGCCGCAGTTACCGCAGCCCAAAACACCGTGGATGGCTGGCCCTATCCGCAGGCGGAGGAGGCCCTCGCGGCCGCACACGCCTACAACGAGCAGCTGGCCGCCGGCGGTCAGGACGTCATCGGCGAGGTTGTGGACCCGTTCGGTAGCACCTCCGGCGCCTCCACCGCCTCTGGCTCTGAGGATTCCATCGCCTCGCAAGACACCACCTACCAGGGGCTTCTTAACGCGGGATCGGGCCTTATGTGCTCGGTGCGCATTCCTAAGATCGACGTGAACCTGCCCGTGTACCACGGCACCTCCACCGAGGTACTCGCCGCGGGCGCCGGCCACCTGTATGGAACGTCGCTTCCCGTGGGTGGCGCGAACACGCACGCCGTGCTTACCGGCCACCGCGGCGTGCCGGGCTCGCTCCTGTTCACGCGTCTGGACGAGCTGCAGGTTGGCGACTCGTTTTACATCGAGGTGATGGGCGAGGAGCTGGGTTACAAGATCGACCGCATAGACGTGATTACGCCCGACGACGATTCCAAGTTGCGCGTGACCGCCGGCGAGGACCGCGTGACGCTCATGACCTGCACGCCCTACGGCGTGAACTCGCACCGCCTGCTGGTATCGGGTGTGCGTGCAAGCATTCCGGATGAGGTTCCCGTGCCCGAGGAGGCGCAGGGCATCAACACCACCGCGGTGGCGCTGGGCGTTTTGGGCGCGCTGCTGGCGATTGTTGTGGGTCTCGTTGTGGCCGGGCACGTGCGCAAGAAGCGGCGCGCCGCGCAGCGTGCCGCCGTTGCCGCCGCGGTGACGTTGGACGCCGACGCGGCTGCTGGCGATGGCGGAAACGGGTGGACCGCGGGAGCCTCCAGGTTTGCGGCCCCCTTCGCCTCCTCTGCTTCAGCCTCCTCGGCTTCCCCCGATTCCGATGCCGATTCTCCCGGCTATCGCGGGCGACACCTGCGCTAGCGCCCGCGTCGGTGCTCAATATCGCTCGAAGTGTAGCGCCTTCGCTCGCTTCCTGGTCATTTGCCAGAACCGCGGCGCGATCCCGAACATGCCGTACGACGCGATGGTCGAGCTTCCTGCCTACATCGGCAAGAACGGCCCCGAGGTCATCTCGCGCGACAACATCCCGCTGTTCCAGCAGGGCCTCATGATGCAGCAACTCAACTCCGAGAAGCTCGTGGTCGAGGCGTGCATCGAGGGTTCGTATGAGAAGGCGCTCAAGGCGTTCACGCTCAACAAGACGGTCCCGTCCATGACGGTGGCCAAGGAGATTCTCGACGACATGATCGAGGCCAACAAGGATTTCTGGCCTGTGCTTAAGTAACGAGGCCTTCGACGGCCCGACTGCGAACGGTTCGCAGCGGCCTTTGAGGTTCATAGGCTCCCCCTGGGGTACATCCCAGGGGGAGCCTCTCAGAAGCGCCCGAGGGGCGCTTTTTGTGTATATGGAGGCAAAAGGGATATGCAGTCTTTATATACGGCCTCCTTTTAGGAGGGTCGATTTCTCCGGTTGATTTCTGATCTCAGCTGAACACATTGAGCGGATAGGCCGTTTCCGCAGTTAGCCGAAAGCCCCCGGGGTCCCTCCCGGGCCCCGGGGCGGCATTTTCCCAGTTGAAGGAACGGTGGAGATGTGTTTCGGTGGGTCCGGTGGCCATACTCCGCTCTCCGCCCGGCACCTCTTCCAAGGGAACCGACGAGGGCGCCGGCGCCCAGTATGTCTAAGAGAACGGTTCTTTGGGCAATACTGCTTATGATTTTACGACTGATGATAAGGGCGAAATCAGCGTCAAGGGCCTCGATGCTGGCGCCTACACGGTCGAGGAGACCCATACGCTCCCCGGCTATAACACCGTGCCCAAATTCACGTTCACCATTACTGCCACGGGTCTTAATCAGAACGAGGGCGAGAATACGTTGACGGTGACCACATCCAAGAATGGCTCTGGTCTCGTCACCAATTCCTCTTCTGGTGGCGGCACCGTTACCCTTACCGTCAAGAACAAGAAAGGCTCCGGCCTCCCGCTGACCGGTCTTAACGGCGTGACCTTCACTTGGATCGCTGGCAGCGCAGTGCTGTGCATCGGCGTGGCACACCTCATCCGCAGCCGTAAGCAGGCTGAGGAGTCCGAGCACGAGTAACGCTCGCTCACCCATCACTTTGGCAGGTGGGATGTGATGGCCATGAGACTTGCGGACACTTTTCTCGTCCATCTACGCTCTTGCTTTGCCATTCTCTTTTCGGGGCAAACTCCGCACTGGAGTTTGCCCCGTTTTTTTGGGACAACGCAGCCAGGCTCCATTGCTCGATGGATCAAGCGTATGAATATCGAACAGATGTTTGCAATTATTGCGTTTACCAGCTGCGGGTGCATACGCTCGCAGTAAAATGGCCTTGCGACGCATCCCGTGCGCGGGCGGCCGACGACTCGATCGGAGGTCCCCAAATGCTGAAATTCCTTAACGCGCTCGCCGCCCTCGCGGCGGTGGGCTCGTTCGTCATCGCGTTTCTTGACTCGTATGAGGTTCGGTTTAAGGTCCGTAGGCGCACGCGCGGTGCGGACGGTAGAAGGCATTTGCGCCGTAACAAGCGCAAATAAGAATGCCCGGGGTTAGAGGCCCGGGCAT
>ENA-OWPF01003209-OWPF01003209.1-human-gut-metagenome-genome-assembly--contig:-NODE-3209-length-10196-cov-6.758111_pt1 | contig 10196 bp, 11 predicted proteins | sample MGYA00248261_ERZ651840 | MGnify/ENA primary metagenome ERZ651840 (study PRJEB26924, sample SAMEA4378268) | human gut metagenome | biome: human gut; feature: human-associated habitat; material: faeces...
CCATTGACTTCCGCGCTTCCGCAAGAAGTGTGTTGCTGATCGGCAGACTAAAAAGCGGTGACACCATCCGCGTGGTCGCACAGGATAAGAACAGTCTTGCACCGGAAGGACCGTCCATTGCCTTCGAGTTGCATCCTGAATACGGCTTTCAATGGAGAGGTATCTGTGACGCAACCGTGGATGATGTATTGAATGGTTCTGGACAAGCACAGACAAAGACGATGCAAATGGAGGATGAACTCAAGCGGATGCTCACCTCCCGGATACCTGCCGAAGATGTATTAACCTGCGCAAAACGCATGGGAATCTCTGAACGAACGCTAAACATTGCCAAGAAAAATCTCGGCGTTATTTCAGAAAAATGTGGTGGACAATGGTACTGGCATTTACCGGAGCAAGGCTGTAAGGATGTAAGCTCTTAAAGGCTTTGCACCCTTGCATTCTTCTCTCTGCACTTTCGCCCCCTGTTTCGGCGTGTGAGCCGCTGTGTGCGGTTAGGGGATGAGGTGGCGTGTGTACCCGACGAGGGGAGATTCAGCCCGCACAGGGCGAATTCTGGGGCGGCATAAAAACGGCGAATACGCCGCCGTGACCTGCGGGCGTCCAGCGTTTCAACGGCACGAAGCTCACGCCGAGGGTAGTGATACCGCCCCCATGCAGGAACGCCAAAAAAGCACTGTGTGCAGGGAGAAAAATTCTTTGAAAGCCAGCAGTAGAAACATCTCGTTTCTCTGCCGCAGATGGAAAATTTCTCTGCGTAAGCCGTTATTCCCAATAGGCGCAGAGAGTTCCTGTTACGGGAGCTTTTATCACCTCCGTTGGAGGTGGCCAGCATCGCATTTGTCTGGTCTGCGGCAAAGCCGCTGCCCTGCCAAACGCACCGGGCGGGGCATGGCCCCACACCCCCAAGCTGCGGGCAGAAGCCCACACCCACTCAAAGCTGCGAGCGTTTCTGCGGAAACGCTTTTACCCGCCTCCGGCGGCGCAGCTTCAAAGGGGGACCAGTCCCCCTTTGAGGAACCCCCAGTTCTCCGAGGGGACGAGAGAAATCATTTCAGAAAGGTCATTGATTATGAAAAAAGATATCAAGTTCAGCACGCGCATGGCATCCACCGACCGTGAGCAGATCAGGGCGCTGGCGGCGAAGGCCCACATGTCCATGAGCGACTATGTCACCGCCTGCTGCCTCGGCAAGCGGATCGTGGTCATCGACGAACAGAAGGAACTGCTCCGACAACTCAAGGGTATCGGCAGCAACATCAATCGCCTCACCGTCCTCGCCAACATGGGCAAGGTGCAGGTCATCGCTCTGGAAAAAGCTGCCGGTGAGCTGTCCGAGGTCAGCGCCGCACTGCGGGCTGTCATGGAAGGTCGGTGAGCCGTATGGCCATCGTACATTTTGTGAACTACAAGCGGGGCACGCAGTCCCGCGCCGCCATGCGCGGCGTGATGCTCTACGTCATGCAGGAAAAGAAAACCACGTGGGAGGGCGGGCCGCTCGTCAGCGGCATCAACTGCCAGCCGCAGAGCGTCTACGATGATTTCCTGAGCACCAAGCTGCTCTACCACAAGGACGGCGGCGTGATGTTCTACCACATGGTGCAGAGCTTTCCAAAAGGCGCGGCTGTCGATCCCCGGCAGGCTCACGAAGCCGCGCGGCGGCTGGCGGAATACTTCGACGGCTGCGAGGTGCTGGTCTGCACCCACGTAGACCGCGAGCACATCCACTCCCACTGCGTCATCAACTCCGTCAACTTTGAGACCGGCAAAAAGCTGCACATGGCAAAGGAACAAATTCAGAAACTGATGCGCCGCAACGATGCGATCTGTCAGGAGATGGGCCTGCCGGTCTTTGAGCCGACCGCACAGCAGGCCCGCGGCATGAGCGGTGCGGAATATCATACGGCTCTGAAGGGCCAAAGCTGGAAACTGCGGCTCATGAACACTATTGATGAGTGCATGAAATACGCCGCCGACCGGGACGCCTTCGTTTCCCTGATGGCGTCCGAGGGCTACGCTGTCCGCTGGGAAAGTGGGCGCAAGTACATCACCTATACCACCCCGGACGGCATGAAATGCCGCGATAACAAACTGCACGAGGAAAAGTATTGCAAGGAGGCCATGGAGCATGAATTCAGAATCAGAGCAGAGGTTGTCTCTGCAAGAACTCAAGCAGCGCAACTCCCGGCAGACAGCGCTGCCGGTGCAGGCACCACCTCCCCAAGCGTGTCCCTCGAAAACGGACTGGGAGCAAATGATGAACGATCTGGATGCACTGTGGCAACATGCGGATCGGCAGACAGATCTGTTGGAGAGCGTCAGCAGGCAGATGTCGCAGCTTCCCACGCGGACGCAGCTGGACGATCTGCTGAAAGCGGTGCGGCATCTGGAGCAGATGACCGAACAGGCTGGGAAGCCGAAAGAGAATTCTTTTTCTCTGCACAGAATCAGACTTCCCAGACTGCATCTGCCACATGTCAGTATTCCGGCATTGATCTCTCTGCTGATGGCGGCGACAGCACTGCTTCTGCTCTGGTGGGGCTTGGGCACCGCTTGGAACAGCTTCGGCCTGCTGAGCCTGTGATTCCTGCGCGGCACCACACCGACAGAAAGGTGCTGCAAAAAGAACGTGAAAAGAAAATCGCCCTCGGTCACAAGGCTGATGACCACGAGGACGAGGTGAGCTATGACTGGCAGCAGACCATGTGAGGTCTGCTATTTTTATTGCCCAAATTGATTTCGGGAGAAAGGAACGCTATGGGTAGAAAGAGAAAGGAAGCCAATATTGCGAGCGTCATGTATTCCTATGTGGGTACGGACGATCAGTTTGATGATTTTCTGAAAATGATGATCCACGACTATCTGTCTGTGGATCATCCATATACAAATCGAACCGCCGATTTTGTTGTTAAAGTAGAAACAGAAGTCGCTTGATTTGTTTTGATAGCTATTGCGAAACTTGTGTGCTATGGTGTGTCGTGCATGATCGGCACACCATAGCGGAAAGGAACGATTATGAAAGTCTGGCTCTATTACCGGCTGTCCAGAGATGAGGATGAAGAACTGAACTCTCTGAATAATCAGCGGAAAATCATATACAATTTTGCAGTCAGTAACGGTCACGAAGTGGTGGGCGAATCCTTCGATGACAATGTCAGCGGTATGCACTTCAACCGTGAGGGAATCGACAAAATCTACGAGGTGGTCGAAGCGGGCAAGATCGAAGCGATCATCGTTAAAGACCTGTCTCGCCTGGGCCGTCACCGGACGCAGACCGCACTCTTTATCGACTATCTCCGTGAACATGATGTGCGGGTCCTATCCGCAACGGAAAATATCGACACCTTTAACGAGAACGATGATCTCATCATCGGCTTCAAGGGGCTGGTCAACGACTTCTATGCCCGCGACGGCAGCCGCCGGGTCCGCACCGGATATCGACAGAAGCAAAAGGAAGGACTTGTGACGATTCCTCCCTTCGGGTACTTCAAGGACAAGAACACGAAGAAGGTTGTCATTGTGGAGGAAGCGGCGGAGACTGTCCGTATGATCTTCACGGCATATGTAGGCGGCAGCGGCATGAAGGCCATCGCCCGCATACTGAATGAACAGAGGAGGAAAACGCCGGCACTTGTGCAGGCGGAACTGCTGAACAAGCGCCTGCCCAATACCCAGGATGGCATCCTCAAAAAATACCTGTGGGACGCAACGATGGTGGCGCGAATCTTGAGAGATGAGAGCTACATCGGCACTCTGATCTGCCACAAGAGCGAGCGTAATAAAATCAATAAGACCTTCCGTTTCACAGACCTGGAGGAGCAGTTCCGACATGAGAATTATCTGCCAATGATCGTGACCCGTGAGATATGGGAGCAGGCGCAGGCGCTCCTTGCAGAGCGCAAAGAGAAAAATGTCCGTGCGGGCATCAACCGGGGCATCCTCCGGTACGGGGGATTACTCCGCTGCAAAGATTGTGGCCGAACCTTTATCGGGAAGCGCATTAAGCTGAAAAGCGGGGAACGGGTCGCCTATGTCTGCGACACCTACCATCGGTATGGCAAGGAACACTGCTCCTCTCACATGGTGGACGAGGAAACATTGGACAGATTGATCGGTGCGGAGATCCTGCGAACAAAGAAAATGTATGAGGAAAACTGGTCGCGGATGGAATGGCTCATTGAGAGATGGACGCCGAAGGCTTCCACGGCCAGTGCCAAAATAAGTAAACTGCAAGAGCACATTCTCTTACTGGAGGAGGAAGTGGAGGTGATCCTGATGGAACGCATTCGGGATAAGACCAATGCGGAACGCTATGACCGCATGATCACCAAGCGCGAGGAGCAGACCGCGGAGGCCAAAAAGCAAATCGAAGAATTGCAGAATATTTCAGAAATGCTCCGCAGCCGACAGGCCAAGCTGAAGCGGGACATCAGCCTGATCGACGACATCCTGCGAGAGGGAAAAATGTCAGAAGCACATCTGAAAATGCTGGTGGAGAAGATACTCGTTCACGAAGAAGATGGCAGGCTGGATTTGGAGATCCGGCTGAAAGCACCCTTCCGTGACCATCTCGACATCTTCGAAAATGGAGAGCAGACAGATTGCATCCCCTCAATGGATTTTGACTATGACCGGCTGGGTGCGGCGATCTACGGCGATTATTATGCGGGGTAGGTGATACCGGATGCGGGTATGGCTCTATGCGCGGCTTTCTAACGATGATGACCGTGAGATGAACTCCCTGCTGAATCAGCAGGAGATCTGCCAGGCGTTTGCCGAGCAGCACGGGTACATCATCGTAGGACAGTCCTTCGATGACAACATAAGCGGCATGAGTTTTGACCGCCGTGGGCTGGACGAGCTCACGGCGGCTGTAGACGCTGATATGATCGACGCTGTCATCGTGAAAGATTATTGTGCGATAATAGGACTAAATCAGAAAGACCTTGAAAATCAAGGCATTCTGGCTTAGTCCCTTCTTTTTTTGACCGAAAACAAAGGACTTTCACAATAATCAAGCAAGCCGGAGGGTGCTGCTGCACACTTCCGGCAGAAGGAGGATATAGTGGGTGCTATCAAAGTCTTCTTGAAGGAGGTTCTGCTTCCAATCGCGCTTGCGTTCTGCCTCGCGTCATTTCTCAAGCCGATCTATATGCCTGACGGCGTATGTGACTACTTCCTTATGTGGATCTGCGTCGGCTTGCCATTCGGCATCCGGAGGATGTGCCTCTGGCTCGTTCCCAGCGGCTACGGTATCTCCGGCTCAGTCGGCATCTTCGCATTGAACTTAATCATAGGCGGTCTTATCGGAGGACTTGCCTTCTTCATCGGGCTGCTGCTCGGTGTCATTCATACCATCCGGGAAATCATCTGAACTACATCGTAAACGAAGAGGGTTTGTTTCTTCTCCAATTTGGAGTAAGAAGCAAACCCTCTTTTTTTGTTGCCCAAAAGCCGGAATATTTGCTGGCGATGCGGCGAAGGAAAGGAGTTTTTAAGCATGAAACGCATGACAGCCGGTGATCTGCAAGCACTGGAATTACTGATGCAGACCACACCCGGCTTTGATCATTTTGACAGCGGCGTGGATGGCATTCTTCCTGAGTGCCGAAGCTGCCGCTTTCATCGTCCCTTCTGGAAATATCAGTCCTGCGTGTTTGCAGAGTGTCCCTACTGCTGCAATCCCGTTTCAACCCTCATAAAACAAAGTGGCACATCTGATGCCGGAAAGGAAACCTGTCATGGATAACAAAATCGAAATCTTCAAGAATGAACAGTTTGGTGAGGTAAGAACGATCCTCGAAGGAGAAAAAGTTCTGTTCTGTGCGGCAGATGTTGCAAAGGCACTCGGTTACACCAACCCGAACAAGGCGGTCAACGACCATTGCAGGGCTATAACGAAACGTTCTACCCCTATCAGCGGGAAAGTTCAGAGTATCAACTTCATCCCGGAAGGAGACGTTTATCGGCTAATTATTCGCAGCAAACTTCCTGCGGCTGAAAAGTTTGAACTGTGGGTATTTGATGAGGTCATTCCTACCATTCGCAAAACCGGTGGCTACATGACAGACTCCCTTCTGGAACGCATTCAGAAGGAACCGGCGGTCATTGTGGAGTTTGCTCAGGCGTTGATTATGGAAAAGAATCGCGTAAAGGCTCTTGAGTGTGAGCTGAACACGACAAAGCCCAAAGCCGATTACTACGACGCCTTCATCAATCCGGATGACTGCACCAATATCCGAACGACGGCGAAGGAACTGAAAATCCCGGAGCGCAAGTTCGTCCAGTTCCTTCTCAGGGAGAAGTACCTGTTCCGATCTCCCTCCGGTCAGCTTCTTCCCTACAACAAGGACAGCAATGCCGGACTGTTCATCGTCCGCGATTTCGTGACATACTGCTACACCGGTTCTCAGACCTACTTCACGCCGAAGGGCAAGGAGGTCATCCGAATGAAGTTCCAGAAAAAATGCGGCGAAGAGCTGCTTCCCAAGATAGCAAGGTGATTTTCGTGGCAGTCTATCGCGTAAATAAAAATCGTGGCTATACCGTCATGGCGAACTTCCACCTCCGAGACAAGAGCCTGTCACTCAAGGCGGTCGGTCTTCTCTCAAAGATGCTCTCGTTCAATGATGGCTGGAAGTTCTCAACCAAGGGACTTTCTGCAATCTGCAAGGAAGGTCCGGATGCCATTCTCTCCGCGCTCCGTGAGCTTGAAAAGCACGGCTACCTTGTCCGGCACCGGCAGAGAGACGGTAAAGGCAGGATGAGCAGCACAATCTTTGAGATATACGAAGAGCCGCAGGAGTCCACGCCAGAACGGGAAATGCCACACACGGAAAATCCATGTGTGGAGAAGCCAGATGTGGATAATCCACGCGGGGATAAGTCCGCACAAATAAATACTGATCAAGTAATTACCCAAGAAAGAAATACTCTCTCAAAGAACTATCAATCCATCAATCTTGATGTGATGGACAGGATGGATGAGCGAAGCGAGTATGAAGAGATTATCAAAGAGAATCTTGACTACGACATTCTCTGTCAGGATCCGAAGTTCGATAAAGACCGCTTCCGGGAGATCATGGACATCATGCTGGATGCCGTCTGCTCTACCGCTCCGACCATCCGTATCAATGGCGAGGATATGCCGCAGCAAGTGGTTATGTCCCGCTTTCTCAAGCTGAATAGCAGCCACATAGAGTACGTTCTGGAAGCAATGAACAAGAACCCGTCAGACATCCGTAATATCCGGGCGTACCTGTTGACCGCTCTGTATAACGCCTCTCTGACGATAGACAATTACTACTCCGCGCTCGTCAACCATGATTTCTACGGGCAGGACAGATCGGCAGGGTCAAAGAAGCCGAAGACCTACGATTATAGCCTTTGTGAAGACACTCTTTAATGAATACCATCGTGAGCATTGCTCGGAAAGGAGGACAGCTCGAATGAAAATCATCTATCGCCGGATTGTGCCGCCTTAGCTTCGGCAGCAGTCCCAATAATCATTCCAAGGAAAGGAGGTAAACGCCGCAATGCAGGATGAAGTCAACACCAAAGTTGTTGCAATCATGATCAAGGGCGGAAAAATCTCAGCCGAGGTGCTGAAAAAGGCGCTGGACAAGTTCGTTCAGGAGATCGAGAAGGCACAGAAGCAGATGCAGCAGCCAAAAACCTATCGCGGCAAGCAGTCCATCAAGCATCTGATGAGCCAGAACGCCGCCATCTCCAACATCGAAGTGACGGACGGCAACATCAAGTCCTTTGAGCGAACAGCCAGTAAATACGGTCTGGACTTTGCGCTCAAGAAGGACGTTTCCGTTGAGCCGCCCAGCTATCTTGTCTTCTTCAAGGGACGGGACGTTGATGTGATGACCGCCGCCTTCAAGGAGTTCTCCGCCAAAACCGTCAAGCAGAAGGAACAGCCGTCCATCCGGCACAAGCTGGATCAGGAGAAAGCTCAGAGCAAGGTGCAGCACAAGGAGAAGGTCAAGGTCAAAACCAAGGATCGGGGTGTGGAGCTGTGAACAAACCCGATGTGAAGAAGCTCGTTCTTCTGAACCTTCCGTATGTCTTCGCCTTCTACTTTGCAGATAAGATCGCCGCCGTGTTCCGTCTCGCTCCCGGCACGGAGTTCATCGACAAGCTGACAAACGGCTTTGCTGTATTCGGCACTGCCTTTGCAAATCCGCTGCCCAGCTTTCATCCCGTCAATCTGCTCATCGGTCTGATTGCCGGTGCGTTGCTCAAGCTGGCGGTCTACGTCAAAGGCAAGAACCGCAAGAAGTTCCGGCAGGGCGAAGAATACGGATCTGCACGATGGGGCAAGCCGGAGGACATCAAGCCGTACACGGATCCGGAGTTCTCGAACAACGTCATCCTAACGCAGACGGAGTTCCTGACCATGAACAGCCGCCCAAAGCAGCCGAAATACGCCCGCAACAAAAATATCCTTGTCATCGGCGGTTCCGGCTCAGGTAAGACACGCTTTTTTGTCAAGCCAAACCTGATGCAGATGCACAGCTCTTATGTGGTCACTGATCCGAAGGGGACGGTGCTGGTGGAGTGCGGCAAAATGCTTGAAAAGGGCGGCTACGTCATCAAGTCGCTGAACACCATCAATTTCCGGAAATCCATGCACTACAACCCTTTTAGCTACATCCGCAGCGAGAAGGACATCCTCAAGCTGGTCAATACGATCATCGTCAACACGAAGGGAGACGGCGATAAGTCCGGCGAAGATTTCTGGGTCAAGGCGGAAAAGCTCTACTACACAGCTCTTATCGGCTACATCTGGTATGAGGCACCCGATCACGAGAAAAACTTTACTACCCTGCTCGAAATGATCAATGCCTCAGAAGCCAGAGAGGACGATGAGACCTTCAAGAACCCCGTGGATGTCATGTTCGATGAGCTGGAAGCCCGCGACCCTGACCACTTTGCGGTCAAGCAATACCGCAAATACAAGCTGGCGGCTGGTGTTGTATGCTCTAAAAGACTTCTTAATCAAGCGGTTGGGAAGTTTCTTAGAACACACAACCTAAAACCGAAGAAAGGAGCGCAAGTTATGAGAAAAAGCGAGAAAATCACAGCTCTGTACGAACGACTGAGCCGTGATGACTTTGGCAAAGATGATGACCAACAGCGTGAGAGCAATTCCATATCCAATCAAAAGGCAATGTTGGAGGAGTTCGCCGCACGGCAGGGCTTTACAAACATTGTCCATTTCACGGACGATGGCATTAGTGGTACTTGTTTTGACCGTCCCGGATTTTTGGCAATGATGAAAGAAGTGGAAGCCGGGAATGTGGAGTACCTTTGTATCAAGGACATGAGCCGCATGGGTCGTGACTATCTGAAAGTCGGTCAGATTATGGAAATCCTGCGTCAGCGTGGCGTTCGCCTTATCGCCATCAATGACGGCGTGGACAGCGCCAGAGGGGACGATGATTTTACCCCTTTCCGCAACATTATGAACGAGTATTACGCCAGAGACACCAGCCGTAAAATCCGTTCCACTTTCCAGTCCAAAGGCAAGTCCGGCAAGCACCTCACAGGCACGGTCATTTACGGCTATCTCTGGAACGAAGCCAGAGACCAATGGTTGGTTGACCCCGAAGCCGCTGATGTGGTCAAGCGCATCTTTGCCATGACGATTGAGGGCTACGGTCCGTATCAGATCGCCAGCAAGCTGAAAGAAGAAAAAGTCCTCATTCCGTCCGCTTACCTTGCCCAGCACAGCGAGGGCGTGAACAAAAACAAGACTTTCAAAGATGTGTACGGCTGGGGTTCTTCCACCATCTGCAACATTCTTGAAAAGCGTGAATATCTGGGACACACCATCAATTTCAAGACCCGAAAGCACTTCAAGGACAAGAAAAGCCATTATGTCCCGGAGGACGAATGGACGATTTTCGAGAATACCCATGAAGCTATCATTGACCAGCAGACCTTTGACCTTGTGCAGAAAATCCGTGGGAATGTCAGACGCTACCCGGACGGCTGGGGCGAAGCAGCTCCCCTCACAGGCTTGCTTTATTGTGCCGATTGCGGCGGCAAGATGTATGTCCACCGTACCAACAACGGCAAGCGTATTTCTCAATATACCTGTTCCCAATACAGCAAAGTCCCAGTTGGAAAGCTCTGCACGACACAGCACCGTATCAATGAAGATGTGGTACTGTCCCTTGTCTCTG
>ENA-OWPF01003210-OWPF01003210.1-human-gut-metagenome-genome-assembly--contig:-NODE-3210-length-10193-cov-2.870093_pt1 | contig 10193 bp, 5 predicted proteins | sample MGYA00248261_ERZ651840 | MGnify/ENA primary metagenome ERZ651840 (study PRJEB26924, sample SAMEA4378268) | human gut metagenome | biome: human gut; feature: human-associated habitat; material: faeces...
CGCCCCGGACGATACGCTGGGCCAGACCCTCGGCGATGGCGGTCTTGCCGACGCCGGGCTCACCGATGAGGCAGGGGTTGTTCTTCGTCTTACGGGACAGGATGCGGATGACATTTCGAATTTCCTGGTCACGGCCAATGACGGGGTCCAGCTTCTGCTTGCGGGCCAGGTCAACGAGGTCCTGACCATACTTCTGCAGGGCATTGTAGGTGTCCTCGGGGTTGTCGTTGGTCACGCGCTGGTTGCCGCGCACGGCGGTGAGCTGCTGTAAGAACTTATCCTTCGTGATGCTAAAGGCGCGGAACAGCTCGGAGGTGTTCTGGGTCTGCTCGTCCAGCAGGGCGAGGAAGACGTGCTCGACACTGACGTAGTCGTCCTTCATGGCCTTGGCTTCGCGGGCGGCGGCGCTCAGCACCTTGTCGGTGGCCTGCGAGATATAGACTTTGTCGGGGTCACGGCCAGAGCCGGACACCCGGGGCATTGCGGAAAGCTTTTCGGCCACAGCGGCGGAGAAGCTGCCTGCGTCCACATTCAGTTTCTGGAGCAGCTGGGGGATAAGGCCCTGCTCCTGTGTCGCCAGAGCGTGGAGCAGATGCTCCGGCTCCAGTGCATTATGCTGATACTCCACAGCCAGCTGCTGCGCTGCCTGCAGAGCCTCAAGGGTCTTCTGGGTATATTGATTGGTATTCATAAAGTCAAGCCTCCATTCATACCGGAAGTTGAGATTCAGGCGGTGGGCTGGAATACTGTTTTAGCACTCTGACTCATCGACTGCTAAAAATATACTCCAAACACGCTGCAATGTCAATAGGCAAAATCCGGAAGAACCTCAGATTCACAAAAAGTTTGCAAAAATGAAAAAAATCACACCATATCGTCTCACGAAGGCAAACAAAAGGCCCCTGCCGGGCGGAAAGCCACAGCAGGGGCGGAAGGAATGAGAGGATCATTCAGCAAACAGCGGGGTGGACAGATAACGGTCGCCGGTGTCGGGCAGCAGGACGACGATGTTCTTGCCTGCGTTCTCGGGGCGCTTCGCCAGCTGGATGGCAGCCCAGACAGCAGCACCGGAAGAGATGCCCACCAGAACGCCTTCCTTGTGGCCGATCAGGCGGCCGGTGGCAAAGGCGTCGTCATTTTCGACGGGGATGATCTCGTCGTAGACCTTGGTGTCCAGCACGTCGGGGACGAAGCCTGCGCCGATGCCCTGGATCTTGTGCGCACCGGCGGTGCCCTTGCTCAGGACAGGGGAGGCAGCGGGCTCAACGGCCACGACCTTGACGCCGGGATCCTTGCTCTTGAGGTACTGGCCTACACCGGTGATGGTGCCGCCGGTGCCTACGCCGGCCACAAAGATGTCGACCTTGCCGTCGGTGTCGTCCCAGATCTCGGGGCCGGTTGTGGCCTTGTGGATGGCGGGGTTGGCGGGGTTTACAAACTGACCGGCGATGATGCTGTTGGGAGTCTCCTTCTGCAGCTCCTCGGCTTTGGCGATGGCGCCCTTCATGCCCTTGGAGCCGTCGGTGAGCACGAGCTGTGCGCCGTATGCCTGCATAAGCTTGCGGCGCTCGACGGACATGGTCTCGGGCATGGTGATGATCACCTTGTAGCCGCGGGCCGCCGCCACCGAGGCGATGCCGACGCCGGTGTTGCCGCTCGTGGGCTCGATGATGGTGTAGTCGCCGCCGCGCACGAGCTTGCCGGCCTTCTCGGCCTCGTCAATCATGTTTTTGGCGACACGGTCTTTGACGGAGCCGGCGGGGTTGAAGTACTCGAGCTTGACGAGCACGCGGGCCTTGAGGTCCTCGTCGGCCTCAAAGTGGGTAAGCTCCAAAAGCGGGGTGTGGCCGATAAGCTGATCGATGGACGTGTAAACCTTGCTCATGGTGAACCTCCAAAGTGTTCAAATGACTGGATACCGTGTGGTTTTACGGTGTATGTAACAGTAAAACCTAGAAACCCAATAGGTTGTTCGTTTAGCTGTTGGGAAGCATAGTAGACAGCAAAGCCTAGTGATGCAATAGGAATTTATGAATTATTGCGAGTCGATTAACCATCTTGACGGGATGGGTATTTTCAAAGCCAATTTTTCGGCTAGAATTTCTACGGATTAAATGACCGAAAGGCAGCAATATATATGTTGGTTTCCACAAAGGGCAGGTATGCCCTGCGCGTTATGGTCGACCTGGCAGAGCACCAGGCGGCCGGCCGCATCCCGCTCAAAGAGATTGCGGCGCGACAGGGGATTTCGGAGAAATATCTGGAGAACATTCTTGCCACACTCGTACGCGCCAATATGCTCTCGGGCATGCGCGGCAAGGGCGGCGGCTACGTGCTCACGCGCCCTCCCGAGCAGTACACGGTGGGCGAGATTCTGCGCCTGACCGAGGGTAGTCTGGCGCCGGTCGCCTGCCTGGATGGCGACTGCAAGGGCTGTTCGCGTTCGGACGAGTGCCCCACGCTCAGCGTGTGGAAGAACCTGGACAAGCTCATCAACGACTACCTCGACGGTGTGACACTCGATCAACTTGTTGCTCCCAACGAAGGCTACGACTACGTCATCTAACCCACACCTTCCATTTGGGGACGGGGTAGAAATGGTAGATTTCTTTACCCTCTGAGGCTCGATAAAGAAGAAGGCCGTCCATCGTTTCGATGGACGGCCTTCATTTTGGCGTGTTGTGGCGATCCGTATCGGTTCGCTCTAGTTCTTGGCGATGCTGTCGAGAATGCTGCGCATGATGGATACCAAGATGCTGCCCATAAACGCCGATCCAAAGCTGGCGATGGAGATGCCCGCGCCCAGCAGATTCACCGACAGGTAACTCGCGAGTTCGAGCATAAAGCTGTTGACGACAAGCTGGAAAATGCCCAGCGTAATGATGGTGAGCGGCAGCGAGATGACCGTCAGGAACGGTTTGACGAGCGAATCGACGATATTGAGGAACAGTCCTACGAAGGCGAAACAGACCCAGGCCTCGGCAAAGCCGAAGGGTTGGATGCCGGGGACGAGGAACGTGGCGATCGCGATGGCGATCGAGGTGAAGAGCCAGTTAAGCATAAAGCGCATGGCGTGAATCCTTTCTTGCGCCGGGGTTGCTGGCGTCGCGTGAAACGGCTTGCGGCGGCGACCTGGATGGTTGCGCGGGTACGCCGCGGTGTTTGGGCGCCCATTGTCTCAAATATTCGTGGAGCTTACGTGCGCATTCGGTTTCAAAACGGCATTCGACCTAAAAAACGTGCCGCTGGCAGAGAGTCTTGTCGCTTTAGTTTGGTGGTGTGCTAAACTGCTACGGGCAAAAGCCACAGGCGTTGCCCTATTGAATAGAACGGGCGAACGATGCCCGATGTTAGTATCAACCTCGATGCCTTTTGGCGGGTTTGGCGGTGATCGATGAATATCGAGAACATGTTTGACAAGCCTGATGTCAAGCAGCTAGTCCACGCATTTAGCCTTTTGGACGACGAGAAAGATATCCAAGCGTTTTTGACCGATATCTGCACGCCGCGTGAGATTTGTGATCTTTCTCAGCGTTTGCAGGTGGCGCGCTATCTGGACGAGGGCGAGCCCTATGTCGAGGTCCAAGCCCGCACCGGCGCTTCGTCCACTACGGTGAGCCGCGTTTCAAAGGCGCTGAACGGCGAGTACGGCGGCTACCGTAAGATCCTCATCAAGCTGGAGGATGGCGAGTAGGCTAGCGACAAAAACAATTGCGCAGAACCGTCCCTTCGGGGGCGGTTTTTATATGCCCGCAATCGGCTGGTGCGTTGGGGTCAGGTTGCTTCGTACCAAAAGATGGAGCTGCGGTGGCAATGTGTCCGCTTGGGCGGGTAGGATGGATACATTGATTATTGCGAACGGTTTGAGTGGAGGACCATGCCTGTTCGAATCTATACCACCAACGCCGGCGCGGATTTGAGCGATGTCGAGGCGGCGCTGCTCGCCGAACTGGTTGCCCGCCACGGGCGTGCCGTTTGGCTGGCGCCTACGTTTGCCGAGCTCGATCTGTGCCGTCATGATGCGGCGGAAGTTGGGGTTTCACTGGGTATCGATTACAAGACCCCTTCGTCGTGGCTCCGTTCGCTGTGGGAGCTTATGGGCGATGGCCGCAGCTTTGTGGATAACCTTCAGCGCCAGATGCTGTTCTCGGACATGATCGACCGCCGCGACGACGCTGCTCTGCAGCCGCTCTCGCGCAGCCAGGGCACGGTGCGCATGCTTGCGCGTATGGCCCGCGATGTGTTGCCGGGCGTGGCGGGGGCGGGCGACGAACGCTGCCGCGATGCCGCCGCTCAGCCCGAGCCCAAAAGCGACGCCGAGGCCCGCGTTTTCGAGCTTTTGCGTGCCTACGCGGGTGGTTTGGACCGTCGAAATATGATCGAGCCCTGCGAGGCGGCTGACATTATGGCCGGTGCCCTGGCCGATAACCTGCCGGGGTGCGCCCGTGCCGTTTGCGTGCGCGGCGTCACGTCATTTACGTATAGCTTGCTCGAGCTGCTGTCCGCCGTGGCAAACAACGGGGGAGAGGTCGTCGTGCTGCTTGCCCGCGAGCAGGCGGCGATGCGCGAGGAGCTTGCCGCGGCATTTGATGCCCGCGGTGTGCTGTTTGAGATCGCGCCGCTGGACGAGGATGCCGGCGCTCCCGCGATTGCTCCAAAGTCCGTCGTACGTCCTGCCTTTGTGGAAGTCGCCGGGCCCCATGCCCGTGCCCGTGTCTATGCGGACGTCATCGATAAGATGGTGAAAGCGCGCAAGGAGTTCAAGGTCAACGATGCCGCCTCCGCACCCGTCGATCCCGTGCGCGTACTCGTGGTGTCCGCCCGGGCACCCCAGCTGTTCGGCGAGCTTGCCGCTCGTTTGGCGGCGCGCCACGTTGCTGCCGAGACGGCCGAGTTCACGGCGTTTTCCCAATCCATTGCGGGCAGGCAGTTCACGGCGCTCGCCAACCTGATCGAGCGTATGAAGGCCGCCGACGAGGGCATCGCCTCTAAGACCGAGTGGTGGCCCGCGCCGGAGCTTACCGACTGGATTTACAGTCCGCTTTCGGGTGCCGATGCCGCCAGCGCGCGCACCTTCGACAAGAACATGCGCCTGTCGCGCGGCAAGACCACCACGGCCGTCAAGAGCCTACTGCAGAGCGTGCAGGGCCAGGTCAGGGGCGCGCGCAAGGCTGCCAGTGATGAGAGCTGGTTTAAGAACGTGCCATGCGTGGTCTCGGACGTGTTCCAAGCGCTGTGGCGCGACAAACCCGTGACGGCGCTCAAGGCAATGCTCGCCGTTGCCGAGGCACTGCCCGATCGCGCCCTTGGAGGCCTTGACGGTCAGGCTCGTCGCCAGGCGGAGACCGCCCTGCTGCGACATGCCATCGACATCCTTATGAACGATGCTCGCGCGCTCGACGTGTCGCAGGCCGCGACCGTGCCCGTGCTCGACGACGTTCGTACCAAGGTGGACAAGCGCAGTACCGCATACGATTACGAGACCTACGAGGTCGACCGCGCGCCACGTGCTCAGGTTCGTTTTGCTTCGCTTGCCGATGCGGCGGCTTTGCGCCCCGACAGCTACGATGCCGTGCTGTTTGCCGACGTCGACCTGGACAGCTATCCGCTCTCACACGAGGAGGGGCCGCTGGCCACGCTGGCGGCCGAGCTGGGGCGCAGCGGCGTGACGCTTGAGCCCGCGGCCCTGCTGCGCGTGCGCTTTGGCCGCGCGATGCAGGCGGCACGCGGCCCCGTTGTGCTCGCCCGCGTGACCCACGATCGCCAGGCGCGCGAGTGCTATCCGGCTGCCGTGTGGACCGAGCTGCGGGCGCATGCCGAGGCTGCCGGCGCCGCCCAACTGGATTGCGTGGGCGAGGGCGATATCGCGGGCGATTTTGACCCCGCAGCCGGCAAGGGCCTCAAGTGCGAGCGCGTAGCGTGCGAGGCTCCTCAGCATTTGAGCGAGGCGGCCGTGCCGTATCTGGTGCTTCGCCGTCGCGACGGCGAGGGCGAGGACGCGCCGCTTGTGCCGTGCCTGACGTCCGCCTCGCAGATCGAGTCATATTCCACCTGCCCGCTGTGCTGGTTCGTCTCGTATCGCGTTAAGCCCCAGTCCATCGACGCGGGCTTTGGCAACATGGAGAAGGGTAACTTTGTCCACGACGTGCTGGAGCACTTGCATGCCCGCCTGCCTCAAGAGGGCATGGAGCGCGTGACGCCCGAGAACCTGCCACGTGCGCAGGAGCTGCTGCGCGAGGTCTTTGACGAGACCTTGGTCGAGCATGCCTCCAAGCGTGGCAACGAGGGCCCGCTCGTGCCGCTCTCTCCGGTAGAGGAGCGCCAGGTGGCCGAGATTCTGCCGCAGCTGGAGGGAGTGCTTGCCTACGAGTCCGAGGCGCTCGCCCCCTTTGTCCCGCGCTACCTTGAGTTCTCCTTTAACGAGCTCAAAGTCGAGTATGCCGGCTGGCCGCTTGGCGGGCGCATCGACCGCGTGGACGTGGATGCCGAGAATCGTGCCGTGGTGATCGACTATAAGCACCGCACAGGTGTCGAGGAGTTTAAGCTCGCCGACCCTACGGTGCGCGACGAGGAATCGGGCGAGGCCGCCATCGACGACCCACGGTGGCTACCGCCACATACCCAAACGCTCATCTACGCCCAGGCCATGCGCCGGGCGCTGGATCTGGATGCCCGCGCGGCGCTCTACTTTTCGACCAAGGGCGGCAAGCCGGCGCTGCGCGGCGCCGCGAGCGCCGAGCTGCTCGAGGAAGAGCGCGACGACGGTCGCATCCCAGGCCTCAAGAAAGGTTTCCCCGGCGAGGGTGGCAGCATGGACTTCGATGCCCTGCTCGATCGCGTGGAGGCCGGCATCGCCGAGCGCTTGCGCGAACTCGAGGCTGGCAACGTCGCTGCTGTCGACCCGGCGTCGACGCAGGCCGCGCATGCCCGCTGCTCGTATAACCACGAAGGAACGTTTGTAAGGAGGGACGTGTAGACCATGGATCTTTCGACCTTGATGCCGCAACAGCTGCAGATCGTCAAGACGCTCGACCGTCCGCTGTTTGTCTCGGCGGGCGCCGGTTCGGGCAAGACCTTTACCCTCACGCGTCGCATCGTCTACGCGCTCTCACCCGAATCCGGTCCGTTCGTTGAGCATCTGGACCAGGTGCTCGCCATTACCTTTACCAAAGATGCCGCGGCCGAGATCCGTGACCGCGTGCGCCGCGCGCTCATCGACGAGGGCATGGACGAGGAGGCCCTGACCGTCGACGATGCATGGATCTCGACCATTCACGGCATGTGCTCGCGTATCCTGCGCGCACACGCGTTGGAGCTGGGCATCGATCCCGAGTTCACGGTACTCACCGATACCGACGAGCTTATGGATCAGGCTGTTGAGCATGTGCTGGCCCGCGCGACGGCGCCCGATGCCGCCCCCGAGCTCGCGGCATCGCTCAAGGCCCTCTACGCCTGGTATCCCATGGCGGGCGAGGGCGGCCCTTTTGGCGCCGGCACCACCATCAAGGGCCTGGTGCGCGAGCTGCTGGAGCTCTCGAGCCAGCTGCCGGGCGGCATGGACGACGTGCGCGTGGCACACGGTCATGCCGACACTTCGGCCCTTGCCGATGCCTATCGTGCGGCGCTGGGCGCAAGCAAGGCCGCGACCGAGAAAGCGCAGGTGGCGCTCGATGCCATCGATGCGTTCGAGGCGAGCGGCAAGACCATGGCGGATGCGGCGCGACTCATGATGTCGTGCACCATGCCTCGGGCGAGCAAGGCATTCCCTAAGGAGCAGGTGGAGCTGCTCAAGGCGGAGGCTGCCGATGCGTTTATCAATATCGTGCTCGCCTGCGGTGGTCCGGCGCTCGATGCGCTGGTGGGGCTTGCTCGTGCTGTGGAGGCGGAGTACCGCGCGCTCAAGGCTGACCAGTCCGCGCTCGATAACAACGACCTGCTCCGCATGGCATACGAGGCGCTGCGCGATTATCCCGCCATTCGAGCCGCCTACGAGGGCCGCTTTAAGATGGTCATGATCGACGAGTTCCAAGATACCGACCAGATGCAGGTCGATCTGATTCGCTATTTGACGGGTGCGGGCGAGCGCGCGCTGTGCACGGTGGGCGATGCGCAGCAGTCGATCTATCGCTTCCGCGGCGCCGAGGTCGAGGTGTTTCGCCGCCAGGAGCGCAAGGTGGGCCTGTCTGCTGCGCCTGAGACCTCCGTCGCATCCGATGCCCCTGCCGGCGAGCTCGTCAAGCTCGTGCGCAACTTCCGCAGTCATGACGAGGTGCTGCGCTATGTGGCACGCGTCTTTGACGGCGATACCGGTGGTTTGATGCAGGGGTTCTTGGATCTTGAGCCGAGTGACGATCGCGAGGACAAGCTCAAGGCAAAGGCTTCGCGCCGCCAGGCGCTGCTCGTTGCCGGCGGCAGCACCCAGGAGCGAACGCAGGCGAAAGCTCGTGCGATTGCGGAGCGGTTCCAAGCGCTCGTTAAAGCGGGCCAGCCCCAGGGCGGCATGGTGCTGCTACTGGGCCGCATGACCAACGCCGACGTCTACGCCCAGGCCTTCCGCGACCAGGGGCTCGACTGCGTTATCGCGGGCGGCTCGGTCTTTGCCCAAGCTGCCGAGGTGCAGACGGTGCGCGCCCTGGTTTGTGCGCTCGCCAACCCGGCCGATACGGCGCAGGGCCTTATGCCGCTGCTGGCATCGCCGATGTTTGCGCTGGGCGCCCAGGAGTTCCTGGCGCTGGCGACCAAGCTGGACGACCAGACGGGGGAGACCTCGCGCCGCAACATCGATGCGGGCATCATGAGCGATTCCGATGTGCCCGGCTTGCAGGGCTTGCCACTGGTGACGCGCGCCCGCGAGGTACTGCGGTATGCGCTTCGTCGTGTGGGTCGCGATTCGTTCGCCTCCATCGCGCGCGACGTGGTCAACGCCTCCGGCTGGTTTGTGCGTCTAGCGCAGCGCGGCCCCGAGGGCAAGGCCATCGCCGCCAACGTGCTCAAGGCGCTCGATGCCGTGACCGAGGCGGAGGCCGAGTTCGGCAATTCTCCGCGCTCCATTGCGCTTGCCTTCAATCGCTTCCTGGCGGGCAAGGAGGCCCCAGGCGCCCTCAACGAGGAGGGCGACGGCGCGGTGCGCATCATGACGGTGCACGCCTCCAAGGGTCTGGAATATCCGGTCGTGGCGGTCGCCGAGTGCTTTGGCGTGCGTAAGTCCTCGGGCGCGGCACAGATGGGTCGCGTCGAGGGCGGAGCGCAGGTCGTGGCGCTGCCGGCACGCTTCGACGGCGTTAAGCTTGCGGACGGAACCTTTGTGAAGGGCGATGACGTCAAAAAGCAGTTTGAGCATGCGTTTAAGGGTAAGGGCACGTCGCTATGGTTGCCGCCGGAGCTCATGGAGGACGTCTGTGCGACGGGTTCTCCCGCCGAGGCATTTGCTCGCCTGCGCAACGACGACCTGCAGCTTTCGCTCGAGGAGCGGGCCCGCTTGCTCTATGTCGCCATGACGCGTGCACGCGAGCTGGTCATTCTGGCAATGGATGCCGGCGTGAGCCGTGGCAAGGTGTGTGCGCCGACCTTCGACGTTGAGACCGACGTACTGCGCCGTATTTTGCCGACCGACGCGCAGGCCTTGCCGCAGCTCGATGCCGACCGCCTGGTGTTCGACAACTCCCAGCCGGGCGACTACGAGCTCATTTCGCTTTCGGACTTTACCTTTGGCGAGCAGGCTTTTGAGGCTAACGCTTCGCTGGATGCCGAGGGCAGGCTTGTTCGTGGCGATGCGGAGCCGGAGGGTGCCGGTGCAGATGCCCGCGCCGCCGTTCCCGGTCCTGCCGACCCCGAGCCCGATTCGTTTGAGCTCGTGTATCCCCAGGCGGTGGGCGTGCGCATGGGCACCTGCCCGTTCCCGGCGCGTGACTCGTATAGCTACTCATCGATCGCCGCGGCCCTGCATGCCGAGGCGGAAGATCGTGCCGCCGAGACGCGTGTGCCCATGGACGAGGCCGGCGATGATGAAGACTCGGATGGCTCGGAGATGACCGATGCGGACGTGGTTGCTGCCGAGCCCCTCGGCAATCCCATGGCCTTGGGCTCGGCGTTCCATGCTGCCTGCCAGTGGCTCATCGAGATGGGCGCCAATGAACTGCCCGCCGCGCGCGCCGATGCGCTGGCGCGCCTGTGGTGCCTGACGCCGGAGCAGC
>ENA-OWPF01003211-OWPF01003211.1-human-gut-metagenome-genome-assembly--contig:-NODE-3211-length-10191-cov-2.368982_pt1 | contig 10191 bp, 9 predicted proteins | sample MGYA00248261_ERZ651840 | MGnify/ENA primary metagenome ERZ651840 (study PRJEB26924, sample SAMEA4378268) | human gut metagenome | biome: human gut; feature: human-associated habitat; material: faeces...
TTTTTCCAGCCGTCGATCCAGTGCTTGTTAAAGGCGTTGACGACGTACTGCGAATCGGAATGGACTTCGACGTCGCAGGGGCGGTTGAGCGCCTCGAGTGCCACGATGACTGCCATGAGCTCCATGCGGTTGTTGGTGGTCTTGGCGTAGCCGCGTGAAAGCTCGGAGGTGAAGGTCTTGCCGGCGGGGTTGGTGTATTTGAGCACGGCGCCGTAGCCGCCGCGTCCCGGATTTGATCGGGCCGAGCCGTCGGTATGGATGATGACCTTCACATGGTTCCTTTCGTTAGGCGCTTCTCGCGTGGGTGTCCATTGTAGCGCCGCGTTCGGCGAGGGCTAGCAATCTATGATATCTATCCCGTCTCCAGATGGCTGGCTTTCGTGGATGATGCGGCCGAGCTCGTTGAGGTATTGCTGCAAGAGGGGAGAGGGCTTGCGCTCGTCGTGCATGATATAGCCCACATGCATCGTCGGGGCGTCTGCCAACGGGATCGATGCCATGCCCCATTGCATTTCATTGGAGAGGACGCCGGTCGACAAGGTGTAGCCGTTCGACGTGATGAGCAGGTTGGTGAGCGTTCCGCGGTCCGAGATGCGAATGTTTCGATCGCAGGGGATATAGCTAAACGGTTCCTCGGCGTAATAGAAGGAATTTGAGGTTCCCTGCTCAAAGCTGTAGCGCGTGTAGGGCGTGAGGTCGGCAAGCGATAGCTGGGCACGACGTGCGAGTGGGTGGCGTTCGCTCACGAAGACGTGGACTGTTGCATCGAAGAGGGGATGGAAGCTCGCGCGGGCGTCGGTAAAGGTCTTCTGCAGGACGCGGGCATTAAAGTCATCCAGATACAGAATGCCGATATCGCTGCGAAATGCGCGGACGTCGTCGATGATTTGCGACGTGGTGGTTTCGCGCATGATGAACTCGAACTTGCTGTCGCGGCAGCGCTCGACGACGTTGATAAAGGCCTCGACCGAAAAAGCGTAGTGCTGGGCCGAGATGGCAAGGCGCGCCTGGGGTGTGCCGTCGGCCTGCTCTACGACCTGGCGCGCATAGCCCAAAAGCTCGGTGCCGTCGTTGGTGAGCGTGACGCCGCGGCTGGAGCGCGTGAAGATCTCCAGATGGAGCTCCTGCTCTAGGCTTTTGACGGCGTTGGAGATATTGGACTGCGCGGTATAGAGGCGCTGGGCTGCGGCGTTAATTGAGCCAGACTCCGCCACGGCGATAAGAAAACGAAGCTGCTGGAGGGTCATCGGCGCCCGTCCTTTCGATAGCTATCTAAAAAACCGATAACAGGTTAGCGCTTTTAAGTGATTGACCGAGCGATGCAACGCTCGTACTATTCAAAACACACAAATGCGGTAGGTAATTAAGACGACCACGGAACCGGGACGTCAAAAAGGGGGACCGCATATGCACTGCTTACCAAGACGAATGCCGGGCTCCTGTTTGCGCCCGTTGGCGTGATCAGGAGGCAGCGACTAACTTCTCTCACTCTTAGTTACTTTTTATTCGATCAAGGAGATCGTCATGAGCCAGTTCATCAACAACCCCGAGCACACCTTTGGTTTCGACACCCTGCAGCTTCATGTTGGCCAGGAGAGCGCCGACCCCGCATCCGACGCCCGCGCTGTGCCTATCTACCAGACCACGAGCTATGTGTTCCGTAACTCCCAGCACGCCGCTGACCGCTTTGGTCTTGCCGACGCCGGTAACATCTACGGCCGTCTGACCAACTCCACTCAGGGCGTCTTTGAGGATCGCATCGCCGCGCTCGAGGGTGGCGTGGCTGGTCTCGCTGTCGCTTCGGGTGCTGCCGCCATCACCTATGCCCTGCAGGCCCTCGCCCAGGCCGGTGACCACGTGGTCGCCCAGAAGACCATCTACGGCGGTTCCTATAACCTGCTGGAGCACACGCTCTCCCAGTTTGGTGTCGAGACCACCTTTGTCGACGCCCACAACCTGGACGAGGTCGAGGGTGCCATTAAGGACAACACCACGGTTATCTACCTCGAGACGCTCGGCAACCCCAACTCCGATATCCCCAACATCGACGCCATCTCCGAGATCGCCAAGAAGCATGGCCTTCCGGTCGTCGTCGATAACACCTTCGGCACCCCGTATCTGTTCCGTCCGCTGGAGCACGGCGCCAACATCGTCGTTCACTCTGCGACCAAGTTTATCGGCGGCCACGGCACCTCGCTGGGCGGCGTGATCGTCGACGGTGGCAACTTTGACTGGAAGGCGAGCGGCAAGTATACACAGATTGCCGAGCCCAACCCCTCCTACCATGGCGTTTCGTTTGCCGAGGCTGCCGGCCCTGCCGCCTTCGCGACCTATGTCCGCGCCATCTTGCTGCGTGACGAGGGCGCCTGCATTAGCCCGTTTAACGCCTGGGTCCTGCTCCAGGGCACCGAGACCCTGTCGCTGCGCGTTGACCGTCATGTCGAGAACACCAAGAAGGTCGTTGAGTTCCTGGCTGGTGACAGCCACGTCGCCAAGGTAAACCACCCGAGCCTGCCTGAGCACCCCGATCACGAGCTCTATCAGAAGTACTTCCCCAACGGCGGCGCTTCGATCTTCACCTTTGAGATTAAGGGCGGCCAGGAGGCCGCCTGGAAGTTCATCGATCATCTGCAGGTGTTCTCGCTGCTCGCCAACGTGGCCGACGTTAAGTCGCTCGTCGTGCACCCGGCTACCACCACGCACTCCCAGCTCTCTGCCGAGGAGCTCGCCGAACAGAACATCACGCCCTCCACGATCCGTCTTTCCATCGGTACCGAGAACGCCGAGGATATCATTTGGGATCTGAAGCAGGCTTTCGCCGCGCTGGACGAGTAAGGCGACTTGTGCAAGGACCCCTTGCGACTCGATAGGTATAACTGCATAAAATGCCTGCTCAAGGCGCCTGCGCAAGCAATGGTTGCGCAGCCTTTTTTGCATAGGGAAGGCGATATTACAGGGTTTTTGGCATGCTTTATGCATTCGAGTTGTGGAAAACTCCTGTTGAGAGGATGTGAGTTTTACGCAATTGACGTGCGCCTTTTGAGTAAAACCGCAGGTCGCGATTTGCTCGGGGTACTATGCAGCGCGATCGAATCACACACAGCTCAAACGCAGCAAAAACGCACTACGGAGGTTTCCAGCTACATGAGGATCGATTCACGAAAACCGAAAGCCGCCGCCCTTTCCGCCGCTCTGACCGTGGCACTTTTGGTGGGCGCCGGCGCAACCGATGCCCACGCCGCAACACTGTCCGATACGGTTGGATCTACGCCGTCCGAGACGACACTGGTACAGCCCGTTGACTATCGCGGCGATGGTTATGGCTCTATGCAGGAGTGGAACGCCTCGATGGAGGCCAAGCGCGATTCCTTGGAGATGCGCGCTCAGATCATTATGAATATGTATGGCGACTATGCTACCGATGACGAGCGCGCTGTGCTGCAGGGTTGCATCGACGGTGCGGGTAGCCTTTTGACGATGGGGGAGGTCGACGCCAGGTCGACCGAGCTCGATGAGCTGCGCACTGCGCTTGAGGATGCCAAGTGCGAAGCGCTCGAGGCTGCCGCGGCCGAAGCCGAGGCTGCCGAGGTCGCCCAGGCTTCGTACTACAACGCCGGTTACAATCCGTCCTACGCGTCTGCCGCGTCTTACGCGAACGGATCGGGCCTGACGCGCTCTGCGGGTGTAAATTACTACAACGGGCGTCGTGAGACCTATTACAGCAGCAACGTGCTTTATCACTATCGCACGGGCGAATGGACTCAGGATTCTGAGGGCTTTTGGCGCGATTCCGACGGCTATTACGTTGTTGCCGCGGGCGATATGGCCCAGGGCTCGACCTTTACGGGCTCCAAGGGTGATTGCAAGGTCTATGACTCCGGCTGCGCTGCCGGAACCACCGACTACTACACCGGTTGGTAATTATTCTGCATCACGGATATTTGGCGGATGGGCGTCTTTACCGAGCTTTAGGGCAACGTAAGGACGCCCGTTTTTTTGTGCGTGCTTGAGTTAACAGAGCGCTTACCGTGGCAGTACACCGCGCATATGGGAGCGGGGCACACTAAGTCATGAGAAGCAAGGTCTTTCCCGTGGAGGAAGTGGTCTCATGAACGCTCGAGATATCGCTATTGCCGCCGTTGCACTTGCGCTGGGTTGTCTTGGTCCTACAGCCGCGCTTGTCGCGGGCATGCAGGGCTTGTGCGGAGCTGCTCCTATCGTTGTGGGGGCCCTGATTGCTGTCGCTGCGCTGGGAAGCGCCGGCGTCGTCCTTTGCCGTGAGGATGAGGACGAGATGCGGGGCTCGCAACTCTAACAGCCGTGAAGCTGGTTTTAGCTATAGATGAAGCAGGAAACCGCCGCAAGTGGAATGTCCCTTGCGGCGGTTTTGCCGTTGAGTCTGTTGGCTGCGGTATGTCGAGCGCTACCAGCTGGCCTCGATTTCGCGGATGCGCGAATAGAGCCATTCGTTTTGCGGCACTTGGATATCATGCTTGGCCGCGAGGTGACAGATGGTACCCGCAAACTCCTCGACCTCGGTCTTGCGTCGTGCGATGCGGTCCTGTGCCATCGAGGGCATGCCGACGGGATCGAGCCCTTCGATGAGGTGCACCATCTGCGTCAGATCCGCTTCGGTGAGCTCGATGCCCTCGGCGTTGGCGACCGCAAGCGTCTCGCGCATGGCGGAGACAAAACTGCGGAGCTGCTCGGATCCCTTCTCCGTGGCGCTTCCGTAGGTGCCGCCGTAGGCCATGCAGGTTTGGTTGATGCCGTCGTTCAGCATGAGCTTGGCCCACATACGATGTGATATGTCGTGCTCGACGGTGTGGGCGATACTGCAACGCGTGTAGAGCTCGTCGATGGCGGTGACGGTTGCGAGCTCGGTGCCTGCTGCCGCGCCAAAGCAGATTTCGCCGGCATTGGCATAGGTGAGCTCTCCGTTGAGGAATACGGCGTCCATGCCCTGGCAGATGCCCAGGACGGTGTGCTTCCAGCCAAAGCGTTCGGCAATCTTTTGTTCGCTCGTGATGCCGTTGCACAGTGACGCAATCAGCGTGTCGGGACCCACGACGCTTTCCATGGTTTTGAGTGCCATATCGAGCCCGGTTGTCTTGACAGTGAGAATGACCAGGTCGACGGGCGTCGCCTCGCTCGCGCGGACGGACTTGAGCGCGCAGGGCTTGCCGTTGATATTGAGCGCATCGCCCGCGTGGCGCTCAAAGCGTGCGTCGTCCATGACATATTCAACAGCGTCGTTGCCGAGCGCTTGGGCGATCATGCTGCCGTAGAGTAGGCCGACACCGCCCTTGCCGATGAAGGCGACCTTGTTGATCTGCATATGAATCATCTCCCCATAAAAAGGCGCCCACGTACGGGGCGCCTGATGGATTGTATGCTGTCGGGGTATGTTGTGTGCGCCGGATAGCGGTATTTAGAAGAACGAACGCATGGGAACACGGGAACTTATGACGCGGGGCAGACCGCAAAGACGCGTGCGGGGTATCCGACGCCATCACGCACTTTGGGGAAGGTGCAGAAGATGACAGCACCCGTGGCGGGAAGCTCATCCAGATGATCCATGACTTCGATTTGGTAACGGTCGACCGAAAGGATGTATTGCTCGCCCGGGTAAGGGTAGGCGTCCTCGCGCGTGGTCACGGTCGCGGGGTCGGTGTCTGCCGGTTCGTGGCCGATGGCGCCGATGTTGCGCTCTCCCACGAGCCATTTGATGGCGTCGAGGTCCCAGCCGGGGTAGTGAGGCTGGCCAGCTTCGTCCTTGTTTTCGAGGTCGGCGAGCTTGGACCAGTCGGAGCGGAAGGCGACAAAAGCGTCCTCGGGAATGCGGCCGTGCTCGGCCTCCCAAGCCTTGAGGTCATCGACGGTCAGGATAAAGTCGGGGTTTGCGGCGCACTCCTCGTGCTTGTCGATTACGCAGAGCGGATGCATAAACTCGATAGGTTTAATCTCGCCAAGGGAACGGCCATCGACATGGAAGTGGCGCGGTGCGTCGACGTGGGTGCCGTACTGCGAGGCGACCGAATACTGGAAGCATCGCATGGGCGCGAGCATGTCTTCGGGCGTATCGGGCAGGTAGTCGAAGAGCTTGGTGGACTCAAACGGCTTAAAGCCAAACCAGTGTGGGGTGTCGCACGAGAGCGTGTGGGTGAGGTCGACCCAGCGATAATCGGTGCTTTTGAGCTGGGATGCGAGGTTCCAAAGGTCGAGCGCGGGCATGGGTGGCTCCTTTCATCGGGCTTTTTGCTGATGTTAAAGCGGTGCCGTGACGGCTCGATTTCTGCTGCGTTACGATACGTTCTCGATTGCGATTCCACGATGTTTCGGCTGCGTGACCATTGTGTTTCTCCTTGCCGGGGCGCTTATGGCGAAGGGAGGGTCTGTGCAATACCGCGTTGACCCCAAAAGTGGTAACCGATTATCCGCTCTCGGTCTGGGCTGTATGAGATTTCCCGGTACACCGGGTCATCCGGACGCGAAGGCGGCCGACGCCATCATTTCCCGTGCGGTGGGGCAGGGGATTAATTACCTGGATACCGCATATCTCTATCCCGGCAACGAGACATGCGTGGGCGCTTCGCTTGAGCGTTTGGGGCTGCGTGACCAGGTGCTGCTGGCGACCAAGCTGCCGCACGCTTCGTGTGCATGCACCGGGGATTTCGACCGTTTCTTTGACGAGCAGCTGCGTCGTCTGCGGACCGACCATATCGACTATTACCTTATGCATAACATCACCTCGCCCGTCCAGTGGGAACGTGTGGTGGCGTTGGGCGTCGAGGATTGGATCGCGCGCCAAAAGGCGTCGGGGCGCATTCGCCAGATTGGTTTTTCGTATCACGGCAGCGCGGCGGATTTCTTGACGATGCTCGACGCATACGATTGGGATTTTTGCCAGATACAGTACAACTATGCCGGCGAGCGCTACCAAGCGGGAACGGCAGGACTCATGGCGGCTGCGGAGCGCGGGCTCGCGGTGTTTGTGATGGAGCCGCTGCTAGGCGGGCGTCTGGCGGGCAAGCTGCCGCCGCGGGCCCGCGCTGTGCTCGAGAGCGTCCGTGATCCGCATTTGCGCACCCCTGCCGCCTGGGGGCTTTCGTGGGTGTGGAACCATCCTCAGGTGACGATGCTGCTATCGGGTATGACCGATACCGCGCAGGTGGATGAGAACGCGGCGTTGGCCGATCGGGCCCTGCCGGATTCGATGACAGCTACTCAGCTCGATGCCATCGCGCACGTGCTGACGGAGTTTGAAAAATCGAATCGCGTGCCCTGCACGGGATGTGGCTATTGCATGCCGTGTCCTAAAGGCATCAATATCCCTGGATGTTTTGCCGCCTACAACGCAAGCTATGCGCACAGCTGGTTTACGGGTCTATCGCAGTACTTTACGGCGAGCGCGGTGCGCACAAGCGAGCCCAAGTTGGTGAGCAATTGCGTCAAATGCGGCAAATGCGCGCGGCATTGTCCGCAGCACATCGATATCCCCGGGCGCTTGGACGCCGTACGCCGCCGTTTTCAGCCCGGCCCCGTGACGGCGGCGCTTAGGGCCTTCGGCAAAACGCGCTCCTCATGACCCTTTTATAACGTGCGGTGGAATACGGTCTGTTTGCGCCAAAATAAGGCATCAATAGACCGTATTTCACCGCAACTGATGAGGGGGAGCTGGGGATGCTGACGATCGGGTGTCACCTATCCACGACGAAGGGCTATCGGGCAATGGGGGAGACGGCGCTGTCCATTGGCGCCAATACCTTTGCATTCTTTACGCGCAACCCGCGCGGCGGCAAGGCGAAAGACCTTGACATGGATGACGTGGCAGCCCTGCGCGAGCTTATGGAGCAAAACGATTTTGGTCCGCTCGTGGCACACGCCCCGTATACCTATAACCCCTGTTCTGCCAAAGAGCGGGCGCGCGAGTTTGCCTTGGAGGCAATGGCCGAGGATTTGCAGCGCCTGGAAGCGCTGCCCGGCAACTACTACAACTTCCACCCCGGCGCGCATGTGGGGCAGGGGACTGATGCCGGCATTCAGATGATCGTCGACACCTTGTGTCAGGTGATGTTTGAGGGGCAGCAGACGACGGTGCTGCTCGAGACCATGGCGGGAAAGGGTACCGAGGTGGGCCGTAGCTTTGAGGAGCTGGCGCTCATCATCCAGGGCGTTGCCGGCAAACGCCCCGAGCTGTCGGTCAAGTTGGGCGTTTGCCTAGACACCTGCCATGTGAGCGATGCCGGCTACGACATCATCCATGATCTGGACGGCGTACTCGACGAGTTCGACCGCGTGGTGGGTATCGACCGCTTGCGTGCCGTACACATCAACGATTCGAAGAACCCCTGTGGCGCCCATAAAGATCGTCACGAGTGCATCGGTAAGGGCTACCTTGGTAGCGAGGAGCTTGGCGGCGGTATGCAGGTTATGCAGAATATTGTATCGAATGACCGTCTGCGTGCGTTGCCTTTCATTTTGGAGACACCGAACGAACTTGCAGGTTATGCGGCTGAAATAAAACTCTTAAGGTCTTTGCGCAGTAATTAACAGCCACAAAGTGGGTGTTTCATTCACGTTATGGGCTTGTTTCAATCAGTTTTCTCATTGCAGATTCCTACAAGCGGGTGCATAATAGCCAACAGTTTTTGCAGACCTCTGAATCAAACGGGGTCACTGGAAGGAGACTGATTATGAAGCTCAAGAAGCTTGGCGCGTTTGCAGCCACGGGCGCCATGGCGCTCGCTCTTGCACTGACGGGCTGTGGTTCGTCCAACGCCACCTCTGGTTCCGATGCCGGTTCCAGCAGCCCTGACAACGCGAAGGTCGAGAAGGTCGACGGCTCCAAGGAGTATGCGCTCGTCAAGGACGGCACGCTGACCGTCGGCACCTCTGCCGAATACGCTCCGTTTGAGTATAAGGACGACAACGGCGACTATCAGGGCTTTGACCTTGAGCTCATCAAGGCTATCGCCGACAAGCTGGGTCTGGATGTCGAGTACGTCAACAACGACTTCGACACGCTCGTCCCCGGCGTTGCTTCGGGCGCCAAGTACGACGTCGCCATTGCGGCTATCACTGACACACCCGAGCGTGAGAAGGAAGTCGCTTTCTCCGACTCCTACTACATGGATGACCAGGCTATCGTGACCAAGGTCGATAACACCGACATTACGGCCGATAACTACAGCGAGAAGCTCAACAACGCCGACGCTACCATCATCGTCCAGTCCGGCTCGACCGCCGAGGCCTTTGCCCAGGAGAACTTCCCCAAGGCCAAGATTGTTCCCTACAAGGACGCCACCGAGTGCTTCAGCGCCCTGCAGTCTGATAAGGGCGATGCCGTAGTCACCAACCGCTCCGTCGCCAGCCAGCTGACCGCCGAGCAGTTCAACACCTGCCAGACCATCAAGCAGATCAGCACTGGCGAGGAGTACGCCATCGCCGTCAATCAGGGCAACACCAAGCTCAAGGACGACATCAACCAGGCCATCAAGGACCTGACCGATGACGGTACCGTTGACGCCCTCATGGCTAAGTACAACATCAAGTAAATTAATGCTTGATTGCGTGCGGGCCCTTTCCGTTTTGCGGAGAGGGCCTTTGCGCTTCTCTCGACGGAGAGCGTTTCCGTCTTGTTTTGCAGGCAACTTCTACGATAGGAGCCACCTTGTCTCGATTGAACAAAGGGACCGCGGAGCAGCGTTCTCCACGGTCCGCCTTGCTCCAAAAGCTAGCCTGCGCCATGGCCGTGGCGCTCGCGCTGGTGTGTGCGGGGACATATGCACCCTCGACCGCCCAGGCGCTTGAGACCGCAAAGATCACTGCCCGACCCAACACCGGCTCGGGCAGCGATGTGGTCGGCGGCACCGAGACGCGCATTACCTGGGAAGTCCAGGCCGATGCCGACGAGGAGCTGACGTTTGTCGATGGCACGACGTTTAGTGCCGACGATACGCGCCTGACGATGCTTTCGGGCGAGGACCTTATGGACCGTACCCCCATGAAGCCCACGTGCAAGGCGGATGGCCAGACGCTCAAGATCGACTTTGGCGAGACGGCGCCTGCCGGCGGCTTTTTCCGTGTCGAGGTTTACGGCGTGACCTTCCCCCTCGAGGGCGGCGACGAGGCCTTTAGCGGAACCTATACCCTGGCCGACGGCTCAACCAAGAAGATTTCCAAGATGTC
>ENA-OWPF01003213-OWPF01003213.1-human-gut-metagenome-genome-assembly--contig:-NODE-3213-length-10189-cov-3.347740_pt1 | contig 10189 bp, 9 predicted proteins | sample MGYA00248261_ERZ651840 | MGnify/ENA primary metagenome ERZ651840 (study PRJEB26924, sample SAMEA4378268) | human gut metagenome | biome: human gut; feature: human-associated habitat; material: faeces...
TGTATTCGCATTGATTAACTACCAAATGACAATGATGAAAGCTACAGGTGCTGTTGGTGGTGCATCTGCAGACTATGATGACGAGGAGGACATTTAATTATGAAAAAGATTTCTAAGAAAACATTAAATAGTTCTTTCTGGCGTTGGTGGTATGGAAACTTAACATGTTTCTCACACGAACACATGCAGACATTCGGTTACATGTGGTCAATGCTTCCAATTATTAAGGAATTATATCCTACTCGCGAAGAACAATCAGAAAAAATGACTACTTACTACCCATTCTTCAATACTGAACCTCAGATTGGATCTATCGTAGTTGGTATCACAGCTGGTTTGGAAGAAGCTCGTGCAAACGGAGCTGAAGGAATCGATGATGAAATGATCAACGGTATCCGTGCAGGTCTAATGGGACCTTTGGCAGGTATTGGTGACTCATTAATCGTTGGTACTTACATTCCTATCTTATTAGGTATCGCATTAGGTTTCGCAGAAGGTGGATCACCTTTAGGACCTTTATTCTATATCATCGTATGGAACGCAACTTCAATTTGGTTCCAAAAATTCGTATACTTCAAAGGTTATGAATTAGGTGGTAGTGCTGTTGAATTGTTAGTTGGACAAAAAGCAACTGCGTTCCGTGAATCTGTATTGGTTATGGGACAAGTTATCGTTGGTGCGATGGCAGCTTCTTGGGTATCAATTTCAACTAACTTAGTAATTGCACAATCTTATGATGCAGAAACTGGTAAATTAACAGACGTAACATTAGGATCTAAATTAGATGGAGCTTTCCCTAAGATCTTAACAATGTTATTCGTATTGTTTGCTTGGTGGTTAATGGCTAAGAAAAACATTACTCCAATTAAAGTATTGTTATTGTTCGTAGTTATCGGATTCGTAGGATCTGTTGTAGGATTCTTAGGATAATCACTTAAGACAATTAAAGGCGGGCTTAACTTGTTAGGCCTGTCTTTTTTTCTTATAATAAGTATATGTATATTTGAAAAGGAGCGTTAATTATGAGTTTGAGCCGCAAAGAAAGAGATCAGCTTGCAGAAGTCATTCAAAGAGAAAATGAAATGGTATTAAAAGTGGGAAGAATGGTCAGAAATGCCTTTATTCTTACACTTGCTTTTGGTGCTGTTACATATTGGGGATGGTCAGGGATGACAGATCCAATGTTTCCTAATATTCCAATGAGCGTACGTAATGTAGCTAAATGGATTGCTTTGATTGGTTTGATTTTATCGGGTTTATTTACTGTTTTAGGATTTATATCTCATAGAAATGGAAAGAAAAGTGTATTAAAGAAGATTGATTTGTACGAAGAAAAGTAAAGATTTGTATATTTTAGTTTAATACAATTTAATTTTAACTAAAAACAACAATAAATGTGTCAATTATACACATAATTTCACACAATATAACTATACCTATCACTTTATTCTTTAGTAAAATACTGTTGAGCCAAAGATAGTGGCTCACTTCATAATCAAATTCCCTTTCTTAAAACTTTCTTGAGAAGCCCCGCTAAAGGGGCTTTTCATTTGCTTTTTTGAAAGTTGGACATACAAATAGTAGTTGCGATATAATAATATGGATGAAAGAAGTGTAATTTTTATGGAAGATAAAATACGAATTATAATGTATTCAAGTGCAGATAAAGTGGATGGCCAAGGTGTAGGTAGTGCCTATGAAGAACAGGTCAATCTAATTAAAGAAGGAGCTAGCGATATCTTTGAAGTGGGTATCAACAACTGGATCAAAACGCCAGATATTCAGCATTTCCATACGGTGGATCCAACTTTCTATGTGAAGATGCAAAATCATAAGGCAGCTAATATTGCCTATTGTCATTTTTTACCGGATACACTTGAGGGAAGCTTAAAGATTCCAGCACCATTATTGAATGTATTCCGTTCTTATTTGATTCAATTCTATAAGAGTGCGGATCGCTTGGTTGTTGTGAATCCAAGTTTTATTGATGCATTAGTGGCCTATGGTATTGATCGAGAAAGAATTTACTATATTCCTAACTATGTATCCAAGGAAAAATTCTATCGTAAATCGGATGAGGAATGTGCTTCGATTCGTGAGAAGTATGGTGTAGCCAAAGATGCTTTTGTGGTACTGGGTGCAGGACAGGTACAAACACGTAAGGGTGTACTTGATTTTGTGGATGTTGCCAAACAAATGCCAGACGTACAATTCGTATGGGCTGGAGGCTTTTCTTTTGGACGTATTACCGATGGATATGAGGAATTGAAGAAGTTACAGGAAAATCCACCTGAAAACTGTAAATTCTTAGGGATTGTTCCTAGAGAAGAAATGGTGGATCTATATAATATGGCGAATGTGCTTTTTGTGCCAAGCTATAATGAATTATTTCCAATGACGATTTTAGAAGCAGTGAACTTACATGTTCCATTGGTGCTTCGCGATTTGGATTTATATAAAGATATCTTATTTGATCGTTATATGCATGCCGATGATAATGAGGGTTTTAAAAATTGTCTGTTAAAATTGAAAAATGATTCAGATGTATATGCGAAGTATCAAAATGAGAGTCGTTTATTGAGTGAATTCTATTCGAAAGAACATGTATTGAATATGTGGAGAGAATTCTATTTGAGTGCTTATAAGGATAAACAAGAGGAATTATTAAACAAGAAAAAATAGGGGTTTTTATGAAAAAACAGAAGTACGCACTAAATCTGTTACTTATTCTTGCTTTAACGGGATTTGCCCTGTGGTTTGCGCTAAAGGATAATTTTCATCAGGTTTTAAAGTGCATTTCACAAATGAATCTGTTAAGCCTTGTCATAGTCTTATTGTGGGGGGTTCTTTTTACGGCGGTCTGGGGATTTGTATACTACGTATTAGGTAGAAAGTATACGGATCATTATACGCCGGGTAAAGGGATTCTTGTGGCCTTTATTGGTTCTTTCTTTTCGGGGATTACTCCGAGTAGTACGGGTGGACAGTTTGTTCAGGCCTACATTATGAAGAAGCAAGGAATCAAAGTGAGTGATGGAGCCAGCTTGTTGTGGGCTGATTTCATTATTTACCAGACGACAATGATGATTTATGTTTCGATTCTGTTTCTCTTGCGTTTTGCGTATTATAGTGCTCAATCCGCATGGTTCAATATTATATTGTTGGGCTATATCATCAATGCAGTGGTTGTTGTAGCGTTATATACGATTGCGTTATTTCCTAGTATTTATATCAAGCTTTCGCGAACTTTAGTTAAGGCATTGTCGAAACTGCATATTTTAAAGAATCCAGAAAAGACATTGGATTCTTGGACTCTACAAGTAACGAGTTTTACTCGTGAAATCAAAGTACTAGCCAAAGATAAGAAGAGTATTTTTCTTTGTGTATGTATTAATGTGGTGCGTTTATCACTCTATTATTCATTGCCATTTGTGATTGCACTAGCCCTACATATTCCATTGAAGATGAATGAGTTTATTGATGTCATGGCCCTATCTAGTTTTGTGACGATGGCCAATAGTTTTATTCCAATTCCCGGGGCAAGTGGGGGTACGGAAGTTGTCTTTTCATTATTGTTTAGTGGCATGATGAAAAATTTAACGGGTGCCGTTTTAGTATTGTGGCGTTTTTCTACGTATCACATAGTGCTGATTATAGGTGGAATTTTATTTGTGTTTGTGAAGAATCATTATGAGAGAAAAGAGAGTAAGATCAATTTAGAAGGGATGTAGTATATGCGAATCGGACTATTTACAGATGCATATTTACCGGATATTAATGGGGTTGTTTCAAGTGTGGCAACCCTTAAACACGCTTTAGAAGAGCTGGGGCATACGGTATTTATTATTACGAATCATAAGGGGACAAAGATTGTAGAAGATGAGGATGGTCATATTCTTCGTTTACCGGGTCTTGAAATCAAGAAGTTTTATGGTTATAAGATGTCGAGTCCACTACAGTTTAGTGCGGATGCCTACATTGAAAGAATGGACTTGGATGTCATTCATATTCAGACGGAAGCGGGTGTAGGTATGTTTGGTCGTCAGATGGCGAAGGCTTTGCACATTCCTATTGTATACACGTATCATACGATGTATGAGGATTATACGCATTATTTTAATCCGCTTGATTTTGATTCGGTTGAAAAATTAGGGAAGAGTGTGATTCGTACTTTTTCTCGTGTCATGGCCAATGGTTCGCAGGCAGTGATTGCGCCGAGTGAAAAGACGAAGCAGGCTTTATTGCAGTATGGTGTAATAGCACCTATTTATATTGTTCCGACAGGTTTGGATTTGTCGGAGTATGATCGTAAAAATTTAGATGAAAATAGAGTTCAAAGTATTCGTGAAGAGTTAGGTTTTACAAGTGAAGATCATATTGTGGTCTTTGTAGGGCGTATTGCCAAAGAGAAGGCGATTGAGATTCCGATTGAGGCAATCAGTAAGAATGCAGATCCACATTTACATTTGGTCATTGTGGGTGGTGGTACGGATATGGAGTATTACCAGGATTTGGCTAAGAAGTATAATGTTACGGATCGTGTGCATTTTACGGGTAAGATTCCTAAGGAGAATATTGCCTATTATTATGCGGCTTTTGATTGTTTCGTATCGGCTAGTTTATCCGAAACACAAGGCATGACATATATTGAAGCTTTGGCCAGTGGACTATTAGTGTTTGGTCGACGTGATGAAGTGTTGAAGGATTTGGTGGATGAAGGTAAGTCTGGCTATTATTTTGATGATGCCAATGAACTAAGTCAAAAGTGGGATGTTTTCTTTAGTAAATCCAAAGCGGAAAGAGATGCATTAAGAGAATATTGTATTTCTAAAACAGCGCCTTATACAGAGAGTATGTTTGCGCATAAGGCATTGAGTGTTTATAATCAGGCAATTGATGATTATAAGCGTGCCTATCATGTGGAGCGTATTCGTATGGTGGATGATTTTGTTCGTCTAACGGTGATGCGTGATTGTGATAAGGAACCAGTCAAAGTGATGATTTCAACGGATGATTTCTTTGACTTAAAGATCACAAAGGATACAATGTTAGATGCATATTTGATTGACAACTATTTGGATATGCAGTTATTCTATAAGGCGTTTGAGTTAATGAAGAAGCGTGTTTTCTCAAATGATTATACGTCGTATCAAATGGTACAATATGGAAAGAAATATTTGGGCCTAGATGAAGATCAGGCTTTGGATATTATTCATGAATTTATAGAACGTCATTGGATCGACGATAAGGACTATGCCTTTGATAAGGCGCAGGCTTGGCATTCGTATGGTCAGTCTAGATTGCAGATTCGTCAAAAGCTAAAAAGAGCTGGTATTGAGGATGATGTGATTGAGGATGCTTTGGCAAGCTTGGATGTGGAAACAGAGCGTAGTAATGCGATTAAATTGGCTCGTCGTTTAGCGCATTCGCTAAAAGAGCAGTCGAGTCGCATGCAAAGGCAGACATTAGTGAATAAGTTAGTAACGAAGGGATATTCGTTTGAATTAGCGAAACAAGTCTCAGAGTCAATTGAATTGGATGAAAATGATGATGAGGCACTACAAAGAACGATTGCGAAGGCAAAGCGTTTATATGCGACGTTTGATCAGCCTAAGCGTAATCAGAAGATTCAGACGTATTGTGTTCGTAAAGGATTTAATATATCAGCTATAAAAGAGGTTTTGGAAGGGGAAAGTGAATGAGAATTAATGAGATTACTCAGGAACAAAAAGTAAATATTAAGTGTTTGATTTCAAAGTGTGACAAGGGAAAAACCGTGAAGGATACACCTTATTTGTCTTTGATTTTAGAGGATGCAACGGGTGTATTGGATGCGAAATTCTGGAATTTAACGAATGAGCAAATTGAGCAGTATAAGGCAGGTCAGATTGTTGAGGTATTTGGGGATTCGATCATTCATAGAAATGCCGTTCAGCTAAGAGTGAGAAAAATGGTGGTCTTAGAAGGTGAAGATATTTCGGATTATGTAAGATTAGCGCCTATGTCTCGTACGGAAATGGAAGAGGAAGTAAAGACTTTGATGAATGAGATCACGGACTCAAATCTATATTGTGTGGTTGAAGAAGTATTAGAAGAAACGAAGGATTTATTCTATACATATCCGGCTGCCACAAGAAATCACCATAATTTTGTGGGAGGACTTGCCTATCATTCCATTAGTATGGCGCGTGTAGGACTAGATATTTGTCGCCAATATCCATTCTTGGATAAGGGATTATTGATTGCGGGTATCTTGATGCATGATGTTGGAAAGATTGATGAGTTGAGTGGTCCAGTTCTTCCTGAATATACAAATGAGGGGAATTTGTTGGGGCACATTAGTATTATGAATAATCGTTTGGATCGTGTGGCTGAAAAGCTGGGTGTAAACGATAAAGAGTGTGTTTTATTGTTGAAGCATATGGTTTTGGCGCATCATGGAAAGATGGAGTTTGGATCTCCTGTCCTTCCTATGATTCCAGAAGCCGAAGTATTAACTTTATTGGATAATTTGGATGCGCGTATGTATATGATGAAGCAGAGTTTGGATACAACGCAGCCAGGTCATTTTGGACCTCGTGTCTTTGCGTTAGAGGGTCGTATGATTTATCATCGAAAAGGAGAAGATGAAGAATGAAAATAGGTTTTGTATCATTGGGGTGTTGTAAAAACTTAGTGGATTCTGAACAGATCATGGGTATGATCAAGAGGGGTGGTCATGAAATTGTGGCCAATCCTAAGGATGCACAGGCTATTATTGTGAATACTTGTGGTTTTATTGAGAGTGCCAAAGAGGAGAGTATCAATACGATTTTCAAGATGGCGAAGTATAAAGAAAGAAACTTAGAGAAGTTGATTGTGTGTGGTTGTTTGGCTCAAAGATATACAGATACATTAAGGGAAGAGATTCCTGAAATTGATGCGGTTATCCCAATTCGTGAGTATGATACTTTGGCAAGTCAGCTACAGAAGCTTTTAGGTTCAGATACATTATTGGATAAGGCTGAACGTGTGATTACGGGAAATCCTTGGCAGGCATATGTAAAGATTAGTGATGGTTGTTCGAATCGTTGTGCGTATTGTGCAATTCCTTTGATTCGTGGAGATCAAAAGTCCCGTACAATTGAGGATATCATGGAAGAGGTCAACTATTTGGCAAGTATTGGAGTGAAAGAATTAACTTTGATTGCCCAAGATACAACGAAGTATGGTTTGGATAATTATGGAAAGTTGATGCTTCCTGAATTATTGCGTCAAGTATCTAAAGTTGAGGGTCTTCATTGGATTCGTGTTCTGTATATGTATCCGGATGAAATTGTGGATGATGTATTGCAGGCCATGAGTGAGAGTGAGAAGATCGTTCCTTATTTTGATATTCCTATGCAGCATGCGAACAATCGTTTGTTGAAATTAATGAATCGTAGAGGTCCAAAAGAGGATGTATTAAAGGTTGTAGATAAGATTCATACGATGTTTCCAAATGCGACTTTGCGTACAACTATGATTGTTGGTTTCCCTACAGAAACGGAAGAAGAGTTTGAAGAACTTGTGGATTTCATTAAGGAAATCAAATGGGATCGTATGGGTGCTTTCACATATTCGAAGGAAGAAGATACGCCTGCTTATGATATGGATGGTCAGATTGATGAAGAGATTCAAAATGAGCGTTTGGCTAGATTGATGGCGGTGCAGGAAGAGATTTCAAAAGAGAAGAATCAGGAAAAGATTGGTAGGGTCATTGAAGTTCTTGTTGAGGAAAAAGAAGGTTTGGTGGATCGTTATCGTGGAAGAAGTGCTGCGGATGCACCGGATGAAGTGGATGGTCAGGTCATCTTTACAAGTGATGAGCCTTTAGAATTAGGTTCTTTTGTGAAGGTAAAGATTACAGATGCCAAATCTTATGATGTTTACGGTACATGTGTAAGCGAATAGTTGGATTGGATCCCATTGTATTTGAGGATTCGAAAATCTTGATTGTGGGTTCTATGCCAAGTGCAATTAGTTTGAAGGAACAGATGTATTATGCGAATAAAAATAATCGGTTTTGGAAGATATTAAAAGAAATCTTTCAAACAGAAGACAAGATTGAATTATTAAAAGTATCGCATATTGCACTTTGGGATATTTGTCATTCGTGTATAAGAAAGACGAGTGCGGATAGTGAGATCAAAGATATTGTGCCAAATGATATTCCAAAATTATTAGATTCATATAAAAACATTGAGAAGGTCATTTGTAATGGAAGGACAAGTCAGAATACAATGCAGAAGTATTTTCCGAATATTGAAACGGTATATTGTCCTTCGACTTCGAGTGCCAATGCACAGTTTTCGTTAGAACAATTGATTGAAATATATAAGAAGGAGATTTATGAATAAATTATATTGGGCAAAGGTTAAGCCGGATGCGAAGGTTCCGCAAAAACGTTATGAAGATGCAGGGTATGATTTATACCCATGTTTTGAAGAAGATTATATGGTAATTGAGCCTCATGAAACAAAGTTAGTTCCATTGGGTGTGGCGAGTGCATTTGATCCAGAGTTTGTGATGATTTTAAAAGAGCGTGGTTCAACAGGAACAAAGGGAATTGCACAAAGAAGTGGTGTTATTGATTCTGGTTATCGCGGTGAATATATGGCTCCGGTCACAAACTTGAATACGAAGCGTGTGGTGATTAAAAAACAAGATGTAGAATATAAGGAAGATGCGATTATTTATCCTTATGAAAAAGCAATTTGTCAGGGTGTATTATTGCGTATGCCTCAGTTAGAAAGTGAAGAAATTTCATTTGAAGAACTTCAGTCTATGGAGTCTGAAAGAATGGCTGGAAAGTTAGGAAGTTCAGGAAAATAATAGAGTCTATTGTCTTAAAGACAATAGGCCTTTTTTTATATATTAAGATTTTGGTTTCGGAACAGGGAAATACGATATGTGAAAAAACTGTAGAATTTTCACAAATTGTTTGTTTATTGTTTGCACACTGATGGCAGCAATTTCTTTCACTAGTTGTTCCGCTGATAGCGATTCTTCTTACTCAGGTATTGATGAAAGCGTAATCGAAAACGCTGATTCTCAGACCGAGGCTCCTTTCTCTGTTGTACTGAAAGCTTATTCCGATAACAAAGATATTACTGTTAAGGGTGACGTAGACCAGACTACTCTGTTCGTTTTTGATCAGAATGGTGACTACTACACACAAGTGTCTCTTGACAAAACTTATTTGCTACAGGCAAAACCGGTTGAGATCAGCTGTCCGGGTTCAAAACAAATCACAGTCGTTGCATGGGCAGGTCTTTCTTCCGATAGCGAAAATATCAGCGCCATGAGCAAAGCGAATATTATTTCCGACCTACAGGTTAGCCTGAAGCAGAATAACGGCGTTGCAGCCGCTTTACCGGGAGATTTATTCTACGGACAGATTACTTTAAAGAACACTGCTACCAAGGCTGGTGTTGAAACTCTAAAAATCGAACGTAAAGTTTCTTCTATTTCCCTGATTACAAAAGGCGTTATTAAAATGCTTGATTCCAGAGAAGGTAATTTTTATTACAAAGTAAAGAAAACAAAAGCTTCTTTTGATCACAACGGTGAATTGACAGGCGAAGAAATTGAATATATCATCCCTGCAACCATGGACGCAAAAGGTAACGTTGTTGCTGACAACACAGCTATTTTACCGGCTTCCGACGTGACTATAGAGCTTTATAAAGATGATAACATGATCCTTTCTTCAAAAAATGTCAAAAATTCGGAGAAAGTGTCTGTAAACGAAGGAGAACTGTCAGAAATTACTTTTGACCTCTCAAAAAACAATTGCAATATTGTTGTAACAGACTGGGGTACAGTTATTCAACATGTTACAATTGGTTAAAATTTGACCCTCAATTTTTTATATGCATAAAGGCGTACATCCGGATAGTTCCGCGTGTGCGCCGTTTTTTTTCATACATGCGATTCTCCGTGATAGCTTTACCGCCCTTTATGATAGTAACACATGCGTTAATTTTCACAACAAAACCATTGATTTACATTGCCTATATTCACAGCATAGGCAAACAGATCACAATTGACATGTTTACCACCCACACAATAAATCAAAGCAAAGATTGACAGGTACGCCTCTCACGTATGATAGAAATACACATGCTACAAATACAACTAAACATAGTACATTTGTAGACACAATACA
>ENA-OWPF01003216-OWPF01003216.1-human-gut-metagenome-genome-assembly--contig:-NODE-3216-length-10173-cov-2.762008_pt1 | contig 10173 bp, 10 predicted proteins | sample MGYA00248261_ERZ651840 | MGnify/ENA primary metagenome ERZ651840 (study PRJEB26924, sample SAMEA4378268) | human gut metagenome | biome: human gut; feature: human-associated habitat; material: faeces...
ATAAGAACTTTTTACAAGGGTGTAGTCTATCTGTTTTCGGATAGACTTTTGCGGCGTTGCTGTTGCCCTTGTATTTTTGCGCCCATTTTTAAGTTCTTATCATGATCTGGAGGTAACAAACCCTATGAAAAAAATAACTGCGCTGCTTGCGCTTTTGATGCTCGGCGGCGCTCTTGCCGGCTGCGAAAAGCAGAACGATACCAACAAAACCGACAAACTGAGCATTGTCACCACCATTTTCCCCGAATATGACTGGGTGCGTGCGGTTTTAGGTGACAAAGCCGATAACGCCGAAGTCACGATGCTGCTTGATAACGGCGTTGATCTGCACAGCTATCAGCCCACTGCCGATGACATTGTCAAAATCTCCGACTGCGACCTGTTCCTCTATGTGGGCGGCGAGTCCGACGGCTGGGTGGACGATGCTCTGAAAAATGCCACCAACAAGAACATGAAGGTCATCAACCTGCTGGATGTCCTTGGCGACAGCGTCAAGACCGAAGAAGTGGTCGAGGGTATGCAGGAAACAGAGCACGATCACGACCATGACCACAGCAAGGAAGTCTCCACCTTTGAAGATGAGGAAGAAAAGGACGAGCACGTTTGGCTTTCTCTGAAAAACGCGGAGGTTCTTGTAAATGCCATTTCCAAGTCTTTGCAGGAGCTGGACCCCGACAATAAGGACACCTACGCTGCCAACGCCGCTGCCTATATTGAAAAGCTCTCTGCGCTGGACGGCGAATATCAGGCTGCCGTGGACGCTGCGACCTATAAGACCGTTGTGTTCGGCGACCGTTTCCCGTTCCGCTATCTGGTGGACGATTACGGTCTGCGCTACTATGCCGCTTTTGTGGGCTGCTCCGCCGAAACGGAAGCCAGCTTTGAGACCGTTTCGTTCCTTGCCAAGAAGGTGGATGAATTGAAACTGCCCTGCGTTCTGACCATTGAGGGCGCACAGCATAAAATTGCCGAAACCATTGTCCAGAACACCGCTGAGAAAAATCAAAAGGTTCTGACCATGGATTCCTTGCAGTCCACCTCTTCTAAAGATGTGGCAAACGGTACGACCTACCTCTCCGTGATGGAGAAGAACCTGTCCGTGCTGAAAGAAGCATTGGGGTAAGGAGGTAGGTCTATGGCTCAGCTCACTTGTCAAAATCTCCGCGTCGGCTATGATGGAAAGTCCGTTCTGCAAGATCTCAGCTTTGAGGTCTTTGCAGGCGACTACCTCTGCATCGTAGGGGAAAACGGCTCTGGTAAGAGTACACTTATGAAAACGATCCTTGGCTTGCAACCGCCCATCAGTGGCAGAATTTTGACAGGAGATGGGCTGAGGAAAAATGAGATCGGCTACCTGCCACAGCAGACCGTCGTACAAAAGGATTTCCCTGCATCCGTGAGAGAGATCGTTCTCTCCGGGTGTCAGGGGCGCTGCGGCAGCCGCCCCTTTTATAACAAAGAAGAAAAACAGCTTGCCGAAGAAAACATTCGGAAAATGCAGATTGATAAGCTCTCAAAGCGGTGTTATCGAGAGTTGTCCGGCGGGCAGCAGCAACGTGTGTTGCTTGCCCGTGCGCTGTGCGCCACACAAAAAATGCTGCTCTTGGACGAGCCTGTTTCCGGGCTTGATCCCAAAGTGACAGCGGAAATGTATCGTCTGATCGACGAACTGAACCATCGGGACGGTATCACCATTATTATGATTTCTCACGATATTGCCGCCGCAGTCAAATACGCCAGCCATATTCTGCATATTGGCAGCACCGTTTTCTTCGGAACAAAGGCAGCGTATCTCCAAAGCCCGCAAGGGCGGCTGTTTGCCGCAGAGAAAGGCGGTGATGAACAATGACCGCAATCTTGGAAAAACTGACCCTCTATTGGGCGTACCCCTTTGTCCGCTATGCGCTGGTGGTCGGCGTGCTGATTGCGCTCTGTTCCTCTCTGCTGGGCGTAACGCTGGTGCTGAAACGGTTTTCCTTCATCGGTGACGGACTTTCTCATGTGGCGTTCGGAGCCATGGCGATTGCCGCTGTGCTGCAAATCACCAACGAAATGCCGCTGGTCATGGTCATTACAATCATCAGCGCCGTGCTGCTTCTGCGTACCGGGCAGAACACGAAGATCAAGGGTGACGCCGCCATCGCCATGATCTCGGTGGGGGCACTTGCTATCGGCTATCTGCTGATGAATTTGTTCTCCACATCCACTAACTTGTCCGGCGATGTGTGCAGTACGCTGTTCGGCTCGACCTCTATTCTGACGCTGACAAAAAGCGAAGTCTGGCTGTGCGCGGTGCTGTCGGTGGCGGTCGTGACGGTATTTGTTCTTTGCTACAACAAAATTTTCGCTGTAACCTTTGATGAAAACTTTGCAAAGGCTGTGGGGACAAAGGCCGATTTGTATAACTTACTGATTGCCGTAACGATCGCCGTTGTGATCGTGCTGGCAATGAACCTTGTCGGCTCACTGCTCATATCCGCCCTTGTTGTTTTCCCGGCGCTGTCTGCCATGCGGGTCTGCAAAAACTTCCGTGCGGTGACGATTTGTGCGGCCGTCCTTTCCGTCTGCTGCGCCGCACTGGGCATTCTGATCTCCATCCTAGCCGGAACGCCGGTCGGCTCGACCATTGTGGCCGTGGACATTTTTGCATTTCTGTTTTTATCGGGAATATCCCGTTTGGGAGGTATCCGCAGATGAAACAGGCTTTGTTTATTCTCGCCGTCGCGCTTTATCTGGTTTCCCTCTGTGCCTGCGGCGATCAGACGATCCGGTCCAAATCGAAGCAGGGCAGCGCGACCCGGCAGGTTGTTCAGGAGCAGATGGCGAATGCCACAGGCGAAACGACCGCTCCGCCGACTGCAATTCCGGAGCGGCAGCCTGCCTCGGATGAAACTACACCGGAAACATCCGTTCCGGAACCGGAGCAGATGCAGCCAGCCGAAGCGCTTCCGGACTATGAACCGGCACAGGCCTCCGGCGAACCGGATGTCGATCTGACTACGCTCAGCAGCACGATGGTCTACTCCGAGGTCTATAACATGATGTGCGAGCCGGATCGATATCTCGGAAAGCGCATCAAAATGAATGGGCAGTTTACGGTCTATGAGGATTCGAACACCGGCGCGGTGTACACGGCCTGCATCATCATGGACGCGACTGCCTGCTGCTCGCAGGGGCTGGAATTCGTCCTCGCGGGCGAGCATAGCTATCCTGCCGACTATCCCGAACCGGGAACAGAAATCACGGTCGTTGGCACATTCCAGACCTACGAAGAAAACGGATATATGGACTACCATCTGGCCGATGCAGAGATGACCGAGTAAGAAATCGTATCTGGCAAAAAAACAGGCAGCTTTCCACCGAAACCGCATTTCTGCGCAACGGTTGACGAAAGCTGCCTGTTTTGCTATAGTATGCTCCTCGGTACAGAATATATCCGATGCGTGGCCTCCTGCATCGAGCGAGCCGGGTGGTATTGAATAGCGCTTTACAATCACCCGGCGGTTATCGCACTAAAATGTAACTTTTCTGCGAATACAAGCTGATTTTCAGTTCCCACAGTGTCGAACATATGCTTCCAAGGTTTCTTCGGCAGAAGCGATGCTGAACGGGCTTGGAATGGGTTCAAATCCGGGAAATGACACTTAAAAAAGTGTGATTTCTCTCCAAAACAGGGCGTTTTCTCTCCTGTTATGAAATTGTCAAACTCAAAAATCCCGTTTTTTGCATAAAAAACGGCACAAAGTGCTTAAAAAGCACGTTGTACCGTAATTGACGGAGCATCAGAGATTTGAACTCTGGCGACGTTTTTAGCGTCCTATCGCATTTCGAGTTAATCTTTGAAAAGGCAATATGGTGATAACCAAGGCTGATGCAGGCTGGTTTGTCCGCTGATTTTGGGCGATGCTTGTGGTGAAAGCACTGATAAGCCAGTGAAAAACGATGTAGGTACGAAAAGAAGCAAAATCACCCATTTTGGGGCAAAAATGGCGGCTTTTTGGGAGAAATGCAAGATAAGATGCAAGATAAGCCCTGTCCCAAAAGCCAGATAATAGTGCGGTCTTGCGGACACGAATGAGAAAAATGCAGGAAACAGAAAAATGAAGTAGTGGTTTTTCTGGGTTTCACTTTACAAACAAGGAGAACCCGAAATGAAGAAAAAAACTGTAAGCAACGACTCTTTGAAAGAAAAAATTGAAGAAATCCTAACGCCCTATCCGGACCCGATGAGCCGCAACGATTTCCGCATCGTATGCCATATCGGAACACGAACCTCGCTTTATCTCCTGCAAAGCGGACTTGTTCCCTGCAAAAACAACGGAAAGAAAACGCGATGCTATAAAATTGCTAAGAAAGATGTTGTCGAATACCTGTACCGCCGAGAATCTGACCCGATGTACTACACACCGCCCAGCGGGTGGTATTACAACTATCCAAAGCACAAGAAACCGGCTGTATCGTTGGAGCGCAAGCTGAACTATAAAGGTGAAGAACGGCTGCTGGCAAAAGAATGGTACGAGCATCAGCTGGCAGACTACCCGGATGTATTGACGGTTGAGCAGGTCTGCGAGGTCACAGGCTACAAACGCCACACAATTCTAAAATGGTGCAGCAAGGGCTTGCTGAAAACCATCTTGCAGACACCCAAGTACATGATTCCCAAAGTATGGCTGCTGGAATTTGTGACATCCGATTTTTTCAACGAGATCAGCCGAAAATGTGGAAAACACTACACCGCAATCAGAGAAATTAGCAGCTCACGCAAAGCCAGATGACGCGCTTAGTCACCCTCGTGGGAGTGCCAACGCTTTAAGACTTCCTCCACCTGCTTGATAAGCTGCTCCTTATTCGGCATATACAGGACATACCGAGAAGCAAAAATTTGATTAGACAAGCCGCCCAGCGCATACTCAGCCGCTACACTGTCCTTATCGGTGCAGAGGATGATGCCGATGGGCGGATTGTCTTTCGGGTCGTTGACCTCCGCAGCATAATAATTCAGATACATATTGATTTGCCCGGCAGATTCGGGCGTGAGTTTGGTGGTTTTCAACTCGATCAGCACATAGGCGTGCAAAATCTTGTTGTAGAACACCATGTCCACATAGTAGTGGGTGTTGTTCACAGTGACCCGCTGCTGTGTGCCGACCAAACATAAAGCCCCGACCGAGTTCCAGCAGGAAATCTTCGATTTGCCGCACCAGTGCCGCTTCCAAGTCACTCTCAAGGAACGGCTTTTCCTCCGGCAGACCTAAAAATTCAAACACATACGGGTCTTTGATGATGTCCTCCGGCTTGGTGTAGTCTACGCCCTTTTCAGCCAGCGCCAAAACCTGCTCCTTGTTGGCATCACCGCGGGACAGGAGCAGACGCTCAAACAGAGAACTATCGATTTGCCGCTTCATCTCACGGACAGACCATCCGGCGTTGACTGCTTCCTTTTCATAGAAGCTGCGGTTTTCCTTATCGGAGATGGACAGTAACTCGCGGTAGTGCGACCAATTCAATTTTCCAGACACTGTCTGGAAAATTGAATAGCTGAGATAGAACCGTATAAAAAGCTGATATCTTAAATTTTATTCTCGATTTTTGAAAAACATCTGCAAATATTTAAATTAAGATTTGACTTTCTGCCTGGAATAGAGTACACTGGATTCAGAAAATCATCTGGGAGGAATTGCGATGCTGCTTCAATTTTCAGTCACCAACCACCGTTCCATCAAGGATACAGCCGTCATCAGCTTGAAAGCATCTACAGATAAAAGTCTGGTCGACTGCCTGATTTCACCGGACGAGAAGAAACAGCTTGTTCCAGTGCTGGCACTGTACGGTGCAAATGCAGCAGGAAAGAGCAATGTCCTCCATGCACTCCTGCTCATGCGGGAAATGGTCTGTGGCCGATATGCCAAGTTGCTGAAGGGCGAACCGCTTCCGCAGGAACCGTTTGCTTTCACAGACCAACCTACACAGCCGACCAGCTTTGAAGCTATCTATTTCTATGGCGGCATCAAGTATGCCTATGGGTTCTCGTTTGACAAGTCCAGAATCTTGACCGAATATCTCTATCACTGGCCTAATGGCCGGGAAGCACTGATTTTTTCCAGAGAAAACAATGACTACCAGTTCCGCGAGAACATTCAAGAGCAGTTCACGCTTGCTGGACGAACTGCCGAAAATCGTCTGTATCTGTCCAGCTCGAACGAGTGGAACTGTCCGCAAACCGAAAAAGCATATCTGTGGTTCTTTGAAAAGCTGACAGGTTTCATGGGAACAGAAATGCGGCTGGATGCCGCTCTGTCTGCCATCCGGCAGGGCGGCTCCGAAAAGAGCCATATCCTGCATGAAATGCTGTATGCCGATCTAGGCATCAAAGACATCCGCATCACTGGTTCCAAGGAAGAACCTATCATTTCTGCCCTACACACTCTCGACACTGAAGATGGCACATCCAAGGGCTTCTGGCTTCCGTTGGGGCAGGAATCCGTTGGAACACAGCGATTCTTTTCTCGCATCGGTATGTGGCTCGCCGCTCTGGAATCCGGGTCTGTTCTGGTGGTAGACGAGATTGAATCCAGTATGCACCCACTCCTGACCCGGCACTTGATCGAAATGATGCAGGATGCCGCCATCAATACGAACCATACACAACTCATCTTCACGACACACGACACCGGGCTTCTCGACTTGACTTTGCTTCGGCGTGATCAGATCTGGTTTGCAGAGAAAGATGAAAAGACCATGCAGACCGATATTTACGCTCTGACCGAATTTTCTCCCCGGAAGGGTGAGAACATCTCCAAAGGGTATCTGCAAGGCCGCTACGGTGCGATTCCGTTCATTGGAGGGAATGCAGCATGGGCAGAATAAAAGAGATCAGCCGCAAGTCTGCTCACACCAGAAAGCGCAATCCAGTGGTGTATCTCATCTGCGAGGGCAGTGAAACCGAGATTCGCTATTTCAAGCGTTTCCGCAGCCGAGGATGCAATATTGATATTATCCCGATTTCTTCGCAGTATAAGTCCGCTGACAGGCTTGTGCAGAAGGCCAAGGCAACGATGGGCAATAATCCGTATTACCCGGAAGATGGCGATTCCATCTGGTGCGTATTTGACCGTGACGATAATTCCAACGAGGTTCTTCTACGCGCCAAACAATCCGCCCAAAAGGAGGGCTATCATCTAGCCTACTCCAATCCATCCTTCGAACTATGGTTCTTGTTACACTTTGTAAATCAGCAGACAGAGGTCGAAGATTGTCAGGCATTGATTCGCTTGCTGAAACAGCCAAACAGAATCCCCGATTATGAGAAGAACAAGGATTGCTTTGACGTTTTGAAGCCTTTGCAGGCCGCTGCAATTCAGAGAGCGAAAGCTCATACCGAACAGATTCGGAGCCAAGGCATCGAGCTGATTTCACGGCAGAGCAACCCGCTGACAACGGTTTGGGAACTTGTGGAGTATTTGAGCTCCAAGATTTGAACTGCATCAATTTGAAAATATAGCAAAGTCCACAGGCCTGATTTTATATCCAGACTGTATGCCGATTGATTACCAACAGCAAATAAAAGAGATTTTTGGCACGTCTGACTTGGATGAACTGCGAAAGCATGCAAAGATGCTAAAAATCAATCATCCAAATCCGCGCAATGCGGGTCGCAAGGCGCAGCTTACCCCCGATCAGACCGTAGAGGTTTTGGAACTGCATAGAAAAGGCATCGGCAACACCGAGATTGCAAAACAGTTCGGCGTGTCGCGCCAGACCATATACAAGTATATCTATAATGCCGAACATTTCAGCAAGGACCCGGATTTCACCATGCGGATGAACTTTATGAATGGTCAGCAGCTATGTACAGTCATCGACATTGATTTCAAGCACGAAGTTGTCCGCATGAAGAACTACACCGACCGAATCCCTTTGCGCGCGTTTGGCGTTGTAGAAAATCCGTCCTGGGCGGATTTCGAGGAATTTTTGAAAGAAAGATGCCTGCCCGCCAGCCGAGCCGGTCTGAAAGGTATCCTCCGGGAGATGGATGTTCCTTTCTTTGATCCGCTGCTGATTATTGAAAAGACAAAAGGTCGCATGGCTGGGGATAACCAGTGGGTGCAGATGATCCGTAACATCGCTGCGTAAGGAGGGCTCTATGGAAATGATTGATTTAAGCAGGCTTGAGCCACAAGAAACGCTGAACCATACATCCAAGGGAAATCAGTTGAAATGGAAATGTTATGGATACTGGTACAAGGCTGACCACATGGGGTATGAGGGGCTGGCGGAAACAATTGTTTCCGCACTGCTAGACAAGTCAACCGTTAAGTACCCCTTTGTGGCTTATGAGTACTCGCAAATCAAATACAAAGACCGAGTTTACAGTGGCTGTAAAAGCGCTGATTTTCTCGCGGATGGCTATGATCTTATTCCGTTGGAAAAGCTGTATCGAAAATTTACCGGCGGGAGCCTTGCAGTAGATACAGCGCATCAAGGGGAAATCAAGAATCAGATAAAATTTCTGGTAAACTTCGTTGAACAGACAACGGGACTGCAAAACTTTGGACAATATCTGACCTCAATGCTGGAGATTGATGCATTCTTCCTAAATGAAGATCGCCATACTAACAATATTGCCGTTCAATACAACGCTGCGGACAATACCTATGCGCTATGCCCCCTATTTGATAACGACTTGTCTCTTTTAGCAAATACCAATATGGATTTCCCCTTGGAAAGAAGCTTAGAGGATTGTCTAAAAACTGTTGAAGCCAAGCCTTTTTCGATATATTTTGATGATCAGCTTGATGCGGCAGAGAAATTATACGGTATACAGCTTCACTTCAACTTTAGCACAGACGATGTAAAGGCACTCATCGATAGCTATCGAACCGCCTATAGCCAAGAAATTTGCGACCGCTGTGAAGTCCTTATCCGCCGCCAGATGCGCCATTATGGGTATCTTGTTCAATAGACTTGGGCATAAGCTTCGGGTCAAGCCGCAGGACAAGATAAAGGACAAATCATACACAAGGCCCACAGGCTGGATATAAGATCTAGCCTGTGGGCTTTTCATCTTCCTTGCAATGATATCAAACCGTCTGACTTTTGAATTCTTCATATCTTGCCCCATAACAACCAATAAAAATACATCTTGATCTTCTTTATGTGTTTCAATTGCTTTTTAACTATAAATGCTCAACGCTGCGGCTTGATTTTCCGCAAATAAGTTTGAATTTCCGTCTTTTTTTATGATTTTTCAGGGAAAGTATGCTATAATATGTTAAATTGGTTGTCCTTTATCTTTGAATGATAGTATATTGCCGAAGGTGAATCGCTATGGCTGTCAGATACAATAAACTTTGGAAAATCTTAATCGACAAGAAGATGAGAAAAAAAGACTTGCAAGAAGCGGCACACATTACGCATTATCAGATGATGAAACTTGCAAGAGATGAAAATATAACTACCGAAATTATCGGTAACATTTGCAAGGCACTTAACTGTACGCCCGATGAAATCATGGAGTTTTATGACGCATAAGCTGAGTAGAGTATGCTTTATGTGACACAAACTTTGCCGTAATTAGGATGGGTGTAGAAAAATGGAGCTTATAAACAATACTACAAAGACTCTAAAAGACGATTTGTCCGTAGAAATCAAGCAAGGCAGCAAACTATCCATTGCAGCGGCTTGTTTCTCTATCTATGCCTTTCAAGAGTTGAAGGAGCAGCTATCACAGATTGAGGAACTCCGCTTTATTTTTACATCTCCGACTTTCGTGACAGAAAAGGCCAAAAAAGAACGCCGTGAATTTTACATTCCGCGCTTAACCCGTGAACGAAATCTTTACGGTACTGAATTTGAAATTAAGCTCCGCAATGAATTGACCCAAAAAGCTATTGCACGAGAATGTGCAGAGTGGATCAGGCAGAAGGTCACTTTCAAATCAAATGTCAGTGACAAATCTATTCAGGGACAAATTGTAGTTGACGGCGTAGGTTATACCCCCATCAACAACTTTACTACGGTTGAACTTGGTTGCGAAAAAGGCAATGTAATCAGCACCACAATTGTAAAGGACGAGTCCCTTGCCCGCACTTTGCTTGCTGACTTCAATGAAATCTGGAACGACAGCAAGGTGCTTCAGGTCGTCACAGGTGAGGTGATCGACAGCATCACGGC
>ENA-OWPF01003217-OWPF01003217.1-human-gut-metagenome-genome-assembly--contig:-NODE-3217-length-10172-cov-17.415637_pt1 | contig 10172 bp, 5 predicted proteins | sample MGYA00248261_ERZ651840 | MGnify/ENA primary metagenome ERZ651840 (study PRJEB26924, sample SAMEA4378268) | human gut metagenome | biome: human gut; feature: human-associated habitat; material: faeces...
ACGGACATAAATACCCGGATCGTGCATTGGTGCAGGAAGCCATTCATCTGATGGACGATGTACTTTCTCAGAAAAAAGACAATATTGCTCTGATTGAGCGTGTGCTGAAAAAAGAGGATGCTCTTTTCAATAACAAGGAAGCCATGAGCAATGGCATTGAAAACTTCTTCAAAACCCAGGTAACAGTATTCGACCAGGCAGTGCAGTTTGAAAAATCTCTGCACGACGACCTTGACCGAATTGCAGAAAATGAGGAAGCACATAAGGCACTGAATACCATTCGTCTGATTACGATGGTTCAGAATGGAAGCAAGTTCAACTATACCCGGATTCGTGAATTGAATCCGTTAATAGATACGGTTCGTAGCGCTCATGATAAGATGCTGGAAGAAAAACGTGCCGAGGTTCTGGAAACGGTTCGTCAGTGCATGGAAGCGACCCATACTGCCGCAAACGGTGATTCCAAGGTATCCCATCTGATTGAAAAATCAGATCGGTATTTCAGCCAATGCAAGGAAAAAATCGCAGAATTAAAGAGCCTTGCCCTTCTGGATGCCATGTTTCTGCCAATGTGTCAGTACAAGGATGATACAGTCAGCAATATTGAATCTGTTTTGGAACCGCCTGCACCGAAGCCACAGGTACAGCCGACACAGCAAGGAAAAGAGCAAGCAACTGCAAAGAAAAAGGTTGTCCGAGCCTATAACCGTCAGGTTGTATTCCAGGCAAAGACCTTACAGACGGATGCGGATATTGATGATTATGTAGAGAAGATTCGTTCTCAGCTGAAACAGTTGCTGAAGAATTGCGACGAAATTAAGCTGAATTAAGGAGTGTACCTATGGAAGAATTACTTGAAAGACTGGTTATTGCAGTTGAACAGCAAAATTCAGCTTTTCCTTGGGATAGTGTAATTTCAATATTAGCACTAATTGCTTCATGGGTTACAATTTTCTTTTTGCTCAAGGAACGAAGTGAGAAAAATCGCCCTTATATGCAAATATCGTTTGAACTTGTTCGCTCAACGTTGGCGTGCATTGTTTTGAGAAATGTTGGCACTGTTCCATTGGAAGTTAAAAGTTTGACGTTTAATGAAACTTTTACCAAACAGTTGCAAACGAAAACGCAGGAACGATTAAAAAAGAAAGAATCGACGAGTATTGTGATTTTTCCAAATCAGAAATGGGTTATTTCATTTGATACAAATGTTTTTAATATCATAAACGATTTTGAAGAAAAAACAGTAAGGATTGGTTACGAATATTGTAAGTATGGGAAAAACAAATCTTATATTGAAAAAATTGCAATCGATTTTTCAGAGTACAGTGGATTTTTAAACTATATTTCAGAAGTGGATGAGTTTAAGAATAGTGTTGATAATTTGAGAAAATCAATGGAGAATATTGATAAAGGTATTAAGAAATTGTCTGTTCGAATAGAAGATGGAGAAAATTATGGATAAGAATGCGATTAAAAAATTTGCCGTCTGGGCAAGAACAGAGCTGATCGCCCGCGTTTCCCTGAAAAGTGTGGAATACGGTATCACAGAGGGCAACATTGAGGAAGCTAATGTGGACAGCGTTGGTGGAAAAGTCCTCACTGCCGATGAAAAGAAACAGCGTCAGGCTCTGATTGCCGAGATTAACGATAAAGGATATAAGCAGGTCATGGAGGAGGTTGCCTACACTTGGTTCAACCGCTTCTCTGCTCTGCGATTCATGGAAGTAAACGGTTATCTTCCTTCCCATGTGCGTGTATTCACGGATGAGGAAAACAACTTTAAGCCGCAGATTATAGCCGAAGCCATTCATCTGGATTTGGATGGACTCGATATGGAAAAGGTCTATGAGCTGAAAGATGCAGAAAAGACCGAAGAACTGTATAAATATCTGCTGATCGTGCAGTGTAACGCTCTGAATAAGATTCTGCCGGGAATGTTCCAGAAGATTGCGGATTACACGGAGCTTCTTCTGCCAGACAACCTGCTTCGTGAAGGCAGTGTGATTCAGCAGATGATTGAACTGATACCGGAGGATGACTGGAAGGATGCTGTCCAGATCATCGGATGGCTGTATCAATATTATAACAGCGAGAAAAAAGACGATGTCTTCGCAGCACTGAAAAAGAATGTGAAAATCACAAAAGAAAACATCCCTGCAGCAACCCAGCTTTTCACACCTGACTGGATTGTTCGTTACATGGTAGAGAACAGCCTTGGTCGTTTGTGGCTGGAGGGACACCCAGATGTTAAGAGTCAGCTTCTTCCTACCGAGGAAGAACAGTCTGCTTATGCTGCCGGAAACCGTGACCCTGAAGATACCAAATGGCACTACTATCTGGAAGAAGCTGAGCAGGAGCCAGAAGTGCAGGCACAGCTTGAAGAAATTCGTATGGAATACGCCGCACTGACGCCGGATCAGCTGAAAGTCATTGACCCATGCTCCGGCTCTGGTCATATTCTTGCATATCTGTTTGATGTGCTGATGAAGATTTATGAATCCTACGGCTATACTACCCGTGAAGCAGTGGCAAGTATTGTGGAGAACAATCTTTATGGTCTGGATATTGATGACCGTGCGGCACAGCTGGCTTACTTTGCGGTGATGATGAAAGCCCGTCGGTATGACCGCCGCTTTTTCAGCCGTGGCATTCAGCCCCATGTATATGCTATTGTGGAGAGCAATCATGTAGATTCGTTTGCGCTGGAGTATTTTTGTGATGGCGATGCCAAGCTGAAGGCGGCTATGGATACCATTATCAGTGAGCTGCATGATGCAAAGGAATATGGCTCGATTTTGACAGTAACGCAGCAGGACTGGTCTGCTCTGTATGACCGTTTTGCAGAGATTACGGAAGATATAAATATGTTCCGTGATACGGTATTGAGAGAATTACTACCGTTGGTACAGGTGGCGGAAGCACTGGCACATAAATATGATGTGGTTGTGACGAACCCGCCGTATATGGCATCAAATGGCATGAGTGATATATTATTAAGCTATATTAAAAAGCACTATGGCGAAACAAAGCAAGATTTATATGCTGTTTTTATTGATAAATGTATAAATCTCGGAACTCAATATGCCAAAATTGGATTGATGACATCATATACATGGATGTTTTTGTCTTCATTTGAAAATGCGAGAAAGAAATGGTTAGAGAAAAATTCGATACATTCATTAATTCAACCAGAATATCATGCTTTTTTTGAATCTGCATATGTACCGATTTGTACTTTTGTGTTTTTGAAAAATTTCTATAACTACACAGGTACCTATATGAGTTTAAGCAGATTCTATGGCGCAGAGATTCAAAGTATAAAAGTTTTAGAAGCAATAAGTGATAAAGCGTGCCAATATGTTTATAGGATTAATACAAATAATATAAAAGAAATACCTGGAGCAATTTTGGCATATGGAGTAAGTGATAAATTGTTAAAGGCATTCAAAGAAGCGCCATCATTGGCATCTATAAGCGAACCAAAGCAAGGGTTAATCACAGGGGATAATAATAGATTTTTAAGATTATGGTTTGAGGTATCAGCAAATAATGTGGCATTCGTACATAGCAAGAAAAAATGGTATCCATTTAATAAAGGTGGAGAATTTAGACGTTGGTATGGTAATAGAGAATATATTCTTTTATGGGAAAATGATGGACAGGAGATAAAGAATTTTAAGGATACCAAGGGAAAACTAAAATCGCGACCACAAAATCTTGAATACAATTTTAAGCCAGCACTAAGTTGGTCCTTAATAACAAGTGGAGAATTTTCAGTTAGATATTATGACGAAAATTTTGCTTTTAATGTGGCGGGAATATCGTGTTTTCCAGAAAAACATATACTTAAATATTTGTGCGGAATTTTAAACAGTAAAGTGGTAGGAAAAATAACTAAAATGCTTAATCCTACATTGAATATGAATGTTGGAGATGTAGCAAAAGTTCCGATTTGGTTTATAGAAAAAGAGAAGAGTAATGTTGAAGAATATGTTGATTCTTCAATAGCGATAAGCAAAAAAGACTGGGATTCTTTTGAAACATCATGGGATTTCAGACATCATTCACTGATTCGCAGGGTTCCTACTATTGCAGAAGCCTTTGAACAGTGGCAGGCTGAATGCGATGAGCGTTTTAATCAGCTGAAAGCCAACGAGGAAGAACTGAATCGTATCTTCATTGACATTTACGGTTTGCAAGAAGAACTGACACCAGAAGTTGAGGATAAGGATATCACTGTTCGCAAGGCTGACCTTGGCAGAGAGATTCGCTCATTCATTTCCTATGCGGTTGGCTGTATGTTTGGTCGTTACTCTCTGGATGTAGACGGACTTGCCTATGCAGGCGGCGAATGGGATGCCAGCAAGTATGCTTCTTTTGCTGCGGATAAGGATAACATTATCCCGATTTGCGACGATGAATACTTCGAGGATGATATTGTCGGTCTGTTCGTGAAGTTCGTGAAAACCGTCTATGGCGCAGATACGCTAGACGAAAACCTGAAATTTATTGCGGATGCCCTCGGCGGCAAGGGTCAGCCGAAGGATGTGATTCGGAATTACTTCCTGAGCGACTTCTACTCCGACCATTGCAAGATTTATCAGAAACGCCCAATCTACTGGCTGTTTGACAGCGGCAAGAAAAACGGTTTTAAGGCTCTGATTTATATGCACCGCTATCAGCCGGACACCATTGCCCGTATTCGTACCGATTATGTGCATGAACAGCAGGCTCGTTATCGCACTGCCATTGCCGATCTGGAACAACGTATTGCCAATGCTTCTACTGGCGAGCGTGTGAAGCTGAACAAAAAGCTGACCACCTTGCAGGCACAGGATACTGAAATCAGAACCTACGAGGAAAAGATTCATCACCTTGCTGACCAGATGATCTCCATTGATCTGGACGATGGTGTAAAGAAGAATTATGCAATTTTCCAGGATGTTTTGGCTAAAATAAAGTAAGGAGGGCTTGCGTAAATGGAAAATATATTTGCTACGTTTTTACAAACTGCGGGATTATATGATTCTAAAGAAATTTGTGAAGATAATATTGCTGACTTGATTGAGTTACTTAAGGGAAATGTTAAAATTAGCGCTTATTGTAAAGAGTGCAAGCAAGAGCGAGTTTTTCACATGAAACCTATTGAGTATTATTTTGAAACGGGTCCAGAGGGGGATGAAGAAATTAGGTGTGCATCTCTTGGCGAGGAAATAGAATCACTTCAAAATATGATATTTAGCACCAAAGCCAGACAAGAAAAGAGTTCTGCTGAAGAATGGAAATGGATAAATTGGCAAATAGCTGATACGACGAGATTAATGAAATTGGAATATATTTGTTCAATGGATGAGAAGCATCATCTGGATTATATTATTTTGACAACAGACAATTCAATGATGAAAATTGGGCAGTATCCATCTATTGCAGATATGACATTTCCAGAATTAGATGCTTATAAGCATGTGATTTCTAAACAAGATCGAAAAGAGCTTGGAACTGCCATAGGGTTATTTGCAAGTGGTATTGGTGCAGGTTCATATGTTTATTTGAGACGAATTCTTGAAAGACTTATTTATCAAGCAAAAGCAACTGCGGGAGATAAAGTTAATGATGAGGAATTTGAACAGGCAAGGGTGGCTGAACGAATTAAGATGTTACAGGGATATTTGCCTGAGATACTCATCAAAAATACAACTATTTACGGAATCCTAAGCAAAGGTATTCATGAATTAAGCGAAGAAGAATGCAAAAAATATTTTCCTGTTGTGAAAGAATGTATTTATCAGATACTCGGTATGTGGGAAAGTGAGAGAAGAAAAAAGGCTGATGAAGATGCTTTAAGCAAAGCACTGAGCTCAATTTCTTCATCAATCAAGTAAAAATATGGCGGTTAGGACTGTTAAAGAGAGCGAGGTGTTACGATGACCATAGAAGAAATTCTTGCAGGGGAATCAAAAAATGTAGAGTTTAAAGAGAACCTGCCGGAGAAAAGCATCAAATATATGAAGTCTGTGGTTGCCTTTGCAAATGGAACCGGAGGAAAAATCATTTTCGGAATTGCCGATAAAACCAGAGAGGTTATTGGCTTTGACAAGGAAGATGTGTTCAAGAAAATGGATGCCATTGCCAATGCTGTATCAGACAGCTGTGAACCAGCAATTATCCCGGATATCACTTTACAGACGGTTGATGGTAAGACTGTCATTGTGGTAGAGGTTTCTGAGGGCAGACAGCGCCCGTATTATATCAAAGCCCTTGGTAGAGATGGCGGTGTATATGTCCGTGTTGCCGGAACTACCCGCCTTGCCGACGAGTATATGATAAAAGAATTGTTGTTTGAGGGCAGTAATCGTTACTACGATCAGGCTTTATGTACTGGGTTAAATGTTACAGATGAAGATATTGATGCCCTTTGCAAAGCTATGAAAGAGCAGGCTGTCAAAAATGCCCGTACAGAGGAACAGAAAGCATCGATTAAAGATGTAGGCAGACAGCAGTTGCGCTCCTGGGGGATTTTGATTGAGCGTGATGGAAAAGATTATCCGTCCAATGCTTTGGCTATTTTAACAGGCAACGGTGGACTTCATGTTGCAACGCAATGTGGCGTGTTCAAAGGGACAACGAAAGCGGTATTTGTTGACCGTAGAGAATATACCGGTCCGCTTTGGGAACAGATAGACGAAGCATTTCATTTTGTTTTGAGAAATATTCATCTGGGTGCTACAATTGTGGGAATTTATCGCCAGGATGTTTATGAGATTCCACCAGATGCCATTCGTGAGTTGATTATCAATGCTATGGTACATCGTAGTTATCTGGATCATGGTACGATACAGGTTGCGGTATATGACAACCGATTGGAAATCACTTCTCCGGGAAAGCTGCCAATGGGACAAACGATGGATCGTATGAAAGAGGGCTATTCCAAAATTAGAAATGAAGCCCTTGCCCATGCGTTTGCGTATATGAACCTGATCGAGCATTGGGGAAGCGGTATTCCGAGAATTATTGATAAAGTAAAAGCTGCCGGACTGCGGGAGCCGGAGTTTATTGGTGGCGAAGTTGATTTGCGTATTAATATTTATCGAGGTCAGGTTGCGACCAATAACGCCATGATTAACGCCAATGGCACTAAAAATGGCGCTAATGGCGTTAAATGTGGCGTTGATGATGGCACTAATAGTGCTGAAGTGCCGCTTAATAAGGAACAGACGCAGATAGAAAAATTGTTGCAGATTATAGAGAAGAATCCGTCTGCAACACAGGCATATTATGCGGAAAAAATGGGTATATCGAAAAGAACGGTTTCTCGAATGTTCGCTTCTTTACAGGAAAAAGGTAGATTGGTACAGGACGGAACAAAACGAAAAGCAAATTGGAAAATTATAAGGTAGGAGGACAGCATGGATACAGATAAAATAATACAAGATTTAAATCGCAGATTTGCTGCACCTCTGGATGAGTTTTATCAGCGTCGTATCATTTTCTGGTACGATGAAGATAAGGAATTTGAGGATAAACTGGATGAAGTGGTTTTGGAAAATGCAAAGGTGATTGCGCTGACTGGAAATAATTCGTTTTCTGTAAAAAAACTGCTTTCAGTAGATGATTTGACCACAAATTATCTGGTTTACAGTCCGTGTGTTTATAATCGCCCGGATGATAACTGGCTTCTGGACGTGGAGCTTTACAGCGAAGAGTTTCGGGCAGATCTGATTTCTATCTGGATGGATGAGATGGGACTTATATCAAATCCGGCAATGAGGAAACAGGTTAAAAATTATCGTGCTTACTTCAATGCGAAAGACCGTCGTTTGAAAGTTAGTACACAGAATAAAGTTCCGGAAACACCGGCACAGTTACACATGGCTGTTATGGCGGCAATCTGTGGATTGAAAGATGCACAGCCTAATATGATTCTCCGTAGTGTGTTCCAGGCGGGACTTGATTTGAATAATAATACGGTTTATCAGGATTTTGTAAAATATCATGTAGACGCAGCATTTTGGGCGATGGTTCGTCAGGGATGCGGATTTGTGGAGGAAGAACCAGACCTTGGGCGGTTAGCAATTCATCTGCTTTTAACTGCAACGACCCGCACCATGCGGCAGGAATATCTTGCCGGACTGGACGGCTTTATTTCCATGCCACATCAGGCATATTGCTATGATTTTATTTCTGAATGGCTTCATAGTGACAACATTCCGCAATTATATGATGTGGCACGTTATGTTGAGGATGAAGCCCGTCTGTATCAGCGCTTTGAAAAGCTGACGGTAGAGGATTTGGTAGGAACAGAATGCTTCCCGTGTATTAATGAAGTGATTCTGACAAAGCTAATGACAGAAATCAGTGACCATATCATTGATGTGGATACCATTACGTATACTGTTGAAAAACGGAGAACTTGTGTATGGTATGAGCCATTTGAAAATTTTTATGACGGTATCTTACAAGTGGCGAATATGCAAAGTTTCTTTAAGGAACATTCAGCCGGATTCCATACCGCAGAAGCGAAAAGTATCTGGAAAGAATATACTGAGAGCTACTATCAGATGGACACATATTACCGTTTGTTCCATCTTAGTTTTCAAAAGAGCTTGGAGACTTCCAATATTCTGCTGGATGATTTGTTCAAGCATGTTGTCGATAAGGTGGAAGGACTTTATACTCACTGGTTCTTAGGTGAGTTGGGCAACAACTGGTCGGATGTATGTGCGGATGAACTGGCAACTTACGGTAAAGTTCTGGAAGTACCTCAACAGGAGGATTTTTACCGTTCCCGTATCCAAACCTCGGATACGAAAGTATTTGTAATTATCTCAGATGCCATGCGTTATGAAGTGGCAGCTACGATGGCAGATCAGCTTCAGCGAGAAACGCAAAGTAAGGTTTCTATCAGTAGTATGCAGAGTATCTTCCCTTCTACTACAAAGTTTGGTATGGCAGCTTTGTTGCCGCACAAAGAACTGACAGTAGAGGTTCGGAACGATATTTTGACGGTTTTGGCAGATGGACAGTCTACGGCAAGTACTTATAGGGATAAGGTTCTGAAAACAGAAGATTCGGCAAGCGTGGCTTTAAAGTATAATGACATCATTGCTATGAAACGAGCGGAAAGAAGTGCTTTAGTAAAAGGTATGGATGTGGTCTATATTTACCACGATACCATAGATGAAGCCAGCCACACTTCGGATACTGCTGTTTTTGCTGCGTGTGACAAGGCGATTTCAGAATTGAAGAACCTCGTGCGTATCATTGTAAATGAATTTGGTGGAACGAATATTTTAATTACGGCAGACCATGGATTTCTTTATACATACAGTCCTTTGAAGGAAGAGGATAAGGTAGATAAAAGAGGCTTTTTTGATGTGGATGTAACAAACTCTGACATTACAAAAAAAGAAAGTATCAAGCGATGTGTGGAGTATGGCAGAAGATATGCAATTATGCAGAAGGGTGTGCAACCAGATTACTTGATGCCTGTAAAATTCTTGGGCGGAAATACGGAATTCGATGGATTTGCACCGAGAGAAAGTATTCGTATCAAAATGAATGGCGGCGGTATGAATTTTGTGCATGGTGGTATCAGTTTACAGGAAATGATTGTTCCGGTGATTGAGTATCATTATCTCCGCAATGATTCTATGGAATATAGGCGAAATAAGCAGAAATATGATACTAAGCCGGTAACGGTCAATTTACTGTCCGCAAACCGTAAAATCAGCAATATGATTTTTTCGTTGAACTTCTATCAAAAAGATGCGGTCAGTACAAATCGTGAAGCAGCAACCTATCAAGTTTATTTTACAGATGAGGACGGCAAACAGATTAGTGATATTCAGAAGATTATTGCAGATAAGACCAGCGATAACGGTGCAGAAAGAACTTTCCGTTGTCAGTTTAATTTGAAATCTCTGAAATACAGCAATACAGCTACTTATTATCTGGTAATTGCAGATGAACAGGGATTACAGCTGCCACAGCGGGAGCCATTCCAGATTGACATCGCCTTTGCGGTGGACGAGTTTGATTTTTTTAGTTAATGCCGCAGGAGGAGAGAAAGATGGAGCAATTTACAGAGGGTGAAAGTACCCGTGAAGAAATAAAGAACAAGCTCCGTCAGAACTTTGACGGTAAGATTGTTCGGAAAGACCTGACAAAGAAAA
>ENA-OWPF01003220-OWPF01003220.1-human-gut-metagenome-genome-assembly--contig:-NODE-3220-length-10166-cov-2.944615_pt1 | contig 10166 bp, 8 predicted proteins | sample MGYA00248261_ERZ651840 | MGnify/ENA primary metagenome ERZ651840 (study PRJEB26924, sample SAMEA4378268) | human gut metagenome | biome: human gut; feature: human-associated habitat; material: faeces...
TCCTTTTCTTTTTGACAACCTCTATCTCGCTTAACCTCATCTAAAGACGTGATTGCAAATAAAAATGCGACCACAAGTATAGATAATAACGTGGCGGACACACCCTTCATAAAATGATCCACAATTGCCATTGCAATCGTAGTTGCTGTAGTGTCTAAAAAAACAAACAAAACTTTCGCACTCATAAAAGAAATCCTGTCTAATGACAGCAGTGCATTCGGCAACGCCTGTGCAAACACTTCCATCGGAAATCCTACAATTGCAAAAATAAGAAAAAACAATATAATTTTGCCAACCGATTCATATCGAAACCCAAAGATTTTCATAATAGAACCACCGACAAGAGCGATTACCGAAACAATACCTAAAACAACTGCCACGCAAATAATAAAGCCCAAAAAATCTAATACTTTTTTTCTCATTTTTCACGCCTTTCCAAACAAAAAAAGATGTACAAGGTATACTATTTCAACTTCTACCTCATACATCTATTTTAATCTGTTCTTTAAATTATGTCCAATATTTCTTGCAATTTACTAGGCTATATGTTACAGTTCACTCCACGCCATTCGCGAAACGCACTTTCAGTGCTTTTCCGCTGCAAGCAGCTATTTTTGCTCATAAACAGGCGTTAAATTCTATAAATAATCTCTTTTTTCCAAAACTTCAAGGATATTACGCCCTTCCGTTGTACCCTCAATAATTCTTCTTGCACGGACACTGTCACCGATGTTCATAATCTCTACATCTCCGCTGTGTCCAAATGTATTATACAACGCATCTAAGATCGGAGCATTTGCTCTCATACCAAGACATACAAATCCGTAATCAAATGCGAGATCTTTCTCTTCTCCATCCGGCATTTTCACAAGGAATGCATCGCTCTTTACTTCTAACAAAGCTGTGTTTGGAAGCTGTTGTACTCCATACTGATCCATCATCGTAAATGTTCCAACTTTAGAAACAGGGTCAATTCCATTTCCGATAACCGGCATCATTTCTACGATACTCACATCCGCATGTCTTGGTGCGAAGAATTCCACTACATCAAGACCAACTGCTCCTCCACCGATGACTACAACTTTCTTTCCAGTCAAGTCTTCCGGATATTCTGTAATGTGGTTGATCATATTTGTGATAGAAGATACTTTTCCGCCTTCTTTGTCAATATTTTCGTGTAATCCTTTGATTGGCGGAAGAAGTGGATTCGATCCTGTCGCATTGACAATAATGTTCGGATTCAGGCTTTCAACCAACTCAATTGTTGCTTCTGTATTTTTAAAGATAAATAAGTTTTTCAGCTTGCTTGCACGGTGAATCAGATAATTCGGGAAATCTGACAGTCTCTTTTTATCCGGAATCTTGGAAATCTCCGCTGCAAGTCCTCCAAGATTTGCCTTTTTCTCGATCAAGAATGTTGTACATCCAACTTCAGCTGCTGTACATGCTGCTTCCAGTCCTGCAGTACCTCCACCGATTACAACAACATTGCAAGATTTCTTCACGCGAAGTTTTTTGTATCCTTCTCCTTCATTCACAGCCGGATTGATTGTACAACGGATTGGGCGGTTTACTCCGATACGGTTTCCTGCACATCCGATGTTACATGAGATACATTTACGGATTTCTTTTTCATCGCCAAAGCTTACTTTGTTTACCCATTCCGGATCCGCAATCAGACCACGTCCCATACCGATGAGATCTGCATCTCCTCTTTCTAAAATATCTTCTGCAACTTGTGGGTCTCTGATATTTCCCATTGTGATACAAATTTTTCCATATCTTTCTTTGACTGCTTTCGCCATATAAGAACGCCATCCGTCTTCCAGGTAGTTAGCATCAATCTGATATTGGATAGAGCCATTCAAACCACAGGAAACGTCAAATACATCTACCTCTTTTTCAAAATACTGAAGATAATCCAAAGTATCTTCCAATGTGTTTCCGCCTTCTAAAAATTCATCTGCACTGATTCTTACAAAAATCGGGAAGAATGGACCTACCTGTGCACGTACTTCTTCAATAACCATTTTTGCAAAACGTGCTCTGTTCTCTGGGGAACCTCCAAATTCATCCGTTCTCTTATTTGTTATCGGTGACAAGAATTGGCTGAGTAAGTAAGAGTGTCCGGCATGAATCTCCACTGCATCAAATCCTGCGATCTGCGCTCTCTTTGCAGCTTCTCCGTATTTTTTTACAATGCGTAAAATCTCTTCTTTTTCAAGCGGTCTTGGAATCTCTCCACCTGCTTTTGACGGAATATTCGACGCAGAAACCGGCTGCATATTTGTTCTTGCAGACTGCGCAGAAGCTCCGGCATGATTGATCTGGATTGCAATACAGGCACCATGTTTGTGTACTGTCTCGCTCAATTTGAATAATCTTGGAATATAGCTGTCGTGGTCGATACGAAGCTGTGTTGTTCCATTAGATCCTTCCGGTGAATCTACACTTGCATTTTCTACGATCAAAAGACCTGTTCCGCCTTTTGCTCTCTGTTCATAATAGTTGATATGAAGAAAACTCATTTCTCCATTCTGTTCTCCATAGTTCGTTCCCATTGGTGTCATAACAATTCAGTGTCATGTGCTTAATTGTAAGCGGTTCAAAAATATGTGTATATTTGCTTTGCATTTTTTCCTAACTCCTTCTAAATGATTGTTTCAGATCCATGTGAAACGAGGTTGTTGACATTGCCTTGGGCGCCGGCCTCTGTCTTTTCTTAGCTACTATTATAAGCACTCTTCATCCATAAAACAAATTGGTATTTTCATCATTTTTGATAAATTTTCTCTATAGATTTAAAAAAGTAACTGCTCAAAGAACAGTTACTTTTTCCGTTTGTCTTTCTCTTTTCGATAAAAATGTAATACAATTTTTTCCAAGTATCGTTTCAGAACAATCTGAATCTCTTCTTTGGGGTGAATCGGCTTCACAAGTATATTTCGGATTCCCGCCCGTTTTGCGCCATAGACATCAGTAAACAGCTGGTCCCCGATAAAAATTGTATTCTCTGGTGTTGTTCCCATAATCTCCATCCCCTTTTTGTAATTTTTTGTAGATGGTTTGTGAGCATTAAAAATATAGTTCGTCTGAATCTCTTCATTGAACATCTTTACGCGGGGTTCCTGATTATTCGAAATCAGGCAACTGGAAAATCCAATCGCCTTCAGTCTCGCAAACAGCGCTTTTGCCCTCTCATCAGCCGGTGCACCATGCGGAACCAATGTGTTATCAATATCGAAAATCAGTCCCCGATAGCCTTCTTCATATAATTTTTCAAACGGAATAACATAGGTCGATGCGACATAGTCATCCGGAAAAAAACGTTCAAACATAATCTTCATCCATTTCTCTTTTTATTCCATAAATGCCAGCACATCTTCTTTTTCCGGCATTGAACGAATCGCGCCTTTTTTAGTCGTAATCAATGCTGCTGCCGCATTTGCAAACGAAAGCATCTCTTTTAAATTTTCCTCTGTCAGATTCTCAAGTCCATGTTCTAATACATAGTTGATCGAGCTTCCACAGAAAGTATCTCCTGCACCTGTCGTCTCGATTGCCTTCACAACGCGTCCGGCAACTTCCACTCTCATATCTTTGTAGTAAGCACGACTTCCATCTTTCCCCATAGTCAGAAGAATGAGCGGGATCTGATATTTCTCCTGCAGATACCGGATTCCCTCATCGTAATCCTCTTTTCCTGAGATAAACTGAATCTCATTATCTGAAATCTTCAAAACATCGCAATATGCGAATCCATACTCCATCTGCTCTTTTGCAAGCTCTAATGAGCTCCAAAGAGGTGGTCGAAGATTCGGGTCAAATGTAATAACCAGCCCATTGTCTTTTGCAATTTTCAATGCTTTTTTTGTGGCTTCTCTCACTCCGTCATGAGTCATAGACAATGTTCCAAAATGGAATATCTTTGCCTTTTTTACAAATTCTTCATCTACTTCATCAGCTGTCAGCATCATATCAGCTCCCGGATTCCGGTAAAACGAAAACTCCCTGTCCCCATCCGGAAATGTATGCACAAATGCCAATGTGGTATTCACCTCTTGATCCATATATAAAGCGGAGGTGTCGATTCCAACATCATCCAGTGTAGCTTTCAACAGTGTTCCAAACTGGTCCTGTCCTACTTTCCCCAAAAAAGCCGTCTTCTTTCCCAACTTGTTCAGCATTGCGAGCACATTACAAGGCGCCCCACCCGGACACGCCTCAAAAAGATTGTTTCCCTGTTCACTCTCCCCGTGCATCGTAAAATCAATCAATAATTCTCCCAATGCGATTACATCAAATTCTTTCTGCATTGTAAAACCTCCCTTATTTTCTCCATCTATTATAGCCGACACACTTCTATTGTTCAATTTCTATTTTATAGTTTTTTTGAACATATTGCAGAAATTGCTTTACAATCGGCGATAAATATTTGTTCCGCATGATCGCCATATAAATATATCTTCGATACGCCAGCTTTTCAATCGGGATAATCTTCACCTGCAGGCTCTTCAAAATCGGAATATTCGGTACAATCCCGACACCAAATCCCTTTGCCACAAGTCCGGCAAGTGCGCTGTCTTCGTCCACCGTGTACTTGATATCCGGAGTAATATCTGCGTCTTTGAAAAGCCCGTCGATCACCGCACGAAGTCCACTCGTTTTATTGAAAAAAATCTGAGGATAACTGGCAATCTCTTCAAATTTTACACTCTCCCGATCTGCTAATGGGTGTCCATATGGCACAATTGCTGCAAGTTCTTCTTTTGTAACCGGGATAAATTCAATATCCGGCTCATTTTTCATATAAGAACAGAATCCAAGGTCAAAACGTTCTGATTTGATACCTTTCACAATCTCCTCTGTCACTCCATTGTTAAAGTGAAATTGGATATCTTTTTCTTTGTTCTCGTCCAAAAAATTTTTAACCAGCTCCGGTATAAATTCACTCCCCTGTGTATAGATGTATCCGATATCAATCTCACCGCTTGTCTCACTTGTCATCGATCTCGTCTTTTTAATTCCGGTATCCAACACCCGCAAAGACTCCTCGGCATATTTCAAAAATACTTTTCCATATTTTGTAAGAACTACGTTCCGTCCTTGTTTTTCAAATAAATAAGTCCCCAGTTCCTGTTCCAACATACCAATTGCATGACTGAGGCTTGGTTGCGTGATAGATAGTTGCTTCGCCGCTTTCGTATAATGTTCCATATAGGCTAGTGTTACAAAATAATGCAATTGATTTAAATTCATATGCCTCTCTCCTTCAAATAAGTTTTGTTAAGTATATCACAATTTCTCTCTATAATCTATAGATAAAAACTATTATCTTTGCTAATAAGTAAGTTAACCGCACATGATAAAAAGAGTCCGAGTTGGACTCTTTTACATTTTAGCCAATACAATTTTTACATCTTCCCGAAACTTTTCCCATGCCGCTTCATCTTCTACAAAATATTTCGGACAAATCTTGCCGGTAATATCATAATGACGAATTACATCTTTTTCGGTCAAATCAAATTTTTTACATAACCATGCTGTCAGCTGTACCATAGATTTGTAGGTTGCCTGTGTATATTTTCCATCTTCATTCGGATGACATGTCTCAATAGAAACCGTGTCAGGATTCCTGTCATTGGATGCGTATGCTTCCTCCCACGTCGGAATACACTGCACAATCTCTCCATCTAATCCTACAATAAAATGGCTGCTTGCCTTCGTTATGTGACTGTCTTTTAAGCCTTCAAAATAATTTCGATTCTGCATAGCAGTCGATCCGGGATTCGCCGTATAATGAATTACAATTCCATTGATTCGCTCTGTCTTTGTCCCCGGTCTAGAATATTCATTTACCGTTAAAAGTTGCACATCGATATCCGGCTTAGCAGCATCTATATCTGCACCTGTAATTTCCATATATCCATTACCCAATGGTCCAATATGAAACACTTTCATTCCCCCAAGCACAACCGTAAGCAAAATCAGACAGGCCGCGCCAACTCGTGTATAGAGTTGGATTCGCCGTTTCATTCTGTTCTTACTTCTCCCTTTTTTTCTTCTGTGATTTGCTGTCATACTACAACCCCCGTATATCAAAATATGATATATGATTCTAACATATTTTTCTACGGATTATTTCAAAATTTGCTTAGTTTTTTCTTAATTACTTTTTTCCAAACGTTCAAAGTAAAGCTGCACGGCCTCATACTCTTGAATATTTCTCGGCATTGGCAATCCACCATACATCAATGCGGCTCCGGTATAAATTTTCCCATTTTCTTTGTCTTGATAGAATGCTTCCTCCTCCAAATTTCGCAAATACAAATAATACACTTTTTCATTCGCATGCTTTTTCGTCAGCACATAATTTACAAGCACCTCTGATTTATCTTCACTTGTAAATTGCCATGCTGTATACGTATGGTTTTCATAAGGATTTGACAAACGGTCGTATATTCCGTCATGAATCAGGCTTTGGTATTTTTTATAAGCTTCTATTTGATATCGAATCTCTTCTTTGTCTTTTTCGCACAGCTGGTTCACATCTAATTCATACCCAAAACTTCCAGCCATTGCGACAACTGCTCTTGTATACATCGGTGTGTTTCTTCCTGTCTGATGATTTGGACAAACCGACACATGAGATCCGACTGTGCTAATCGGATAAGCGAAAGAAGTCCCGTATTGTATAGATAACCGCTCAATTGCATCTGTGTTATCACTACACCATATCTGAGGTGTATAATAGAGCATCCCGGCGTCAAATCTCCCGCCTCCTCCGGAACACCCTTCAAACAGAATATCCGGATATCGCTGAATCAGCTTTTCCAACAATTCATACAATCCGAGTACATAGCGGTGGTAAATTTCTCCCTGTCTGTCTTTCGGAAAATATGCAGACCACACATCACTCAGATTCCGGTTCATATCCCACTTCACATACTCTATATTTGCAGAATCTAACACCTCACACATAGCTTGAAACAGATATTCTCTCACATCCGCTCTCGCCATATCCAAGATCAATTCATAACGGCTTCTGTTTGGTTTTCGGTTTAAAATGGCAAGACACCAGTCCGGATGTGCCCGATATAGCTCACTGTCCTCCGAAACAGCTTCCGGCTCGAACCAAATTCCGAACTTCATACCCATCTGATTAATACGTTCTACCAGCTTTCCAAGCCCGCCTTTTATCTTCTTTTCATTCACAAACCAGTCTCCCAGTCCAGAGGTGTCATCTTCCCTCTTTCCAAACCAGCCATCATCCATAACGAACATTTCTACGCCAAGTTCTTTTGCCTCCTTTGCAATTTGAAATAGCTTTTCTTCATCAAATTGGAAATAGGTAGCCTCCCAGTTATTGATTAAAATCGGGCGTCTCGAAAGTTTATATTTTCCTCTGCATAGATGATTCCTATATGCCTTGTGAAATGTATTAGAAAGTTTTGAAAACCCTTCTCCACTATAACTCATTACCACTTCCGGAGCATCGAACACCTCTCCCTGTTTTAATTGATAAGAAAACTGCGTAGGATGAATTCCCATAACCATACGTGTCTGTTCAATTTGATCCACTTCTACCTCAGCAAGGAAATTGCCGCTATACACAAACGACATCGCATAACAATCCCCTGTCGTTTCTGTTGCATTTTTACTGCATAAAATCACAAACGGATTGTGCTGATGGCTGGATGTCCCACGCACACTTCCAATGGACTGCATTCCATGCCTTATTGGAAGACGTTCCAGTTCCCGCTCCATCGCATGTTTTCCATGAAAGTGTACCATATCAAACTCTTTGTGGTAAAACTCCAAACATGCTGATGCCACCTTTTCCAATATAATAGTCTCTGTTCCCTCATTAATTACAGTGACAGCTCTTGTAATGATGTCTAACTCATGAAACACGCCATAATACAATATGACCGCAACATTTGTTGTGAAATCTTTAAGCTTAATTTCTAATGTATCCGCTTCCTCTTCTTTCGCATACATTGCAGGAAGCCCGCAAATACTATATTTTCCCTTGTAAATCTTATGCGATTCATAACGAAGGTCAGCACCATATCCTCCATTCCCATCTATGATACGCAATGACTCTGTACGATAGTCACCTGTTCCATATGTGGAATACTCCTGAAGCAGTGTATCCATCGAAAATTCCCGGCGATTACCCGCATCTGGTATTTGTCCAGAAAATCCTCTATCGTACATCTGCACTAAATAAGACATATCACACTTACCGACCCGCTTTCCATAGTATAGATGTTGTAATACTCCATAATCTCCTATCATAATTTGATATGCAGTATTTTTACTCTCTAATGTAAATATATTTTTTTCTTTATCAAATTGAATTGCCATGTTCTTTTTCCTTTCTCGGCAACAAAATTGTAATTGTTGTCCCTTTATCTTTTTCACTAACAATATTGATTCCGTAATCCATACCATAAATCAATTTAATACGATCATCTACATTGTTAATTCCAATCCCTGTAAAATGTTCACTTTTTTTATCTTTTTTATTATTCAAAGTATATAACTGCTCTGCATCCATTCCTACACCGTTATCCTCAATGTCAAATCTCAGATATTTCTTTTCTTCTTTTATAAAAACGGAAATTTCCCCCTCCATTCCTTCTGGAAATGCATGAAAAAATGCATTCTCTATGAAAGGCTGCAAAATCAACTTTGGAACGAGATATTCTTTACATTTGTCCACTACATAAAATTCGACTCCGACTGCATCTCCATATCTCGTCTGATTAATCAAAACATAATTTTTCAAGTTTGCCACTTCTTGTTCTACTGTCACAAATTCATCCGTATTACTTATCGTATTGCGAAGCAAGGAAATAAAGGCATCGATGACTGCGGTCGATTTTTTCACATCCCCCTGCCATGTCAACCACTTTATACTTGCCAATGTATTATACATATAATGTGGATTAATCTGCATCTGCAATGCGTGAATTTCCGCGTTTCGTTTTTCTTCCTGAATTTTCATGCGTTCTTCTATATATTGATTGATTCGCTCCAGCATCGTATTATAAGCTTTCGAAAGTTCTTGAATTTCTTCTGTTCCTTCCACATCTACATATTCCTGCATATTTCCTTCCTGCACAAGCCTCATCTTATCTGCCAGTTTTGATAATGGTCTCGTCTGTTGTTTAATAAAAATAAATACAAACAGTCCTATCAAAACCGTAATGCCGAGCGTGAGAAGTATATTGCTTTTCAGATGATACTGCTGTATGAATGCAAAATCCGGATCTATAACGCCGACCATCCGAAAGTTTGTACCTTGAAGTTTCTGCGTCAAATACATCTTTCCCAGACTCTTCCCTTCACCGTCGACTTGATCCAAAATCATCTCCAATTCCTTTTTGCCTTCACCGTTTAAATATTCTCGCTCATTTGAAGAGATCACCTTTTCATTCTGATTCAAGATAATAATATCACTTGTATCCGATGTAAAATAATCGTACATTTTTTGAAACTCAGATTCTTTGATCGATATAAATATAATTCCATCGCAAACATCCTTCTCACTGTAATTCAGACTCTTTGCCATCACCAAAACCGGCACATTTTTTTGATCGTCGGTGTATCCTTTTTCTTCATACTCGCAAATCAGCTTTCCTGGATTGCTCATCGCCTTTTTCGCCACTTCACTTTGCAAAATTGCCTCCGCTGAGATATCTTTTCTGGCATTATTCAAAATATAATTTTTCCCGTTCATTCCCATCAGCATTACACCAAGCTCACTGTGCTCATCTACTTTTGTCTCTTTCATATGTTTCTGCATATAATATATCGTTTTCATCTCTTCTTCATCTGTCTGATTCTGTGTCGTTAGATATTCCCGAACCGCCCAGCTCATATTTGCTTTCGAGGTAATCTCAATCACATCCGAAAAAAACTTATAAAATTCTTTGTCAACAACCACATTATGCTATTTACTCATAATCTCATGTATTCAAAGATGATTTTTTCGTGATGAATATCACAAAAAACTGCAGAGAAACTAGAGTTTAGCATGTATGTTTAATCAAATTAATTTTTTTGTAATTGCTCATTTTAATGAGAAACTAAAAATTATATCGTAATAATTTTTAGTTATTATTGAAAAGGCACCAAACTATATCGGTATTTATAAA
>ENA-OWPF01003228-OWPF01003228.1-human-gut-metagenome-genome-assembly--contig:-NODE-3228-length-10153-cov-3.250644_pt1 | contig 10153 bp, 10 predicted proteins | sample MGYA00248261_ERZ651840 | MGnify/ENA primary metagenome ERZ651840 (study PRJEB26924, sample SAMEA4378268) | human gut metagenome | biome: human gut; feature: human-associated habitat; material: faeces...
AGCCTTACCTGGTGCCCAGGGCCGTCGGCTTATTGCAAGCGATAGGGCGGAATTTCCGGGATTCTTTATCGGCTAAAGACTTACCTTCTTATCGGATTATTGTGACCAGTGTGTTGCGGACAGATGAGTCAGTAAAGAAACTCCGGAAAAGAAATATAAATGCCAGTGCCAATTCAGCACATGTTTTCGGTACGACTTTCGATGTGGCTTATGCACGTTTTAAGAAAACCGGTTTCGGAAAGACGGAAAACGATAAACTGAAGTCGGTATTGGCAGAAGTTTTGCAGGATTTGCGTAAAGCAAAACAATGTTATGTCCGCTATGAGTATAAACAAGGATGTTTTCATATCACAGTGAGGTAAGGTATAAAATTATCTGTAGGTAAATCGGACAATTTAATTTCAGGATTTAACTTTACGTTTTTGATTCTTCTTTTTCAGGGAAAGGTTATGGGCCGGATTTAAAATCGTAAATCTAAAATCCGCAATTAAAACCGACTATTCGAAAGTTTGGCTATCTTTGCGGACGGAAAATTCTGGAATATTCCCGTGGCCTGTCGTTTATGTCTGCGGAGATTTCCGGAAAGAATAGAGTAGTGATATAAATAATTGATATTAAATATTTAATGTAAATTTATGGGTTTACAATGTGGTATTGTCGGACTGCCGAATGTCGGAAAGTCGACCTTGTTTAATTGTTTGAGTAACGCCAAGGCACAGTCTGCCAATTTCCCGTTCTGCACGATCGAACCGAATGTGGGTGTGATTACAGTGCCCGATGAGCGATTGAATAAGTTGGTGGAATTGGTGAAGCCCGCGAATGTCGTACCGGCTGTCGTGGAGATTGTGGATATTGCCGGCCTGGTAAAAGGGGCCAGTAAAGGAGAAGGGCTGGGAAATAAATTTCTGTCGAACATCCGGGAAACGGATGCGATTATCCATGTATTACGTTGTTTCGATGACGATAATATTGTGCATGTGGATGGACGTGTAAATCCTGTAGGGGATAAAGAAATTATCGATGCCGAATTGCAACTGAAAGATTTGGAAACGGTCGAAAACCGGCTTCAGAAAGAAGAAAAGAGGGCAATGACCGGAGGCGATGCCAATGCGAAGCGTTTGGTTGAAGTGTTGCATATGTATAAGGATGCCCTGGAAAAAGGGTTGTCGGCCCGGACGGTTGTGCTGGACGATTTACAGCAGGATGTCGCTAAGGATTTACAGTTGCTGACCAACAAACCGGTATTGTATGTGTGTAATGTGGATGAAGCTTCGGTTGTCAATGGTAATAAATATGTGGAAGCTGTCAGAGAGGCTGTTAAAGACGAACGGGCAGAAGTACTGGTGATCGGAGCCGCTATCGAAGCCGATATTGCGGAATTGGAGACCTACGAGGAAAAACAGCTGTTTCTGGAAGATTTGGGTTTGAAAGAAGCAGGGGTAAATAAACTGATCCGTACAGCTTATCATTTGTTGAATTTGCAGACTTATTTCACTGCCGGTCCGAAGGAAGTCCGGGCATGGACTTTCCGCAAAGGAATGAAGGCACCCCAGACAGCCGGAATTATACATACCGATTTCGAAAAAGGGTTTATCCGCGCGGAAGTAATCAAATACAATGATTTTATTACTTACGGTTCGGAAGCCAAGTGCAAAGAAGCCGGAAAAATGTCGGTAGAAGGCAAGGATTATGTGGTACAGGATGGAGATATGATGAATTTCCGTTTTAATGTTTAATTCCGGGCGATAGCCTGACAAGCGATATAAAAAATACCGGGAACTGACCATCGTCAACTCCCGGTATTTATTTTTGAAAGAAATTTATTATCTCATATCGACAACTTCCACATCAGCATGTTTTGCCGTATCGAATTTGAAAAAAGAATCGGCAGGAATGGGGGAAGGTTGTTTTATACTGTTGATGGTAATAATTAGATTATTACCGTCTTTACCGAAAGAGGTAACCTCCTGGATGGAAGAATCGGCTGTTTTTACCCGTATGCCTATTTTGACGAAATTCTTTTTCAGGTCGATGGGGTAGAGCTCGATATAGGCAATCCCGTTTGTCGTTGAAATCAATTGTTGCTTGAAACCGGTGTTGTGGATGTCAAAAATCTTTGTCGGATTCAGCATGTCCTCTTCTTCGTCAGATGGGTTTTTAATGTTTACTTCCTGAACTTCAGGCATGTAGGTGTAAATGTTGGTTCCATCATAGTAGTTTTCTACGTCCATGACGTTTAATTTATACAGATTACCTTTCATCCAGGCTTTGCCTTCATGCTCCTCATTGATGTTTTCGGCTTTGTTTTCCATCGTCAATGTAAATTGGATTTCCACAGCCGGAAGAGCTTTTATTTTAGCTGCCGATTTATCCAAAATCGTTTTCGCTTCATTTTGACCTAGTGTGGGTAAACAAAATGCGATAAATGAAAGTAGTGTAATGATGTAGTGCATAGATGTCGTGTTTTTAAGTGCTCAAAAAATGCAATATTTAAGAATATAATAAGCTTCAACGGATAAAGTTACAAAAATACAATTGAAACGTAAATTTTAATAAGTCAATAGACTTAAAACGAATGACAAAGGTAGTGATTTTATAGCCTGTTTTTCTTTTTTACGTTGAAAAAAAAGGAATTTACAAGGATTGTTTAATTTTGCAGAGCTAAAAATAGAAGAATGGAAAAAATACGGGGGATAATATATGCCTGTTTGTCGGCTGCCACATTTGGTATGATACCTTTATTTGCCAATACGGCTATGCAGGAAGGAGTCAACAACGATACCATATTGGTTTACCGCTATATGATAGCGGCCATCGTATACGGCATATACCTTCTGTTTCGGAAAACCGACCTGAGGATCGGTAAAAAAGCTTGTGTCGAGCTGCTATGGGCAGGTGTCGGGGGATACGGGATTACAGCTTATTTTCTTTTCCTTTCCTATCGGTATATGCCGACTGGGATTGCGACTTCGATTCATTATCTTTATCCGTTAGTCGTGGCTATTTTTATGTCTTTATTTTATAGGCAGCATTTGTCGTTGCTGGTGAAAGGAGCTATCGGGCTGGCAATTGCCGGGGTTTACTTTATGTCGTGGAGTGGGGGAGAAATCAAATGGGCCGGATTGGTGTTTGCCATATTGACGACCTTTACCTATGGTACGTACATTGTGGCTTTGAATCGTCCGTTACTGCGGTCGATGAACCCTGACGTACTTACATTTTATGTATTGCTGTTTACCGCTTTGTTTTATTGGATTGCTGCCGGGGTTAAAGGTACGTTTACTTTAAATTATACGCCTCATTTTCTCTTCGATATGTCGATGCTCGGCATATTGAGTACGGTGATTTCTGCCCGCTTGTTAGTGGCGGCGGTAGCGCGTATCGGTTCTGTTGCGACTTCGGTGTTGGGAACCCTGGAACCGATTACCGCAATTATTGTCGGCGTTTACGCTTTTCACGAGGAATTGGGTATCAAAAACTTCGTCGGTCTGTTATTGGTATTGATGTCCGTATTGATCGTTATACTAAGTATGAACGAACGCCATCGGAAATCGAAGGAAAGGACGGCCAATAATTAAAAATTAATTGTAGATTTGTATAATGAATTGAAAAGACCAGCAGTATGATATCGTTGTTTATCAAGTTCGGGGTATTTGATGTATTGGATATACTGATTGTTGCTTTTATTTTTTATCAGGTGTACAGATTGGTAAAAGGAACGGCTGCAATCAATATTTTTATCGGGATTTTCATATTTTACCTCGCATGGTTGCTGGTACGGGCTTTCAATATGGAGTTGATCTCTTCAATTCTGGGACAGTTTATCGGGATGGGGGTAATCGCTTTGCTGATCGTATTTCAGCAGGAAGTAAGGCGTTTCCTGTTGCTGGTGGGTAGTAAATACAATTTACAGAATATCTTCAATTTTGAAAGTCTTTTTGCTAAACCGGTGATCAAGGACGATGTATCCGAAGCCATCGTACAGTCGTGTGTCTATTTTTCGCAAACCAAAACGGGAGCATTGATTGTTTTCGCCCAGAATACGGAGTTGTACAATTATGCCCAGACCGGGGTAATGTTGAAGGCGAAGGTAACCAGCGATCTGATCGAGAATATTTTCTTTAAAAATCCTCCCTTACACGATGGTGCCGTTATTATTGCAGAAAATAAAATTTTGGCGGCCCGTTGTATCCTGCCGGTATCGGATAAAACGGACCTGCCGGGGAGTATGGGGTTGCGTCACCGGGCTGCCCTCGGATTGAGTGCTGTAAGCGATGCGCTTATTATTGTGGTGAGTGAGGAAACCGGTAATATAACTTTTGTCAAAGACGGCAATTACAAAGTGCGCATTACGGCCGATGAGTTGCGCAATTTCCTGCACGGCGATTTCAAAACTTTTATTGTAAAATGACGGAAGCCGGAAGGCGGACCACTTTTCTTACCGGTTACAGACCGGATTAAATCGGGAAAATACGTTTAAAATCTGTTGCGGTTTAGAACTTTTCAGATCGGTAGTCGTTTATAAGTTTTACGAATGTTAGAACTTATGGAGATACTGGTAACTGGATTACACGGATTTATCGGACAGGTCTTGAAGGAGACGTTTGAAAAGAACGGACATCATGTATTTACTGCTTCCAGGGAGGCATTGCTTACCGGGAATGAGGAATTGAAGGATGCAGCCCGGAGAGCCGATATTGTCGTAAATCTGGCAGGGGAGAGCATTGCCGGACGTTGGACCGATGAGAAGATGATTGAAATCGTTGAATCCAGACGTTGTATCACCCGTAATCTGGTCAGGTGTATACAGGGATCGGAAAAAAAGCCGCTATTGTGGATCAATGCTTCTGCTGTCGGTGTTTACAAACCCGATACCTTTTGTGACGAATATTCTGCCGATCTGGGACATCATTTTCTGGCCGGAGTGATAAAGGTATGGGAAGGAGAGGTCGCTCAGTTGGAGCAGGTACGTAAAGTTATTCTGAGATTCGGTATTGTCATCGGAGAAAACGGAGGGGTGTTGCATAAACTAAAGCCGATGATCAAATCACGTGTAGCCGTGATTATGGGAAACGGAAAACAGGAATTCCCGCTGATACATGTGGAAGATGTGGCAGGGTTCGTAATGTATGTGCTGGACCACAGAGATATGGAAGGCGTTTACAACCTGGTTATTCCCAATGCCGTTACTTACCGGGAGTTTGTCCGATCCCTGGCTGTTATTCGCAAGCCTCTGTTTACGGTTGTTTTACCGGAATGGCTGCTGTGGTTGCTGATGGGGGAATCCGCCTACACCCTCACCCGTTCGGCCCACGTTATCCCGATGCGTATGATGACCTCCGGTTATGAGCTGAAATACCGGACGGTGAGGGAGATCGTACACTAAACTACCTCTGAACCGGGAAACGGTTGACAGCCGTTTGGGTATCCGAAATGCCGTTTTAGAAAAATTTGCCTGTCATTCGAAAAATAAATTTCCTGCGTGGAATCCGGACACTTATTTTTGTTTTATCACTCTGTTTTTAATGTAGTCTATGGAAGCGGAAAAAGTACACCAGGAAAAAGTTTCTCGTACTATTCAACGGTTACATGTTGGTAGTCGTAGTGCGCAATCAGTGAATAAGCTTTCCCCTGCTATTGTTTTGGCTCAGCTTAAGGAGGTGAACGAGCCGGCTAAAAATTTTGGAGTAAATAATTCTTTGGACAATCGTGCTATCCAAAGAGCTGTACTTGGGAATATAAATTGTCCGAATATTGGGAGTGCGATGGCTATCGGTACTCATATTCATGGGATATTGGAGGCTGATTATCTGGTGAATGGACATCCGAATCCGGCTCATCCGACATGGATTAAAGGAGTTGAGATACCTACACCGACGGGACAAATTCCCGATTTAAGTCTGAGAACTCCGGGATTAGGATTTATCAGGTCTGTCGGGGAAATAAAACCGGCAGGGCAGGCAGTGGCTGGGGCGGCGCAAATAGCAACCCACCTGGCGAATATGCCGGCTAATGGTTTGAATGCCGTACATCCGGTTATAAATGATCCTGCGTGGGCTGCTGCTGCCACTTTTCCTGTTGCCAATCTGGATCCGGCAGCCGTAAGTCCGACAGGTAATGTAAATGTTTGGCAGGCTCCGGGAACAAACGGCTTATACCTTTATGACGGATAGAGATAAGCTTTAAATCGGAGAATGGAAAAACAAACGAATAAAAATCTCCGTACCGTTTGAAAACGATACGGAGTATTTTAAAATATACATCTGTATTATAAGCTTTTCAGGTAATTGTCGACGTTGGTTTCGATGCGTTGGAGAACGTTGGTGCCTTCGCCTTTGACGAATTTTTCCCCGGTGATGTTTTCGTACAGTTCGATGTAGCGGTCGGTGATACCGGCGATGATTTCGGGGGTCATTTCAGGCACTTGCTGGCCTTCTTTGCCCTGGAAGCCGTTGTCCATCAGCCATTCACGTACGAACTCTTTGGAGAGTTGTTTTTGCTTTTCTCCTTTTTCAAACCGTGCTTCATAACCTTCGGCATAGAAATAACGGGAGGAATCCGGTGTATGAATTTCGTCGATCAGGTAAATTTTACCGTCTTTTTTACCGAATTCGTATTTGGTATCGACTAAGATCAGTCCTTTTTCGGCAGCCATCTGAGTACCTCTCTCAAATAAGGCCATCGTATATTTTTCCAATAATTCGTAATCTTCACGGCTGACCAATCCCTGGGCGATGATTTCTTCTTTGGATATATTTTCGTCGTGACCTTCGTCAGCTTTTGTCGTTGGGGTGATCAGCGGAACCGGGAACTTCTGATTCTCTTTCATTCCTTCCGGCAGGGGATGCCCGCAAAGGTCGCGTCCGCCTTCTTTGTACAAGCGCCAGGAACTACCGGTCAGATAACCCCGGATAACCATTTCTACCTTGAACGGTTCGCATTTGTGACCTATTGTAACCATCGGGTCGGGCGTTGCGATTTTCCAGTTCGGAACGATATCGGCCGTTGCATCCAGAAATTTGGAGGCAATCTGATTCAATACCTGACCTTTGTAAGGAATACCTTTCGGAAGAACGACGTCGAATGCCGATATCCGGTCGGAAACCAACATGACTAAATATTCGTCCTTGATGTTATAAACATCGCGTACCTTCCCTTTGTAAACGCTTTTTTGGCCGGGAAAGTGAAAATCGGTTTTTACAATAGCTTCCATGCTTATTTGCTGATTATTGTTAATGATATAATTGAGACAAAATTAAGTAAAATTCTTTACTTCGGTTTCCGGAATTGTGGTTTTTTCTTCAACCGGTATGTTTAATACAAGGTGTTGAAAATGTGATGTTTCAGTAATCCAGCGTTCAATCCTGCCTTTCTTTTTTCTTTTCCTCTTTCTCGCCTTCTTTTTCGTATGCTTTTACGATCTCCTTGACCAGACGGTGGCGTATGATATCTCCTGCATCGAACTCTACAAAAGCAATTCCTCTGATTTTATGCAGGATTTTAAAAGCATGTGTCAGGCCTGAATCGCTTTTTCGGGGCAGGTCGATCTGACTCATATCGCCGGTGATGACGAATTTGGCACTGACACCCATACGGGTCAGGAACATTTTCAATTGGTTGCGGGTAGTATTCTGTGCTTCGTCCAGGATAACGAAGGCATCGTTTAGTGTCCGTCCCCGCATATAAGCCAGAGGGGCGATCTGTATAATGTCTGTCGCCAGATAATCTTCCAGTTTCTTCGGTGGGATCATATCCGAGAGCGCATCGTATAAGGGTTGCAGATACGGATCTACTTTTTCTTTCAGGTCTCCCGGTAAAAAGCCCAGGCTTTCGCCGGCTTCCACTGCCGGCCGGCTGAGTATGATACGTTTTACTTCCCGGTTGCGTAATGCCTTTACTGCCAGTGCTATGGCCGTATATGTCTTTCCGGAACCTGCCGGTCCGGTTGCGAACAGCAGGTCGTTGTCCCGGGCCAATTCAACTAATTTGCGTTGGTTGGGAGTGCGTGCCCGTATGGCTTTGCCTGAATTCCCGAACAGGATAACGGATGCCAGGTCTTCCGGATTTTCCAGTACGTTGTCTTCCAGTAAAATGCGTTTTAAGTTTGCCATCGTCAACATATTGTACCGGTGGTAATGCTCCAGAAGTGCCGTAATTTTGGAATGAAGAATTTCTATATCGCTCTCTTCTCCCTGTATGATGATCTCGTCTCCTCTTGCCGTAATTTTTAATTTTGGAAAAAATTCTTTCAGTAAATTGAATTTTGTATTGCCAACACCATAAAAATCAATGGGATCTATATTTCCGATACTTATTCTTTGCTCGATCATGAAACTTCAGATAAAACCTTTATTTTTGCAGGTGCAAATTAATAAAAATCAATATAGGATTGTCGATTGAGGGATAAAGATTTCCGTGCTTTGTTGTATTGACCGGCTAACTGATGGAGAATGTTAGGTTTATGAATAATTTAGAGCAGAAAAAAGCGGCTTTTGCCGATTTGATAGAAATCATAGAGACCTTGCGGGAGAAGTGCCCCTGGGATAAAAAACAGACGTTGGAATCTTTGCGTAGCCTGACGATAGAAGAAGTTTACGAGTTGGGGGATGCTATTTTGGCCAAGGATATGCAGGAGGTAAAAAAAGAATTGGGGGATTTGATTATGCACCTTGTATTTTATGCCCGTTTGGCAGAAGAGCAGGGGGAGTTTGACATGGCCGGCGTATTGACGGCGATCTGTGATAAATTGCGCTACCGTCATCCGCATATATACGGAGACATTCAGGTAAAAGACGAGCAGGACGTATTGCGGAATTGGGAACAGTTGAAGTTGAAGGAAAAGGGACGGAAGCACAAAGTATTGGAGGGCGTACCGGTTTCTTTACCGGCTTTGGTCAAAGCTTACCGGATACAGGATAAGGTCAGGGGTGTCGGATTCGACTGGAAACAGAAAGAAGATGTGTGGGACAAAGTTCGGGAAGAACTGGGAGAGTTTGAAGAAGAGCTTCGGAAAGGAGACAAGGAGAAAATGGAGGAGGAACTGGGAGATTTTATGTTTGCGGTGATCAATGCCGCCCGTTTGTACGGCCTTAATCCCGAAAATGCGCTGGAAAAGACAAATCGTAAGTTTATCAAACGCTTCTCTTATGTAGAAGATAAAGCCAATGCAGCCGGAAAAAAACTGGCCGATATGAATCTGGAGGAAATGGAGGCGTATTGGCAGGAAGCCAAACGGACAGAAGAATAATATACCGACAATAGCAGGAAGATATATGGATTTAACCGGTAAATGGAGATACAGGGAAAATTACGGCTACGGGACGGCAGAAGGGGAGGTTGTCCTCAAACAGGAGGAAGAAAAGCTTTCGGGCCGTATCGTTTTTATGGATAATACGGGTGAAGAAGATGAACTGATGGTGCAGGAGTTCCTGATCGGTGAGATCGAAGACCGTAAGGTCAAGCTGCAAGCTGTAGAAGTGGATATTATTCATGCCAATACGGTTATCGAGTACAAGCTCGACTCGTGGTTTGGCTTATTGGTTGACGATTGTACGGTAAAAGGGATCAGTGTAGATTTGCAAGGCATAGAAGGAAGTTTTGTATTTGAGCGGATGATTTGATCCCGGTGTAGAAATCGGGGCAGGAAATGCTGAAGAGCATATTCCGGAAAATGAAAAGTTGACAATTGTCAGCTTTTTTTTTGTTTTTAATATATAAGTTTACCCAAATCTAAATAACCTTAATAAAATACGAACTTATGTCTAAAATACAACATCATCCGATATTGGACGTACCTGTCCGGAGTAAAGTCACTTTTGTATATCGTGGCAAAAAAATTGAAGCTGAAAGTGGCTATACAATAGCAGCGGCTCTCCATCAGGCCGGTTATCCTGTGCATAGTCATAGTCTTGACGGACGTGAGCGTTCCCTGGAATGCGGTATCGGTAAATGCGGAGCGTGTGAAATGCTCGTTGACGGAAAAATCCGGCGGATATGTATTACGAAGGTCGATGGGATGAAAGAAGTAGAAGAGATTACCGATCGTTTTATGCCTAAAGAAAAGGAGCGTGAATTGCCGGAAAAAAAGAAAATATTGCGTACGACGGTTGTAATTGTCGGGGCCGGTCCTGCCGGTCTGGCCGTTCGGGAAGAA
>ENA-OWPF01003233-OWPF01003233.1-human-gut-metagenome-genome-assembly--contig:-NODE-3233-length-10140-cov-2.717204_pt1 | contig 10140 bp, 7 predicted proteins | sample MGYA00248261_ERZ651840 | MGnify/ENA primary metagenome ERZ651840 (study PRJEB26924, sample SAMEA4378268) | human gut metagenome | biome: human gut; feature: human-associated habitat; material: faeces...
CTGCTCTTTGTAGATGGCCATATTATCGCGGAGATAGTCAAAGCCCAGCTCGTTGAGGCGCTGACGTGCAAACTCATAGCCCAGCAGCGTGGGGTTGCACTTGATGTAGGAGTTGAGGCCCTTCTCGGTGATCAGATAGGTCGCGATGCGCTCGATCTCCGCCGGCGGGCAGCCATGCAGCGTGGACTCGGTAATGGAGTTGGAGACACGCGCCGGGATGGACTCGACAAACGCGGCATCGACATGCTCAAATTTGTCCAGGTTGGCGAGCGCCCATGTGCGGCACTCGTTCCAGACGTCAGAGCCGCTGGCGTCCTTCATGCCCTCGATGTAGGCGTCGACCTTGGGGCTCTTAATACCCTCGAGGTCATAACCCACGGACATGTTGAAGACAAAGCCGTCCGGGCTTCCCAGGCCGTACTCGCGAGCGATCAGGTGGCAGGCAAACCATGCCTTCACGTACTCGGCAAAGGCCTGCGGAACCTCGAGCTCGGTCGACCACTCGCAGTTGTAGCACTCGTCCTGCGCCACAATGCAGGGTTTGTTCACACACTTGGAGAGCTCCTCGCCATCCATCACCTGAACGGTCTTGAGCTCAAAGAAACGAGAACCGGCCACGTAGGATGCCACGATGTTCTGGGCCAGCTGCGTATTGGGGCCGGCGGCCGGGCCAAACGGGGTCTCGATGCACTCGTCAAAAATGGGAAGCGCGCCCCCCTGGTTGGTCGTGACCATCTTGCGCACGCCAAAGATGGCGTCCTGGGTCTTGTGCTCCTCGATGATCCAGTTCATCAGCTGCGAAAACGGGATCGGCCTCATGATGTCGCTCATAATGAGCTCCTCTCTGTAACGCCCGGCGAGACCGCGCGGCGGGCGCAAATACGGTGTAGCGCTAGCACAGCGCCGGCGACCCCGCGGAGGCCGCCTATACGCGCGTCGGATGCGGCGAAACATCCGACGCGCGTGAATCTACTCGTAATTAGTAGGCGCGATCGTTGAGCGTGCTCCAGAGCTTCTTGGACTCAGCCATGGTCCACGCGTTGATCTTGTCCTCATCAATGCCAACGAACTCGCGATCCTTGTACAGGACGCGGCCGTTGATGATGGTGGTGCGGCAGTTTTTGCCCATCATGCCAAAGAGCATGTGGCCGTCGATGTTCTCCTCGCTCAGCGGCGTAAAGGGCTTGTAGTCCATGACGATGACGTCGGCGGCAGCGCCGGGCTCAAGCACACCGAGCTTACGATCGAAGTACTTGCTGGCCATCTTGGCGTTGTTCTCGAACAGCATGGTCATAGCCTCGCACCAGCCCACGTTGGGCATGGCGGCGATCATGTGGTTGTCGTTATCGCGACACTCCTTGGCGGCCCACTGGGCAAATTCGGCGTTTTCGGCAATGGCCTGGTCGCATTTTTCCTGGCCGCGGCGATCGGAGACCTCGTAGCACAGGCACGAACGCATGCCCAGCTCCTGAGCTGCATCCTTAATGGTAAAGAGGCTTCCCGGGATCTCGCAGAAGCTCGCATGATGATCGAAGATCGTGGTGACGCCATCGCGGATGGAATCCAAGATCGTGGCATAGGCGCTGGCCTTGGTGCCGTCGAGCGTCAGGTTGTCGTCGATCTTCCACCACTGCTGCTCAAGATTCTCCAGGAAGTTGGTGGGGTTGCAGCCCTTGATGGCAAGGCCGCGGGCCAGACCCGAGTAGATGTGGGTGTGTCAGTTGACGAGTCCGGGCATGATGAGGTTGCCCTGGGCGTCGACGTACTCGGCATCCGGGTACTTGGCCTTGAGCTCGCACTCGGGGCCCACTTCGACGATTGTATCTCCGTCAATGGCGACCGCACCGTTTGGAATGAACGGGGTCTGAGCGTTGCGGGTTAAAACGGAACCGTTAGCGACCAGAAGCATGGATGCTCCCTTCAACATCAGGGGCGGGGTTTGACACCTCTGACATGGCGGAGTGCGAAGTGCCGGCCTACACCGGAAACGGGCCCTCTCCCGTCAACGCTTCACCAAAGGGACAAACCCTTTGAAGTGCGGCCTATCGCCGCATGGCGTTGGCGGACGAGGCGATACGTCCGCCAACGAATAGCACCGAATTGGTTACTTCTTGCTCTCGGGCAAGACCAGATCCACAGCGGCGTCCTTGGCGGCATCGATATGCTGAGCCACGACCGGCGTCTGCGGAAGAATCAGGTTGAGCACGATGGCCATGATGACGGTGGGGGTCACGGCGTTGGAGCCGATGACGGTGGACACCCAGGTGGGCATGCCCTCGCCGGCAAGGCAACCGCTGGCCATCCAGATACCCAGGCCAAAGACAACGGAGGTGCCGACGATGGTGGTGGTGCGCTGTGTGAGGCCCTCGCGGGTGAACATGCGCACGCCGTTCATGGTGATGGTGCCAAAGACGCCGACGGTCGCGCCGCCGATGACGGGCTGCAAGATAGCGGAAAGGACGGCAGAGAGCTGCGGGAACAGGCCGGCGATGGCAAAGACGGCTGCGATGATCACAAAGACCCACTTGTTGACGACCTTGTTGGAGCAGATGATGCCCACGTTCTGGCCAAGGGCGCTGGTGGGAAGACCGCCCAGCAGACCGCCGACCATAGAAGTGAGGCCCTGGGACACGATAGCGCCGGAGAGTTCGCGCTCGGTGGGCATACGGTCGATGGAGCCCAGGCAGGCGGCGGAGACGTCACCGATAACCTGGATGGCAACCATGGGGAACACGGCGGCGAGGGTGATGCAGACCTCGGGATCAAACTCGAGCGCATAGGGCATGAGCTTGGGAAGGGCGAAGACCTGAGCGGTGGCGACGCTGGAGAAGTCGATCATGCCAAAGGGGATGGAGACGATCATGCCAACGATCATGCCAAAGAACACGGAGCCCAACTTGAGCGTGCCCTTGCCAAAGTTGGCGAGCGCAAAGACCACGACAAAGGTGATAAGAGCGACGTACCAGGCCTGCGGGGTACCCCACAACGGCGTACCCATACCGCCGGCCATATACTTGACGGCCGTGGGATAGAGAGACGCCAATGGAGAAGATGACCGTACCGGTCACGACGGGCGGGAACAGCTACTTGATCTTGCTGTAGGCCAGACCAAAGAGGACCACAACGGCGCCGCCGACGATCTCGCCGCCCAGCAGCGCACCAAAGCTAAAGCCTTAACGGGAGGCATGCCTTCGCGAGTGAACAGGGCTTCAGTGCCGTTCGTAACCGTCTCCTGGGTCATTTGACCACCAATCCTCGAAGTAGTTGTTTTCGCATCTAACGCTCTATTGTGACGCAGTGCGGGGTTGAGGTTGTGCCTTCGTTGCATATCGCATTAAAGATGATTCTCATTCTCAATAATAATTTTTTGTTATCAGACCATTCTTCAGCTGAGAAAACGCATTTCCGCAGGTCAGAAAAGTGTCTGGTCAAAATAACATCTAACTTTTCTTTTGGTCGACTGCTTACCGCCAAAATCCTACCGTTCGTCTGTATTACGCAATGTACCTGCGGATATGCGAGATGATGGGCAGCGTGTTACCATGAGAAAAACTGTTATGAACACTTCGATAGAACCCAAAGGAGTTGCCCGTGAACGAGACCGTACGTCGCTTTTTGCCGATGGTCGATTTCTTGGAGCAGGTACTCGGTAAGAACAGCGAAATCGTGCTGCACGATTTCTCGGATCCCGACCACGCCATCGTCGATATCCGCAACGGCATCGTGAGCGGCCGCAAGGTCGGCGGTCCCGCCACCGATCTGGCACTCAAGATCATGCACGACGCCAAGTATCGCGACCTGCCGTTTATTACGGGCTACGAGGGACGCGGTGCCGGCGGCAAGACGTTGGAGTCAGCGACGTACTTTATCCGCGAGAATGACGAGATCGTCGGTATGCTCTGCGTCAACACCGACCTCTCGACCGTGCGCTCCATCAACGCCATGGTGCAGCAGCTCGTGGCGTGCTTCGACGCGGCGCCGACGCGCACGGAGCCCGCCCCTATCGAGGTCGAAAGCCTTTCGGAGTCCACACAGGAGCTCATCGACCGCAGTATTTCCGAGTTGCTCGAAAGCCGCGGAATGGAAGTTTCTTCGCTCGGCCAAGCCGACCGCGTCGATGTTATCCGCCATCTCAACGGCAACGGCGTGTTTATGCTCAAGGGCGCCGTGGCCTGCGCCGCCTCCGCGCTGGGCATCTCTGAGCCCAGCGTATACCGCTACCTGCAAAAGGTCCGCAAGGAGGGCTAACGAGCAGAATGGAGCGCGGGTAGTCTTTTTGGGACGGGGCTATTTTAGCTACCCTCCCTCTGCCCATGATCTCGATGAGCCGCAAGTAAAATCAATCTTGCATGTAGGGGTAGCTAAAATAGCCCCGTCCCAAAAAGACTACCCCTGACACAAAGAACCCTGCAGCTTCACACGCGTTGCAGGGTTCTTTTGCATGTCATGTCTTGTTTTCGCCTACGCCTTAGAGAGCGGCGACGACCTCGATCTCGACCAGACCGCCGGCCGGAAGGGCGGCAACCTGGAAGGCGCTGCGCGCTGGGAACGGGGCCTCGAACTTGGAGGCGTAAATCTCGTTCACGGCGGCAAAGTCGGCGATGTCGGCCAGGTAGACCGTAGTCTTGACAACATCGGCAAACGTGGCGCCGGCAGCGGTCAGCAGGGCCTCGACGTTAGCAAGGGACTGCTTAGCCTGGGCCTCGACGCCCTCAGGCATCTTGCCGGTTGCGGGATCGATGCCCAGCTGGCCGGACAGGAACACCATGTTGCCGGTCTGGATGCCGGGGGAATACGGGCCGATGGCTGCGGGTGCGTTATCGGAAGAAACAACGCTCTTGCTCATGCTCTTCTCCTTACAAGCAAAAGGGAACGGGAGTGCGGCATTCATACCGGGAGGCACAGTTCGGTCTGAATGCCGCGCTTGATTGGGATAGTACTCAAGGTTTCCGCGCGATGCAAGATTATTATTAAGTTGCAAGAATATTTTATTGCCCAACGGTTTCCCCGGACCGCCGAACGGCTCTCCACGGGGTCAGCCAGCCCAAGCTGCTGAAGACTTTATCCCGCTTGGAGCACGGGTATCGTCCATCGCGACGTCGCCACTATACTTTTGAGTATCTGAGCATTTTGAAAGGCAGGATATGACCGCAACCGCCAGTCGAACCACCAACCGCAGGCCCGAGCTTTTGGCCCCCGCCGGAGGGCCCGAGCCCTTTGCCGCCGCGCTCGCCGCCGGGGCAGACGCCATCTACTGCGGCATGGGCAGCTTCAACGCCCGCCGCAAGGCAACCAACTTTACCGATGAGGCATTTGAGCAGGCCTGCCGCGCCGCGCACCTGGCCGGCTCGCGCGTCTACGTCACGGTCAACATCGTCATCAAGCAGTCCGAGATGAGCGATGCGCTGCAGCTCATCCATCGCTGCTCCACGCTGGGCGCCGACGCCTTCATCATCCAGGACTGGGGTCTGTTCTTTGAGGTCAAGCGCACGATGCCCGGCATCGAGACGCATATCTCGACCCAGGCGAACATCCACGACGACCGCGGAACCCTTTGGTGCCGCGAGCAGGGCGCCGACCGCGTAACCCTCTCGCGCGAGCTTTCCATCGACGAGATTGCCGCCATCCACGATGCCGCGCCCGATGTGGACCTTGAGGTCTTTAGCCATGGCGCCATCTGCTTTTGCTACTCGGGCCTGTGCCTGCTTTCAAGCTTTGCCATGGCGGGACGATCGGCCAACCGTGGCATGTGCGCCCAGCCCTGCCGCCTGCCCTACGAGCTGATCGACGAGAACGGTCGCACGCTCTCCCCCGCCGGCCGCGAGCGTGCGCTATGCCCGCGTGACACCAACACCTCACAGCTTGTTCGCCGTCTGTATGACGCCGGCGCCGCGTCGCTCAAGCTCGAGGGCCGCATGAAGGCGCCCGATTACGTGTACTCCATCGTTGATGTGTATCGTCACGAAATTGACGACATGCTATCCGGAGCCACCGTTGCCGAGGATAAGGAAGCCGCCCGTCAGCGCCAGCTCAAGCGCTGCTTCAACCGCGACTTTACGCACGCCTATCAGGACGGTACCTCGGGCGACGAGATGATGAGCTATGAGCGTTCCAACAACCGCGGCCAGATCGTGGGCACGGTGCTGGGCAGCCGCCCAGCCAACCGCGATGTGCGCGGCCTCAAGCCCGACGACCGCAGTCGCCGCGCCGCCATCGCCCGCATTGAGCTGTTTGAACCCGTGGGCAAGGGCGACCTGCTGGAGCTTCGCCACGATAACGAGTTTGACCAGTTCCTGACCACCATCGCCGCCGATGATGCCGCTGCCGGCGACATCATCGAGTGCCGCGTGCCCCGCAGCATGCCCGAAGGCTGCCGCGCCCGCGTGATTCGCAGCCAGCGCGCTATCGACGCCGCCGGTGCTGCGCTCAAGCGCGACGTGCTGCGCCGCCGCGCCGTAGACGTGTCCGTTGCGGCGCGTCTGGGCGATCCGTTTACCGTTACGCTCACCTGCTGCGACGACCCTTCGCTTACGGCAACGGCCACGGGCTTTACCGTCGAGGCTGCCAAGACCCGCGCCGTCGAGGCATCCGATCTGGTTGAGCACGTCGGGCGCATGGGGTCCTCGCCCTTTGAGGCTGCGAGCTTTGATGTGGCACTCGACGCCGGTTGCGGCATGGGCTTCTCCGCCGTGCACAAGGTGCGCGCCGCCGCCTGCAAGGCACTGGAAGAGGCCATTCTGGCGCCGTACGAAGAGCGCGCGAGAACGCTCGAGTTGCCGGTGCTCGACAAATGCACGCGCCCCGCGCCCGAGCATTACCGCGATGAGCCGCAGATCTGCACCGCCGTCACCTCGCTCGAAGCAGCCGAGGCAGCGCGCGCGGAGGGTGCAACGCGCATCTACATGACCACCGATGCGCTCGAGGCCGCCGGGCTCTCCCCCGCCGGCGCATTTGAGCAGGGCATCGTGCCCATACTCGACGAGGTCTGTCGCGCCATCGACCACGAGCGCGTCGATCCCTGGATCAATGCCGGAGCCACCGTCGCCGTCGGCAATATCTCCGAGCTCGCCGTAGCCGCGCAGGCCGGCGCCACGGCGGAGGTCCGCTCTTGCCTGCCGGTACACAACACGCCCTGCATGGAGGCGCTTGCCGAGCGCGGAGCCGATGCGTTTTGGCTCTCGCCCGAGATCACGCTCGACGAGATTGTCTCGCTCGGCGCCGCCGCGCCCGCGGCTCTGGGCATCACCGTCTTTGGCCGCCCGCGCGTCATGACAAGCGAGCATTGCATTCTGCAGGTTGCCAACGGCTGCATCCACGATTGTGCCAACTGCCGCCTGCGTGCCCGCAAGCTCTCGCTCAAGAATATCGATGGCAAGGTCATGCCGGTGCGCACCGATATCCATGGCCGCTCGCGCCTGTACGACGCCTACCCCATCGACCTCACGCCGCAGGTTCCGCAGCTGCTCGATGCCGGCGTCCGTCGTCTCATGGTGGACGGCACACTGCTCGAGGCCGATGAGATTGGCCGTGCCGTCGCTCGAACCCGCCGCGCCGTCGAGGCCGCGAAAGCCGGCCGCAAGCCCGCCGCCCGCCTGCGCGGTGCCACCTCGGGCTGTATGTTTGTGGGAATTAGCTAACCGAAAGGCTTACACGTGAACGAAGAACCTCAAGTCCTCTACTGCGACGCTTGGCTCATGGCCATCGACAAGCCCGCCGGCATGATCGTCCACGGCGACGGCACCGGCGAGCGCACGCTCACCGACTACGCCAGCGACCTGCTGCTGGCGATGGGCGACGGCTTTGCCGCGACCGACATGCAGTCGCTCAACCGCCTGGACCGCAACACCACCGGCGTGGTGCTGTTCTCGCTCGACAAGCAGACGCAGCCCGCCTTTGACCAGATGGTGAACGACCACGCCTTCGAAAAGCACTATCTGGCGCTGGCCGAGGGCAAGATCGACTGGAACGAGAAGCTCATCGACAAGCCCATCGCCCGCGACCGCCACGACAGCCGCAAGATGCGCGTCGGCGCCAGCGGCAAGCCGTCTCAGACGCGCGTCAAGGTACTCAAGCGCCTTAAGAGCCGCCGAGGCCTGCCCACGCGTTCGTATATCGATGTCGAGCTGCTCACCGGTCGCAAACACCAGATCCGTGTGCACCTGGCCAGCGAGCGTCACCCCCTGGTTGGCGACGACCTGTACGGAACGCCGCGCCCCTGCGGCCTGATGCTCCACGCCCACAGCGTGTCCTTCACGCATCCCGTAACCGGCGAGCACATCCACATCGAAGCCCCCTGCCCCTGGGAGCCCTAAACCACCACAATGGGGACAGGCACCTTTGTGGTGGTTTTGCCGCAATGGCTCAGCCGCGGTCCCAAAACGTCTCGATCTGTAACAGTTAGAAACCGTTTTCCGGTCTATCCGTTACAGATTGAGACATTCGAATCCCCCTCAAGAGAAAATCTCAATCTGTAACAATAACTCGGCAAAATCGGCCCAAGATGTTACAGATTGAGATATTCGGATCCCACCGGAGAAATCATCTCAATCTGTAACATCTGGAGCCCGCATTTTGGCCTTCCTGTTACAGATTGAGACGTTATGGGACCACCAGGAAAAATATCTTAGCTTGTAACATCTGGAACCCATATCCCTCTCTTCCTGTTACAGATCGAGACAAATCCCCAAACAGCAAAAGGCGGCAACGTCCCTGGTGGACGTTGCCGCCTTTCCATTGGCAAGACCCTTCCGCTCCCGCTACTCGGTAGCCTTGTCGAGAGGCTTCTTAAGGAAGCTCAGAACCAAGCAGCCGACCACAGCGCCGATAGCAAGGGCCAACAGGTACTGCACCGGGTTCGTGATGACCGCGATAACCCAGGCGCCACCGTGCGGAGCGGGGCTCGCGCAACCAAAGAGCATCGACAGACCGCCGGCGGTCGCAGATCCCAGGATGCAGGCGGGCAACACGCGAAGCGGATCGGCCGCGGCAAAGGGAATGGCACCCTCGGTGATAAACGACAGACCCATGATGTAGTTCACCAGGCCTGCCTTGCGATCGGCCTCGGTCCAGCGGTTCTTAAAGAACGTCGTGGAGAGCGCGATTACCAGCGGCGGTACCATACCGCCCGCCATGACGGCAGCCATGATCATATTGCCCTGCAGCGTTTGCTCGGCAAGGGCCGCGGTGCCAAAGACATATGCGGCCTTGTTGATGGGACCACCCATGTCGGTCGCCTGCATGCCGGCGCAGATAATGCCCAAAAGAACGATGCTCGTGCCCGAAAGACCGTTGAGCGCGCCGCTAATGGCGGTGTTGATAACGCCCATAATCGGGTTAACGGCCATCATAAAGAGACTCGTAAAGAGAATGCCCAGCACGGGGTAGATGAGCATGGGCTTGATACCGTCGAGCGACTCGGGTAGCACGCTTGCAGCCTTCTTGAGCGCATTGACGATAATGCCGGCGGCAAAACCGACCAGCAGCGCGCCCAAAAAGCCAGCAGAGACAAGCTGAGCCTGGGCATCGGCATCCATTGCCGTGGTGAGATAGCCCAACGTAAAGCCCTGTTTTGCAATCCAGCCACCCACAAAGCCCGCGGCCAAGCCCGGACGGTCAGCAATGGACATGGCAATATAGCCCGCAAGGATGGGGAGCATAAAGTTGAACGCCTGGTTGCCCGCAAGGTTAAAGAAGGCCGCGACCGGAGTGCTGTGGCCGTATGCGCTCGTGCCCAGCCCCGCCTGGTCCAGCAAGAACGAAAGCGCCATGAGGATGCCGCCGCCAACAACAAAGGGGAGCATGTGCGAAACGCCGTTCATCAGGTCCTTATAGACCCTGCGGCCCAAACCCTCGGATTCGCCCTCGGCAGCCGCCTGTACCGCGGCGCCGCCGGACACATGATGAATAGGCGCATTGCCCGCAAGCGCAATATTGATAAGTTCCTCGGCGTCATTAATGCCACGCGTCACCGCACAGGAGTAAACCGACTTGCCATCGAAGCGATCGAGCTCGACATTTTTATCCGCCGCAATGATGACACCCTTGGCACCAGCGATGTCTGCCGCGGTCAGTACATTTTTAGCGCCGCCCGAACCCTGAGTCTCGACCTTAATGCTCACGCCCATCTTGGCTGCCTGGTCT
>ENA-OWPF01003236-OWPF01003236.1-human-gut-metagenome-genome-assembly--contig:-NODE-3236-length-10137-cov-5.708887_pt1 | contig 10137 bp, 5 predicted proteins | sample MGYA00248261_ERZ651840 | MGnify/ENA primary metagenome ERZ651840 (study PRJEB26924, sample SAMEA4378268) | human gut metagenome | biome: human gut; feature: human-associated habitat; material: faeces...
CGTTCTGGCAGAAGTGACGGCCGCGCTCGATGCCCTTCAGGGTGCCGGAGGACTCGTAACGGAAATCGTGGGCGATCTCACCGATGCGCATGGGCAGGTCACGGTAAGAATGGGGACGGTTTGCGTAGATCATCATGTGATGGGGGCAGTTCATCGGGCGCAGAACATAGCTTTCGCCCTCCATCTCCATGGCGGGGAACATGTTCTCACGGTAGTGATCCCAGTGACCGGAGGTCTTATACAGGTTCACAGTGCCGATGCAGGGAGTCATAACGTGCAGATAGCCGCGTGCACGCTCCTTCTCCTTGATATAGTTCTCCAGCTCCTGCCAGACGGTGTAGCCTGCGGGCAGGAACATGGGCAGGCCGCGGCCCACCAGATCATCGGTCATGAACAGGCCCATCTCCTTGCCGATCTTGCGGTGATCGCGCTCGCGGGCCTCCTGCTGCTCCTTCTCCCATGCGTCCAGCTCCTCCTGATTGCGGAAAGCCACGCCGTTGATACGGGTCAGCATCTTGTTTTCCTTGTCGTTCTTCCAGTATGCGCCGGACTGCTGGGTGATCTTGAAGGCCTTCAGTGCCTTGGTGTAGGTCAGGTGGGGTCCGATGCACATATCCACGTACTCGCCCTGCTGGAAGAAGCTGAACTCGGTCTCATCGGCCAGATCTGCCATGTGCTCGATCTTGTAGTTCTCTTTGCGCTCTTCCATCAGCTTCACGGCCTCGGCGCGGGGCAGGATGAAGGGCTTGATGGGCAGGTTCTCCTTGACGATCTTGCGCATCTCTTTTTCGATGTTGGCCAGATCCTCGTCGCTCAGCTTCTGGTCGCCCAGATCGACGTCGTAGTAGAAGCCGTTCTCGGTGGCAGGGCCGAAGGCAAAATCAGCCTGCGGATACAGGCGCTTGATGGCCTGTGCCATAACGTGAGCAGCGGTGTGACGGATAACGTGCAGTTCCTGATCCTGCGGGCACTCGTCCACATGACCGTCCTTGTAGATGATCTTCATAGTAGATTCTCCTTTGACAATGTGGTGTTGAACAAAAATAAAAAGCGCTTCACCCCGTAAAACTCACGGGATGAAGCGCTGATCAAATGTCTGCGTTCCACGGTTCCACCCGAATTGCGCGCTCCCCGGCGGGGAAACGCGCCCCTCGCAGTGCTGTAACGGGCACGCCCGGCAGAGGTTCGCCTCTGCACTCTGCGGTGGTAGAAGCCGGGGTCATGGCAGGCTGCTTGCAGCACCCGGAAACCCGGGGCAGCCCTCTCTGCGGCATGAAAAGCGGGGCTTCAGTTTGTCCGCATCAATGTTTTGGACAGGATGAAACTACGCTGATTGTAGCACGCCGGAGCAAAAAAATCAAGGGATAGCGGCAGAAATATACTTTTTTATGCGCCCTGCTTCTCCGCGCTGCGCACAGCCAGCGCCTTTGCGGGCTTCATCAGCAGCACGCAGACACCGTTAAAGAGCACAGAGCCCACGATGAAGATGATAAAGAACTGCGGCAGATGGGCGGTCAGGGCGGGGATATCAATGCAGGCCACGGTCAGGTAGGCAAAGCCCACGTTGTTCAGCACCTTGGGTGCATAGGGGTGCAGGATGATGAGGATGAACAACACCACGGCCAGCGGCAGGATAAAGCCGAAGAAATCGCCCAGAACAGGGGTCAGGGCACTGATGGACAGCAGCGCCGCCACAGTGAGCACCAGACCCACAAGGCCGCCCAGCTCCACAGTGACAAGGCGATCCTTCACATCGCCCTCCAGCGTGAACATCATGATGTTGCTCAGGAAGATCAGCCAGCTGTACTCCATGCCGGTCAGGTGGATGATGGCGTTTGCGATCAGGATCCAGACCAGCAGCATCAGGCGGAAGTAAAGCAGAAAGCGCTTGGTTACGGTCTCGTTCATAGGGGTGTCCTCTCTTTCTCGTCTGTATTGACAAGTGTTTCTTTTCAAATATGTGAACATTTTGGCAAGCAATACTTGCTTCTAACGTGATGAGTATACAATACTTTCCAGTAAAAGACAATAGTTTGGCAAGTAAAAGTTGCATTGTATATAAATTTGGTATGGCAGGGGAGCCGGGGATGCAGACCGAAGGGGTACTTCCCTGAGCGGGTTCTGTTCCTCGTCAAAACCGCAAAACTGTATTTTCTACAAGTACAGTTTTCAGGGCAATTTTGCAAAAGCTTACAAAAAACGTGATTTGAGGCGTCAAAATGCCTGAAAACACTTTCTCTTTTTTGCCGTATATGCTATAATGACAACTGTTCTCGCACAAGAAACAGGAAAATGTACGCGCTAGGCGTACAGTGTAAGAGGAGTGTTACGATATGAAAACCTTGAAAGCGGTTGTAGCAAAATACAACCAGACCAGCCTGATCCTGCGCATCCTGATCGGCCTGGCAGTCGGTTCGGTGCTGGCGCTTGTTGCGCCGGGCGCGGGTTGGGTCGGCGAGCTGGGCAGCCTGTTCGTCGGTGCGCTGAAGGGCATTGCCCCGGTGCTGGTGTTCGTCATTGTGGCAAGCGCGCTGGCACAGGGCTCGTCCAAGCTGGACCGCCGCTTTGGCACCGTGATCTGGCTGTACATGCTCACCACCTTTCTGGCGGCAGCCATTGCGGTCATCACCAGCTTTATGTTCCCGGTCAAGGTGGTACTGGCCGATGCGGCACAGTCCGATGTGATCCCGCAGGGCTTGGGTGAGGTGCTGAGCACCCTGCTGACCAACTTTGTGGCCAACCCCGTCAGCGCCCTGATGAACGGCAACTACATCGGCATCCTGTTCTGGGCCTGTATGTTCGGCATTGCCATGAAGAAGATCGGCGCAGAGAGCACCAAGGTCTTTCTGGCAAACACCGCTGATGCTGTTTCCCAGATCGTGCGCTGGATCATCAATCTGGCTCCCTTCGGCATCATGGGTCTGGTGTACACCAACGTGGCCGGCAACGGTCTGGCCATCTTTACCCAGTACGGCAAGCTGCTGGCCCTGCTGGTGGGTACCATGCTCTTCATGGCGTTCATCGTTTCGCCCTTTATCATCTTCCTCTATCTGCGCTGCAACCCGTATCCGCTGGTGTTCCGCTGCCTGAAGGAGTCCGGGCTGACCGCTTTCTTCACCCGCAGCTCTGCAGCCAACATCCCCGTCAACATGGCCCTGTGCGAGAAGCTGGGCCTCGATAAGGAGATGTATTCCGTCTCCATCCCTCTGGGCGCTACCATCAATATGGATGGCGCGGCTATCACCATCACCATCATGACGCTGGCTGCGGCCAACACGCTGGGCATCCCCGTGACCCTGCCTGCCGCCGTCGTCCTGAGCGCCATGTCCGCTCTGGGTGCCTGCGGCGCTTCCGGCGTGGCCGGCGGCTCTCTGCTGCTCATCCCCATGGCCTGCTCCCTGTTTGGCATCTCCAACGATGTGGCCATGCAGATGGTCGGTGTCGGCTTCATCATCGGCGTGATCCAGGACTCTGTGGAGACTGCGCTGAACTCCGCCGGCGACGTGGAGTTCGCTGCGACCGCCGAGTATCATCAGTGGCTCAAGCAGGGCAAACCCCTGCCGGACTTCCTGAAGTAATTGCCTTCCTTCTTTCTTCGTGTATGTTCATAACGCAGAGCGAAAGCCCTGAAAAAAGACCAGCATTGCATCCGCAACGCTGGTCTTTTTTGCGTGTGTAAGGGATCAGAAGAAGAACCCGAAAATCAGGCGAAGCTTAGAACGGGAAAAGGTCCTTGACCTTGTTCCATACCGCTTTCAGGCCGGAGCCGGAAGCGGAGAAAACGCCGTTGGTCGTCAGCTGGATATCGCTGAAGGTGACATTTGCATTGCGTGCCACATAGAAGCCGACATAGATGTAATCGGAATCAATGGCGGTCAGTGCGTAGTCGAAGCCTGTGGAAGCCGTCTCGTTGTCGCCGTAGATCAGAGTGAAACCGTCTGCCGTGCCGATGAGCTTCAGGTCAACGGTGTCGCCTGCACCGTACTTGACAGTCGCAGCCGGGCCGTCGTACAACTCACCGCTCTTGCGGCCGAAGCAGTTGATCGCACCCTGATTCCGGGTGCCGACGGCGACATAATCGCCGATGGGGTCGGAGATGCTGGTATCAACATACATCTCATCACGGGCCATCAGGCCGAAGGAGACCTGATTGTTTTTTGCCAGTGAGTTGACGGTGGCCTTTGCGGTCAGAGTGAAGTTGGTGCCTGCAGGCAGCTTGACGTAGTACATCATCAGGCCGTCCACCGTGGACGCGATCTTACCGCGGTTGTTGGTGACGCCGAGGGTGATGTTTTGGCCGTCAACTGTTGCGGTGAAATCGCCGCCGGAGATTTTATCATTGCCGCCGACATTGCCGAAGACGGAACCATTCCAGACGGTGCCGTTGGCGTCGGTAAAGGCCGGCCAGAGCGTGCTGTTCTCGGTGGGAGAGACATAGCTGGAAGGAACGTAATCCGGGTTTGCGGCATCGCCGTAGAACTGCTTGTAGGTGGGCTTTTCCTTGTGTTTGCTGTACGCGCCCAGCGGCGTGTCGATGGTGAGCTGGTCGATGAGCCATGCGTTCAGCTTTGCACCATAGCTGTTGGTGTGGGTCAAGTCAAGACCGGTGGGAACCAGATTGCCCTTTTTGCCTTCTTTTGCGCCGGTAAAGCTGTGGGTGTACTGAGCCTTTTTGCCCATCGTGATGTTCTCGTTGATGGTGGCATCGGTCAGATCCACGCAGATGAGGTGCAGCTCGCTGCACATATCACGGATGGCCTGTGCGTAATAGCCGCCCTCATAGACGGTGTCGCCAATGGTGACGGTCTGGGTCTTGTGGCCGGAAGCACTGTCGTAGCTGGCCTTGGTGTTCTCGTTCGTCAGGCGCGCAATAGGCGTGCAGACGACCGGGATGACACCGCGCTCCAGAGCAGGCTGGATGTAGTTGACATAGAGGCTGTTGGCAAAGGAGCCTTCGGTTTTGTAGTCGCCGTTGGGGTTGGTGTAACGGGCAGGCTCGGTCTTCTCGTCATTGTGGCCGAAGCCGATGATGAGGAACTTGTCGCCGGAAGCGTCGCCCAGAGCCGGAACGGTATCGGAACCGTTCATCAGGGTATTGTAGCTGCTCATGCCGGTAAAGTCCTTGCTGGACGCACCGGAGACAGCCAGATTGTAGACATCTGCGTTGAAGTAGTTCGCAATCTCCTCACCGTAGCCTTCACGCGGCAGATAATAGCTGTCGTCGAAAGCGGAAACGGTGGAGTCGCCGACGACCCAGATGGTCGCCTTGGCCGCCTCGGGCTGACCCCATGCGGAACCGCGTGCGCCTGCATCGGTGGCGGCCAGACCCTCAGCGGTCAGCAGGAGCAGGCCGTGCATATTGATGCTGCCGTCTGCGTTCCGGGTCGGAGCAACGGAGGTGTCGAGGCTCTCAAACCAGCTCTCCTTCACCGTGACGGTGTTGGTGGATTTGTTGTGGCTGGTCTGGGTTTCGGAATCCCAGTAGAAGTTGTTCGGGCCGTAGACAGCGGTGCTGCTCTGGCTCTGGAGGGCCAGCTGCTCCTTGCCGTCCGTGTCCTTGCGGAAGGAAATGATGCCGTCAGCGGCGTAGTCGGTCACGGCGGACTTGTCGCCGGTGTACAGTGCAACGTTATAGCCCTCGTTGTTGTAGGAGGTGGAGTTGTACACCTTCACGTCCGGGCAGGAATTGGAGTCGATGCCCTTGGCGGCGTTGTCGTAGGAGATGGAGTTGAGGAGCTTGTGGTTGCCGGGCAGATTGGTGCCGCCCATCTTGAAGCCGTTGCCGTTGCCTGCCGCGATGGTGACAGCAACATTGCTGAAGCTCAGGTTGCCGTCGTCGTCACAGGTGACGGTCGGGAACTGGAGCGACTGCTTCTTGACCGGCTCTGCAGCCAGCATCAGATAACCGTTCTTGTAGGCGACGCAGTTCTGGATGGTGACCGCGCCGATGGAACCGGTTGCAGCCTTTGCGAAGAGATCCCAGCCGTCATCGGCGTTGTAAGCAGCGATGCAGCCGTCGAAGACGTTGCCCTCGCCGGTGGTCAGTTTGGCGGCAAAGCCGTCGGCGTCTTCCATCGCGCGGTCTGCGTTGTTCATGGAGGTGCAGTTCTTGATGGTGTTGTGGCTGGGCCACAGAGCCTTGTTATCAGTGGACAGGCCGGAGACCTGCAGGCCGGTGTTGCCGTTGTTGTAGAAATTCATCTGCTCGAGGACGCAGTAGCTGCCGGCCAGCTGCATACCCTTCGCGCCGTCTGCGGTGTTGGTGATGTTGATCTTGCTGATGTTCCAGTAATTGCCCCAGACACTGAAACCAGTGCCGACGCCGCCGAAGTCCAGCGTTGCGTACTTGCCGTCAGCAGTCGTCATGGTGATGGGAGCTTCTGCGGTGCCGTCGCGGCCGCGCTCGACTTTCAGCTCACCGGTCAGATGGTAGGTGCCGCTTTCCAGCTGGATGGTCTGGCCTGCTGCGGCGTAGTTCAGCGCGGTCTGAATGTCAACTGCGTCTTCCGCACGGGTGCCATTGTTAGCTGCGCTGCCGTCCGGGGTGACGACGATGATGCCGTTCGCGCCCAGAGTACGGAGCGAAACCTTCTTCTCGATAGCAGCGGAATCGTAGCTGCTCAGCTTTTCGTACGCGCTGATAGCGTAGTTTTTGTCCGGGGTGAACTTGACCTTAAAGGTGGTATCGCCGGTCACGGCGTAGCTCTTGGAGAAGGGCTCACCTGCCTTGATGTCCACATTTTTGTCCACGACCACACCGTTTGCGGAGACGGTCGCTTTGCCGTCGGCGTTGGCCTTGAACACCAGTTCATAGCTGTCACCGGTGCAGGTGGCAGGGCTGGTGATCTGGTAAACGGGGGCAACATAGCTGGTAGGCTGGAGCGTCCACTCGGAAGCGTTCCACGTGCTCGTGGTGTAGGTGATGTTGGAGAAGGTCACGTTCATGCCGCGCGCCGCCGCAAAGCCCAGATAAGCTTTGTTGGCTTCCTGCACGGTCATGGGGTCGTCCAGCTCTGCGTACTTGGAGACGCTGGAAGCGGTGCTGTCCTTCGCCGAGATGTACAAGGTCGAAGAGCCGACGACGTCGCCGGTCGAGCCGTCGGCGTTGATGGCGTACTGGGTGGCGACGTAGCTGTTGCTGGTCTTGGCAAGGCTCACACGGTAGGTGTCGCCCTGCTTGATGGCCTGCGAGCTGAACGCCGCACGATTCGACTTGACGTCGTTGGAAGCAGCCGTCTCGTTGGAGATGATGCCGGTGTAGCTGCGGACGCCCACAGCGTCTTTGATCTCAACACCGTCCAGAGGGAGCTTGGTGCCGACGACAGAAATTTGATTCGAGAAATAGCTGCCGGAGCCGCTGATGCTGTCGCGCACCATGAGGGCAAATCCCTCCTGACCGTCCGGAGCCGGGTTCACATAATCGATGGTGACATCGGCCTGCAGATAGAAGTTCTGGGTGGTCGGGTCGATGGTGGTGTAGTAGAAGGACAGGCCGTCTGCCGGGGAGTCCGCGACGAACTTGCCGCCCTTCTTGTCGATGGTGCCATCATCTTTGATGGTGCAGGAGTTGAGGGTGACCTTGCCGTTGATGTCCGCGCCATCTGCGATGGTGTTGACTCCTGCTGCAGTGGAGGTGCCGAAGGCTTTGAACTGCCAGTCGCCCGATGCGGAGGAAGACCCCTCCGCAAACGCGGCCAGCGGTGTCATGCCCAGAAGCATCGCGCCTGCCAGCAGTCCGGCCACGGTGCGCCGGATGCTTTGCTTTGCGTTTCTCATAGAAACTCTCCTTTTCCTGCCGCCCTGCCGGAAAGCGAAATCTCCCCGTTGCGGTTGCGACACAATGTTGTATTCCAGTTTACATGATTCCTGCAACTTTACAAGATTTAATTGAAGATCGCGGGCAATTTCGGCGTTTGAAATAAACTTTTTAGGATTTTTTTGGAAGAAACGCCGAAATACGTCAGGGAGAAAGCAAACGAAAAACCTCTCCGTCATGGTTTCGCAATGCCACCTCTCCTACGGAGGAGAGGCTTTGACAGAGAGAAAAACTTTCTCTTTTTGCCAGAGGCTCCCCCTATCAGAGGAACTGGCGAGCGTAAGCTCGACTGAGAGGCTTGATGACAGCAATTCAACTTTTTAATGCAACAGCAACAGCGTTGAATTGCATATCGAAAAGATGTTGTTTGGATGCTGCACCAATTTCTTGACTTGCGATAAAGGCAGCGAGAACCTGTTACTCCAGCACCTTGGCTTTCTGCAGAGCGGTGATGATGAGGGGGATGAGCACCAGCTGTGCGATGATGCCCGGCACAGCGGTGAAGAGCGCACCGGACAGGAAGGCCGAGAACGGGAAGCTCGAGCCGGACAGGCCCGCCAGCACGAAGCGGACCGCGCCCCAGACGAGGCGGCCAGCCACCATGGCTGCCGCGAGGGTGGCGTAGGTCATGGGCAGGGTGTGCTTCACCCGGCGGTAAAGCCAGCCGGACACGGCGCCGTAAGCTGCCAGCTCGAAAGCCATCGAAATGGCGATGGGGAACATCGGGGGCATCCCGAAGAGCACCGAGCGGAGCAGCGGGGCCGCAAAGCCCACAGCCAGACCCCAAGGTCCGCCCAGCACGAAGCCGCAGAGCAGGATGGGAAAATGCATCGGGCAGAGCATATTGCCTACCTGCGGCAGATGGCCCGTCACCATGGGCAGCACGAAGGCCAGCGCCAGAAAGAGTGCGGCCAGCACGACATTGCGGGCCGGAGAAGAGTTTTTGGTTTTCATCTGTTTCCTCCTGTGACTGCGCCGCAGAAAAACAGAAAAAAGGGGCCTGCCAGTCGGCTTGCAAGCCAACGGCAGACCCCTTCATGGCGTCTGTTTCAAAAATGCGGCGGCTGAAAATAGTGTAAGGCGGGCTTCGGCCCGCAGGCCCGGCTTCCTGCCGGAAATCGTGAAAATTATAGCAGAGTGCCGCAGGATTTGTCAAGACAGTCCCCGGACAGGCTGCAAATTGACCAAAAAAGAAAGCGTTTAGAGCAGTTTTTGACCGCCTGTGTACATTTTGCTGAAAGAAGCTTGACCTTTTTGCACAGAATAGATAATATAAACTTGAATTATAGCGCAATGGGGCGGCGGGAGCTGTGCCTTGCGCGGCTGTATACTTGCAACTTCTGAGGTTCATACGGGAGGACCATCATGACAAATGCAGAAAAGCTTACCCTTGCCAAGCACGCCTGTCACATCCGCATGGGCGTGATCGAGGGCACGCACAGCGCAAAGTGCGGTCATCCGGGCGGCAGTCTGGACATCGCCGAGGTGCTGTCTTACCTCTACTTCGTGGATATGAGCATCGACCCCAAGGAGCCGAAAAAACCGGACCGCGACCGCTTCGTGCTGTCCAAGGGCCATGCAGCTCCGGCACTTTACGCCACGCTGGCCGAGCGCGGGTTCTTCCCGGTGGAAGACCTCAAGACCCTGCGCAAGATCGGCAGCTACCTGCAGGGCCACCCCAACATGAACGACACCCCGGGCGTCGATATGTCCACCGGCTCGCTGGGCCAGGGCATCTCCGCCGCCGTGGGCATGGCGGTTGCCGCCAAGCACTGGGGCGATGACTATCGCACCTACGCCCTGCTGGGTGATGGCGAGAGCGAGGAAGGCCAGGTCTGGGAGGCGGCCATGTTTGCAGGTTACCGGGAGCTGGATAATCTGGTGGTGATCGTGGACAATAACAATCTGCAGATTGACGGCTCTATTGATGAGGTATGCTCCGCATACCCGATAGACGAAAAATTCAAGGCGTTTAATTTCCACGTGATTTGTGTGGAAGACGGAAACGATATGGCGCAGCTTCATGAGGCGTTCCTGGAAGCGGCCAAAGTCAAAGGAAAACCAACCGCCATCATTGCGGAGACTATAAAGGGGAAAGGAATCTCCTTTATGGAAGACAAGGCGTCCTGGCATGGTAAAGCGCCGAATGACGAGGAATACTGCCGGGCCATGGATGATCTCACGGCGATTGACGAGATGCTGGAAGAGGAAGAAAAAACAGTAGAGAAGCAGTCTGCCACAGCAGCCGGGAAGGAGGAGAACGCAAATGGAAAATAAGAAAATTGCGACCAGGGAAAGCTACGGCAATGCCCTGGCGGAAC
>ENA-OWPF01003238-OWPF01003238.1-human-gut-metagenome-genome-assembly--contig:-NODE-3238-length-10131-cov-2.776399_pt1 | contig 10131 bp, 11 predicted proteins | sample MGYA00248261_ERZ651840 | MGnify/ENA primary metagenome ERZ651840 (study PRJEB26924, sample SAMEA4378268) | human gut metagenome | biome: human gut; feature: human-associated habitat; material: faeces...
GAAGCAAAGGTGGCAATTGTTAATTCGCAGGAAATTATGATGGCTATGCCGGAAATAGCAGCTATGCAGGAAACAATGAAGCAGATGAATGACAAATATGCGGGTGAGATGAAGACGATGGAGGATGAATTCCAAAAGAAATATACAGATTATATCGCTCAGCAGGATTCAATGACTGAAAATATCAAACTGAGAAGAACACAGGAATTGGAAGATATTCGTCAGCGTGTTGAAAACTTTACACAGGTTGCGCAACAGGATATGAATAAAAAACAGCAGGAACTGTTGGCTCCGATTCAGGATAAGCTCAGAAATGCTATCAAAGCTGTAGGTGATGAAAAAGGCTATGCTTATATCATCGATAACAATCCTGGTATCGTTCTTTATACCGGCAATGCTGCAATCGATGCTACTCCGTTGGTAAAAGCTAAATTAGGCTTGAAATAATAGATTCTAATTAGAGATATAACAAAGGATGCCTTTCTATGGAGGGCATCCTTTGTTGTATTATAAAAATAAGGAAGAATATGTTTTCACAACAACCGGGTCCGATCGGGATCTTTGATTCCGGCGTGGGAGGGCTCACGGTGGCCAGAGAGGTGATGCGCCAGCTTCCGGACGAGAGGATCGTTTATTTCGGGGATACGGCCCGCCTTCCCTACGGGACAAAATCCCAGGATACGGTGATCCGTTTTTCGGAGCAGATCATGCGCTTTTTGCGGTCCAAGGGAGTGAAGGCCATCGTCATCGCCTGCAATACGGCGTCCTCCTATGCCCTGGACGCCCTGAGACGGTCTGAGGATATCCCCATCATCGGCGTGATCAACGCCGGGGCCAGGGCGGCGGTCTCCGCCACAAAAAACGGGAGGATCGGAGTGATCGGGACCGACGGGACCATCAACAGCAAAGCGTATTCCTCTGTTTTAAAAAGCATGAATCCGGCGGTGGAGGTATTCGGAAAGGCCTGCCCTCTGTTCGTTCCTCTGGTGGAGGAGGGGCTTCTCCACGATACTGTGACGGACGAGATCGCCTCCCGGTATCTGTCGGTGCTGAAGGAAAAATACATCGATACCCTGGTCATGGGCTGTACCCATTATCCTCTGATCCGCTCCACCATCGCCCGCACCATGGGAGACGAGGTGACTCTGGTGAATCCGGCCTATGAGACGGCGGTGCAGCTCAGGACTCTTCTCCGGTCCATGGAGATGGACTGTGACGGGGACCAGGAGGTCCGGGTGGAGGAAAAGTACCAGTTTTATGTGAGCGATATGGCAGAAAAATTCAGCTCCTTTGCCGGGTTTATCCTTCCCGGGAAGGTGAAGGATACCATGCTGATCGACATTGAGAAATATTAGGAGCAACAGATGACAAAAGATGTTCTGGTAAGAGTCAAGGGGACCCAGTTCATGGACGACGAGAATGACGTGATCGAGATGATCACTGCGGGGACCTTTAATGAAAAGAATGGAAAAAAATATCTGATCTATGATGAGACCATTGTGGAGGGCGGAGACCAGACCCACAATATCGTGAAGATCTGGCCGGATAAGGTGGAGGTGACCAAGCGGGGACTGGTGGACACCCATATGACCTTTGAGTGCGGGAAAAAGCACATGTGCAACTATATGACGCCGGTGGGACTGATCATCCTGGGGATCACCACCTCAGCCCTGGAGGTGGAGGAAGATGAGACATCCATGGGGATCGTCATTTCCTATGCCCTGGAAATGAACGGCGAATACATTTCCGGCTGCGGCCTTGAAATTTACGCCAGGGATAAGGGAAATGGTCCCTGGAGCCTGGATTAAGGACGGAGAAGAAAGAGAGGAAGACAGAATATGGAAAGCTTTTTGGTAGCGGTCAACGCGGTTGTCCCATTTCTCTGTTACATTACCTTCGGATATGTGATGAAGATCAAGGGAGTGGTAAAGGAGGACTTTCTCCAGCAGCTGAATAAGATGGTTTTTAAGGTCTTTTATCCGTTTATGACCTTTTATAATATTTATAAGGCTGACGCCAGTTCCCTTCCCAGACCAGTGATGCTGATTTTCTGCGGCATCAGTATCCTGGTGCTGGAGGTGATCCTGGTGCTCACGGTCCCCAGGCTGGTAAAGGAGAATCCCAGAAGGGGCGTGATCATCCAGGCCATTTACCGGAGCAATTTCGTCCTGTTCGGTCTTCCTCTGACTGTTTCTGTGTTCGGGGATGTGGCCTCCTCTGTGGCGGCCATGGTGGTGACTGTGGTAATTACCATTTATAATACGACTTCTGTGGTGATCCTGGAAATGTTCAATTCAGAAGGGAAAACAGACGTGAAGACGATCCTGGTCAATGTGGTGAAAAATCCGCTGCTCCAGGGGGCTATGGTGGGTCTGGTGTTTTTCTTCCTGGGCATCCATGTGCCCAAGAGCCTTTTAACGCCCATTGCGGCCTTTGCGGACGCCACCTCGCCAGTGGCCCTGTTCGTCCTGGGCGGGACGCTTCACTTCAACGCCATCCGCGGCAACCTGAAATACCTGGTACCGGCCCTGTCCTTAAAGCTTTTGGTGCTTCCTGCGGTGATGCTGGCCCTGGGCTACGCCTTTGGCCTCCGGGATCTGGAGCTGTTCCTTCTGGTGGCGATCTACGGAACGCCGGTGGCTGCCGCCTCCTATCCCATGGCCCAGAACATGGGCGGCGACGGCGAGCTGGCTGGCCAGTTCGTGGTCATCAGCACCGTCGTCGCCGTTGGGACCCTGTTTGGGTGGATCTTCTTTATGAAGAGCGTGGGACTGATCTAGTCCATCTTCTTCAGTACGATATTTTTGATCCGGCCTCCGTCCAGGATGAGGGAGCCGTTTTCCGGCCTCACATACATCGTAAGATCCGGGCCGAAGCTGAAAATGTTTTCTCCGGCTGCGTTCCTGTAAAGCTCTGATTTTCCATAACGGAGCATACAGAGGGCGCAGCCGTTTTCTGTTTTTTCAAGAGTAACATGGGCGTCAGTCTCCTCATCGTAGTAATGGCCTTCCTCAAAAAGAGAGGGATCGGCTAGGGAGACCGGCGTCATTTTTACCACGCGGGCCGGAAGACGGTAAAGGATCCCTTCCTCTGTGAAGTAGATCACCTCGTCCAGAGTGCCGACCCGGTAGCCGCCGTCTTCGGTCCTGACCAGTTCAGTTTCGCACCATTCTCTCTTCATAAAGAGCGTTCCGTCATGGTCCAGGATGTTTACAAACAGCGGATCATCGGGAAGGGAGGCAGCAAACAGACCGGCATGGGCGGGAGCCTCTTTGTGCTCCGGTACAGCGGGCTCGGTGCAGTCCGGAAGACCAAGAACGATGCAGGCAGCCTTATCGGCCATTTTTGCCATGACGCGGGTGGTGGTATTGCTTAACAGGATCACCTCCAGCTCCTTTTCCGGGATACAGGATACCTGTCCGCGGTAAGCGGCATCGGCGCCGCCGTGGCCGAACACATCCAGTCCGTGGAGCTTATGGGTCATGAGGCCGCCGCAGTATTCCGCAGCCGTTCCGTCGCTTAAGATGGCCGGGGTCTTCATCAGGGCAATGATCTCCGGGTCGATGACCTGGGGATGGATGTACTCGTCCAGGATCTTGCTGAGATCGGAGGCACATGTATTGACGGAGGTGGGGCCGTAAACGCAATAGTTTAAGGGATTATAATAGTAATTTCCGTCGCCGTCATCCTGGTAGGAGTAGACCAGGTTGGGAACGATCTGGGTGTAGCTTTCCCGGACGAAGGTGTGCTCCATGCCGAGAGGCTTGAAGATCCGTTCTTTGGCAAACTGCGGGAAACTCATGCCGGACAGCTTTTCAACGATCAGCGCCAGAAGATGGAAGCCCGTGTTGCTGTAAAGATATCTGGACTGGGGCTTGAAGTTTAAGTGCTTCTGGAGCCGGATGGTGGTGTTGATGTCATCCATGGTGATCTGGTCGTTGATGGTGATGCTGCGCATGAATAAAAGCTCCCACTGGTCCCTGAGGCCGCTGACATTGTTCATCATCTGGCGCACGGTAATGGGCTCTTCGATGTTGATATATTCTCCCACATATTTACGGATATCGTCGTCCAGGCCCAGCTTCCCTTCCTTCCAGAGAAGGAGGATGGAGAGGACGGTGAACTCCTTGGAGATGGAGGCCACGTGCAGGATGCTGTCGTTTTTGATCTTCAGCTGGTTCTCCAGGTTTCCGTAGCCAAAGCATTTTTCATAAACCGTTTCGCCGTGCTGGCGGATCAGCACCTGGGCTCCCGGGCAGAGGCCGTTGTCCCATACGCGGAAAAGATCATCGAGCTGTTTGCTTACATTTGTGTTCATTGGTCGTATCCTTTCAGAAATATCAGTGTTTTAAAATGTGACGGAAGGTATGGAGCCAGTTTTCCCCGGCCAGCTTTGCCAGATGGCTTTCTGTATACCCGTGCTGCCTTAAATGGTCCAGGAAGGCCGGAAGGTCCTCGTGGGCTCCGGAGAGGATATCAAAGGGGCGCTCCGGCATCTGGTCCGTGGACGAGGACAGGTCGTCCGCAAAAAATGAGTCGCAGAAATCGAAGCCAAAGGCCACATGGTCCTCTCCCATGATCTCTGTCATATGATCCAGATGGGCGGTCAGTCCGTTCTGATCGGGGGAAACACCGGGACCGGCGGTCAGGAGACTGCACCCGTTGAGTCCCACCGTTCCGCCGCGGCTGGCGATCTCCCGCATCTGGCAGTCGGTCAGGTTCCGGTTGCTGCCGGCAACGGCCCTGGAGTTGGAGTGGGAGGCGATCACCGGGCAGGAGGTGATGGAGAGCACGTCCTCCACCCCTTCATCGCTTAAATGGCTGAGGTCCAGGATCATATGAAGGTCTTCGGCTTCCTTCACCAGCTCCCGGCCAAACTCCGTAAGGCCGCCTTTTTTCAGGCTGCCGGAAAAGTCGCAGCCGTCAGCCGCAGCGTTTCTGCGGCTCCAGGCCAGGCCCAGTCCACGGACGCCTGCGGCATAAAAGCCGTGGAGCAGGAGGCAGGAGGAAACGGGCTCTGCTCCCTCAAAGGAGAGAAGAAAGCCGATTTTTCCGGTTTCGGCGGCCCGGAGGAAGTCGTCTGCGCTGGTGCAGAGCATGAGAAGATCCGGGGTTTCCTCGATCTCGCAGTGGAGGGCCGAGATCTGCTCCATGGCCACAGAAAGGGCCCCATAGGGAAGGTACTGGCTGTCCACAAAAATGGAGGCGACGATACCGGTCACGCCGCCCTTCTGGAAGGCGGGATAGTAACGCCTCCGGATGACCTGGCGCTCGCCTTTTTTCCGGCGGGCGGCCACGTCCATGAGAATATCATAATGTCCGTCAATGATGTATTTCATAGTTACAGCTTCCTTAGTATACTAATTGTGAGAAGTAGACGACGATGACCGCCTCTTCCTTTGATCGGTTCATATAGTTGTGCAGGCTGCCGCTGGGAATATAGAAGCTGTCGCCCTCATGGATCGTGTATACGCTGTTGTCCATGTGGAGCTCCATCTCTCCCTTTAAAAGCAGAAGGCTTTCATCGTATGTGCTGTGGGAGATCATGCGCTCTGTGACCCAGTGGCCCGGCTGTACACGGACCATAAGACCGGTGATCTTCGCTTCCCTTCCGTCCGGGAGGCGGGAGGGGGTGAAGATGGAGTAGGAGACATCGATCTCGGGGATCTTCATGGGAATCCGGTTCTCTTTGCGGATCAGAAAGGATTCCCGGGAGCCGCCTTCTCCATCTGCCTGTGCCAGGGGAGCGTCGTCGGATCCGCCCATGATGAGCCAGACCTCAGAGCATTCCAGGCAGGCGGCGATCTTTCTCAGGGCAGAAAGCGACGGAGATTTCAGATTCCGTTCGATCTGGGAGATATGCCCGATGGTATATCCGGTCGCGTCTGCGACCTGTTTCAAAGTCATTCCTTTTTTCTTCCGGGCTTCCCGGATCCGATTTCCATACATGGTTCAGATTTCCCCCTTTCATATGCCGGTCATGGGCTGCTTCCGGCGGCGTCCTCCCGCTGGACCGGGCAGCCGGATAAAGATTCCGGGACCCTTAGCTGGCGGTTCCGGAGAGGCTTGTGAGTGCGGAGATCCCGCAGGCCAGTTCCTTCATATCGGCGCAGGTGATCTCCACCTCAGTGCCGCTTAAGCGTCTTACGCCCGGAGTCAGGGCAACGGCATCGGCCATGGCTGTTGATTTAAAATCAATGCCCAGAACGGCCGGAACGGCTGTCTCGTAAAGGGGGAGCTTCTTTAAGTCGGATGCCAGGACCTCCTTCACTGCACAGATGGTGTCCTCGCGGAGCTTTCTCTGGGGCTGGAACTTTGCCGCATAGCGGGTAAGGGATTCTTTTGTGGTCACAAATTTTACCCAGGGCATCATTTCCTTATCGATCAGCTGCCTGCGCAGACCGGAATCGCCGATGACCAGTCCCACCGGTACTTTATAGGAGGCGGCAATGGCGGCGTTGGTAACGGTCTCGTTCATATAGGCTCCATTGATCTTCAGGCATGAAACGACCTTTCCATAGAAGCTGTGATCCATATTGGCGCAGATCTCTCCGGGGCCGGCGTGGTATCCGGCAAAGAACGCCACATCATATGTCTCATCCAGACAGGCCACCATATACTGCGGGCGCGGGGAACCGCTGACCAGGCTGATCCGGTCATCCATCTGGCTCAGTTCATCATAGGAAAGGTTTCTTCCGCTTCCATGGGAATCGGCAATGGTGATCTCCTCAACCTCTCCATTTTTTTCAGAGGCCTGGATCCCTTCAATGATCCAGCGGACCTGGTTATGGAGCGCCCGGCGGAAAGAAACTGTCTCTTCCCGTTCCTGGGACGGAGACGTGATGCCTGCCATACCTTCCATGTCGACAGAAATAAAGATTTTCATGATAATCCTCCTTAAGAATGCGTAGATATATTTTGTAGTGAGATTACTCTATGTTGAAACATTATAAAACTATAATAAAATAAAGTCAATATATTGACAGAATTAACAAAAATAATTATACTATGAGTAATATTATACTGTAAGTTAAAAAAATGGAGGCGACTCCGGAACAGCCCTTAAAATATCCAGGGAAAGCAGAGGTAAGAAAATGAAATATAATTTTGATGAGCCCGTGGACAGAAGCCAGAACCGCTCCGCCAAATACGATGAGCGCGTAAAAAATTTTGGTACAGACGATGTGATCCCCTTATGGATCGCGGATATGGATTTTAAGACGGCCCAGCCCATCATCGACGCCTGCAAAAAGAAAGCGGAGGAAGGGATCTGGGGTTATACCTCCCGGCCGGACAGCTATTTTAAGGCGTATGCAGACTGGCAGGAGAGAAGAAACGGCTGGAAGTTTGATCCGTCTCTCTGCAGCTGGAGCCTGGGAGTGGTCCCGGCCCTGGCGGGGATCATCAAGCTGTTTACCCAAAAGGGAGAAAAGATCTTGATCCAGCCGCCGGTGTACCCGGAATTTTTCGATATCACAGAAAATACTGGAAGGACCCTGGTGCAGAATAACTTCCTGGAGCGGGACGGCGTATGGGAAGTGGACTTTGAAGACTTTGAAAGACAGGCAAAGGACCCGGAGGTGAAGCTTTTCATCCTCTGCAATCCCCACAATCCCCTGGGACGGGTATGGACGAAGGAAGAACTGGAAAGGATGCTTACGATCTGCTTTGAAAACGACGTGCTGGTGGTTTCCGACGAGATCCATTCCGACCTGATCTTCCATGGGAAAAAGCATACGCCGGCGGTCCTTGCCGCACCGGGAGCAGATAAAAAGGTGATCACCTGTATCTCTGTCACAAAGACCTTTAACCTGGCCGGCCTCCAGGCATCCACCACGGTGTTCCCGTGTCTGGAAATGAAGAAGAAGTTCGATTCCTACTGGGGCGGCATGGACATCCACCGGAACAACGCCTTCAGCTCCGTGGCCATGGAAGCGGCCTTAAATGAGGGCGAGGAGTGGCTGGAGCAGTTAAAGGAATATCTGGACGGCAACTTTGCCTATATCGACGCCTTCCTAAAAGAACACCTTCCCAAGGCTCATATGGTTCCGTCGGAGGGAACGTATTTGGCATGGATCGACTTCAACGGATATGTGGACGGCGATGCGGAGAAGTTAGAGGAGATCATGCAGAAAAAGGCCAGGGTGGCTCTGGATGAGGGCTATATCTTCGGCGATGCCGGAAGAGGCTTTGAGCGGATCAATATCGCTACGCCCAGAAGCGTGGTGGAGGACTGCATGGACCGGATCCTCAAGGCGTTTAAAGAAGAAAAGTTAGTATAAAGGAATCCTGCAACATGAAAATCAGTGTAACAATGACTGCCAGGGACCTGTTCCAGTTTTCCCTGTATAATTCTTACAGTGGATTTTCCGGGGCGTTCAACGTGATCTTTACGTTGGGCGCCCTGGCGATCCTTGCGGTCACCTGGAACTGGGAGACCATCAATGTGTATCAGAGGATCCTTCTGGTATTCTGTGCCCTGATCTTTACGGTGGTGCAGCCTCTGATGCTGGACCGGAAGGCGAAGCAGCAGGCCGGGGCCATCGGTTTTTCCGCGCCCTTAAACCTGACCCTGGGAGACGAAAAGATCGACGTGGAAAAGGCCGGGATGACCGGAGAGCTTTTCTGGAACCAGGTATGGAAGGTAGTCCGCATTAAGAGCATGTACATCATCAAAACAGGCCCTGTCCACGGCTATCTGATCCCCAACCGCTCCATTGAGGGACGGGAGCAGGAGCTGGTGGAGATACTTAAAAAGAATCTGCCGGAATCCAAACGGAAAGGACTGAGATCATGATCGCAACGAGCTTTGGGCCGGAGGATACGTATGCCCTGGGAAAACGCCTGGGAGAGGCGGCGAAGGCCGGGGACGTATTCTGCTTAAACGGTGATCTGGGCGTGGGAAAGACAGTATTTACCCAGGGCTTTGCCTGCGGACTGGGGATCACAGAGCCGGTGAACAGCCCTACCTTTACCATTGTCCAGGAGTATGACGGAGGACGGCTCCCACTGTATCATTTTGACGTATACCGCATCGGCGATGTCAGCGAAATGGACGAGGTGGGCTATGAGGACTATTTTTATGGAGGCGGGGTCACGCTCATCGAGTGGTCCAGACTGATCAGCGAGATCCTTCCGCCCCATGTGACAGAGGTGACCATTGAAAAGGACCTGTCCCAGGGCTTTGATTACAGAAAGATCACGGTGGAGGAGACATAAATGCGGATTTTAGGGATCGAAAGCTCGTCCCTGGTGGCCTCTGTGGCCATCGTGGAGGACGATATCACCATGGCGGAGTTTACCGCCGATTTTAAGAAGACTCATTCCCAGACCCTGCTTCCCATGATCGACGACATGGTAAAGCTTCTGGGGATCGAGCTGTCCACAGTGGACGCCATTGCGGTTTCCGGCGGCCCGGGTTCCTTTACGGGCTTAAGGATCGGTTCAGCCACGGCCAAGGGGCTGGGGCTGGCTCTTGATAAGCCGCTGATCCATGTGCCGACCCTGGACGCCACAGCCTACAACCTGTACGGGGCCGGCGCTCTGATCTGCCCTATCATGGATGCCAGGAGAAACCAGGTCTATACGGGGGTCTACCGGTTCCGGGAAGAATTTGAGATCCTCCGGGAACAGGACGCCATGGACATGGGAGAGCTTCTGGAGGTGTTAAACGGCCTGGGAGAGCCGGTGATCTTCCTGGGAGACGGAGTGCCTCCTTATCAGGCGGTTATCGAAGAGCTGATAAAGGTTCCCCACAGGTTTGCCCCAGCTCATGTAAACCGGCAGAGAGCCGCTTCTGTGGCAGCCCTTGGCAGCGTTTACCTGGCGGAGGGAAAGACGGAAACTGCCATGGAGCACAAGCCGGATTACCTGAGAAAATCCCAGGCGGAGAGAGAACGGGAACTGGCGGAGCGCCAGGGAGAGCTGGACAAGCTGGCTGCCGGAATTCAGGTAGTGGAAAAGCAGGCGTAGGCAGAAACATCGCGCGGATATGAACAGAACAGGAAACGGAGACAGGAAAGAGGGAAGCGGAAACATGAATCGATCAGAGACAGGATTTTCCCTGCGGCCTATGGAGGAGAGAGATCTGGCCGCTGCGGCAGAGCTGGAACGGTTAAGCTTTTCAGCGCC
>ENA-OWPF01003242-OWPF01003242.1-human-gut-metagenome-genome-assembly--contig:-NODE-3242-length-10117-cov-2.644206_pt1 | contig 10117 bp, 5 predicted proteins | sample MGYA00248261_ERZ651840 | MGnify/ENA primary metagenome ERZ651840 (study PRJEB26924, sample SAMEA4378268) | human gut metagenome | biome: human gut; feature: human-associated habitat; material: faeces...
AGCGGATTTGGCGCAGCGTCGCCACCTTTTTCAAGCACACCTTCAATATTCGCGAGGGACGCGCGCCCTACCATGTGATCCGCAAGCGCTTTGTCAACGGGGCGCGACTCAACGGCAACCACCTGTGCATCCTCATCGTCGCCATGGTCATCGCGTGCATTGGCCTGGATACCAACTCGGACATCGCCATCGTGGGCGCCATGCTCATCTGCCCCCTCATGGGATCGGTGCTCGCCATCGCATACGCCGCGGCGACGCTTGACCGCACCCTGGCGCGCGACGCCGCGGCGGGGCTCATCATCCAGATGGTTTTCTGTCTCATCACCTCGACGCTCTACTTCAATCTCTCCCCCGTCGCCGGCATGACGCAGGCCATGGCGGACAACTCGAGCCCCACGGTATGGGACCTCATCCTGGCGCTGGTGGGCGGCTTCGCGGGAGGCCTGGGCAACTCGCGCGACCAGGAACCCGCCACGCTCATCGCCGGCGTAGCCGTGGCGACCGCGCTCATGCCGCCCCTGTGCGCGGCGGGCTACGGCATCGCCATCGCAAGCGGGTCGCTGTTTCTCTCGGCGCTTTACGAGTTTGGCATCAATGTAGTCTTTATCGCACTGGCTGCCGAAGCCGTGCTGCTTCTTTTGCGCGTGCCGCTCAAGCGCGACCTGAACGGCGACGGCATTGTGACCGCCGAAGAAGACGCCGAGGTCGGTGAGCTGTCACGCAAGGTGCGCCGCCGCATTATTGTGGGCACGGCGATCTTTGCCATCCCCTGCATCGTTATGACCGCGGGGTCTATTGGCTCGGCGCAGGCCGGCGTGCAGGACGGCTACGGCGTCACCGAAACTACGCGCGAACTTGCCGCGGTGCTGCCGGGCTTTAAGGATTACACCGTCGCCGTCGAGACCTCGGCTGCCGAGGGCGAGGAAGAGGGCATCGTCGAGCGCGAGGTTGTCGCCCACGTGACGACAAGCGAGGCGCTCGGAACGCACGACCGCCACGTCGCCCGCAAGCTCATCGACCTCAACGTGCCCGAACTCGACCGCGTAGAGTTTGACGTGAAGTAATCCGAGCGCAGGATGAATGCGCACGGGTGCAAGTCACGATGAGGCGCAGACGCGACAAGAACACGCGCAAAAAGCGGGGCGCAGTTCACACCCGCGCCCCGCTCGCTGTTTTATTGCCGTGAATCAACTGTCCACATCGACATCGCCAGACTCCACCATAAACGCCGGTTTGGTGCTCACCAGATAAAAACGGGTCACCTTGGTATCTCTAAATAGGTAGAGCCAACCCTGATTGCGTCGGCGCGATATATACGCCACGTGGACCGTACCGATTTTTTCGCCGTATTCCCTCGTTAATACCAAAATATTGGGGTCGTCCGTACACTTAAACTGCCCGTCAACGCAGCTGCCGTCTTTGTCGACCAGTTGCCAACGATGGTTATCCTCTTCATGAAAGGCCAGAGTTTCCAGACTTGTTTTGTCATCCCGATAGTAACCATCAATGGCAAAGCCTTCGGAAACGCATTCCTGCATATAGGATGTTTCTCGATTTATAGCAAACTGCCCTGCAGCGCCCAGGAGCACAGCCAGGCAGACCACTGCAAGGGTTATCGAAATAGCACGGCGGCTCATGTTAACCAGCCCGATACTTGTTTAACGGAGTGCAAAACATACTTGGTACCTCCGATATCAAAGCAAACGTCATCCGCGGCCCGCCGGAAACTATGTGTTTCTAACATCAAACCATATGGCAACCACTCGCGAGAGGAGTATCGGCGAACGGTGCATTTTTTGCGTTCTATTGGGCAAACGTCAACGCGCGCCACAGCTCTTGCTCGACCTATTCAGATCTTGTCGCATACTACCGTAAACCCCCAATGCTTCCGCCCCCGAACTATTCAAGGCAGCCGCGATGTCGCTCAATCCAGTCCACGGCAAAATCGACAAGCTCGCGCTGGCGCATAAAACGGATCGTCCCGTTACCAAGGGCCGCCGTGTGAACCGGGCATTCACGCTCAAAAGCAGCGCCGATCTCGTCGAAGTCCTCGCCGTCGACAAAAAGTGTGCGGTACTCCTTCCACACGCGCTGGCCGTTTTCCATGATCGCGCTGTGTTCCACGCAGTCGTGCTTGCCGGGGTACTGCGCACGGGCGTCTGCCAAATGCAGTGACGTATTCTTGTCATAGCCAACGCCCACCAGCAGAACATAGCCGTCCAAATCGTACAGACGCGCGATGGGCGATCCATCGCCAAAGATGTTGCTCAGGTCGTGGGTCTCCGTCAGGAATTGCGCATGCTGGCCGTTTGCCGCCACTGAACGCGCTGGGTGATCGCTGCGAAACGTGCCCGGCCACGTCCGGAACATCTCAGCCACGGCACCCATCGTGTTGGTGGGCGTAATGCGCTTGTCATAGACAGGCCAGTTATCGCGAATCAGCTGCCACCATTCTTGCGGCTCTTGCCAATGGACACCACTCTCGGGGTCCAAGTTTTTCCATGATTGCGTCGGCATCATGATGGTACCGGCCTCGCCCACCATCTGGAGCAGCGCCTCGATCACCGGCTGCGCGCCGCCGCACACATATCCAAGCGCGCTGAGCGAGCAATGGACCATAACCGTCTGCCCTGCGCACATACCGACGGCGGAAAGCGCGTCGAGGATATCCTGCTTAAGCACGATTTGCCGATTCATTACCGTTTCCCCTCTATCCCCACACATCAGTTTCTTTTGCGTCATGCGCCGAAATAGCACACGGGCCATGCGGCGCATGACGCTGCAAATGATACGTTTCCCAATGTTGCCGAGGGATCATTTTTTAGTACTTGAAGAAGCCCTCGCCCGAGCTTTCGCCCAGCTTGCCTTCGTCGAGCATCTTCTTGAGGACGGACGCCATAGCCTTAAAGTTGTAGGGCATCATCATCTTCTTGAGCAGCGGGCTCACCAGGCTCGGGACCTTCTGATACTGCATAACGATGTTGTACGCCGTCTGGATGCCCACGGTGTCGAATACGCGGAACGGGCCCTTGGGAGCGCCGGTGCCGCGCGTCCATGCGAGGTCGATGCTCTTGGGATCGCTCACGCCCGAGACATACAGGTCGAGGCCCGAAAGCAGCCATGGCACCAGCATGGAATTGAGCAGATAGCCGTTCTTTTCCTTGTTGACGGGCAGGGCAAGCATGCGAATATCGTTGGCAAAGTCGACGAGTTCATCGAAATAGCGCTTGTCGGTTTGGCTTTGGGCCATGACCTCGGTCATGTTGTTCTTCCAGATAGAGTTGGCAAAGTGTAGCGATAGGTACTTCTCGGGGCGGCCGGTGTACTTGGCAAAGGTGCTCGGCAGCAGCGTGGAGGAGTTGGTGACGATGACGGTCTTTTGCGGGAGAACCGGGGCGAGCTTCTTGTAGAAGTCGATCTTTGCCTGGGTGTCCTCGGCCATAGACTCGATGACCAGGTCGGCGTCGGCCACTGCCTTGGCAAGATCGAGCTCCAGCTTGAGTGTGGAGTAGGCGCGCTCAACGGCGGCGAGTGCCACCTCCCTGTCGAAGGTCTGGTCGCTATCGGCGATACCGGCGCACCACTCACCCGTGCCGTCCGCCATGCCCTCGATAGCAGCGATGTACTCCTCGCGCACATGATCGATCTTGGGCTGGGTGCGGCCGATGCTGCCCTCGCTGCGCAGCCAAATCGTTACATCAAAGCCGCAGTAGGCAGCCTGAAAGGCAATCTGGCTTCCCAGCACGCCGCCGCCGGCAACGCAAACGGTCTTGTAGCTCATGAAACGGTCCTCTCTTACGTAATTCCATAGATGTGTTTTTATTCAACCGTATGGAGGCTACGAGCCGGGGGCTGGTTCTACAAACGGACGCTTTTACGCGGTGAACGGCTACACCTGTTCATTAACTCAGGGCTCCGAGGGCGATTTTTTGTGCCACCGAGACGTCGTTTTCGGAAGTGCGGTGAAAAAATGAGTTTCGTCGACCAGACCGACTATTCTAGCAACAAAACCGCAGGTAACGAGAGCCCAAAAGAGGAGTGTGCTCGGGAGGTTCGCGTTTTTCCCCGCACTTCCGAAATCCGAGTCCGCTGAAGGCGTTAACAAGCCCATTTACGCAACATATGTCCAGCAAAAACGGGTGGTGGCCGGTACGGCTACCACCCGTTTGTCTCATATCTAGCCCATAGCAGGCCAGTTACTTCTTAATGCCACGCCCCAGACGCTCGGCGACCGACGCCACGGCCTCCTCGCTGGCCGGTCCGCAGCTCACGCAGCCATCGTGGGCACGCATCTGGCCGGTGACCTCGTCCATCGCGAGCGGCGCCACCTTCTCGAGCTTAAAGCCCTTGCCGGCGCGCATGTTTTCCTTGGCCACGCTGATCATGAGCTTAATGCGGTTGAGCTGGTTGACCTCGGACGCGCCGGGGTCGTAGTCCACCGCGACGATGTTGCTCTCGGGATGCTGGCGGCGCAGCTCCTTAATCACAGACTTGCCCACCACGTGATTGGGCAGGCACGCGAAGGGCTGCGTGCAGATGATATTGGGTGCGCCGTGATCGATCAGGTCGAGCATCTCGGCCGTGAGCAGCCAGCCCTCGCCCATGTTGTTGCACACCGAAAGAACCGTACGGGCCTTGTCCGCCATGGTGCCGATGCGCTCGGGCGCCTCAAAGCGGCGGGACTTTTCGAGCATCTCCTCCACCGGCGTGCGCATCCAGTCCACGAGCTTAATAAGCGCCTGCATACCAGCGCGCGTGGTAGCAGAGCTACCCAGCTCGTCCTTCTGCAGCTCGGCGTTGCTCATGGAGTACAGGAAGAAGTCGAGCAGGCCCGGCACCACGGCCTCGCAACCCTCGCGCTCGATGACATCGACCACGTGGTTGTTGGCCGTGGGGTGGAACTTGACCAGGATCTCGCCGACCACGCCTACGCGCGGCTTGGTGCCCTCGCCCACAAGCGGCATGGTGTCGAACGCGCGGATGGCCTCGCGAGCAAGCTTGGTGTAGTTATGCCTGTTGAACTTGGGCGCGAGCTTGCGGGCGCGCGCCATGTACTCCTCGTAGAGCGCGTTGGCGGCACCGGGCGTGGCCTCGTACGGGCGGCAGCGGTAGAGCATCTGCATCATCACGTCACCAAAGAGCACCGCGTACACAGCCTGCTTAAGCAGCGCCGGCGTAATCTTGAAGCCGGGGTTGTCCTCGCCGAGCGCCACGGCCGAAAGCGAGATCACGGGGATCTCGGGATGACCACTCTCGCGCAGGGCCTTGCGGATGAGCGCGATGTAGTTGGTGGCACGGCAGCCGCCGCCGGTCTGGCTGATGACTACGGCGGTCTTGGACAGGTCGTATCGGCCGCTCTCGATGGCCTCCATAATCTGACCGGTCACCAAAATGGATGGGTAGCAGATGTCGTTGTTCACGTAGCGCAGGCCGGCCTCGACGGCGTCGTGATCGGTCGAGGGCAGCAGCTCCAGGTTGTAGCCGGCACCACGGAACACCTCTTTGACCAGGTCAAAGTGGATTGGCGCCATCTGCGGGCACAGAATGGTGTAGCCCTCGTCGCGCATCTGCTCGGTAAAGGGCACCTTGGGCCATGCAGTCGAGGCGCTCTCACGCTGCGCTTCGAACGTGTACTTGCGGCTCGCGAACGCAGGGGCATCCGTGGAGGGCGCCACCGGCGCGGCATCGCCCTGCTCGTAGGCCTCACCCGCAGCGGTTGCCTCGGCCAGACGCTCGGCCTCCTGGTCCTTGAGCGCCGCCATGAGCGAGCGGATGCGGATGCGCGCGGCGCCCAGGTTGGACACCTCGTCGATCTTGAGCACGGTGTAAATCTTGCCGCTGGCCTCCAGAATCTCCTGCACCTGATCCGTGGTCAGGGCATCGAGGCCGCAGCCAAAGGAATTGAGCTGGATCAGGTCCAGATCGTTGCGCATCGTCACAAAACGGGCCACGGCGTAGAGGCGCGAGTGGTACATCCACTGGTCGACAACGCGGATTGGGCGCTCGGGCTTCACCAGATGCGCGAGCGAATCCTCGGTAAAGACCGCAAAGCCAAAGCTCGAGATAAGCTCGGGCAGGGCGTGGTTGATCTCGGGGTCGTTGTGGTAGGGACGGCCGGCGAGCACGATGCCGTGTCCGCCGTTGTCCTCGATCCACTTCACGGCCTCCTCGCCCATGGTCTGGATATCCTCGTGGAAACGAGCGTCGGCCTCATAGGCGGCATTGACGGCGGCATCGATCTCGGAGCGGGTGATCTTGGGTCCGCGCACGCGACCGCGACCGGCCTCGGCGTCGGCCACGCGGTCGACGGCGAGCACCTGGTACAAGCGGCGCTTGAGCTCGGTCTTATCGTGATAGGGCACAAACGGGTACAGGAACTCGATGTTCTGCTCGCGGATCTCGTCAATGTTGAGCGCCAGCGCCGTGGGGTAACTCATGACGATGGGGCAGTTGTAGCAGTTGCCAGCCGTCTGATCTTCCTTGCGCTCCCAGCGCACGCACGGCATCCAGATAAAGTCGACATCGCGGTCGATAAGGTTCATCACATGGCCGTGGCTCATCTTGGCCGGATAGCACACGCTCTCGGACGGCATGGACTCGATGCCCGCCTGGTAGGTCTTCTTGCTCGACTGGTCGGACAGCTGCACGCTAAAGCCCAGGCGCGTAAAGAACGCGTGCCAGAAGGGGTAGTTCTCGTACATGTTGAGCGCGCGCGGGATACCGACGGTGCCGCGCGGGGCCTCGTCGGGACTCAGGACCTCGCGGCCAAAGAGCAGCTCGTTTTTCTTTTTGAAGAGGTTGGGAGCCTCGGTCTTCTGCTTTTTGTGGCCGGCGCCCTTCTCGCAGCGGTTGCCGGTGATAAAGCGCCTACCGCCGCCAAAGTCGTTGACGGTAAGCTGGCAGTTGTTGGAGCAGCGGCCGCAGCGGACGTGCTTTTGCGTCACAGTGAGGTGCGCGATGTCCTCGGCCGAAAGGATGGTCGAGGTGCCGTCGGCGCCGGCGCGATCGCGGGCGAGCAGGGCCGCACCGTAGGCGCCCATGCAGCCGGCGATGTCGGGACGCACGGCATGAACGCCGGTGAGCTGCTCAAATGCGCGCAGCGTGGCATCGGACATGAAGGTGCCGCCCTGGACGATCACCTGACTGCCGATCTCCTTGGGGTCGCGCAGCTTGATGACCTTGAACAGGGCGTTCTTGATGACGGAGTAGGACAGGCCGGCGGCGATGTCGCCCACCGTGGCGCCCTCCTTTTGCGCCTGCTTCACGCGAGAGTTCATGAAGACGGTGCAACGGCTGCCCAGGTCAACCGGGTTTTTGGCCAACATGGCCTCGGCGGCAAAGGCACGCACGTCCATGTCCATGGACACGGCGAAGCTCTCGATGAAGCTGCCGCAACCCGAGGAACACGCCTCGTTGAGCATGATGTGCTCGATAACGCCGTCCTTGACGCGCAGGCACTTCATGTCCTGACCGCCGATGTCCAGAATGAACTCGACGCCGGGCAGGAACGCCTTGGCGCCGCGCAGGTGAGCGACGGTCTCGATCTCGCCGGAGTCGGCCTTGAGGGCCTCGATGAGCAGCGCCTCGCCGTAGCCCGTGGTAGTCACGTGGCCGATGGTGCAGCCGGCGGGGATGTGGTTGTAGAAATCGGCCATGATGACCTTGGCCGTACCCAGGATGTCACCGTTGTTGTTGCCGTACCAGGTGTGCAACAGCTGGCCGTCCTCGCCCACGAGCGCGGCCTTCATGGTGGTTGAGCCGGCGTCGATGCCGATGAACACGCGGCCGATGTAGCCGTCGAGCTTGCCCTTGGGGACGACCTCAGTGTCGTGGCGACCCTTGAACTCGGCAAAATCATCCTCGCTGGCAAAGAGCGGATCCAGGCGCTCGACCTCGGCACCCTGCGTGTCGCCGAGGCTATCGATGGCCTCGATGAGCTGCAGGAACGTGCTGAGCTTGCTGGACTCGTGCGCCATGGCGGCGCCGCTCGCCACAAACAGGTGGGCGTTTTGGGGCACGATACGGTGCTCCTCGTCCAGGTTGAGCGTGAGGTAGAAGCGGTGGCGCAGCTCGGAGAGGTACTGCAGCGGGCCGCCCAGGAAGGCGACGTTGCCGCGGATGGGGCGGCCGCACGCCAGACCCGAGATGGTCTGAGTCACGACGGCCTGGAAGATGGAAGCGGCGACGTCCTCGGGACGGGCGCCTTCGTTGAGCAGCGGCTGCACGTCGGTCTTGGCAAAGACGCCGCAGCGGCTGGCGATGGGATAGATGGTGGTGGCGTTGGCCGCGAGCTCGTTGAGGCCGCTCGCGTCGGTGTGCAGCAGGGTTGCCATCTGGTCGATGAAGGCGCCCGTACCGCCGGCGCAGGTGCCGTTCATGCGCTGCTCGATGCCGTTATCGAAGTAGATGATCTTGGCGTCCTCGCCGCCAAGCTCGATGGCGACGTCGGTAGCGGGGATGAGGGTCTCGACGGCACGCTTGCTGGCGATGACCTCTTGGACAAACTCCAGGTCGAGCCATTGGGAGAGCAGCAGACCACCCGAACCGGTAATGGCGCAGGTCATCTGGGCCGTCGGCAGCACGGTCGCAGCGCCCTCGAACAGGTCGCGGGCGCAGGCGCGGACGTCGGTGTGATGGCGCTGGTACTTGGCGTACACGATCTGGTTGTCGTCGTTGAGCACGGCGAGCTTGACGGTGGTAGAGCCTACATCGATGCCCAGGTGCAGGTTGCCGCGGGCGGCCTCGGGGTTGAAGATCGCGCCTTCGGGGGCCTGGGCGGCGGTGGCAGCTGCGGGCTCGGCGGCGATGGCGGGCTCACTAGCGATGGACGTCTCCCCTGCCGTGTTCTTGGCATCGGCAACTGCCTCGGCGACCTTCTCGGCAGCGGCGGTCGCGGCCTTCTGCGCAGCGTCCACCACGGCGGGAGCGGCCTCGCGTGCGGCAGCGACCACACGGTCTTTAATGCCCTCGACGAGTTTGCTCATCTGTTTCTCCTCTTAGTTGTTGGACTCGACGGTTGCGGCGGTGTCGGCCGCGTCCTCAAGCTGCAGATTCAATAGCTTCATGCCGTATTCCGGCACGTTGATATCGATGGGTTGGCCATACAGGTCGCCGGGGCGCACAAAGGCGATAACCGTCATGATGCGCGCCATGGTCTCGGGCGATTCGGAAAGGTCACGCTCAAACCAGCGCTGAATCATGCCGACCTCGGCACTCACGACGTAGGTGACGTAGTAGTCAAAGAACGTGCCCAGCGCCAGGCCCAAAATGCCCGTCTGCGCACGCGGCGCCACGGCCTCACGTGCGGTGTCGATAATCCTTTTAATGAAGGCCTGGTCGCCGCCCGGACCCAGCAGCGCACCGATTAAGTCGCGGTTGGCCGCAAGATAGCGCAGCAGCTCAACCGAACCGGGCGCCGGCTCGAGCTCATCGATGTTGTGATAGAGATCGGGCAGCTGAGCTGCAGTGATGAGCTCAATGCGCTCACGAATCTCGGCCAGCAAACCGTCCTCGATTTGATTGATAAAGTCGGGAATATCGCGGTAGTGCGAATAGAACGTGCGACGCGTAAGGCCAGCGCGCTCGGTGAGCGACGCAACATTAATGCGCGAAAGGTCGCCGCTTTCGGCAAGCTCGCTAGCAAGTGCCTGGCGAAGGGCACGCTGCGAGCGAAGGGACCGGCGATCACATTTCTCGAGCTGGGACAAGCGTCCTCCTTGTTACTCATCCTGTGCGCTATTGCACAGTGCGAGTATTATTGCACACCGTGTGCATCAACACGTAAAGGCAATATTTGGAATGTGGCAGAGGGACTGTCCCTTTGTCACATCCCGGGGCGGCATTACCGTTTGTCCAAAATGGCATTCGTGAGTAGAATAGTGTCGACGGCAGCCCAAGTTGTAGCTAGCTGGGCAGCGCCGTTGTTTGCATTAGGGGGTCAACGCCTTAGCGGCGGCGACCCCTTCTGTTGCGCTTCGAACGCTGCTTGAGTGCCTCGGAAAGGCCGACAAGCGCCGTGAAGAACGAGACCAAAGCGGTCAGAAGTCTCACGAAATCAATCAAATCGGTCATGGGCATCACCTCCCGTCGCATGGAGGGCGCTGCCCGGCACATGGAA
>ENA-OWPF01003245-OWPF01003245.1-human-gut-metagenome-genome-assembly--contig:-NODE-3245-length-10106-cov-4.676550_pt1 | contig 10106 bp, 3 predicted proteins | sample MGYA00248261_ERZ651840 | MGnify/ENA primary metagenome ERZ651840 (study PRJEB26924, sample SAMEA4378268) | human gut metagenome | biome: human gut; feature: human-associated habitat; material: faeces...
CCCCCCTGACCAGAGTTCTTCATTGCGAAGCGCCTCATAAGAAGATTTCTCTGCTGACAGCTGCCGTTATTGCAACCTTGGCAACGGCTAGCGGCAACGCTTTTGCAACCACAACAATCAGCACGGATACAACCTATTTTTCAGAGTACAACGATTCAGTCGCAATCACCTCAACAGGCCAACTTCACGGTACCGAGAACCAGACCGATATGTCGATCACAGGCACTCTGTCCAACAGTGGCAGAGTCAGTGACGGTAAAAGCCTGTCGGTAGGCGGCAAAATAACGAATGATGTTGGCGCGACCATCGAGGACATCGGGACGATCAGCGGCGGCGCAGGGCTTTCGAACAAAGGTACGATTAAGGGCGATAAGCTGATTACTTCGGCCTATACCACTAACGAAGGAGGCACGATCCAAATCGGTCAGTTCGGAGACGTCGATCATGCAGTGGAGTTTTATGTCGAAGGAGGTACCATTGAGGTTTCTCGCGACTCATATGTCAAGTCGATGAGAATCGGCAATGTCGATGCGGCGACTTCGGTTACCTTCACGGGTAATCTCAATGTTGAAGATGGTTTCAGACTTCAGGATGCTGATGCGTCCGTCAATATCGGCAGTTTCTCGGGCAACGGTTATGTTTCTGCCGAGGCTGGCACAATCAAGGTCACAGGCGATGTGAATATCGAAAAAAATGTTGGGGCGCGGACCGGAGGATCCATTATAGTTCTGGGGGCTGTCACTTCAGCCACAGGCAGCATTCAAGTTGAAGAAGGTGGCAGCGTGACTGCCGGATCGGCGAATGTAAAAAAACTTTATGCATCGGGCGAAAATTCTGCCATTATCGTAACAGGGGCTGTGAAGACTGATGAAGTGAACATCAATACTGGAAGCTCGCTGTCGGTGAATTCACTCGCTGCCAGGACGGGTGATGCACTTACCAGCTTTAGCAATGCTGGAGACGTGACGATCACTTCGTCCGACTTGACAACCGCTAAGTTTGTCAACAGAGGGACGATCAACAAGGACGAGTCCGGCACGAGCCATTTGGATCACCTTGCCGTGACGTCAGGCGCCTGGATCACTGGTGACTTGAATGTCAAAGACTTTGACATTGCTGGATCGCTCACTGTCAATGAGAACTCGACGATGAATGTCGACAAGCTCGGCACTGCCGAGCAGGCCGTGATGTCGTTGAGCGTCAAGGAAGGGGCCACTCTGAATGTATCTGGCGATGCATTCTTTGGTAGCGGTATCAGCGGCAATGGAGATGTAAGTGTGACTGGCAAAGCCAATCTCGTCGCTGGGTATCAGGAAATTCGCGTGAACTTGGATGCGGAGAGTTTCTCGGCTCTCGGCATGACGGCGCTATACGGAGCTCTGAATGTTGAGAAGGATCTGACGCTGGAGGACACAGCTACCTTCATTGTGGAAAGCGATGATCTCACGATCGGTCAAAACTTGGTGCTCAACGGCGGGGCAAAAGTTCAGATGCGCAATGGCGCGGACGGTCTGGAGCTCGATCGAGTCGTGTTCAACACGAACGAAAACTCTTACTTCCAGGCCTACACCAACCTTTCGATCAATGAAGTCGAAGTCGACGGCTATGCCCACCTCGAGACGTATGCCAACGGCAAGAACTCTTCGCTCGACATTGGTTCCATCACGGTTGCTGACAATGCCGTGGTGATGATGGAGAACGCCGGGACCTTGAACGATTTGAGCTCTACGGCAGAAATTGACTCTTTGAAGCTTGGCGACGGTGCAACTTTTATCAACGGTGTCGGAACCCATGGCGAAGAAACTACGCCGCCTTTTGAAGGGCTGAATATCGGTGCAGTCGACGGCACAAACGCGGTTATCCGCAACGAGGATGGCGGTTCAACACATATTGGTACGCTAGCGGGTTCCGGCAACACGATCGAGTCGGTCACAGCCGATGGAACTGGCGTCAAGATTGCGAAGAATGAATCTGGCAATCTGAACTACATTGTGACGGACGGCGACAACTACGGCTCGACTCAGGAAGCCCTCGAAGCCGGCGCAGGGAAGATTGAGAGCTCTACATCGAACTATACCGTCAAGACGCTTGACGATCTCGTCAATGGCGAAGGCAGCGCGATTTTCGATTCGAACGGCAATCAGATCTACTCCGCCGCTCAGGAAAGCCGCACGATGACGGCTTTGAAACAGTTCAGCAATGCAACGCTAGTGCAGTGGCGCTACGAGACCAACCACCTGAGCGATCGTCTCGGTGAGGTGCGCAACAACCTCGGCGCGGTTGGCGCGTGGGCACGCGTTTACGGCGCTGATACCAAGATCACGGACAACGTTACGTCCGAGGTCAAGACCAACACGATCCAAGTGGGCGGCGACGCGACCGTCGGCAATTGGATCATCGGCGGCGCTTTCTCGTACACGAGCATGGACGGCGATATTTCGAATGGCGAAGCTGACGGTGAGACGTACAGTCTTGCGGCCTATGCAAGCGGCTTCTTCGACTGCGGCGGGTACATCGACGCGGTCGGGCGCATCGGCTGGATGTCCACCGACATCAAGGCGTTCTCCGGAACGGGAAAGCTCTTCGACGGCTCCTATGACAACACCGCCTTGGGCCTCTCTCTTGAAGCGGGCTATCACTGGAATCTGACGCAGACGTTCTTCGTCGAGCCTCAGGCTGAACTCTCCTACGGGTATGTTCTTGGCGACGACTTCACGACGTCGATGCCCAACCGCGTGAATGTTGAGCAGGACGACATCCAGTCGCTCGTCGGACGGATTGGAGCACGCTTCGGTGCTTCCTTCCCAGAGAAGGCCGGGACGTTCTATGCCCAAGCTTCTGTCAATCACGAGTTTTTGGGCGACAACGACTTTGACGCAACGCCTGCGGGCGGTACTCGGCGCTCGTTCGATTCCGATCTAGATGGCACGTGGATAAGCTACGGCGTTGGTCTTCAGATCAACGCTACCGATGCCCTCAGCGTCTACGGCTCGCTCTCGCGTGCGAACGGTGATGATTATCAGGACGATTTCCGCTACTCAGTTGGCATGCGGTACATGTTCTGACAACGCTATTGAGAGAACGATCGCCTAGATCGGAAGCTCTCGTTTGATCTAGGCCCTTCTCGGCATATTTGCTGAGAAGGGCCTTATTTGATTCAGGGGTGCGGTGCTTCTATCACTACGATTCTGTGTGCCGACGACAAGTGGTAAGCCGTGCCACGAAAATGCCGGCCCGGGTTACTTGGTTCATCGTGATCGTTGACGGAATCGGAGCCGTCTCGCGGATCACGGCGGTGAGGAACCGCGTGACATGCCTAAATCGGTCATGGTTTTTATGGAGTTGGCGCTGTCGCAGGTATTCCCCAAAGTATTGAAAGGCGTAGTTGAGCGAAAAGGATGGAGTGCGCATTGCTGAAGTCAGGTCACCTGTGATGATTCAGTTCGTCCGTGACGACCATGCTGCGATCGTGCGAGTCGAAAGCGAGGCTGATTTCAACGCCTGCGGGCGTGATGTTGGAGGACATTGAAGCCGCGTGTAACGGAACGTTCGGGCAGACAAGATTCTTCTGCGCGAAACATCTGTTTCGTTGAATTGGAAGGGAAAGCGTCTGTGCGACAGGGGTGTGTGCTGAGACGGGCGGTGGATTCGGGCTTCTGGGGGAGCTGGGGTAACACCCGCAAATCATGACGGTGTGTCGATCCGGAGTGCTGTTGCGAACCGATGCGGGAAGGAGCAGGGATGGAGTTCGTTTCTGAGGAACTCAGGACCTGACGGCCGGAGAGGGCATCGAATGCCGGGGTCGGAAAAAGGAAACCCCGCGGAGTGAGCGTTTTCATTGTCTTGCGAGAACGAAACTAAGCTTGCGGGGTGTTGTTGCTGAGATGTTAACAGAAAATAAGTCGGGCCTCCACATCAAGGTCGTTCTTCGACAGTGCCTGTTCTGAGAAGCGACAGTACATCATGCCTGAGGATTCCTTCAGTCTTCCTCCTCGTCCTCTTCGCGTGCCTGCGCAGCAAGCTCCGCCTTGGCATCCTCGGCGATCTCCATCACCTTTTCGCCCACGAGGTCGAACGCCTCGAGGTTGCCGTCCATCATGCGAATGATGCGGTAGGTCGAGATGAAGAAGGTCATGAGGATGAAGCCCGTCATGCCCGCATTGAGGCTCAGCCATTCACCGGACATGTAGCCCGTGACGACCCAGATGAGCATCAGGAGCGGTCCTTTGTCACGAAGAAGGTCGGCAGGAATGCTCGAGGCCGTGGTGGCGCCCGCATCACGAAGAAAGCAGAGGACGTTCGGGTGCAGGTCGGGTGCACGCACCACCGAGTGGTTCCAGGCGAGGACGCCGAGGAACCAGACGGGAATCCAGTCGGGCATCATGTGCGCGGACTGCATGACCGCGCCGGCGCCAAGCACGGCGGCCACCATCGCAACGGTCCTGAAGAACTTGGGACGGTACGTGCGGCAGTACTTCGTGTAGAGCGTGGCGAGCTTCAGATACATGAACGCGCGACCGCGCTTCTGGGCGGGACGGAGCCTGGCGAAGTCTGCGTAGCGAAGCTGTCGATCTCGGGGAAAGCCGAACTGCATGAGGGCCTTTATAGAAATGATTGCCTGGTTGGTTTTGATTCTGAGATGGTCCGAAGATTCTACAGGCTCGGACGACGAGAGTCACGGCTTGCTCGTCTTCTGCTTCCCGATCATGCAGACATGCGTCATGCCGTCCGCCTCCCAGAGCGCGGCAGGGAAGAGATACGAGCCGCCCACAACGGGGACCTTGACGACGTCGCGGGGAATGTCGAGCTTGAGATCAGGCTCGAAGGACTTTTCAATTAGCGTCGTGCAGTAGAGTGCATCGGGATCGTCCGGCACAAGCCTGAAGGCTTCGCCCGTCATGCCTCTTGCACGTCCTGCAGCTGCCGCCTTGAGAGCATCGCTCCAAGCGGGTCTCGCAACGCCCGCCATGTCGCCCATGGAGAGAAACTCAGGAAGGCTGGAGCTGATGACGCTGTTTGGGTGTGCCGGATCGTCGGATGTCGTGGCGTGCACGATCATCACGGGATGCTCGGAAACAACCATGCCGACGTGAGAGAAGGGCGCCCTGTTGGGACCCTGAGCCTCGATGATGAGGCGGCTCTCCGTTCCGAAGCCCCTGCGAAAGACCAGATCGCCGGTCCTGAGACTGCCGCAGGGGGCGAGGTCGTCAAGCGTGACGCCCGTGGGGACTTCGGCGGACGGTGCCTCCTGAAGCCCAGGAAGAAGCACCGTCGCGACTTCGATGAGCTCACCCTTGACGTCCTCATGCATGAGAACGATCCCTGTGGACATGAGAACGGCGGCTGCCGTGAGGAGAGCCGCCGTGCGGGTATTCATGAGAGTGGAATCAGAGGCCGAAGGTGACGAGCCAGCCCTTCTCGGTCTTGATGAGCTGTGCGGTCTCGACCTTGCTCGAGCCGTTGCCGAAGGCCACCTTGACGCGGGCGCGACACTTGCCGGTCTCAACAGCTTCCTTGGCGACGGGTTCCATGATGGAGACGTCGCGAAGACCGCCTTGCTTCGTGGCGGAGTCCTTGGCCTGAGCGGCGCTCTCGCTGATCTTGGCTTCGGCGATCTTCACCTCGGCGTCCTTGGCGTCGGCGGGAACGTGGAAGAACTTCGTGGCCTCGGCGGCATCACCGCGGTAAAGGGCGCGCACGAAGGCGCAGGCGACGTCTTCAGGCGTTTTGGGGCTTCCGCAGCCCGTGAGGGCGAGCGTGGAGGTGCCGGCGATGAGCAGGGCGGACGCCTGGATGAAGCGGCGGCGGTTGATCATGATGGTTTTCTCCTCTATCTAAGCTTTGGCCCGGCACGTCGATTGACAAGTCTGAGGACGTGCGGGGGTTTTTCCGAAGTCTACCTAAAAGCAACGCGAAATGCGGGACGGCATGATTTCCGAACCGTATTCAAACGCAAGAGGGACGGTGACGAGGCGTTGAGGCAGAGCAAGGGGCGTCGCTGATCGAGACAGAAAAAGGCCCCGCATCCGGTGAAGGATGCGGGGCCTTGACTTCAAGTGAGCCTGTCGTCCGAGGCCCGAGGGCCCCGGAACATCAGGTCGTTAGAAGTGGTAGCGGAAGTTCGCATTGACCTGCGTGTTGGCGCGATCGTCCGGGCCGAAGCCATAGGAGGCGTTCAGACCGAAGGACATGTTGTCCTTGACCGCTTCAACGCCGAGGACGTTGTTGAAGAGGCCGCCGGAGAGGATCGTGATGTCGCCGGCCGTGCCGAAGGCTTCAACTTCCTTGTCGCCGAGCTGCGGAACGATCGTGAAGTCGTAGGACGGGACGAGCTTCCAGCCGGTGGCTTCGAACGTGCCCGCGAACTTGACGCCGATCGGGGCTTCAAGGACGTTCATGTTCTGCTCGTCGTTGAAGGCCACGGCATCGGTGTCGATGCGCGTGTAGCGAAGACCCATGTGCGGAACGACGGAGAAGGCGCCGTTCTGGTAGGCCGTGAAGTCGCCGCGAACACCGAACGTGATCGTCGTGGCGTCGGAGGCGTCGCCGAGACCCGTGAAGTCATTGCTGAAGTCGATGTAGCCGAGGTCAGCCTTGACGTTGAGACCGGAGAAGTCCTTCGAAGCGTAGACGGAGAGACCGACGAAGTCGGAGCTGAGCGAGGTGGAGAGAACACCGCCTTCGCTGTCAGCGTCAGCCGTACCGACCGTAAGGGCGGCGCCGAGCGTGCCGCCGCAGGCAGCCGTGTAGTCAAAGCCGAGGACGCCACCGTAGATGTCGGCGGAGTAGCCGAAGTCACCGTAGATTTCCTTGGCTTCGTTCTTGGCGTAGAAGACGTCGGCCCAGACGCCCATGCCGGCATGCTCGGAGAGCTGGTGGCGGACGATGGCGTCGGTGACCTGGGCGTTGGCGTCGTAGGCGACGTTCAGAACGCCGGCCGTGGCGTTGCCGCCCGTGGCCTGTTCAAGAGCCTTGTTGCCGTCAGCGGTGAACTTGTCGGTCTTATCGTTGAAGAAGGCGGGCGTGTCAAGGGCGGACAGGATGGCCATTTCCTTGGCGCCGACACCCTTCGTGAAGGCGTCCTTCAGGCGGGCGTCAACCGTCTTGTCGGCGACGAGACCGTCATTGTAGGAGAGCGTCACGACGCCGGTGGCGGCATCAACGCCATTATCGTTGACGACAACATAGATGGAGTCGGTGTCGATTTTGGCGGTGTTCGTGATCGCGCCGCCGAGGTCGATCTGACCGAGCTTGGTGATGTTCAGGATTTCAACTTCACCACCGTTGAGGTTGAGGGCCGTGCTGTTGCCGAAGACGGAGAGGTCGGCTTCAGCGGCGGGCTTGCCCGTGTAGAGGAAGCTGGCGGCGTCAATGCCGTAGATGCCGTTGGCGTTGACGTTGACGGTGGGGTCGGTGGTGGTGGCAGCGGCGGCCAAGGCGCCGGTCGCGGGAGCTTCACCAATGTTGATCACGGCACCTTCGGCGAGCTTGAGCTGACGGTCGACATAGGCGACGGAGAGGTCTTCGTCGGCATACTCGGCAGCGTAGGCGAGGCCGGCGGCGCGGTTCGTCGTGAGAACGCCGCGGTCAGTGACGGTGACCTTGCCGGTGAGTTCGGAAACGTCCTTCTTGACGTTGCCGGTGAGGACGAGCGCGCCGGTGACCTTGGCGCCGTCGGTGGCGTCAGTGGTCTTGACGGAGTTGGCGGTCAGGATGCCGTCGATCTTAGCCGTGGTGGCTTCAACAGCGCGAGCGGTGAAGTCGCCGGCGACAGTCAGAGCTTCGGTCTTGAGCGTATCAACGTTCACGTTGCCGGAGTTGCCGGCCGTGCCGAGAACGAGGTCGCCCGTGGTGACCTTGGTGACCTTGGCGCCGAGGTTCTTGAAGACGTCGCCGCCGTTGCCGGCGAGGGTAAGTGCGGCAGAATTGCCCAGAGCAATTTCAGGGGCTTCCTTGTTGGTCACGGCCTTGAAGTCGATCGCACCGACGGTGGTCGTCTTATCAACGGCGAAGGCGCCGTGATCACCGGCAACACCGGTGTGACCGGCAAGGTTGAGACCGCTGATGGAATCAGCGTCGAGCGTTTCGCCATCCTTCAGCGTCAGCGTACCGTTGGTGAAGACAACCTTGATGTAGCGATCTGTGTCGATGAGGTCCTGAGCGGCATTGAGGTCGGTGAGCGAATATTCGAAGGCCTTGGACGTCAGGTTGAGAGTACCGTTGCCTGCAAGGAAGGTCTGGTTGCCGGTCGCTTCATATTCAGGCTGGGCTGCGGCTTCAGCAGCGGCAGCTTCCTTCTTCTTGAAGAAGTCGGTAGCGGCAGTCTGGAACGTACCGTTGGCGAGTTCAAGCTTGCCTTCGGAGTTATAGGTGTTATCAGCCTTTTCAAACGTGAGGACGCCGGTGTTGATGAGGGTGGAGCCGTCGACGGTAACCGTGCCGGCTTCAGTTTTACCGTGATAAAGGTGGAGGCCGCCGACGGTGACGACGGCACCTTCTTCGACATTGAAGGCGCTGCCGTTAGCCCCGACGATCAGGTTGGAGAAGCTGTGGTCGCCGTCTTTGAGAGTGACGGTACCCTTCTGATCCAACGAGCCGACCTTGAGGTTGCCCGTGAAGACCTTGCCGGCGACATGCATCTGGGCGTGGTCATACGTAAAGCTCTGGTCGCGGGCGATGAGGAGCTGATCCTTAGGCAGGTCGGCGTCCGACTTCAGGTCGACGCGGGAGTTGAGCTTCGTGATGTTGAAGATGCTGCCTTCGTTAACGGTAACCGTCTTGAAGGTGTTGTCGTCGCCCCGGATGGAGGCGTTCAGACGGGAATTTTCGAGTTCGACCGTTTCAAAGGTGGCAGCCTGACCGTCCTCAAGCGTGATGTTGGCGCCCTTGTCAAGCGTCAAGTTCACGGCAAGAATTTCGCAGAGCGTAGGAATGGAGCCATAATTGTTCTGCTGCTCGGTCTTGATCGTCAGTTCGTCCTGCGTGCCGTTGAACGTCATGTTGACGGTGCCGGCGGCGAGGTGAATCAAGCCGTTGACATCGGACTTTTCACCGAAGTTGAGGGTGGTCGTCGTAGCGCCGTCCTTGACTTCAATCGCGGACGTACCCTCGGCGGTAGCGTTGATAGTGCCGTTGTTTTCAAAGGTGTTCGTGGCGGTGTTGATCAGCACACCGTGAGCCCATTTATCCTCGGCCTTGTCGAAGACTTCGCCGACGGTGATCGTGCCGTTGTTGATGCCGATGCCCTTGACACCAGCACCGCCGAGTTCGAAGCCGGCACCCTGGCCTTCAACGACGATCCTGCCGTCGTTCTGGATGGTCGGCGAAGTGCCATTTTGGGAAGTGCCGATGAACATGCCGTAGGCGTTCTTGGCGACGATGGTGCCTGCGTTGATGGCTTTGGCGCCATTGGCGGCGCCCATGGCGTGGTTCTTCCAGGAGGAGCCGCCAGTCACGTAAATCGTGCCGGTGTTTTCAATCGTGGCACCGTCAGCAGCCCAGAGACCGGTGGCACGCGTTTCGTCGCTGCCAGCCTTCACCCAAAGCTTCTTGTCAAACGTGAAGGTTTTGTCCTTTTCGGAAGCGCCGAGGAAGGCCGTAGGGTCATTTCCGTCATTCGTTTCGTTGAAGAGGTAGGCGTTCTTGTCAAACTTCCAATCGGAAGGGGCGACTGTGGCGGCATCCTCCGGAGCCTCAACCCATTCGGCAGCCATCGTGGAGCCGGCAACACCGGCGAGCATCGTCGCGACCGCAGCGGCCACGACCGTCTTCGTGCCCTTGCCCTGCACGGAGGACGTAACTTCATTTACAACCATCAAGGCGCCGCGCGCCTTGTTGAAAACAACCTTGAATGTCGAATTCATGTCAATTATTCCTTTTGGGAAGAAAAAACGAATGCGAAGGTTCTCTTGCGAAAACTGCGCATAGCGAAGTTTCAGGGATTGGTGTTGGCGGGGGGGGGTAAAAACCCTAATGCGCTCAAATGGATTAGGTTGATACATATGAGATCGACTGAAACACAGTGTATTTAAAGGGGGTAAGGCAAAATTTTGGGTTCATCTCGGAAGTCCGTGGAACGCGGCCTTGACTTTTAAGAAAAAGTCTGG
>ENA-OWPF01003249-OWPF01003249.1-human-gut-metagenome-genome-assembly--contig:-NODE-3249-length-10084-cov-11.096121_pt1 | contig 10084 bp, 8 predicted proteins | sample MGYA00248261_ERZ651840 | MGnify/ENA primary metagenome ERZ651840 (study PRJEB26924, sample SAMEA4378268) | human gut metagenome | biome: human gut; feature: human-associated habitat; material: faeces...
ATTACACGTCCTTTCGGGTAACCGCCGACCCCCAGCGCTTTGTCCAGGGCAATCGAACCGGAAGGTATGACCGGGATGTCTTCCACTTCGTTATCTCCCAATTTCATGATGCTTCCTTTACCGAAGTTTTTTTCAATTTTATCGAGTGTAAGTTGAAGTGCTTTTAATTTGTCTTTGTTGATTTCTTTAGCTGCCATATATTAATTTTGAAAAATTTGTAGATTTTAAAGTTTACTGATAAATTGCGGATGTATTATTCCAGAATTTGTGCCGCATGGTTTTTCGTGTCCACTTTCGTGATCACTTTTTCAATAATGCCGTTTGCATCGATAATGAAAGTCGTACGGAGTACGCCCATATATTTTCTGCCGTACATCGATTTTTCCGCCCATACGCCATAATCTTCCACTATTTTTTTGTCTGTGTCGGCGATTAGATTGAATGACAGATTATTTTTGGCAATGAATTTCAAATGAGAAGCGATACTGTCGGGGCTGACACCGACTACTTCGTAGCCTTTGGCTGTCAAATCCGCGTAATTATCATTTAAATTGCAAGCTTCTGCCGTACATCCGGAAGTGTTGTCTTTCGGATAGAAATATAAAATCAGTTTTTTGCCTTTGTAATCATTTAAAGATATGTGCTGCCCGTCTTGATTTGTTCCTTCAAAATAAGGAGCTTTGTCACCTGCTTTTAATTGTATCATCGTCTATTATTTATAAGGTTACTGAATCATGCAGCCATAAAATCTCAGTGTTTTCCCGACATTTTGTGTCCCGGAGACTGTATGACATGCTATACAAAAGTAAGGATATTTTGCCGAATTGCGATGGTTTTAACCGGCTTTATTTGACGTAGAAACTGTAAAAAGATTACCTTTGTACATAAAGAATTAGGGTAGAGAGGCTAGGATTTTAAAATATAAAACGTTTGGAAAGACAGCATGAAGGGGGAAAAGCAAAACTTTGAAAAATAACAATGATATGGAATTTATAGAAAATTATAATTTAACGGGTTTATTGATAGGGATATGTACATTTTTAATTATCGGGTTATTCCATCCGATTGTTATTAAATGTGAGTATTATTTCGGAACCCGTTGCTGGTGGGTGTTTTTGATATTGGGTGTTATCGGTGTCGGGGGTGCCCTGTGGGTTTCACAGATATTTTGGTCTTCATTGCTCGGTGTTTTTGCATTCTCTTCTTTTTGGACCATACTGGAGATTTTCGAACAACGTGACCGGGTAAAAAAAGGGTGGTTTCCGATGAATCCGAAACGAAAGGGAGAATACAATACAAAAGAGTAAAGATTAGGATGGATTATGGAAGAGGTAATCGAAAAATTGAATGAGATTTGCAGGGGTACATTAGTGGAGTGGCTGGGAATGGAATTTATAGGGGCGGGAGAGGATTGGCTGGAAGTAAAGATGCCTTTGGATCATCGTACATGCCGTCCTGACGGTGCCATGCATGGCGGAGCCAATATGGCTTTGGCAGAAACTGTAAGCGGAGCGCTCAGTTCGGTTTCCGTCTCTCCGGAACAGCAATTTAAAGTGTATGGGATTGAGATTAACGGAAATCATATAAAGCGGGCCACGGGAGGCTATGTCATCGGACGTGCCGTTTTTATCCATAAAGGAAAACGTACCCATATCGTACAGGTTGAAATCCGGGATGAAGCAGGAATTCCGGTGACGGTCAGCCGGGTAACGAATATCATCGTAAATGATTAGGGATTAGAGAGAATTTCTCTCTAATCCCAATTCATGCATTAAGATCCGAACCTTCTTTCCAGAAGCGGTTCGATTGACGGTTCCTGGCCACGGAAAGCGAGGTAAAGTTTCATCGCGTCGTCGCTGCTGCCTTTTGAAAGGATATATTCTCGGAAAGCCTTTGCTTTTTCCGGGTTAAAAATATCTCCGGTTTCTTTAAATGCTGCAAAAGCATCGGCATCCAATACTTCCGCCCAGGTGTATGCATAATATCCGGAGGCATAGGAATCGGTGCCTTCGAATATGTGGGCGAAGTAGGTGCTCCGGTAGCGCACAGTGATGGAAGGCAGGAGTCCGAGTTTTTCCAATGTTTCTTTCTCAAATTTTTCCACATCGATGGGATCGGTTGTTTTTCGGGTATGGTAAGCCATGTCCAGTAAGGCAGCCGCCATAAATTCCGTTGTAGCGAATCCCTGGTTGAAATGACTGCTTTTTTGCAATTTGTCGATCAATGCCTGCGGTATATTTGCTCCGGTTTTATAATGGCGGGCATACACTTTTAATACTTCCGGGTCTGCCTTCTTTACAAATAATCCGGCATAAGGTGTCTCTTCTGTCATCTCACCTTTTCCGTTTACAAACTGTACAAACGGAAGATCGTACTTACGTCCGACATTCGCATCATCTTCACCGAATGCAGGAGCAATATGAACGATACCGGTACCATCAGACATCGTTACATAAGTATCACAGGTAACAAAATGTCCTTTTTTGTGCTGTTTTGCTGCCACTTCTGCTGCACATGCATATAACGGCTCATATTCTTTGTACTCTAAATCTTTTCCGGTGTAAGTCTCTAATACTTCATATGCTTTGACACCTTCCTCTTCATTTCCAAGCTTTCCTAACACTTTGTCAAGAAGCGCCTCTGCCATGTAGTAGGTGTATCCGTCTGCAGCTTTTACTTTGCAGTAAGTCTCATCCGGGTTCACACAGAGTGCAACGTTGGATGGAAGTGTCCACGGAGTTGTGGTCCATGCGAGGAAATAAGCATCCTCTCCGACAACTTTGAAACGTACCACTGCGGAACGCTCTTTCACGGTCTTGTAACCCTGCGCAACTTCCTGCGAAGAAAGTGGTGTACCACAACGAGGGCAGTAAGGAACGATCTTGAAGCCTTTGTATAACAATCCTTTGTCCCAGATCTGTTTTAATGCCCACCATTCGGACTCAATAAAGTTGTCATCATAGGTGACATATGGGTTTTCCATATCTGCCCAGAAACCAACGGTTCCTGAGAAATCTTCCCACATTCCCTTGTATTTCCATACAGATTCCTTACATTTTTTGATGAAAGGTTCCATACCGTACTCTTCAATCTGCTCTTTTCCGTTTAAGCCGAGCATCTTCTCTACCTCTAACTCGACCGGAAGTCCGTGTGTATCCCATCCGGCTTTACGCGGAACATATTTTCCCTTCATAGTCTGGTATCTTGGGATCATGTCTTTGATAACACGTGTCAATACGTGTCCGATATGTGGTTTTCCGTTTGCAGTAGGAGGTCCGTCATAGAATGTGTAGGTCTCTCCCTGTTTGCGCTGTTCCATGGATTTTTTGAAGATGTCATGATCTTCCCAGAACTTCTCTGTCTGCTTTTCCCTGTCAACGAAGTTCATATTTGTTTCAACTTTGTTATACATATAATCCTCCTCAATCTAAACAAGGCTCTCATCCTGTAAATAGGACGAGAGCCTTAAATGATCGTTGTACCACCTAATTACAATGTACAGATTTTATAAAAATCATATACCCGTTCCCTGTAACGTAGGAAAAACGTCAGTGCCTACTCTGTAAAAACATTTTGGACTGCGACTGGGAAGTGATGTTCATTCCTAAGATACTCGCACCGGTTCACACCATTCCCGGCTCTCTTTGCCTTTCTCTTAACAACTACTGTCTTCGTCATCGTCTTTTCTTTTTCACAATGAACCAGCCATTGCTTTCAATCTTCTGTGATTATACAGAGATTTCCCCGAAAAGTCAAGATTTTCCACCTATCTTAATGACTTTCGTTTCGTCCTGCTGATCACATCGATAAATCTTTCGCGGATGTTCTGGATCATCAGATCTTCCTCCCGGTCATTTCCGTCAAACGGCACAAAACCACCTGCCATCGTAGCATGCCCGCCACCGCTTCCGATGCCTTTTAACGCCTTGCTTATTATTTTTCCGGCATCTAATGTTGGACGCTCACTCCGCACAGAAATTTTGATTCCTTCTTTTTTTCTGGAATAGACCACTGAAAAAGAGACTTCCACCAATGCAAGCATAAAATCTGACACACTGGCGATCAGAGCCTCCGGGCAATCCCTTCCGGTATCTGCAAAACTGATATTCTCAAACACCTCAATGCTTGAGATCGCCTTGGAATATGCCATCAGATCTTCAAAATAGAGTGTGCTGTTCTCTAAGAGATAAATCATATCCTGATCACACAGGTCAAACATGCGCCAGATCATTTCCATATCCATTTTGCATACGCCTCTCGACAATTTCTGTGTATCCATACGGATTCCAAACGTCAGCGCTGTTGCAATTCTTTGATCCATCGGTATTTCATTTTCAAAAAAATATTGTGCTATGATCGATGCGCAAGCCCCGACACCCGGCCGGATATCCGTAAACCGGTACTCCGTTTTCTCATAAACCGGATGATGGTCGATACAGATGATCTCATCCCCGGTCATATCGATAATGTTGGAATTGCCCTTCTGCGCATCTACCAGGATAACCTCGTCGTCCTCCGTGAGTTCACTGTCAATATTCTCAATATTTACCAGTCTGATGTCCAAAATCTCTCTCAGCTTGTCAGTACTGTAACGGTCGATTTTCCCCTTATAGCAGATCGTTGCATGGATCCCGCGAAGCTTTAACAGTTCCTGCAGGCCGAACGCACTTGCGATGGCATCCGGATCCGGAAAATTATGTGTCTGGATATAAACGTGTTCTCTGTTGATCTGTGTTACTAACTCATCTAATTTTGTCATATGATAAACCCTTATAATTTCTTACCGCAGAGCAAAATATTGGTCTGCTGTCTCTGTAAGTTCCTCAAATGTATGGATTTCCGGCACGTCCGCTGCAATTGTTCCAAACCCATATGCTGCGTGGATGAACCCGACACCTGCGTGGCAGCTGGCGTCATAATCCCCCTGGATATCGCCGACATACACTGCCTCTGTCAACCCGTTCCGGTCTGCTAATAATCTGATATTATCGCCCTTCTGTCTCAGATTATTTCCATAACACTCTATATCTTCAAAGTATTTTCCAAATCCGTAATGATCTAAAAATGCCTCTATATAACCACTCTGGCAGTTGCTCACGATGTAGAGCGGATACTTTTCTTTCAGTGCAGAAAGTGTCTCCTCCAATTTTGGATACAAAACTCCACCATGCTCTCTCAGGTAGTCATTTTCCATGGAACAGCACTGATCTAACAATTTCATGCGCGCCTCTTTTTCCAGTTCCGGGAAAAGAATGTCTGCGATCACATCCATGGTCTTTCCCATAACCCCCTGAATATCCTGCTCCGTCAGTTTTTTATCAACAGAGCCATCCTGTTTTATGGCAAGATTCCATGATTCTGCAACGTTCGCTGCCGAGTCCCACAGCGTTCCGTCCATGTCAAAAATAATTCCTTTTTTCATACTTCTCCTTTTCTATCCATTATCCACAAAAATTTCTTTTTTAACCAAGATTATAAACTTTTGTATATTTTTTTTTGAAATAACGAATCAGCGGTTCTGCTGAAACTTCTTTGCCGCAGACGTATCTGATCACTTCTTTCGGGCTTCTGGTAGAACCATACTGATGAATCTTCTCATTCAGCCATTTTGTAATCTCACTGATTCTTCCCTCCGCGAGCAGCGCATCCACAGAGCCAAGTTCTTCCTCAAGACGATCTAAATACATGCCGTCATAAATACTGCCAAGCAGATAGGATGGAAAGTAACCAAAAGAACCGTCAGACCAGTGCATATCCTGCAAAATTCCTTCCGCATCATCTGCCGGAGTAATCTGTAAATATTCCTGCATTTTCTGATTCCAGAGTGCCGGAAGTTCCTCCACTTTCACATGGTCGCGGAAAATTGCCTTCTCGATCTCATATCTTAAAATAATATGGAAACAGTAAGTCAGTTCATCTGCCTCTGTGCGGATAAAACTGTTTCTCACATGATTGACTTCCTTATAAAATTCATCCAACGAAACGTCCTGAAGCTGTGGCATTTTTTCCTGCACTTTTGCATAAACCGGAATCCAGAAATTCTTATTTCTTCCAAGAATGTTCTCATAAAAACGGGACTGGCTCTCATGGATTCCCATATAACTGCAGCTTCCCGCTACCGTTCCGTCATAATCCGGATTCACATTCTGCTCAAAAATCGCATGACCACCCTCATGGATTGCCGAATACATCGCACTGAGCGGATCATGTTCATAAAAATGATTAGTCACACGCACATCCTTTGACGAAAAATTCAGTGTAAACGGATGTGCAGATTCCCCGGTTGTTCCTCTGTTCCAGTCAAATCCGATATAACTCAGCAAAAGCTTCTCCACTTCCTTCTGCGCATTCTTGTCAAATGAAGCATGAAACTTGCTGTCATCCGGCTGTTTCGCTGCAAGCACTTTCTGCACCAGAGGAATCAGCTCTGCTTTTAAATCTTCAAACAGGCGGTCCATCGTAGCGGAATCCATTCCTTTTTCATACTGGTCTAACAGTGCGTCGTAAACTTCTTTTTCCGGATCTGTGTAACCGGTCATCTCCGCTGTCATATCGATCATTTTCTGCAAATGTGGGGCAAAAACAGAAAAGTCTGCTTTTTCCTTCGCTTCCTCCCACGCATTCTCCGATTCCGACTGTGCTTTCACGAAGCTTTCATAAAATTCTTTTGGAATTCTGCGATTTCTGTCCATATCTGTTTTCATTTTATTTACAACAAACTTCCACTTATCGTCAAGCTTTTCAAACTCTTCCGGCTCTGCCAGTGTATCCAATAACGTTTTCAGTTCATCCGAGGTCGACATGGAAAACTGCTCCGTTGAAAAATAAGTGAGTGCATCGCTGTGTCCTGCAAATCCTTCCTTTGGAGTGTTGGTTCTCATATCCCAATACAATAATGTGTTCACATGGTTGAACTGTTCCATTTTCTCTAAATATTTCTGTAACTGTTCTAACTTATCGTTCATCATAATCCCCTTATATTTTTCCGTAATCCTGTTATCTGATTAGTGGTCGTCATAACAAAAACCATGCAGGTATTTTTCACCCACATGGTTTTATCTTATCACATAATATTTATGCTGTCACCCGCTGTTTCCGAAGAATGTTCCATGTGATCGCAGCTACAACAATTGTTAAGGCAATCACCAGAGCCACAATTCCCTGTGGCGTGAATTTTCCACCCAGAAACAGCCCTAATTTCGCAAGTTCACCGGAAAGCTTTTCATTCTTTGCAATATTCATGGGAACCAGACAGATTATCATCCAGACCGCCCATAAAATCCATAACACTTTCATGCCATATCTTAAAATAACTGCGCCGAAAAACATTTCCACTGCTGTAAATACGACCAGGACACCTGACAGATAGTTCCATGTAAAAAAGTTTGTCAGGTCAATTTCCATAACCGCCTGTGGAAATGCATTTTCCAGCAAAAACTTCTCAACTACACCAAACACAACGATCTCAAGTTCCAGCACTGCGATCTCCAGCAGATTAAAAAGTACATAGCCTGAGACAAAGCTTTTTCTGGTCGCCCCCAGGGAAATTGCCATGTTAAAATCCCCCATAAAAGAAAGAGTTATCCCAAATAAATGTATAAAAGCAAAGGCGATGACCGCCAGCATGGTTCCGGCTGTTGCACAGGTATTCTCTTTTGCCTCGTTCATCACAATAAATACAACGATCAGACCAATTAAGTATCCCACAGCAGTAATTCCAAGAAATTGCAAAAGCTCTGCTTTCCGCACTTTACACTGAATCAAAAAACTGTTCATTCTTTCCGCCTCCCAACTTATGCTTTCACTTCGTAATGTCTCATTTCACGGAAAAGTGCCATGACACTGACTGCATACAACGCAATGCTGACAATCGCTGCTATCGCAAGCAATGTCCATACTACATTTGTCTGTATTCTGTTGATCCACGCCATGATCTGGTCAATAAATCCAATTCCTGCCACAATACCGATGACTATACCTAATACCACCATGACGATTCCTATAATCATTCCTTTCATTCCGAAATGCATCTGTGCAACCGAGACAAGCTGCCCGATCGCTGTCATGAATATAAACAGAACTGCGATCAAAGCATTCAGCTTTCCATTGAACTTTCCACTGCTCATAATCCCTGCAAATACCAGAATGATATAGGCGCTTACTACATAGACCACACAGAAAATCTGTGCTCCAAAGCCTGCCTCCCTTCTTCCGGAGCCAAAAGACAATGTCAGCGGAAGATAAGATCCCACATAAGAAACCGGTCCGATCATGGCAAATAAAACGCTTATGATCCCACCATAAAAATAGGCTGTTTTCCAGAAATCCCCAAATACCCTGCTGCTTCCCATATTAAACAGGAATCCATATACAACCATGAAAATCAGCATGATGCCGGTCAGCTGTAATCCTGATTTTCCCCAGAACCGAAAATTTCTCTTAATAATCCTGCTCTCTGCCATGTCTACTCCTCCATTCCGCAAAGGGATACAAACAATTTTTCCAGATTGAGTGCCTGAATGGTCACATCATAGCCTTCCGGCAGCTTCTGTCCTTCCTTCAAAAGGATCGTCACACTCTTGCTTCTTCCCATCTTCTCTTCATGATGTCTCTCATAGCCTTCCGTTGCCTGATCCACAACTTCTGCAAGACCACTTACATGGTAGCTTCTCTCCAGAAGTTCCTGCGTATTTTCTTTCAGCAGCACCTCGCCATTTTTGATCATGACCACTTCTTCCATCAGGTCTGTTGCTTCCTCGATAATATGTGTGGAAATAACGAAAGTACGTCCGGTCTCGGTATATTCCTCCATCAGTTTATGGTAAAAATAATCACGCATTACAACATCAAGACCTGCCACCGGTTCATCCATAAAAGTAAAATCGGCTTTGCTTGCAAGTGCTACGATAATCGTCACCATGGACAGCATACCTTTGGACATTTTATTGATACGCTGTTTTGTATTCAGTTCAAATTTTTTGATCAGTTCCTCCGCAAGTGCCTGATCCCAGTCTGGATAGTAATAGGAAGCAGTTTTCAGATAATCTTTTACTTTCATGCCGCTCACGCCGCTTCCATAGAGATTGATGGACAACTCTCTGGAAAAGCAAATGTGATCTAACGCCTTGCGGTTCTCCCATACATTTTCACCATTCCATGTCACAGTTCCTTCGGATGCCGGATTTTGTGCGGACATAATGGATAACAATGTCGTCTTTCCGGCACCGTTTCTTCCAATCAGTCCATAAATCTTTCCTTTCTCCAATGTGAGATTGATATTCTTTAACACCTGTTTTTTTCCATAAATTTTACCTATACCATTACATACGATTGATTCCATGAATCATCTTCCTGCCTTTCTTTTCACAACTTTAAAATACATTTTCCTGTATCATTCCTCTTATTTGCATGATTCCATGCTTCCGGTATCACTGTTTTCCATCCGGACAGCTCCTTACGCTTCATTGCCGGATTGTATCAACTGAATGACTTCTTCTTTTCCAAGTCCGATGCTCGCTGCTTCCTCTAACAGTTTTTTTACATAGTTATCATAAAATTCATTCTTTCTCCGGCTTAAGATTGCCTCTTTCGCACCTGCTGACACAAACATTCCAATCCCTCTTTTCTTATACAGAACACCTTCATCCACCAAAATATTCACTCCTTTGGCTGCTGTCGCCGGATTAATGGCATATAGCTTCGCCAGTTCATTCGTGCTCGGCACGCGTTCCTCTTCCAGAAGAATATCCCTTAAAATATCTGTCTCGATCATCTCTGCGATCTGCAGATATATGGATTTCTCCTGCGTCAAAATCTCATTCATGCATGATATACTCCTTTCTTTCCAGAAATTATTCTGTTGCTGACAGCTTTTCAAATGCGCTTATCTGTCCTCTTGTTTTTCGTTCGTTATGTGGTTCATTACTTATGTAATTAACCATAGCACTATGGCACTTTGTTGTCAATACATTTTTTCAAGATTGGAATTTTACCGGAGTTTTACTTAGGAACTGCCGATTACAGGTGGTGCGGATTTTTAGATTGAATTTTATAATTTAGGTTATGAACAAAATATTGCAGTCTG
>ENA-OWPF01003261-OWPF01003261.1-human-gut-metagenome-genome-assembly--contig:-NODE-3261-length-10070-cov-3.042037_pt1 | contig 10070 bp, 10 predicted proteins | sample MGYA00248261_ERZ651840 | MGnify/ENA primary metagenome ERZ651840 (study PRJEB26924, sample SAMEA4378268) | human gut metagenome | biome: human gut; feature: human-associated habitat; material: faeces...
GGGGGACTATCCCCGCGCGCTGTATCTCTACGACTGGCTGCTTACGCACGTGCGCTACGTCGCGCGCGAGACGTATGACCAGACGGCCTACGCCGCCGTCTGCGAGGGGGAGGCCGTCTGCGGCGGCATCGCCGACGCCTACGTCTACCTGCTCGAGCGCGGCGGCATCCCGGCGCGCGTCATCACGGGCACGTCCCGATCGGCTGACGGCACGGCCGACAGCCACGCCTGGGTCGCGGCGGAGCTCGACGGCGCGGTCTATTACTTCGACCCCACCTGGGATCTGCAGGACGACGAGAGCGAGACGGCGCTGCCGGGCTACCTCAGCCACACGTGGTTCGCCCTCACGGCCGAGCGCATGGCCGTGCGCCACACGGCCGACGATCCCGCCCTCTGGCCGGACAGCCGCGCAAACGCCGATAATTACTACGTCCGCAGCGGCTACACGGCGGCGGAGGCCACCGTCGCCGCCGCGGCTGCCGCCGTGCGCAGCCAGTGGGACGACGGGCGCGCCGTGCTGGAGTTTCGCTGCGAGACGCCGGAGGTCTACGCCGGCATGCAGTCCCTGCTCTTCGAACGCGACCGGCTCTGGGATGTCTACCGCGCGCTCGGCAGCTACGTGTCCTCGTCCGGCTACCAGTGCGCGGACGACCAGCAGATCATCCGCCTTATCCCCGCGCGATGAGCCTGCCGCCTGCGGGCGGCAAACGCTGCGAGGCTTTTTGATGCACAAAGCGCCGCAGCCTGTCCGGCTGCGGCGCTGTTACGTCGATAGATTATTTGTTCTCCTTGTCGGCGTTCATGCTCAGGTAGGCGTTGATGAAGCCGTCAATGTCGCCGTCCATGACGGCCTGAATGTTGCCGTTTTCATAGCCAGTGCGGTGGTCCTTGGCCAGCGTGTACGGCATGAACACGTACGAGCGGATTTGGCTGCCCCACTCGATCTTGAGCTGCACGCCCTTGATGTCGGAGATTTTCTCGAGGTGCTCGCGCTCCTTGATCTCGGCCAGGCGCGCGCGGAGCATGTTCTTGCAGTTTTCGAGGTTCTGGAAGTGGCTGCGCTCGACCTGGCTGGACACGACGATACCGGTCGGGATGTGCGTCAGACGCACGGCGGACGAGGTCTTGTTGACCTTCTGGCCGCCCGCGCCGGACGAGCGGTACACGTCCATCTTGATGTCCTCGTCGCGCAGCTCGATCTCGCTGTCCTCGGTGATCTCGGGCATGACCTCCACGGCGGCGAACGACGTGTGCCGGCGGCCGGAGGCGTCAAACGGGCTGATGCGCACGAGGCGGTGGATGCCGTTTTCGCTCTTGAGGAAGCCGTAGGCGTTCTCGCCTTCGATCATGATCGTCGCGCTCTTGATGCCGGCCTCGTCGCCGTCGAGATAGTCCATGAGCTTGACGGTGTAGCCGTGGCGCTCGGCCCACATGTTGTACATGCGGTAGAGCATGCTCGTCCAGTCCTGCGCCTCGGTGCCGCCCGCGCCGGCGTGGAAGGTGAGGATGGCGTTGTTCGCGTCATACTCGCCGGTCAGCAGCGTCTCGAGCCGCATGGATTCGAGCGTCTCCTCGAAGCTGTGAAATTCGCTCTCAAGGTCGGGCAGCATCGAGTCGTCGTCCTCTTCGATGGCCATCTCGCACATGGTCAGCATATCCTCCCACGCGCCGGAGAGCTTGGCGTAGCGATCGAGCTTGTGCTGGAGCGTCTTGATGCGCTTTTGCACGCGCTGGCTGTTTTCGGTGTCGTTCCAGAAGCCGTCCTGCGCGCTCTCTTCCTCGAGCTTTTCGACCTCGTTGCGCGCCTCGTCGAGATGCAGCGCGCCGCCCAGATCGTCCAGCGCCGGGCGGAGGTTGTTGAGCTTGTTTTTATACTCTTCAAATGCAATGGATGCCATACGTTGAATCCTGCCTTTTTTCAGTCTAACTTACTTATTATAATCAAAATCGCCGCGCTTGTAAAGCAAAACCGCGCTCATTCGGCCTCAGCCTTCGGCTGGATGGACTCGTCGTTGACGATCCAGTTCTGCACGTCGATGATCTCAATGCCGTCGTCGCCGATGCGGTTGACGACGCGCGTGATGCCGGAGTTGATGATCATGCGCCGGCACATGGCGCACGAGGTCGTGTCGTGCAGCAGCTCGCCGCTGGCGGCGTCGCGCCCGACGAGGTAGAGCGTGCCGCCGATCATGTCGCGCCGGGCGGCGGAGATGATGGCGTTGGCCTCAGCGTGCACGCTGCGGCACAGCTCGTACCGCTGGCCGCTGGGAATGCGCAGCTGCTCGCGGTTGCAGTAGCCGAGCTCGGAGCAGTTGACGCGCCCGCGCGGCGCGCCGTTGTAGCCGGTGGAGAGGATCTCGTCGTTCTTGACGATGATCGCGCCGTATTTGCGCCGCAGGCAGGTCGAGCGGTCGAGCACCGCGTCGGCGATGTTGAGATAATATTTGTCCTTACTCATGCGCTGGTCCATGACGGACGCGCCTCCTTTGCATAATTTCCTACTTTATATCATATCGGAAATGCCCCGCCGCGTCAAGGCCCGCACTGGTATTCTGCGCGCGGGTGTGCTATACTGTCCGGCAGGTGACGCTTATGAAAGAAAACTATCAAAAACAGCTCGATGCGCTGCTCGCTGCCCTCCCGCCGGAGGGCAAGCCGCGCCTGCTGCTGCAGAGCTGCTGCGGCCCGTGCAGCAGCTACGTGCTCGAGTACCTCACGCGGTATTTTCGCGTGACCGTGCTGTATTATAACCCGAACATCCAGCCGCGGGACGAATATGACCGCCGCCTCTACTGGCAGCGGGAGCTCATCCGTCAGCTCCCGACGCCGGAGCCGGTGGACCTGCTCGCGTGCGATTATGACGGGCAGCGCTACATCGACGCCGTCCGCGGCCTCGAGCGCGAGCCGGAGGGCGGCGCGCGCTGCACGGTGTGCTTCCGCCTGCGTCTGGAGGAGACGGCGCGGCAGGCGCGCGCGCACGGGTTCGACTTTTTCGGCACGACGCTCACCGTCTCGCCGCACAAGGACGCGCAGCGGCTCAACGCCATCGGCGCGGAGCTGGCGCAGCAATACGGCGTGCGCTGGCTGCCGTCGGACTTCAAAAAGCGCGAGGGCTATAAGCGCAGCATCGAGCTGTCCAAACAGTACGGCCTCTACCGGCAGGAATACTGCGGCTGTCTGTACAGCAAACCGGTTGACAACGCGGCGGCGGGGGAGTAAAATAGCCGCCGTCACAATTCATCATGCGCAGGTGCCATACCCCTGCGCGCACAACGTGTGCAACGAAAAAAATGGGAGGAATTGAATTATGCACATCACCACGAGAAAGCTGACCGCCGCGGCGGTCACGGGCGCGGCCTATGCCGCATTGACGATGCTTCTGGCGCCGATCAGTTACGGAGCGATCCAGTGCCGGGTCTCGGAGGTGCTGTGCATTTTGCCGTTTTTCATCCCCTGCACGGCGTGGGGGCTGTTCGTCGGCTGCGCGATCGCCAATCTGCTGAGCGCGGCGGGCATTTTTGACGTGGTTTTCGGCTCGCTCGCAACGCTGCTGGCGGCGCTGTGCACGGCGTGGCTCGGCCGCGGCCGCGGTGCGCAGTCGTGGGTGCGGTGCATCCTCGCCGCGCTCATGCCGGTCGTGTTCAATTTCCTGCTGGTCGGCGCGGTGCTCACGTGGTCGCTCACGGACGCCGTGTTTCCGCACCTGAATGCATCGTTCTGGGTCTTCGGCGGCCAGGTCGCGCTCGGTGAGGTCATCGTGCTCGGCGTGCTGGGCCTGCCGCTCATGCGCCTGCTGCCGCGCAATCCGAAGTTCCGCGAGATCATCCGCAGCTATCAAAAGGAGTGACGGAGCATGGACCGTTCCAGCGGTATCCTGCTGCCGGTGTCGGCCCTGCCGGGGCCGTGCGGCATCGGCGACCTGGGTGCAGACGCCCGGGATTTTATCGACTTTCTCGCTGCCGCCGGGCAGCGCTATTGGCAGATCCTGCCCCTCAACCCGCCGGACGGTGCGCACTCGCCGTACCTGTCGGCCTCGACGTTTGCCGGCAGCACCGACCTGCTCTCGCCAGAGCCGTTTCTGGCGCGCGGCGCGCTCACGGCCGGCGAGGTGCGCGCCATCGACTGGGGCGCAGACCCCATGCGCGTGGACTATGATCGCGTGTACGCGGGCAGGACCGCGCTCTGGGACGCGGCGTTCGCGCGCGAAAAGGCATCCGCCGCGCCCGCGCTGCGCGCCGCGCTCGCGGCTGAGCCGTGGCTGCGCGACTACTGCCTGTACATGGCCGTGAAGGAAGAGCAGGGCGGCGCGCCGTGGTATGCCTGGCCGCAGCCCCTGCGCGACCGCTCATCCGCCGCGCTCGCGGCCGCGCTCGAGCGGCTCGACGACCGCGTGCTCCTGCACGCTTATCTCCAGACGGAGGTCACCCGCCAGTGGGACGCGGTGCGCGCCTACGCGCACGCGCACGGCGTGCGCATCATCGGCGACCTGCCCATGTACGTCGCGCCCGACAGCGCGGACGTCTGGGCGCAGCCGGCGCAGTTTCGCCTCGACCCCGACGGGCAGCCGAGCGCCGTCGCCGGTGTCCCGCCGGACTATTTCAGCGCCGACGGCCAGCTCTGGGGCAACCCGCTCTATGATTGGGATGCCATGCGTGCGGACGGCTTCCAGTGGTGGAAAGACCGCATTCGCGGCGCTGCAAAGCGCTATGATGTGGTGCGCCTTGACCATTTTCGCGCCATTTCAAGCTATTGGGTGGTGCCACGTGGCGAACTGACCGCCCGCGGCGGCCACTGGGCGCCTGGCCCCGGCCCGGCGCTGCTGCAGGCGCTGCACACGGCAGCGCCGGAACTGGAGCTGATCGCCGAGGATCTCGGCACGATCGACGACGACGTGCGCCGCCTCGTCGCGCGCTCCGGCTGCCCCGGCATGCGCGTGCTGCTGTTCGGCTTTGACCCCAGCGGCACGTCCGAGCACCGGCCCGACCGCGTGCGCGCGCACAGCGTCTGTTACGTCGGCACGCACGACAATGCGCCCGCCGCCGCATGGGCGGCGCTCGGCGGCGCGGACGCGGACTATGCCATGCGCTGCCTCGGCGTGTACGACGTTGCGCGCCTGCCGGAGGCGCTGCTGCGTGCCGGCATGGGCTCGCGCGCGGAGCTGTTCATCGCGCAGATGCAGGACGTGCTCGGCCTCGGCGCGGAGAGCCGCATGAACACGCCCGGCACGGCCTCCGGCAACTGGGTCTGGCGGCTGCTGCCCGGTCAGGCGGACGCGCAGACGGCCGCGCGCCTGCTCGCGCGCACGCAGGCGGCCTGCCGCGCATAAGAACGAAAAAGGAGCGGACACCGTGATCGGTGTCCGCTCCTTTTCTATGGATCTCAGATGATTGCGCGCACCTGCTCGATGAGCGCGCCGTAAAACAGCCGGTATCCTTCCTCCGACAGGTGGATGCCGTCGTCCGCGTTGAGCGCGTGGGGGTCGCCCCCGTCGAGAAAGCGCTCGCGCGGGTCGGCGCACGGCACGTCCAGCTCGGCGGCGATGGTGCGCACGAGCCCGGAATAGCGCTCCTGCGTGCGGTAGATGCGCGGCACGTCGCCCAGCCACTGCATCACGCCCGCGGCGCTCGCGCCGTTGTGGTCGATGCAGGCGAGGTACTTCACCTCGTCGATGGGCGGCAGGGTCGTGAAGATCGGGCGGATGCCGGCCTCGCGCAGCATCTGCACGATGGCGGTCATGTTCGCGCGAAATTCGTCCGCCAGCACCACGGGGTCGTGGTCCTGCTCCGGGTGCGCGGCCACGTCGGGCCAGTCATAGTTGCAGTCGTTGCCGCCGTATTCCACGAGCGCCCAGTCATAGCGGTGGCCGCGGGCGAGGTCGCGTTGCACGAGCGTGACGCCCTTGCGCGAGGTCGCGCCGAAGACGGACTTGTTCGTCACCTCGGCGTGCAGGCCGGCGAGTGGCGCCTCGAACAGGTCGGTGTGAAAATGATACCGCAGCTGCTCGTCCGGCAGCGTGCCCTTCATCAGCGAGTCGCCGAATACGGCGATGCGCAGCATCTCGTCCATCGCGGGTGCCTCCTGAAACTTTGGTTACTTTATCATACCGGGAGACACTTAAAAAACCATTAGAAATTTGTAAAGAAATCGCGGCGATCGGACAGATCGCCGCGATTGGCAGTTTCGGCAGATTTACTTCCACAGCGCCGGGGGATACGTCCCGTCGGCGTGCAGGGCGCGCAGCGCCGCGACGACGCCGGGCTTGTCGTCCTGATACGTCAGGCCGAACCAGCGTTCGCTGGTCTGCAGCACGCGCGTGTTTACGCGCCCCTGCGCCGTGAGCGCGTCCATCATCACGGGCAGCAGACACTCGCGCTTTTCGTCGCCGGGGGCAAGATCGCGCACAAAGGCGTCAAAATACTGCGCCATCACGTCCAGCATCGCCGGGTGATAGCCCCACATGTTCATGCTCACGAGCGCCTCGGGGTCGAGCGCGACGCCCGCGCCCGCGCCGGACGTGTCGCGGATCGTGCCGTCGGGGCACAGCTGGATCTTGTACGTCTCGTGCACCTTGCGCAGCAGGCCGTTTTCGGTCGCGCACACGCCGCGCGTGACGGTGCCGAAGGGGCTCACGGTGTTTTTCAGCCGGTAGCCGACCATGGCGGCGTCCTGCGCGCCGCGCAGCTCCGGCAGCGCGGCGGCAATGGCGTCGATTGCGCCGCGGCCGTAAAAATCATCGGCGTTGATGACGGCGAACGGCGTTTCGATCGCATCGCGCGCGCACAGCACGGCGTGCACCGTACCGAGCGGCTTCTGCCGCTGCGCCAGCTCCGGCCGCGCCGCGGTGAAGCGCTCCGGCGTCTGAAACGCATAGTCGATCCGGATGCCGGTGCGCTGCTCGATGCGGTCGCCGAAGAGGGCGCGCACGTCCTGCAGCATCTGCGGCTTGATGATGAGCACGATGCGGTCAAACCCGGCGCGCAGCGCGTCGTAGATCGCGTATTCCATGAGGATCTCGCCGTCGGGGCCGAGACGCTCGATCTGCTTGACGCCGCCATAGCGCGAGCCGAGCCCGGCCGCCATCACTACCAGAGTCATATCCATGTATGCAACCTCATTTTGTCATAGAGTATTACACAGCATAGCACAACCCGGCGGGAAATGTCAAACTTTGCTGATTGCCTTAAATTTCTGCCGCTGACATTCTATGCCCTTGCAAAAGCGGGAAGGGTGGGGTACAATCAGCTTCGACAAAAGTTGTCATAATTCCCAAGAAGGAGGGCGGACGCGCACGCGGCGCGTCCGGAGAAGCGATGAAACGAATCCTATCTATCTTTCTCTCGCTGGTGCTGACGGCGGCGCTGCTGTGCCCGGCGGCTGCGGCGGCGAACGAGACGGACGGCAAAGACAGCGACTGGCTGTACATCACGCTCGACCCCGGCCACGGCGGCAACGGCGCGGGCGGCAACGATCCCGGCGCGATCAGCAGCACCTATGGTTATCACGAGGCGGACCTTGTGCTCAAGATCGGCCTGTACTTAAAGCAGGAGCTCGAGACGTACCGCAATGTCCACGTGGACATGACGCGCTCGGACAGCTACGGCACGAGCGCCACCGCGCCGCTGAGCAAGGTGGAAAACCGCGTGCTCTTTGCAGCAGGTCAGCACTCCGATCTGCTCGTGAGCCTGCATCTGAATTCCTCGCCCAGCCAGTCGGCGGTGGAGGCAGTCTCCTCGGTGGTCTGCTCAGCGGGGTTGATGGCACCGCCGCTGGCCTGACGGATGCAGTCGGCCACAGCGTTCTGCACAGCCTTGCTGGTCACGGTGGCACCGGTCACACCGTCGATCTGGCTGGTCTGAGCGTTCATCACCTGCTCGATCAGCTTGTCCTTGGCGGCCTGGCCGATGCTGTCGGTCTCGCCGGACAGGTCCAGCTCCACCTTGGTGATGCTGGCAGCGTCAAAGGTCACCGTGGCGGTGATCTCGCTCATGCCCTTGGCGGTGGCAGTGTAGGTGCCGGGGGTGTAGATGCCGGCTGCACCGGAAGATGCAGCAGCGGTGGAGCCGCTGGCTGCATTGCAGGCAGCCAGACCGGCAGCGGTGACGCTGCTCATGGCAGCGGCTGCTGCGATTTTCAGAAAGCCTTTGCGGGAGATCTTTTCCATAATAAGGTTCCTTTCTCTTCTTTTTCTTCGTGCTTTGTTCCAGAGTGGCAAAAATGCTTTGCCATTCTTGTTAAAAGTATCACATTTACAACCAAAGAAAAAGAAGTTATAATATCCCTGTAGGTATCAAGAAAAACTTGCGTTTTATTTCTGGAAAGGAACCTCCCATGACCATTCAGCAGCTGCGCTATTTTCTGGCCCTGTGTCAGGACCTGAACTATACCCGCACGGCCGGGCGGCTGTATCTGTCGCGGCAGGCGCTGCGCCTCAGCATTGCCGCACTGGAAAACGAGCTCTGCGGCCCGCTGTTCATCAATGTGCGCAATCACCTTGCCCTGACCGAAAAGGGCCAGCGCTTCCGGGCGCAGGCCGCGCCGGTGGTGGAGCAATTTGACCGGATGTGCGCGCAGGCGTATCAGGATATCCGGTCCCCCGCCCTGCGGCTGGGCATCAGTGTGGCGTTGGTGCCCAGCTACCTGCCCATGCTGGGGGATGTGCTGGAGCAGTTCCAGCAGCAATACCCGGGCATCCCGCTGGAAACCGCATCGTTCTCCAACGACGCCGTATGTGCACAATTGCAGAACGGCACGCTGGACGCCGGGCTGGTGATGGACCTGGGCGGCTGCGCGGCCGGGCTTGCCCGCACCGCGCTTACCCGGCACACTGCGGCCCTGCTGGTGCCCCGCTGCAGCCCGTTCTGGGGGCGCAGCAGCATCGCCCCGGCAGAGCTGGACGGCCAGCTGCTGTTGGTGCCGGGCCTTGCGCCGGAGCCGCTGGCCCCGCTGTGGAATACCCTGCGGCAGGCCGGTGCCCGCCCGAAGGTAGAGATCGGCGAGCAATACTATCAAGTGCTTTACCGCACCCAGGAGCGCAACGGTCTGGCCCTGGACCGGTTGGAGATCACCTCCGACCACAGCATGGACAATGTTCAGGACGTGGCACTGGACGGCATGCCGCCCATCTGCGCCGCCTTTTTGCAGCCGGAGCACGCAGAGCACCCCTGTGTCCGGCTTTTGTGCAGCTTTTTGCAGGAACACCTGCGCAATCTATGAAAGAAGGGACCCCTTATGCATTTTTATGGAACCATCGGCCCGGCCTGCGCCAGTGCCGGAACTCTGCGCCGCCTTGTGGACGCCGGCATGACCGGCCTGCGCATGAACCTTTCCCACGGGGCGCTGGCCGAACACGCTGACTGGCTGGCAATGATCCACGCTGTCGGCATTCCGGACCTGCTCATCGACCTGCAGGGGCCGGAACTGCGTGTCGGGCGGCTGGCCAGCCCGGTCACCCTGCCGGAGGGCGGCATCCCCTGCCCTGTCCAGCTGGTACAGGCAGCCCGCCCCGGACAGCAGCTTCTGCTGGACGACGGCAAGCTGCTGGTGGAAGTAACTGCCGCCGGGCCGGATGCACTGGTCTGCACCGTACTGCGGGGCGGCGTTCTGCAAAGCCGCAAGAGCATTGCCGCCCCGGGTCTGTCGGTGCCCATGCCCACCCTGACAAGTGAGGACCTTGCCAACCTGCGCATCGCAGCTTCCTGCGGCGTCACCGGGGTCATGCTGCCCTTCGTGCGCGGGAAACAGGACATCCTTGCCCTGCGGCAGGCGCTGGCCGAGGCCGGTGCGCCGCAGATCCGCATCTTTGCAAAGATCGAGAACCTTGCCGGGGTGCAGGCCCTGCCGGAGTTTCTGTCCCTCGTGGACGAGGTGGTCATTGCCCGCGGCGACCTGGGCAACGCCATGCCGCTGTGGGAGCTGCCCCGCTGCCAGAAACAGCTTTCCGCCGCCTGCCGGGCCGCCGGGGTACCCTTTATGGTGGTCACCCAGATGCTGGACAGCATGTGCACCCGTGCCGTGCCCACCCGCGCCGAGGTGAGCGATATTTACAATGCTGTGTTGGATGGTGCGTCCAG
>ENA-OWPF01003263-OWPF01003263.1-human-gut-metagenome-genome-assembly--contig:-NODE-3263-length-10061-cov-3.794823_pt1 | contig 10061 bp, 6 predicted proteins | sample MGYA00248261_ERZ651840 | MGnify/ENA primary metagenome ERZ651840 (study PRJEB26924, sample SAMEA4378268) | human gut metagenome | biome: human gut; feature: human-associated habitat; material: faeces...
GCGTAGGGCAACGGAGGGAAGCTCTTCGGGATGACGAGGGTTGTCCCGTAGTCCGAAAGTTCAATTTTCCACTTCCGGAACGGCATTACACTTGCATGCAAACGACCCAAAGCACCATGCATAAGGGTTTCCATTAGATACCCCCAGTAAAAACCCTGAAATTCTCTTGAACCGCTTATACGACCGCATGACCCGCCCCGCCCCCAACAAGACGCCCGCCTGGACGGGCAGATCCGTACCGCTCCTTTCTGAAGAAGGCTTCGCCGAGGCGCTCGAGCGTCTCGAAGCGAAGATCGTTGCGCTCGAGGCACTCGCGAAGACGCCTCCGAAGGGTGCGGCCGCACTCGGCGATCTGGTGCGCATGGCGGACGAAGCGCGCGATCTGGGGGTCTCGCTCCGGACAGTCTGCCGTGCGCGGCAGAGCTCGAACGCCGCGGACACGTTGCCGGGCACCTGGCTCTCTTCGGTCAAGCGCCTCTCCTTCAGACTCGAGGAGGCCTCAGGCGGGATTCTTTCGGCAGTGCGGGAGCTTCCGGACGAGGTGCGCGCGAGAGCGCCCTTCGAAGCGTGGCTCTCGCCTCTGGCGGTTCGCGGCATCGAGTCCTCGCCGCTCTTTGAGGCGGTGATGCTGCCGCTGGGCTCCCAGCAGTCGCATCTCGTCGCGACGATGAAGCTCAGGATTCCGAGCGAGGACGGTCACATGATCAGCCTGAGCTACGCGCAGGCGACGTCGGTGCTCAAGACGAGTCCCGACAACAGGTTCCGACGCTCGGTCTTCGCGCTTTTCAACGCGTGGTTTGCAGAGCACTCGGCCGCCTTTGCGGACCTGCTCAACGCGGTTCTGGGCTGGAAGCTTCACGAGGCGCAGGCCTCGGGCCGCGACTTCATGACGGCGGCGCTCGAAGCCGACCGCATCACGCCTGCGGCGCAGCTCGCCATGATGAAGGCGCTCGGGCTCAGGCTTGAGGACGCGAGGCTCACGATCACGGAAAGAGCCCGCATGCTGGGCGAGAGGCGCCTGCACGTCACGCAGATCCTCGGATCCGTCGAGGGCATGCACGCTTCGGCGCCCGAAGGACTCAACGGGCTCGACGAAGTCTGTAGCTCGCTCTCCGCAGCCCTCGCCTGCGCAGATCCCGCCTTCGGGCGGTATCTGAAGGAGGCGCTCGAAAACCACTGGATCGACGCCAGGTCGATGTCGGGCCGCGCGGGCGGCACCTGGTGCGAGGATCTTCCCGCCTACAATGCAACGGCCGTCTTCTCGACGCTCCCGTCGGGCACGGCGGGCGCCTTCCAGTTCGCGCATCCGCTCGGCGTGGGCTTCATGCACAGGGCCCAGCACGGCGAACAGGCGCCCCTCAAGCGCCTTCCCTACTCCGTAATTGAGATCTTCGGACAGCTCGCCGTCACCATGCTCGAGAGGCACATGGCCCGAAGACTCGAGGGCTCGGCCGAGGCCGACCTCCTGCGCTGGCAGCTCATGCGCCGCGCCTCGAACATGCTTCTCATGGTGCCCTCGCGCCACAGGCTTCTCATCGACCTTCTGGCCGCAAGACGCGACGGCATCCTCTCGGCGAGCAGGATCAACGAAACGAGCCGCCGCGCCTGGGACGCGTTCTTCGGCGGAACGACCGACGGATGCGACCAGTACGTCTGGTGCTGGAAGCCCCACCTCTACCGCACGAACACGGTCTTCTACGACTGGCAGTACGTCTTCGGCTACCTCGTCTCGCAGCATCTCGCCGACGCCTTCCTGACGTCGGGCGGCACCGCCGCAGGCGCCTCGCTCGGCGACTTCGCCAGAGACGCCTGCAGGATGCGCTGCGACGAACTCCTCAAAAAGCACCTCGACGCGGACATCCGCGATCCCGAATTCTGGACGCAGGCGGTCGACACCGCGCTCGCCCACTGTGGACTGCAGCCCGCGAAATCAGGCCGGGGCCGCTGACCGACGTCCTCTGTCCAGATCAGGCAAAATCAAGCGCCCTTCATCAGGATTTCGAGGCAGCCAAGCTCGGCCACCATCCTCGCCTTTGTCTTCGGCAGGCTGATCGTCAGCCCGCCTGCGGCGAAGCCATGGAGCGACTGCATGAGGTGCGTGAGCGCCGCCTCGGGATTCTCCCGAAGCCTCTGCGCCTGCGCCGCCTTGAGTTTCCCTTCATCGAGTCCTTCACTCAGGAAGAGCCTCAGCCTTTCGACATCCTCTTCCGACGGCTTCCACTCCGAAGGAATTCCTCCGGATTCCGCCTGATTCTCGAGAAGACACCGTGCCGCACGGGCGACGGCCCCTGCCGATCGCCTCAGAAGGGAGTCCCCGTCAGCCTCAGAAGTCGCCCGCTCCGTCTCGTCCGTTCTTCCGTCTTCCTCGTTCCTTGCCTCTTCCTTTTCCTCTTCCTTTCCTGCGAATGCGGCAAAGCCCTGCGCCGTCGTCATGCCCGCCATTTCGAAGAGTCTTTCGATGAGAGCGGGCATCTGCGTGGCGTCTCCCGTCTCAAGAGGCGGGAGGCTTCGGGCGCGCTCGAAGGCAAGCTTCATGCCCGGCGCGATCTTATCGAACACGGCTTTCGAATTCTTCCGGTAGCCCGGCAGCAGCTCCCTGAGCTTCATCAGGCACGCCTCGGGCGAGGAGAGCTCAAGAAAGTAGCTGTGGCTCACGCAGTCGATCATGCCGTTTTCGAGCCTCGTCTCCTCCTCCCTGACGCCCACGGGAATGCGGCGCACGGCCGGAAGACCTCCATCGAAGTCAGCGAGATGAAGGAGAAACCAATGCTCGATGCAGGGACTGGTGAACGCCGTCCTCATGAACGGGATCTTTCCTGCAAATTCGAGCGCCTTGATAAAGCCCTGGTGAGAGTCTCGGTCGAAGACGAGCCATACCTCGTCGGGCACGGGTTCGCCAATCGCCCGCTTCCAGAGCTGCTCGCGAGCCTCGGTCTCGAAGACTGCACCCGGATCCTTGACGGGCGACACGGTGATGTCGACGCGATCCCGAATGCCGAGCGCCGAGCTGAGCGCGCCGAGATAGGCGGCCTCGGTCTCTCCCTCGCAGACAAGTGATATGCGCATCGCCCCCGCCCTGCTCTCCTCGGGCATGCGGATGGCGCGGGCCCGTTCGCGCACGACTTCGAGCTCGGCGTCGGTTGCGTCGAGCCGCTCAACGACGTGCTCGCGCGTCTGCGGATCGAGCCGCACGATCGCGAGTCTGCGCCGCACGCGCTGAGCAATGCGCTCAAAGAAAAGCCAGGAGCGTCCGTCGCTTCGTTTTTCGTAGTGCATGATGCCTCTCTCCGGGTTGGTCCTGAGGAAAGGATATCGGCTAATGACGGCAACCGACATAAAAAAGGGGAAAGCCCCCGGAAAAAAGGCTTTCCCAAAATGACGCGGCTCATTGTTTAGAGACCAGAGCCGCGATCCCACTAGACTGCGTTTGCGGATTTCTAGAGCGGCCTCAGGCGGCCTTCGCACCTCGTGCGAGCGCATCGATCTGCTCCTCGAGGAGCGAGGCGATCTCGTAGTGGTTGACGAGCTCGCGGAGCACCAGGAGGTAGGAGAGATGGAACTCGCAGCAGCGGATGGTCATCGAGCCGCGGGGCTGGGCCTCCATCAGGCGGCGCTGAAGGGCCTCGATGCGGGCGATGACGTCGGCTGCCTTGTTGCGAAGCGCCGTGACGTCGGCATGATCCTCACGAGCGTTGACGAGCGTGCGGATGTCCGCGACGAGCGTGCCGATGTCGTGCGTGATCTCGTTGCTCGCGACGCGGTGGCGGTTGGCCACGTGGTCGCGGGCAAGCTTGGCGAGGTTCTGCAGCGAGCGGCTCACCTCGCGGGTGTTGGTGCAGGCGCGCAGATAGAGGTAGCGGGCGTCGAAGTCGGCCTTGGAGGGCGCGGCCTCGGCGGCGGCCATGCGGTAGTAGACGCTGCGGGCCTCGATGGCGTCTTCGAAGACGTCGGTGGCGCTCGCCTTGGTCTTCGTGAGCTCGCGCTCACGGTCGGCCGTGAAGTTCTCATGAATGCGCGAGAGCACCTGAAGCGTTTCGGAGAGGCTCTTCTGCACGTGCTTCGAGAGAAGCTGGCCCACGTAGGCGGCGTCGTAGACGGAGCGGCTTTCGTCGGAGAGCGTCACGTCGTCCTCGCGGGTCTTGAGGTTGGAGCGCACGAGGAGGAAGATCGCACCGAAGCCGAGGATGATGGCGGCGACCTCACCGCCCCAGAAGACGAGCACGGCGACGACGGCGGCGAGCGAGCTCGCGGAGAGCGCGGTCAGGAACCAGCCCGAAATCACGGTGAGCACGCCCGAGATGCGGTACACGGCGGACTCGCGGTCCCAGGCGCCGTCGGCGAAGCTCGAGCCCATGGCGACCATGAAGGTCACGTAGGTGGTCGAGAGCGGCAGCTTGAGGCTCGTGGCGGAGGCGATCAGGATGGCGGAGACGATTAGGTTGATCGAGGCGCGCACGTAGTCGAAGGGCAGCGGAATCTCGCCCTTGACGACGGGGAGCGGCTCGAAGCGGGAGGCGATGCCCCTCTGCATCGGCATCGGGATGATCTGGCTGATCACCTTGCCAAGGCCCATGGCGCCGCGCACGATCATGCGGCCGGGCGCGGAGGCGCCGAACTGTTCCTGCGTGCCGGAGCGGCTCGAAGAAAGGTTGATGGAGGTCTGGATGACGCGGTGGGCCTTCTTGGAGAACCAGAGCGTGAGGACCATCACGAAGCCCGAAAGGAGCAGGAAGGCGGTCGGAGCCGTGGAGGGCTTCAAAAGGCCGCCCATCATGAAGGCGTTGTCGGCGGCGCCCGAGGCCTGCCATTCCTTCCAGCTGTCCCAGGCGGCGAGCGGAACGCCCACGAAGTTCACGAGGTCGTTGCCCGCGAAGGCGAACGCGAGGGAGAACGTGCCGGCAAGGATGATGATCTTGAAGATGTTGACGCGGAAGACCGTGATGAGCACCTGGAAGAGCACCGTCAGGCCCGTGAAGAGCGAGAAGAGGATGACGGCCGTGTGGGCGTTGATCCACTGGATCCACTCGGGACGCATGAAGCTCGCGCCCTTGGCGCCCTTCATCACGAGGAAGTAGATGATGGCCGTAAGCGCGATGCCGCCGTAGATGGCGCCGATGCGGCGGTAGGCCTTCTCGAACTTGAAGGTGAAGATGAGGCGGGCGAGGTACTGCACGACGGCGCCCGAAATGAAGGCGACGACGACGGAGATCAGAATGCCCGAGACGATGCCGAGCGACTTGCTCGAGTTGATGTAGTCGGCGACGTCGGAGAGCGGAGCACCCGCGTCGATGAGCTTGAAGAGTGCGGCGGCAAAGGCGGCGCCCATGAGCTCGAACACGATCGAGACCGTGGTCGACGTCGGGAGACCGAGCGAATTGAAGGCGTCAAGCAGGATGACGTCCGCCACCATGACCGCGAAGAACACGATCATCAGCTCGGAGAAGGTGAAGAGCTGGGGATGGAAGACGCCGGAGCGGGCGATTTCCATCATGCCCGAGGAGAACGTTGCACCCGCGAGCACGCCGATCGAGGCGACCCAGAGCGTCGTGCGGAAGGAGGAAATGCGGCAGCCGAGGGCCGAATTCAGAAAGTTGACGGCGTCGTTCGAGACGCCGACGAAAAGGTCAATGACTGCGATGACCCCGAGGAAGGCCAGCAGCACGAGATAGTATTGTTCCATTTCAGATGTAAGCGTTGGTAAGACAACGCCCGCATTCTGACTGCTCCGCGTGACGGCTCCGTGACGGAATTATGACAATTTGATGACAGCCGTCATATTCAACCTTTTCCCCTGCGCCGCGGTCGTCTTCAGGCGACGCCAACGCCCGTCAAGCCCTCTCTTCTCCCCTTTTCATCCGTCGTTTCAGCCTGTTCTTCTCTTTTGTGTGACACGACGGCATTCACAGCTCCTGAACGCAGAAACGCCCGCCTTTCGTTTGAAAGGCGGGCGCACTGCATCCTCAGCATGACCGTTTGAGGGCGGTCAACCCCTTGACTTGTTTTGACCTGCTCTTATTAGAGAAGGGTCAGGAAGCGCGTGAGCATGCGCACGCGGCTTTCGATCGTGTCGACGCGGAGGTATTCGCGTTCGGAGTGGAAGCAGCCGCCGGCAGGGGCAACACCGTCGACGACGGGGGTGCCGGCCTGGGCGATGCGGTTGGCGTCGGAACCGCCGCCGGCGTCGACCCAGCCCGCTTCAAAGCCTTCGAGGCGGGCGGCTTCGTTGATGAGCTCGACGAGTTCGCGCGTCTTTTCCGTGCAGGGCATGGCCGGGGAGACGGAGGCGCGGCGGGCGTCGACGGTGATGCCGTCGCCCCAGTTCATGGCGGCGAGCTTTTCAATGCCTTCGTCGATTTCGCGGCCGTCCTCGTCGTTCCAGCGACGGGTGTCGATGCGGATGGAGCAGGTTTCGGGAACCGTGTTGCAGACCGTGCCGCCCTGGATGACGCCGACGGTCACGCTCGTGCCCTTGCCTTCGAGGTCCTGGAGCTTGGTGACTTCAATCGTGAACTTGGCGGCGGCGAGAATGGCGGAACGGCCGTCCTGCGGGTTGTTGCCGGCGTGGGCGGCAACGCCGTGGAAGGTGACGTCCCAGACGGAGCGACCCTTGCGGGAGCGCACGAAGGCGCCGCTGGCGCGGCCCGGTTCGGAGACGACGGCGCGCTTGGCCTTCCTGGCCATCGTGGCGAGCCATTCGCGGGAGGAGAGCGAGCTCACTTCTTCGTCGGGGTTGTAGCAGACGGCGATGGCGAGACGGTCGAGGTCTTCCTTGCGGGCGTTCTTGAGGGCGTGGAAGATGGCGATGACGCCGGCCTTGCAGTCGGCGCAGCCCGGACCGTAGACCGTGCCGTCCTCGACGCGGAACGGACGCTGGGCGACGGTGCCTTCAGGGTAGACCGTGTCGAGATGGGCGTTGAACATGATGTCGAACTTTTCAGCGCCCGGCTTGTTCGTGGCGAAGAGACCGCGGCCGGCCTTGTCGCCGAGGTCGACGAGTTCGGTGTGGAAGCCGATTTCGTCATAGTGGCGCTTCATGATTTCGGCGACGCGCGTGACGCCGTCGCAGGTGTTGCTGCCGCAGTCGATGTTGACGACTTCTTCGAGGTCCTTCAGATAGGTTTCAAGCATTCGCTCTCTCCGCTTGGTGATTCGGTTGTTGGTCCGTGAACGGGCACGTGGTCCGCCCGTCCGATGGGAGAGATTGTGGATCAAGACGAAACGCCCCGCCTTGTACCTTGGTTCAAGCGGGGCGCACGATGCATTTTCGGAGAGAGTCTGGCTCCCTATTCTCAGTCGTCGGTGAAGTCCCTGTCCTCGGGCACCTTCTGGTCCTCGGCGAGTTCGCCGATGGCGGAGAGGAAGTGGTGGAGTTCAAGGGCGGAGCGCACCTCAAGCTTGCGGCAGGCGTTCGAGCGGTGGATCTTGACGGTGTGCTCCTGAATGTCGAGCTCGGCCGCGATCTGCTTGTTGAGCATGTCGCGGGCGACGAGCCTGACGACGAGCTGCTCGCGCTCGGTGAGCGTTGCAAAGCGCTCGCGCTTTCGCTCGACGTCGATAGCCTCGCGGCGGTGCGCGATGTTCTTCGCGATCATGCGCCTGACGCTCTCGCGCAGCTTCGCGGGCTCGACGGGCTTTTCGCAGAAGTCCTCCGCGCCTCGCTTGAGGGTCGAGACCGCCATGCTGATGTCGCCGTGGCCCGAGAGAAAGAGGATCGGCAGGTCGATCCCCCTGCGGGTCATCTCCTCCTGAAGCTCAAGCCCGCTCATGCCCGGCATGCGCACGTCGAGCACGAGGCATCCGGGGTGTCTCAGATCGTCCTTTGCGAGGAACTCCTCCGCGCTCTCGTAGGCGACGGCGTTGATGCCGCCCATGCGGAGCATGAAGGCCTCGGAATTGCGGACGGTCTCCTCGTCGTCGACGATGCGCGCGAGCGGCTCGTAGAGATCGGGATTGGGCATGCTGGTGAACATGATTGAAGTGACTCCTATGCGGCTTCGGCGGACCTGACCTGCGGAAGCGAAAGCAAGACGACGAGGCCCTGAGGCTCGGCGCGGCGGAAGGTGAGGCGCCCCCTGTGGCGCTCGGCGATGACGCGGCAGATCGAAAGTCCGAGACCGAGGCCCTCGAACTTCTCGCTCGTGACGGGGTGCGAGAGCTCGGCGAACTTCTTGTCGTCGAGCGGCAGGCCGTTGTCCTCGACCTCGAGCACCCAGCGCGGGTTGTTTTCGACGCTGAGGTCGGCCTTGAGGCGCAGCCTGATCTCGGGGTGCTCGACGCCGCCCGACTGCAGCGCGTGGAGCGCGTTCTTCAGGGTGTTGACGACGAGGAGCTCGAGTTCGAGCGGATCCCCTTCGACGGGGGCTGCGTCGACGAGGTCGGCCGACACTCGGACGGACGAGCTTGCGGCGCCCGAGCGGAAGGTCGAGTACGCCGACTTCACGACGGCGCAGAAGTCGATCTCGCGCTGCAGGCCCTCCTTCTGCTTGGCATAGCGGCGCACGCGCTCGACGATGCTCGAGACGCGCTCGGCCTGGCGCCCGATCTCGCGGGTCGCCTCGTCGATGACGGGGTCGTGCCCCTTGCCGCCGAGATAGAGCGAAAGGCCGTCGGCGTAGTTGATGAGGGAGGCGACGGGCTGCCTGAGCTCGTGCGCGATCATGCTCGAGAGTTCCGAGACGATGCCCGCGCGCTCGAGCTGCGAGAGGCGCTCGCGGTCGCGCCTCGCATGGTCCTCAAGCGCATCCTTCTCGTCGATCACCTTGACGAGCGCCTTCGTGCGGCGCGCGACGATCTTGCTCACCGACACGCTGTAGAGCATCGAGGCGGCGAGGATGAGAAAGCCGATGACGAGCGCGTACTTGTAGCGTTCCTCCACCACCGAGAACCTGGCGTCGGACGCCCTGTTCGTGGGCGCATAGGCGAACTTCTCCGCCACGCGGCGCACGTTCCTGTAGTCGTTGGCGAGCGTCCACCTGTAGCCCGACTCGGGGACGGGCATCGAGTAGACCGCGGCCGCGATGCGGCGCCTGACGTCCTCAGGGACGTAGGTCTGGGCGGCGAGCGCAAGACCGGGGAAGAGCTCGGTGGAACTCACGCAGGCAAGCCCCTGCGGCGGCTTCTCGCCCACGACGCGAAGGCTCCCGGGCTCCAGGAGGCCCGCGGCCGTCAGGGCCTCGAGCTCGCACACGCGCAGAATGCCCACGTCGGTGTCACGCTCGAGCACGGCCCGCGCAACGGGCAGGCCCGAGGATCCGAGGAAGGTCGTCTTGCCGAAGAAGTTCTTCGGATACTGCGAGACGTTGGCCACCTCGTCGAGCGCCGCGACCCAGCCGTCGAAGGACGCCATGCCCGCGGCCGCCACGAAGGCGGTCCTCAGGTCGGAGACCTGGTTGTAGCGCGTGTCGTCCGCCCTCACCACGAAGACGGAGCCCGCGGCCTTTTCGGGATCGGTCGCCTGCGGGGGCTTCAGGGTCGAGATCCACTCGACGCCCATGTCGGAGAGATAGATGTAGTAGCCGCTCGTGACGAGAAAGAGGTCGACCTCGTGGCTCACGACGGCGGTCTGAAGGTCGAACGGCGCGTACTTGTGAAGCTCGACCTTGACGTCGGCCCCGCGCTTGCCCGCCCCCTTGAGGCTTTCCTCAAGACGGGCCGCCAGGGGTTCCATGAAGGTCGACCCCTGTCCGAGATCGAGCGGATCGGCGTAGCCGATGCGAAGCGAGCCGTCGAAGTGCCTCACGGCCTTCGCGGGCGTCTCGATGGCGACGGACACGTCCTCCTGAACGCCCGCCTCGGGCGTTTCGGCTTGTGCCGTGCTGAGTAGAAGTGCCGCCAGAAGGGCGAGCATTGCTGATGGGCGCATGAGTGTGTGGCCTTGAGGACCCGGCATGCGGTCGGGCCGGGTCGTTCTGTTGTTCTTGTGCGGTCGAAGCCGACCGGGATCCATTAATTATGCGCATTCGGCACGATCCCGACCAGAGGAGGTTCCCGAAAAGGCGCGCGCGGAAAATCGGGTAGGAGCCCGTGGATTATTTCCACGGGCGTCCTCCCACACCACGTGG
>ENA-OWPF01003264-OWPF01003264.1-human-gut-metagenome-genome-assembly--contig:-NODE-3264-length-10054-cov-2.819082_pt1 | contig 10054 bp, 11 predicted proteins | sample MGYA00248261_ERZ651840 | MGnify/ENA primary metagenome ERZ651840 (study PRJEB26924, sample SAMEA4378268) | human gut metagenome | biome: human gut; feature: human-associated habitat; material: faeces...
CATAAGTGATAAAACGCAGAATTATAGCAAAGTCACCAAATTGCTAGTTAAGCCATATTATTTATCACGATAATAAGGTGGCACTCCTTGATTTTGGGATTGCTCGTTTTCTAGATTCCAAGAAAAGTAAAGATACACTTATTTTAGGCAGTGTTGGCTATGCAGCACCTGAACAATTTGGCTTTCAACAATCCAATCCACAAACAGATATATATGCCTTGGGTAAATTAATGAACTACTTATTGAATGGTTCTTTAGAACATCAAAATAATATTCCATTTGATTTAAAACAAGTTATTCTAAAGGCAACACAATTGGATTATAAGAATCGCTATAATTCGGTCAAAGAAATGGACTTAGCCATCCAAGGAAAAGCAGTTATTATCCCACCATTTAATCATGAAACACTTAAATCAAAGCTAGTCTCTCTAGCATGGATTCTATTTATATTTATACTTGTAGTCGATATGGAACCAGGAGAAACCATTAAAAATAGCTTTATTAAGCTAAGTTGTTTTGTGTTTATATATTTCGGTTTATTCCTTTACTACAATAAAAATCTATTTCATAAATATTTACCAAAAATACCATGGCCCATCCTTTATTCCATTATTTTCTTTCTATTTTTATGTTTAGACGTATGGTTTTTTATGTGGATGGATTCCCTAATTTAAATGTATGCTCGTGGCATACCAAAATCCTTTATATATTTCTTATACTAAAGAAAAAGGAATAAGGAGTATATATGAAAAAGGGTTTAAAAGTATTTTTAACAGCTGCCATTGTCCTATCGGCTGTCGCATGCTCAACTTCAAATGATGTAGTAAAAGAAGGGGCAAAAGAAAAGGTCGTAGAAACAAAAGAAGAACCAAGTGTGCCTAAAGAATATCGCAACGCATTGCGTAGCGCAGAAACGTATAGTGATATGATGCACATGTCCAAACAAGGTATCTTTGATCAATTAACTTCAGAGTATGGAGATCAATTCGATGCAGAAGCCGCACAATATGCGATTGATAATCTAGATGCAAACTATAATGAGAATGCACTAAAATGTGGTGAAAACTATAAGAAAACAATGTACATGTCCAAACAAGGAATCTATGATCAATTGACTTCGGAATATGGAGAAAAGTTTACACCAGAAGAAGCGCAATATGCGATTGATAATATTAAGGGAGACTATTTAGAAACAGCCTTAAAATCCGCCAAGAACTATCAAGAAAATATGAGTATGTCAAAAGATGCCATCTATGATCAGTTAGTAAGTGATTATGGCGAAAAATTTACGGCTGAAGAAGCACAATATGCCATTGATAATTTAGATAACTAATCTTATACTAAAGACATGAAACTAGCTATATTATTTCCTGGAATTGGATACCACACAGATAAACCATTACTATATTATTCAAAGAAGATACTAAAGAATATGGATTATGAAATTAAAGAAATACAGTTTTCAAATCTAGACTTTGATTTAAACAAATCTAAAGATGAAGCTTATAAACAAGCCAAAGATCAAATTGAAAAAATGGATTTAGACACATATGATTCCATTCTATTCATATCTAAAAGTATTGGAACCTATTGTGCAGCTAAGCTTGCCCATGAATATAAGTTAACTGCCAATATCTATTTCACACCATTAGATTTTACTTTGGAATATCTCCAACAAAAAGATTTAGTGTATTCTGGAACCAAAGATCAGTGGGCTAATTTTGATAAGATCGAACAATATTGTATTTATCATCTTATCGAATTTCATAGTATTGTTGATGGGAATCATTCCTTGGAAACAGGAAATATTCAAATAGACATTGAGAATCTGAAACAAATCATGTATCGCGTAGAAACATTTATCCACAGCTTATAAGGCTGTGGATATTTTTAATTGATCTTTTAAACGCTCATAATAATTCATTTGAAATTGAATACGATCTAGCCATAATGCTTGTGCCGTCTTTGTTGTACACTCATAAGAAGCATATTCATTCAATGTTTGTAACATAGACTCCACATATTGAATCTGTACATCTATTGGTTGTTTACTAAACTGCACAGCTTCTAACGTTTCATATAAGCGATAGGCGCCTACACGATCAATATTATCCGCTTCTTGTACACTCAGTGTAAACGCATTATATTCCCCATCAAAATCCGCTTTTAAATCTACATGAATCGCAATGGCATAACATATATCATGAATACGCTCTTTAGGATAGTCAATCGATTCAAGAAATATACGCACCATTTTACCAGATACCCTTCCATGATTTTGCCACTCATCCTGTGTTTTAAAAGGTGTACAATAACTCACATCATGCAACAAACACGCAATCATTAAATCTTCTACATTCAACCCTTCTTTTTTAGCAATTTCCTTTCCAATATTTGCGACACGATACGAATGAGCCAAACGATATGTATCCTTTACTTTCAATTTCAAATAGTCTTGAGCCTTAACTAAGTACTCCATATATTCATTATACTATTTCTTTCAGAAAATTTCTGAAAAAGATTTACGTTCATGGTATGATATACGAAAGGAGTTTTTTTATTATGAAGTTAAATGTCAATTTAGAAAATCATTCATATCCAATATATATTGAAAGAAACGCAATCCAAAACGTACACGAATATATTCCAGTCACAAGAAAGATTGCGATCATCACAGATACAGGTGTTCCAAAAAAATGGGTCAACATCGTAAAGGAACAGTGTCCGGATTCTTTTATATGCACGATACCCCAAGGAGAACCATCCAAATGTTTTGATCAATATAAACATCTTTTAGAAGAAATGATTTCACACAACATGTCTAGAAAAGATGCCATTATTGCGGTAGGCGGTGGTGTTGTCGGAGATCTTGCTGGCTTTGTCGCTGCTAGCTATATGCGTGGCATTGATTTCTACAACATCCCTACAACCGTTTTAAGTCAAGTCGATTCAAGCGTAGGTGGAAAAGTAGCTATTGATATGGGTTCCTATAAAAATATTGTTGGGGCATTTTGGCAACCTAAAACTGTGATTATCGATCCAAACGTATTATCTACGCTTTCCCTTCGTCAACAACACAATGGTTTATGTGAAGCATTAAAAATGGGACTTATTTTAGATGATCATTTAGTCTCTCTATTTGAACAAGAAACAATAGATATCGATGCGATTATTACGCGTTCCATTGAATTAAAGCGTGACGTTGTTCAACAAGATGAAAGAGAAAGTAATCTTAGAAAAATTTTAAACTTTGGACACACCATTGGACACGCCATTGAATCTGCATATGGATTAAATACATATCTTCATGGAGAATGTGTGGCGATGGGTATGTTATTCTTTATTGAAGATGAAACATTAAAACAACGCGTATTAAATATATATAAGAAGCTAGATCTACCTCAAGTACCAGACTATAATACTTCCACATTATTAGAATATGTAACACATGATAAGAAAAGCAGTCATAATACAGTGTCTACAATTCTAGTCAAACAATCTGGTTCTTATATCATCAAAGAACTTTCTTTTAAAGACATACAAAACGTATTAGAAAGAGGTCCGTATGAAGAATAATTTTGGTACAAATATATCTTGGACTTTATTTGGTGAAAGCCACGGTCCTGCCATTGGCATCACATTAGATGGTCTTCCTGCAGGCTTTCAAGTGGATATGGAACAAATCAAAGCTGACATGGACAAGCGTAAGGCAACAGGTAAGATTTCAACCCAAAGGCACGAAGCTGATGAAGTGCATATTATTTCAGGAATGTATAACGGGTATACAACAGGTACAGCACTTACAATTATCATTGAAAATCAAAATACAAAATCAAAAGACTATTCTGCCTTCCATGGAAGATTACGTCCCGGACATGCTGATTTTACAGCCTTTGAAAAATACAATGGCTACCAAGACTATCGTGGAGGCGGACATTTTTCTGGAAGACTTACCGCATGCATCGTAGCTGCCGGAAGTATTTGTAGACAAATTCTAAAATCACAGGGAATTGTGGTCGGATCACACATCGAAAGCTTATATACCTTATCGGATATTCCTTTTAGTCAAGACTATGATCTTTTAGAAAAACAAATTGCCAAAGTCAATGATAAAACATTTGCGGTTTTAGATGATCAAATCAAAGATCAAATGATTCAAAAAATTGAAAAAGCGGCTGTTGAAGGTGATTCATTAGGTGGTATTTTAGAAACTGCCATTATAGGACTTCCTGCAGGACTTGGAGAACCATTCTTTGATTCTGTGGAAAGTATTTTGTCCCACTTGATTTTCTCTGTACCAGCCGTAAAAGGAGTATCTTTTGGTGAAGGATTTGGCTTTGCGAAAATGAAAGGATCTCAAGCCAATGATGCCTTCCGTTTTAATAATAAGATTGAAACAAAGACGAATCATAATGCCGGAATTAATGGTGGCATCACAAATGGAATGCCAATAGTCATTCATACTTGCATAAAGCCAACACCATCAATTTTTAAAACACAAGAATCTGTGGATTATCTTTCAAAAGAAAATGTGGATCTTCAAATCCAAGGAAGACACGATCCATGCATCTTGCACCGTGCTAGAATCGTTGTCGATAGTGTAGTCGCATTTGGATTATTAGATCTATATATGTCTAGGCTTGCCATTAAGCCACTTCAGGGGGATTTTGAATGAAAGTAAAAGTAACACCAAGTAAAGTAAGTGGAAATGTAAAAATACCTGCATCCAAATCGATGGCACATAGAGCATTGATCTGTGCCTCATTAAGTGATGGTACAAGTATTGTTTCCAATGTCACAAACTCAAAGGATATTGAGGCAACCGTTGGCTGCATGAAAGCTTTGGGAGCTAAAATCAAACAATTGGATGAAACTACATATGAAGTAACTGGTACAAATCTTTTCAAACAAGAAGGAAACATTACGTGTAATGCCAATGAATCCGGTTCTACTTTGCGTTTCTTGATTCCACTAGCTGCATGCACCAATGCCAAAGTCAAATTCTTAGGTCAAGGAAGATTACTTCAAAGACCTATGGATGTATATGCGAATGAATTTAAGGAACAAAACATTGAATTTAATCAATCGGATCAAGAAATCATTGTGAGTGGAAATCTAAAAGCGAAAGACTATGTAGTACAAGGAGATATATCAAGTCAGTTTATTACAGGTTTCATGTTTGTACTTCCATTATTAAATCAAGATAGTACACTTACAATTACTGAACCTTATGAATCGAAGAGCTATGTAAATCTTACGATTCAAATGTTAGCAAAATTTGGCATTGAAATCATTGAAACAAGTTCAAACTCTTATTTAATCAAAGGAAACCAGCACTATAAAGCTCAGAACGTTTCGGTAGAAGGAGACTTTTCTCAGCTTGCCTTCTTCGCGGTATTAGGCACCTTAAATAATACCCTCTCATGTTCTAACATGGATATGTCAAGTAAACAAGGAGATAAAGCCATTCTAGATTGTATTCCTAGTTTTACAAGTGAAAAAGATACTATCACATTCACAAACAAAAAGCCAATTCCACAAACAATCGACTTATCCAACTGTCCAGATCTAGGTCCTATTTTATGTGTTTTGGCTAGTTATACAAATGGTGAAACAAATATTGTGAATGCGGCTCGTTTACGCATGAAGGAAAGTGATCGTATTGAGGCAATGGAAACCGAGCTTAAAAAATGGGGTGTTTACATTACTTCTACATTTGATTCAATTCAAATTCATGGTAAAGAACTGTATAAATCAGATAATACAATCGAAATTTTTGGACACAATGATCACCGTATCGTTATGGCCATGACTGTATTTGGATTATGTGCAGATTCCGAATGTATTATTGATGATGCTCAAGCCATCACAAAGAGTTACCCTACTTTCTTTGAAGATATTCAAAGTCTAGGCGGAAAGGTCGAAATTCTATGACAAACATTGCGATTATCGGACTTGGATTAATGGGAGCAAGTTTTGCGAAGAAACTAACACACTTAAACTACAACGTTTATGGTATTGATGTTTCCGAGCAAACCATTGATAAAGCTAAAGAATTAAAAATCATCGTAGATGGTAGCACAAATCCTTTAGATGTCATTTCAAAGTGTGATACATTTATCTTCTGTTTATATCCAACGAAAATTCTTCCTTGGGTCGAAGTCTATCAAAATGATATTCCTAAACATTCATTATTGATGGATATCAGTGGTGTGAAGACAAATATTGTCAAACCCATTCAAGATGTATTACGAGAAGATCTTGAATTATTAAGCATTCACCCTATGTGTGGTAGAGAATCTCGTGGTATTGAATTTAGTGATGAAACCATTTTTAAAGGATCTAACTTTATTCTTGTTCCAACTCAAAAGAATAAAAGCGAAACTATTGAATCTGTAAAAGATTTAGCAACTCAAATGGAATTTGGTAGAATCTGTACATTATCTATTGAAGAGCATGATAAAATGATTGGCTTTTTATCTCAATTGACCCATGTCATTGCGGTATCCTTAATGAATACACATGACAATGCACACCTTGTAGAATATACAGGCGATAGCTTTCGGGATTTAACGCGTATCGCAAAAATCAATGAAGATTTATGGACCGAATTATTTATCATGAATAAAGATATTTTATTAGATGAAATCAATCAGTTTATTGATTCAATTTCTCACTTTAGAGATTCTTTAGAACAAGAAGATACGCAGGAAATGAAGCGCTTATTCATTCAATCTACAAAGCGTAGAGACAAATTTAATAAAACCGATGCGAAGAAGAAATAAAAATCTTCTTCTTTTTTTACACTTTTTTTGGCATAATAAGGGTTGGAGGTTTTAAAAATGAAAACGAATACATTAAAAAGCTTTTTGACCATCACACTCGCCATGTTTATCATCAGTGTCGCTATATATTTCTTCTTGATTCCAAGCCAAGTCATCACCGGAAGTGTTACCGGTTTAGCTATGGTTTTAGCTAAAATCACAAGCCTATCCATTTCTACACTTACCTTTGTGATCAACGCCTTATTGTTGATTTTAGGTATTGTTCTAATTGGTAAGGAATTTGGGGCAAAAACAATTTATGCCTCTTTATTATTGCCTTTATTTCTAGCTATGTTTGAAAGAATCTATCCGAACAATATTTCTTTAACACAAAATGCTGTTTTTGACATGGCTACCTATACATTGATTTTAGCTTTTGGACAGACTATTCTATTCCGTGTAAACGCATCAAGTGGTGGAACGGATATCATTGCGAAAATTGTAAATAAATATACACATATGGATCTTGGTAAAGCATGTACATTAGTTGGCTTATTGATTTGTACAACAAGTCTAATCGTGTATGATATTGGTGCCTTAGTGGTTGGTGCTTTGGCAACACTAGCCAATGGTCAGGCTGTAGATTATTTTATTGATGGTTTTAATAAGAAAAAGAAAATTTGTATCTTATCCAAAGAATATGAAGTCATTCAAGATTATATTATGAACACACTAAAACGTGGTGTTACTTTATATTCGGCAAAAGGTGGTTATGATAAGACTGAGCATACAGAGCTTGTCACAATCATGGCTACAAATGAATATAAAAAATTACTATATTATCTTCAGGAAAGTGATATTGAAGCATTCGTTACTGTATCTACAGTCAATGAAGTCATCGGTACTTGGAATACTAAGAAAAGAGTCGAAAAGCTTAGATAAATTTAAAGACATCCCAAAGCAGGATGTCTTTTCCTTATTTCTCGGCAAATACCCAATTTTTTTGAATATTATAAACGACAAAGAATAAAATCGTATCTATGATTGCTTTCACAATGACAGTTGGTATTGGAACAATGCTTAAAAAGGATACTAAAACTCCACTGGCTGCCATCTGACATACAAACACAATGGAATAGCGAACCATTTCTCTTCCTGGATTTAATTTACTCTGAAAGCTAATATATCGATTTAATATATATCCCACACTACCACTAATAGCTCTTGCACATATAGTTGCCACAAAAATTGAAATCGTACCGAGTTTAGAAAACAAACTTTCAAATATTATAAAGAAAACTAAATCAAATACAGTCGCAACATTTGATGTAAATAGATATTTCCAGAATTTTAAATACATTCCTAGTAAATCTACAACCGGACGAAAATGACTTGTTTCATTGATGTTATGTGTTTCTGAACTTATAGGTACAACCACAACTGGTGTTTTTTGTATAGCTGCATCTAAAAAGTTTAATTCATAATCATAAGACTTTCCCTCTGTACAAAGAGCTAGTTTTTTTAATGAAGCTGGAAAACCACGAAGTCCACTTCTAGGATCCGGACATTCCTTACCATGATTAGTGATACGGAAAAATAACTTTTGGCAAGAATTCATCCAAAATCTTACTTTCTTTCCTTTTTTTCTTACATATGTACGTACGCCAAGCACAAAACAGTCTGGATTCATTAATAATTCTTTTGCGACCTTTTCAATATCTTCCGGCGAGTATTGACCATCACAATCGGCCGTTATATAGAAATCAGATTCTCCTATTTTTTCATCCGCCAATCGTAATGCACTTCTTAACGCAACGCCCTTTCCCATTTTCTTAGAATGATGCATAACACAAGCACCCATAGATTTGGCTTCTTGAAAATATTGTTGTCGATCCTCACTACTTCCATCATCCGTAATTGCGATTTTATTAAAGCCTAAATTATGTAAACCATAAATCAGTTGAATCATTCTTTCATCTGGCTGCAACGCTGGAATCAGGATAATACAATTATCATATACTCCCATTTTCTTCTCCCTAAATTACAATACTACATCTTTATCATATCTGTCTTTTGAATCGAAAGATATATACAATGGGATAAAATTATTCATTTCTAAAACATTTAATCATTTCGCATATTTGAAATAATTATAAATTTTCGATTTATACATCAATCGAGTTATATAGAAAATATTAAGAATAAAATGTATTCACAACTTAGAGATTTTCAATATTTAGACGATGATGGAATTTTTAGAAGCGTTCCTGAATATCCAGAATTTCCATGGTTTGAAGGTATTGTAAATGCCGTTACACATAGAAATTATTCATTACAAGGTGATCACATTCGCATCTCATTATTTAATGATCACATGGAAATATTTAGCCCAGGGAAATTACCAAATATCGTAACTTTAGATAATATGAAATACACTCGTTATTCAAGAAATCCAAAGATTGCTCGAGTTCTTTCTGATTTTGGCTATGTCAGAGAACTTAATGAAGGTGTTAAACGTATTTATAGCGATATGGAAGAAGCCTTTCTTAAAGATCCAAAATACAGTGAGCCGAACAAGGTAGCTGTTCTACTAACACTTGAAAATACAATCTTATCTAGAAAAATCAGAAATGACGAAACAAAGAACAAACTATTTGATCCTACTGATTTACCAGAAAAACAACTTATGGTATATGAAATCATCAAATCTAATAATGGAATAAACATGACCAATATAGCCTCCTTACTAGGATTTAATAAGACTACCGTTGATAATGCCATACGAGCATTAAAGAAAAAAGAAATCGTTGTATTCAAAGGTACAAACAGATCTGGTGGTTACTTTAACACTAAATAAGTCTTTCATACACCACGGAGGTTACCACGGAGGTTACCACGGAGGTTACCACGGAGGTTACCACGGAGGTTACCTGAATTCACACTTATGCACCCTTAAATGGGTGCTTTCTTTATAAAATAAGAAAAAAAGACCATGGAACAAATCCATGATCTTGATATCTCTTGTACGATAATATAATTAACGTTTAGTTAATTGAATGAGAATTTGTGGTCAATAAAAAATCATTATTTATCGCATATTTCGATGGTAATAAGTTATTTGCTATCTTGATGCTATCTCCATGCTACTTTACACAACTCGGTGTATCAACTTGTACTTAACTCTACTAAATTGTCCAAATAATATTTCAATATTATTTATTGCCGTGAATTATTGTTAGGCTTAACTAGCAATTTGGTGACATTGTTATAATTCTGGTTTTTATCATTTA
>ENA-OWPF01003267-OWPF01003267.1-human-gut-metagenome-genome-assembly--contig:-NODE-3267-length-10049-cov-2.661197_pt1 | contig 10049 bp, 8 predicted proteins | sample MGYA00248261_ERZ651840 | MGnify/ENA primary metagenome ERZ651840 (study PRJEB26924, sample SAMEA4378268) | human gut metagenome | biome: human gut; feature: human-associated habitat; material: faeces...
TTTTTTGTTACTAAGTATTTATTTTAATAATGACAATCTAAAATTTTATCTAATAAGTTTAAATCCTTCTATAATCAACTACATAAATCCATATGATCTGTCATAATCCCCCATACAAAGCATGCAAGTTCTCTTGCAATAGCTGTTTTAGCTACGTTAAATCTTTTACCTCTCATGGTCATTCGATAATATTTTCTTCTTAATCTTTCATTGGCTCTATCCGCATATGCTACTACTTCACTGCTACATTTTTCTTGTCTTGATTTCAAATCTTTTGATTTAAATCCTACTCTTCCTCGTGTATAACCTTGTGCTGCTTCAACCAGTAATCTTCTTAAGTGACTATTCCCTGCTTTGGTGATTCCAAGCTTATTTTCATGACCTCCTGATGAGTCATCTCCAGGAATCAAGCCTAGATATGCCGAATACATGTTTCCTTTTTTAAAACGATTGAAATCACTTGTTTCCACGATTAAAGATAGTGCAGTATGTGTTTTAATACCAATCAAACATTGCAGCTGTTGCACTTTTTCTACATATTCCTCTTTTAATGATATTTCTTCAATTTGTTTATCTAAAGTCTCTACACGATCACATAGATGATTATATTCAATCATATATTCTTTCAATGTATCTTGAAGTAATGGTTCACTAAAAGAAACTGTATTGATCCAATCAATATGTTTTCTTGTCCAGTAACTTTTTCCTTCGAATTGTTTACCATTGCGTGTTAAAAACGCAATTATTTGTTGTTTAATACTTTTCAGGTTTTCTTTTATATCATCTCTCATACGAATGAATTCTTTTACTGAATTATCAAGTTCAGTAGGAACATGAACAGCAGAATATCCACCATAAGCCAAACATTCCGCAATCATCTTGGCATCACGATAATCATTCTTGAGTTTTCTTCCACCTTTTTCAGTTTTCATGGTTGTTGGAGCCAGGATAGCACATTCAATTCCTTTTTCTTTTAATTCATGATATAAGGAATACCCTAGACATCCTGCTTCATAGCCACATACAATATTCAGTTCTTCATTTTCATGCTTCTTTTTAAAAGTTTCAATAACACGAATGATGTTTTTAACTTCAGGTTTTACTTGTGTAATACAGTGAACTCTACCATCATGTTCAAAAGATGGTTCAAAAATGCATAAAGTGTAGTTTGTAGTATGGACATCCATCCCGATTTTTATTATTCTATTCATAGGTAACCCTCCTTATTTGTTTGCGGTAATCCCACAATACTATGAATTTTTGTTTCTACTCAAAGTATAATGGTAAATCCACGATTGAACAATTAAGGAGAGTTACTTTTTTGTTTCCTCCTCGTCATTTCATATTGTCTATATAATACTCCGAGGGGAAAGGATATATGAATAAATTTATGAGATGGTGCATTATACTATTTTGTTTATATGCACTAGTATCTTGTTTTGGACACAGTTCAAGTGAAAAACAAAAAAGAGATTTAAATGGGGGCCTTGAAAAGTACTACAAGGGAGAAAAAATGTCTGAGGATGAATACAGGGCCGTCAGAAATTATCACGATTGGTTAGATGATCAAAAAGAAGAGAAAAATTATGAAGATTGGGAATAATCTCAAATATTTTACCTGAACTACCCTTATAGGTGTTTTTTACTTTTTAGAATACAGAATTTACATGCTAAAGGTTATAACACCGTTGATGTGAGTGTAATCAATTTAAGTAGATGGAAGGAAATGTAATGAGTTATTTTTGGAAGTTTTAACTGTTAAAAGGTGAATATACATATTGACTTTCATATAGATGATATATTATTTTTTTACATATAAGATCAATTTAGGAGGGGAATAAATTGAATAATACAAAAGCGCAACTAATCATTAGAAATATAAATGAAATTAATGATGAGATTAATAGTTTTAAAAAAACTATGGACTCTGAAACATTATTTGATAAGCTTTCTGTAGTCACTGGGGTATTTTCAAATGAAATACCAGAAATACAATCTAATCTATTATTTAGAGAAGGAACTGAGACTAGAGATGCTGAAACAGTAGTGGGGTTATTAGAAAAGTATTTAGCAGATAATGATATTGAATACACCGAAAAAGAAACTGAAAATGAGATCTATAAAAAATTCTGGAAATCATTTTTATTATGGTTTGAAAAAGAATTAGTAGATTTAGATTTGATTCAGGATAAGTTTGTGAGTTGGAGTAATTGGAATGGCGGAACTAATTATTTGACAATTGATTATGATAATGAATATATATTGTATACAGGAGAAAATTATCCTGATTCTTTAAAAAGAAATGAAGGGGATATAGTAGAAATAAAGAAATTCATTGAAATGGCATATACTCATTGGATTAAAGATGACGCCGAGTCACATTATAAATTTACTATTCTGGTTAATAATAGACTTCAGATGTTTAAACTCCCATATAAACTGCAGAATGGTAAAGTAGTTGATCAAGGTTATAAATCCTCATATTTTGTAGGTAAAATAAAAGACTACAAAATGTTTGAGAGAAAAATTCAATATGCCGAAAAAATGATACTTAGTAAAAATCTAATGGATAAAAAGACTGCATTGGATGCAATAATTGATTCATTACAGTATCTAATATCTATGCAACCAGGAAAGAGAGGGGAGCAATATGGGAAATTGGCATCATCTGTAAATAGTGATAACTATTCAAAAATATACTCAGTGATAAAAACAGAATTAGGTGAAATAATGAAGATATCTAATGAGTATTTTGATATCAGACATAATGATTACTTGAATAAAGCAAAAGAAAAAAGAGAATCACTAAATGACTCGCAATTCATTGAGTATTTATATAACAGATCTTATGCTTTGTTGTACTTATTACGTTTAAAAGATCCAAAATAAGTACAAGTTATTCTGTTTATTCTTTAAATGGTTGGTTATGGTATTTGTCAACTATGATTGATAAATTGACAGGACAGTCAGAAATGGCTGTTCTTTTTTGCTAGGTTGTTTTATTTATAGCATAAAGTACAGGATTCAATTAAATATATATTTTTTATTTTAACTCCTCATAAAAGGAATTGTAGAACTCTAACTCAATACATTTCTTTTTTTAATAGACTACAATAAAACTATAGAAAGATGATACATCAAGAAGGGAACATTAATTATATGAAAAAAATGAAAAAGACAGATGTAATAGTAGGCATAGTTATTTGTTATGTAATATTTGCTATCGGTTATACAATAATAACAGGGGTAGGAACATTTGTCGCAGATCTTATAGATGGTCCAACACATTATTATCTATTATATAGTTGGAAGAATACAGAAGCAGCAAAAAAGTTTGAAAAAAAATATATACCAGACATAGAAGAATATATTCAAACAAGTGATCTTCCAGATATCACTGTTAATGTGGATCGTTGTTCCTATACTGAATACAGTAAATCATTTTATGTACCTGAATATGAACTATACGTTACTTATTCTAGTCAGGCAATTGATGATTATTATGACTCAGCTATCAAATCCAAGCGTGGTGCGAAAGACTTATTAAATATGATGCTAGAGGTTCATGAGAAAAAGAATGAGTATTATGAAAATCGTTCTAAAATATACTGGTTTGGTGAACCTTTTCAATCAGATGGAAGAAGAGTGTCATTGCAAGATTATGATTATGTACTGGAATTATCTGGTAACAAGCATAAGTATATGATAGAAAACGAGATAGATGTTGATAGGCTCACAATTGATGACAAAGTAGTATATGAACGAAATAATCCCGAATCAAGCTATTATAATTACACTCTATCAGAACCTAAGAATTATTACCCAAGTATTGAATTACCTGGATCTTCTAATACTTATAATGATGGTTATAATTCAGCAATAGATGATGGTGATTATGATCATGATAGATATCGTAATGATCCTTCTTATAGACAAGGTGTAGATGATGGTTTTGATGAAACAGATGAAGATTATTGATAGGAGATGATGAATATGGAAAAAGAATGGCTTATGACTCCAGATGTAGCCTATGAGAGATTGGATCGCGCAATTTATAATCATAGTGCATGTCCTGAAACAGTACGTATACTAAATAGTTATCTTGATGATGAAAAGAGGGAAATTACTATACCACCTAAAGAACTTGCAAAAGAACTTATGGAAGCAGATAAGAATCACTTAATGGATAATGATATATTCAATTTCATTGATAAAGCACTACGTGATGGATATTATTCTATAAAAGATCCAGTGGCTTCATATTATTTAGGATGCTTACATTATTTTGAAAGATTTAATAACGTGAATTATGAAAAGGCATTTAACTACTTTTCAAAAGAAAAGGATATCGGACCTTCAACTGTACTATTAGGTGAATGTTATTTTTATGGTAGAGGAACAGAACAGAATTATGAAAAAGCCTTCTTCTGTCTTATCCAAAGTGCTTTGACAGATAACAGTGCACGCTCTTTGTATCTTTTAGGTGATATGTATTTGAATGGATACTATGTGGATAAAGATATACCAGAAGCTAATGATTTGTATTTTCATGCTTTAGAAGTTGCTGATGAAGTGGATTCATCCAGTGAAACAAAAGCAGAAATATACGAACGATTAGGTAAAGTGTACTTATTAAGACCAAAGACATTAGAGACATTGAACTTTGCTCTTAAGACTTTCAATTTAGCAGAACAACATTATTTGGAAGCTATGCAGGAATGCATGTTTTCTCTAAAAGATAAAGTAAAAGAAATACGTAACCTACAAATAGAAGTAAGAGAGTATTTAGATGATTTGATTCTTATGGATAAAGAACCTGTGAGTTAGTATTCTTTTGAAGAAATGATTTCTCTAATAAAATACGATATTTAATTGATTGGTTTGAAATATCTAAAACTTTTCAAAATGCAATATGGATTATTTGTCTGTATGTAATACAACTATGATGTGTTATTAAAATTTGTTTCTTATAGAAAACTACTGTTACATAAGTAACAAGAAACTGAATTAAAGAAAGAGAGATGTGATTTATATGTATGAAAGTTTAACTAAATATTTAGATGAGTTCACAGGAGCAGAATTTGGTACATGGATTATTGACAAGAAAAATGATGGAACACCAGAACATCCACTTCAGTTCCCTTTTGTGAATTATTCATGTGTTGTTGACCATTTTATTGATGATGTATTTTCATTTGTAGATAAGTATGAAGAGGTAGGATTATATAGTTATCAAAAAGTCCTTGAAGAAAATGGTATCAAATGGAATGCGCAATCAATGGAAACAGCAGTGGTTGACGATTTAGACGCTAAATGTGTTGTTGCTTTGATTTATGGTGCTATACGCGCAGAAAGATTTTGTGATGGGACAATACTCGCATTCTTAAAAGATGGTACGATTGTACGATGGCTTGAAAGACTGAAAACATTGGATGCAGATGGCAAGAATGTTGCTGTAAAATAAATAGAGGAAGCTGTGAAGAATATATCAATGAATATGGAGAATTAGAATAAGATATTGATGTATAAGAACGTAAAACATTTTGAAGGAGGTTTATATGGTTGATTTAATATTATTCCCATCTAGTTATTTTAATGTCTCAAAGGTGGATGAAGATTTACAGGCTGAATATAATGCAGTAAAAGCAACCGGTTTATTTGATGTGATTCTATTTGGATATGATAAGTGGTTTGAAGAAGATCAATTAGTTATCAAAGATATACCTCAAGTAGAAAGAACCGCAGTATATCGAGGATATATGATGAATCCAGAAAAGTATGAAAGGTTTTATCAACGTCTTCTAGAAAACAATATCCGTTTAATAACAACTCCAAAAGAATATGAATTAATGCATATTTTCCCTAATGTATATGAACTATTAAAACAGGATACTGCAAAAATGGAAATATATCCTCTTCATACTCAGATTAATGTTGATAGTATTAAACATACTATGGGCAGATTTATGGTTAAAGACTTTGTTAAATCTGTAAAGGGTACAGAATTTCCTAAATATTTTGACAAAGATATTACACAGGAAGAATTTGATCAATGGATGGAAGTCTTTTATAAATATCGTGGTAATTTGCTGACGGGTGGAATATGTATTAAGGAATATCTTAACCTAAAGCATTATGGTAATCACACCAATGAATACAGAGTCTTTTATATAAACAATAAAATAGCAACTATCACTAGAAATTCAGGACAATCTATAAATGCATTATTACCACCTCAACAATTATTAGAAAAGTACAGTCATCTGGAAAGTGGATATTATACTGTTGACTATGCTGAATTAGAAGATGGTTCATGGAAAATTATTGAGGCAGGTGATGGTCAAGTCTCAGGTTTAGCAGAGCATCAAGATTATGAGCAATATTTCAAAGTGCTCTATGAATATTTAAATGAATAGAATCTTACTCAAAGAAAAAACTCACGACAATAAATCGTGAGTTTTCTTCCGCATCGAGTGCCATTTACATATGTCATTCTATGTGAAAGTTAATAAAAAACCAATTCAGATTATCAAAAAGACATATTCTTTCACCATATGTTTAAATACCAATAGTTATTATATATTATTAGTTGATTATATGCACTTTACCATGCCACCATCAACATTTAACGCAACACCAGTAATATAATGTGCTGGTTCACTCGATAAGAATACAGCAGCTGATGCAATTTCTTCAGGTTTAGCATATCTACCCATTGGTATATTTGTCTTAGCAAACCAATCAATAGATTCATCACGACTCATACCAGTAGCACTTGCTAATTGATCACCTAACTGTCCTTCTGCATGCCATAACGGTGTATCTACAGGTCCAGGACACACAGCATTTACATTCACATTAAATGCTGCACAATAATTTGAATAATCTTTAGTGATCATAATATCAGCAGCCTTAATAGTATCATAACTAATTAATCCTCCAGGCTGTTTACCAAAGATAGAAGCTGTATTTACAACACTTCCCCAGCCATTTTTCTTAAAATGAGGAATACATAAATTAGTTAATCTCACTGGTGCATACATCATAAGTTCTGCATGTTTTCTGAATGTTTCTTCAGGGAATGTTGCAATATCACCCATTAAAGCTGTTCCTGCATTATTACATAGAACATCAATCTTTCCAAAATGTTCAGCAACATTTTCAATAAAATCTTTGCAGTTCTTTTCGTCTGTAACATCTACTTTTTCAATATAAACTTCATTATCTTTTAGTTCTGTCTTTAAAGCATTCAACCCTTCTAGATTTAGATCAGCTAATGCAAGTTTTGCTCCTTCTTTTGCATATGCTTCAGCAATAGCTTTACCAATACCAGAAGCTGCTCCTGTTACGATAACGACTCGATCCTTTAAACCTAATTCCATAACAAATCAATCCTCCTTGTATGTATAATTTATATATATAATTATACTCCTCGATAAAGTGCATATTCTACCAATACAGTATTTTAATAGTAATTTATCAGACACAAGATAATTTTATAAAAAAATACTTGAATAAGTATATTGAAAGTGCTATCATTTCACATGATGAAAAACGTATAGGATTGTTACTGTTGAATTAGGCAAGACCAAAGTAAACCTTCTTTTTTAGAGGGGTACTTTGGTCTTTTTTGTTGGTCCTATATAGAAAAGAAAGGAAAAGGGATAATGAACAAAAAACAAGGTGTTATTGGATTAGTTGCTACTGTTATGATTGCGAATGCTGCATTTGTTGATGTAAAACCAGTCTATGCTGTAGAAAACTTAAATCTTGCTAAAGGATGTACTGTTAATGCAAGTAGTTATGAAGTAGATTCTACATCACCAAGCAAAGCAGTAGATGGTGATATCAAGACGCGCTGGGGAACTGCACAGAATAAAGCAGACAATGAATGGATTGAAATTAATTTAGGTGGAGAAAAGACAGTACGTCAGGTTAATATCAATTTCGAAAGAACGGATGATGCACAGAATATTCTAGGCTATAAGATTGAACTAGAAGAAAATGGACAATATAAAGAAGTATATAGAAAGACTACTAAGGCAAAACAGAATGAAATCATTCAGTTAGATAAAGACCATCAAGCCACTAAAGTAAAGGTAACTGTACTTTCTGCAGATGGAGGTACAATCAACTGGAAAAATGTCGGAATCAATGAAATTGAAGTCTATAGTAAAATCATTGAAAAAGCAGATGCTACGCCTAATAAGAACCATATGGCAAATGCTACAGTCACTGCATCAAGTAGCGAAGCTAATACACTCAGTCCAGATAAAGTAAAAGATGGAAGCACAGAAAAAGCAAACCGCTGGGCAAGTGATTATGAAACTCCAACTACTAATATCTGGTTAAATACTAAATTTGCTGGATTGACTCTCATTAAGGAACTTAAGATTCATTTCTTTGAAAGAGATGTTGCTCCAATGCCATCTAACGTAAAGAGTTTTGATATTAAATACAAAGATAAAGATGGTGTAGAAAAACTTGCAAAGAGCTTTACTAATACCAAAAAGGGTGACGGTTATAATAACGAAGTTGTTGTTAAGTTCAATGAACCTATTGAAGCAAAAGAATTAAAACTTTGTAACTTTGTTGCTGAAGCAGCATCATGGAATAACGTAAGTATTGCTGAAATGGAAGTGTATTCTAATGAACAAACAGCACAGAAAGCAACTCTAAACTCTGTTGTCTCTTCTATTGAATCTCAGAGTAAGACAATTGAAGCAGATGTGAATACATTAGATATGCCAGCTGTACCAGAAGGATTTACTGTAAGAATCAATGGTGCAGACCTTGAACAGATCATTGGTGCTGATGGTAAGATTGTCCATCCGTTAGTTGACAAGAATGTAAAAGTCTCTTATGTAGTTACAGAAACTTCTACAGGAAAAGAAAAGAAGACTGCAGATGTTGACTATGTTGTAAAAGGCATGAATGAACAAGTGACAGGTAAGAATGCGAAACCTACTGTTATTCCAGAAATCCAGGAATGGCATTCAAACTCAACAGAACAGATTTCTGTTAACGCATTAAAGACAGTGACTTATACAGATGATAAGTTAAAAGCTGTTGTAGATGAATTTGTACGTGATTATAAAGATTTCACAGGTATTAACCTTACAGTGAAAAAAGGTGCTTCTCAGGCTAGTGCATTCAACTTTGAATTAAAAGCACCAGATACTCTTCTAGGTGATGAAGGATATACAATGGATATCCAGAAAGACCGTATCAATGTTGCTTCTGTTCATACAACAGGTAACATGTATGGTATGCAGACAATCCTTCAGATGTATAAAGAAGACAATGAAGGCTACAAGATTGGTAAAATGCGTGACTATCCTCGTTTCAAGACACGTGGATTCTTATTCGATGTAGCACGTAAACCAGTTTCATTAGATATGATGAAGGAAGTTGCAAGAACAATGCGTTACTATAAGATGAATGACTTACAGACTCATTTATCTGATAACTATATCTTCTTAGAACAGTATGGTAAAGGTGATAATGAAAATGAAGCATTTAAAGCCTATGAAGCCTTCCGTCTAGAATCAGGATTATCTAACGATAAAGGTGAAACACCTACTGCAAAAGACTATTCTATTTCTAAGAAGGACTTCAGAGAATTCATTCAGGGTGAAAGAGCACTTGGTATGAAGGTAGTACCTGAAATTGATGTTCCTGCTCATGCAACTTCATTTACTAAAGTATGGCCAGAATTGATGGTTCAGAACAAGGTATCACCATTAAATAGAAATAGACCGCTTATTGACCATCTTGATGTCTCTAAGAAAGAAACAAAAGATAAGATCAAAGAAATCATCGGAGTCACGGAAAAGAGCATTACGGCAGACAGCCGTTTCATTGAGCTGGCCTGGTGGATGAAAGAGCAATATGGCTCTACCATGAATCAGGCGTTAAAGACGGTACTTCCGGTGAAGAAAAGGGTGAAGGCACGGAATAAAAAAATAGTGGAGACTGTGGCGGAGCAGGAAAACGACCCATCACAGTGCAGTCAGGAGGTTCTTCTGAATCCGGAGCAGCAGTCCATT
>ENA-OWPF01003270-OWPF01003270.1-human-gut-metagenome-genome-assembly--contig:-NODE-3270-length-10048-cov-3.298009_pt1 | contig 10048 bp, 10 predicted proteins | sample MGYA00248261_ERZ651840 | MGnify/ENA primary metagenome ERZ651840 (study PRJEB26924, sample SAMEA4378268) | human gut metagenome | biome: human gut; feature: human-associated habitat; material: faeces...
TCGCAGAACAGCCATGCTTTACGGCCTTGGACAAACGGGCGGATCGCGTTTTCAGCGAAGTTATTTGAGATATCTACCTCGCCATGTTCCAAAAACGCAGATAATGTACAATAAAGGACCTGTTGACAAAGTGGCGTATAAGCCCTTCCTATGGTACAATAACGATAGGGAGGGATGCTGCATGATGGGATACCAAAGCAGACAAATGGCAATGATTTTCGTGGATATGGAGTCATTAATCCCGGAAAACCACCTGCTGCGGAAAATCGCCCGGATGGTATCCTTCAACTTCATCTATGATCTTCTGGCGCCATATTATCCGGCAACAGGTCGCCCATCCATCGACCCTGCCAGTATGTTTAAAATGCTCTTGATGCCTCCCTGCTTAAGGAATATTTTCCGGATAAGCAGCAAGTTCGTACTCAAAAGTTTTTCGGGCTCCAAAAATATTTGCGTCGGTGGACAAAGGGATACACAATAAAACAACCAAATATGGACTGCCAACCTACTGAAATTACCGCCCTAATGAGACACAGGGCGGTTTTTTCATAGGCAGAGGAAGGAGGTATCCCTACAAGTGGGGCTTGACTGCAAAAAGTCAGGCCCTTTTTTCATGCCATCAAATAAGAAGGAGGAAATGCGAATGGCCGATGAAAAAGCAAAAATTGTAACTGACGCAACCGGGCCGAGCTCTGGCCCTGCCCCGGCCCAGCCCGAAGTGGACGCACAGGTTTCCAAGCAGGAGCAGTCCGCTCCCGAGGCTCCAACCCCGGATAAGGCCGAAGCTCCCGCACAGAAAGAAGCGCCCAGCAAGAAGGATAAAGCAGTACAGAAATCTGCACAGCCGGGAAAAACGGAAAAGGCCGCTCCCTCCGAAAAGACAGAGAAAGCCCCCAAGGCTCCCAGTCCCGCTAAGGGTGCACCGGAGGTAAAGGCTCCCGTTCAGGCTGAAACACCTGCGGCTCCCGCCGAGGCTCCCCGCCCGGCCAAGGACGAACAGATTGTCTATATCAAGCTGTCCGAGCTCCATGCCTTCAAGAACCACCCCTTCCAAGTCCGCAACGACGAGGAAATGAAGGCTATGGTGTCAAGCGTCCGGGACAAGGGCGTGACCCAGCCTGCTATTGTCCGACCTCGTGAGGACGGCGGCTATGAAATCGTGTCGGGCCACCGCCGCCAAAAGGCCAGCGAGCTTGCGGGCTTTACGGATATGCCCTGTATCATCCGCAACCTGACGGACGAGCAGGCCATCACGCAGATGGTGGAGGACAATACCAACCAGCGTGAAAATATCCTGCCGAGTGAACGGGCCAAGGCCCTGAAAATGCAGTTGGAGGCCATCAAGCACCAAGGAGCCAAGGAGGCCACTTCGGGCCAACTTGACCCGAAGGACACTGGGCGGCGTTCCAATGAGATTGTGGCCGAGCGAAACAAAATGACTGTCAAGCAGGTGCAGCGGTATATCAAGCTCAATGACCTTGTTCCTGATTTGCAGAAAATGATGGACGCCGGGCAAATCAAATTTACCCCGGCGGTGGAGCTGGCTTATATCAAGCCCAAAAATCAGAGGTATATCGCCGTTGCCATTGAAGGCCAGCAGTCGGCCCCTTCGCTCTCGCAGGCCCAGCGCATGAGGGAGCTTGACCAGAAGGGCGTTCTGAATGGCGATGTGATCGACGGAATTATGATGGAGGATAAAAAGGAGGTAGACAAAGTGATTTTAACTGGTGCAGAACTGGGCAAATACTTCGGGAAGGAAACCACTCCGAGGGAAATGAAAGACCAGATTATCAAGCTGTTGGATGACTGGAAGGGCCAGCAGAAGGAAGTGGCCAAGCCGGAGAAAAAGGCCGCCCAGCAGGAAAAGTAACGCTTCTTCGGGTCAACTTGGCCCGAGGCAGTATGCGGGGCTCTGCCCCGCACCCCGAAGCTCAAAGGATATTAAATATTCCCCGTCGCCGGTTTTCAGGTAGCATATCCGGGAAAATCAGTCAAGGGCCAAAGCCGCCATGGGCGGTGCCAAAGGCATCCTTGACGGATTTCTCCCGGTTATGCTTTCAGGCGGCAAGCGACGGGGATATATATTCCTTTGAGCCGTTCCCCTTCCCACGGGAAGGGGCGGAGGAGTTGGGCTCCTCTGTCTGGCTCTTTTTAATATGTAGAAACGGAGGTACAAAACCATGAAAAGACCTTTAGCGTATATTACCGCCGCATGGTGCGGCGATCCTGATACCGATATGGAGCTGGCCGCCCGATATTGCCGCATGGCATACGAGGCGGGCTTTTCTCCTATTTGCCCTATTCTTTATCTGCCACTGTTCATCAACGACGCTATCCCGGAGGAACACAAAAACGGGATTGATATGCGCCGGGATATGCTGCGCCGCTCTCATGTACTTGTGGTCTGCGGTGACGAGGTGGACGAGGATGTGAAAAACGATATTGCCGTAGCCAAGCGGCTGAACATCACGGCCACTACCCTTGACGGTATCCTGACAGTCAACCAGCAGGGCCGCCACGATGTTTGAAGCCTATGTGACCAATCTGGGGCTCTACCCGGAGCGAGGGGCCGGGGCTGGGGAATATCTAAAATTTCCTACGACTGTAGAGGAAGTGCAGGCCCTCTTTTCCCGGATTGGTATAGACGGAAAACAGTATGAGGAGTATTTCATTACCGACTATGACAGCGATATTCTGGGGCTGACTGACCACCTCGTGGAATATGAAAGCCTTGACGAGCTCAATTACTTAGCACATCTTCTGGAAGAAATGACCCCGGCCGAGCTGGAAAAGCTGGAGGCGGTCATGGATGCTGGGGAGTACACAAGCAGCGTCAAGGACTTAATCAACCTGACACAGAACCTTGACTTCTTCGATTTTTACTCCGATGTCAACAGCGAAGAAGAACTGGGCCGTATGTATATTCAGGATTTTGAGGCTATGCAGGTGCCTGAACACCTGATTGACTACATCGACTATGAAGCATACGGGCGGGATATTCGTATCAATGACGGCGGCCACTTCGCTCCCGGCGGCTATGTGGCGGATAATCGGAGTAACTTTGTGGAGCACTATACCGGGCTGGACGATATTCCAGACGAGTACCGTATTTCCAAAGTCCACGCCCGGGACGAAAAGGAGGAAACCCATTCTATTCTGGCGGCAATCAAACAGTTTATCACGCCAACATCCGCAAATGCTTGCAGTACGCTTTTCAAATCGGCATGATCCGTTCCAACCCGGCAGATCGCGTTGAACGTCCTCGTAAGGAAAAGTTCAAGTCGGAGATTTACAGCGGTGAAGAACTGGAACAGCTTTTCACAGCGATTCAGGGCGACCCGGCAGAGTTCGGCGTTATCATGGCTGCATTCTACGGCCTGCGGCGCAGTGAAGTTGTTGGCTTGAAATGGGATGCCATTGACTTTGAAAACAAGAAAATCAGCATTCAGCATACGGTTGTGACCGCAAAGGTCAACGGAACGCTAACAGAGATCGCACGAGATAAGACAAAAACAAAGTCGAGCTGCCGGACGCTTCCCCTGATCCCTGCCTGTGAGCAGATGCTCAAAAAGATGAAGAAAGAGCAGGAGCAGAATCGGAAGGTCTGCGGCAGAAGCTATTGCACCGATTATCTTGACTATATCTATGTAGACCCGATGGGAAAACGGATTCGGCCCGATTTCCTGAGCCAGCATTTCCCGGATTTTCTGGTCGCACACCAGATGAAGCGTATCCGCTTTCACGATCTGCGCCATAGCTGCGCCAGTCTGCTCTATGCCAATGGCGTGAGCCTGAAGGAGATTCAGGAGTGGCTGGGGCACAGCGACATCAGCACGACAAGCAACATTTATACACATCTGGATTTCTCCAGTAAGGTATCTTCGGCGAATGCAATCGTCAATATCTTCCCAGAAAACGCCAAAGTATAAAAAATGGGCAAAAAAGAAAAACAGCCTAAAATCTTTCGATCCTAAGCTGTTTTATGATGAAGTGCCGATGGTGGGACTCGAACCCACATGGTTTCCCGAACGATTTTGAGTCGTTTGCGTCTGCCATTCCGCCACATCGGCTGATATTCAATTTTGAGACATTCGTACCGGTTTCTGAAGATTGGAGGGATGTTCAGGAGGGATGTAAGAAATCCTGCTTCGACAAACCTTCAAAATTCAACGCACACTCGTGAATTTCTCGTACAGACAAGAAAAATCACGAAGCGGATTTTGAGTCCCCCTCGTCTGCCATTCCGACACACCGGCGTATTCTATTTTACAGACAACATAGTTATTATAGCGGATTTTTCTCCCAAAATCAAGATGCAGCTCACAACTCATCAAATTTCTGCAAATTTCCTCTCCCCTTTTGGGCCGCGGGCGTGTATACTGAGAGAGACAACATCGTACCCAAAGGAGTACTCTCTATGAATCATTTTCTTTCTGCCCCCGTTACCGACACCCAGCGCCAGCGCGACGCGCTGTTAGGAGCGCTGGTAGGGCTGGCCCGCTCCACCGTCAACGAGCCGAAGACCGAGAACACCGACCGTGTGCTGGCCTCCGGTCTCCGGCTGGCTGCAGACCCGGACGCTGCCGAAGACGCGCTGCGCCGGATGTACAGCATCGTCGAGACGGAAAAGCACCGCGTCGCCCCCAACTGCGCCACCTGCACCATGCGCTGCGGCAACACCGACAACTACGACCTCGCCCGGCTCTGGGCCGCGCCGGAGGACATCCGCGCCCTCAAACTGCGGCTGCTGGCAGCAGTATTCCGGCTGGCACAGGGCCGCCCGGACGCTTGCGCACAGGAGGTCATTGATCAGTCCCTTTTTGTCCTCGCCGAAGACTGGGACGAGGAACTTCTCGCCCCAGTCGTGAAGCGGGCCGAGGACTGCTGTGCCGGGTAAATTCCCCGGAAATTCCTGCTTTTCCCCGCGCGCCGCATTTCTTTTCTCTCCGCTGTGCCGCACACAAATCCGGACAGTTTCTTTTTTATAGGGCATTCTTCCCCCTTTTTGTCAGAATTTAGCGTTCCGGGCGCAGAAATATGGGGATGCTTTTTCCAAAAAACACTTTACAAACGTCAAAGAAATAACTATTATATAAGTATAGTGCTTCCAATCGTTGGCACGAACAGAAAGCGGTCGGACTGACCGGCAATACAGCTTCCGGCCCGGAAATCATCCACGTTTCCAATTTGCAGTGGAATACAGGAAAGAAGGTATAAGCTATGTCTGAGAAAAAGTCTGCTGCCCCCGCAGCGGCCGCTGCTCCTGAGGCTCCTGCGGCAGAGCCGAAGAAGCGCAAATCTTCTGGTGCTGCACAGCGGCGCGGTCGTCCCCCGCTCTCCCCGGAGGTTTATGTCGAGTTCGGCACCAACCAGTACAACATCACCGATGTCATCGAGCGCGCCAAGGCCGACTACCGCGCCACTCATAAGGTGGGCGTCCAGTCCTGCAAGGTCTACGTCAAGCCTGAAGAGGGTATGGCCTACTATGTCATCAACAAAGTCTCCGGCAAGCTGGAGCTGTGATGTTCCTCAACACGAACAAAGGCGTCTGCACAGTCATTTGTGCAGACGCCTTTGCTTTTTTATAAGCCGTACAGCCCGGTGTACTTTCGGGTAAGGTACTGGATATAATCCTCAGCACTGAAATCGCCGCAGGCGTTCTTCACCACGTCGGCAGGCTCCATCAGCCCGCCGTACTGGTGGACTTTTTCCCGCAGCCACGCCGTGATGGGTGTGAGGTCGCCCTTTGCCGCTGCACCCCAGACATCCACGTCCTGCTCCATCCGGCGGAGCATCTGAGCGCCGTAGGCACTGCCCAGCGCGTAAGACGGGAAGTAGCCGAACGCACCGCCCGACCAGTGGCTGTCCTGTAAACAGCCATCCCGGCCATTCGGCACCTCGATGCCCAGATATTCCTTATAAAGCTTCGCCCAGACAGCCGGCACATCTTTTGCTTCCAGCGTGCCGCCGATGAGCTGCTTTTCGATCTCATACCGTACCATGACGTGGAGGCAGTAGGTCAGCTCGTCGGCCTCGGTGCGGATGAGACTGGACTGAGCCTTATTGACAGCGCGGTAGAACTGCTCTGCGCTCACGCCACCCAGCTGCTGGGGAAAGAACTCCTGCACCTTGGGATAGATAGCTTCCACGAAGGGCCGCGACCGGCCAATAAGGTTCTCATAGAAACGGGACTGGCTCTCGTGGACGCCCATTGAGACGCCGCCCGCAAGACAGGTGTACTGCAGGTCATCCCGGATGCCCAGTTCATACAGAGCATGGCCGCCCTCGTGGAGGACAGAGTACATCGAGGATGCCACATTGTGCTCGTCGTAGTTGGTGGTGATGCGGACATCCTTATTGTTGAATTCCAGCGTAAAGGGGTGCTCCGTCTCACCCAGACCACAATGGCTGCGGTCGAGACCCATCACCTCCATCAGATAGTCGGCAAAGGCCTTCTGCCGTGCTGCCGGGTATTCCTGATGCAGGAAGCTGTCGTCGATCTGCGGCTTATCGCCGATTTTGTGGATGAGCGGCACCAGCCCCTCCCGCAGCGTCGCAAAGAAGCTGTCCAGCATCTTCCTATCCACGCCACGCTCGTACTCGTTCAGCAGAGCGTCATAGGGCGCTTTCGAGGCGTCATAATAACCGGCAAAGCGGCGATTGTAGTCTACAAGCTCCTGCAAAACGGGGCAGAACAATGCAAAATCGTCCTGTGCCTTGGCCTTGTGCCAGACGTCGTCCGCCCGGTTGCACAGCTCTTTGTAGGCCATATATTCGTCAGCCGGGATGCGGGTCAGCTGCTCACAGCTGCGGCGCAGCTCCTCCACTTCGCGGCGGTGGACGAGGTCCAGCTCCCCGGCCCGGGCGCTCAGCTCATCCAGCAGCGCTTTCGTCTCGGGGCTGGTCATCAGCTTCTGGCTTTCTCCCGCCAGAATGCTCATGGCCACGCCCCGGCCCTCGGAGGTATCGCTGGGCGCGGTGGTCACGGCGTCCAGATAAAGGGAGCTGTCCGCACAGTGGTAGGCATACAGCTTCTTTTGCAGCAATTCCAGCTGCTGCAAGGCGCGTTCTATCTCCATTGTCGTTCTCCTTTTTCTTTGATTTTTATCCCCACCCGAACAGCTTCCGCTTCGGCACCTGAACGGGGTCGGGTATCTCAAACTCGTACCGCTCGGTGGCGTTGATGACCGTCGTGCCGCCCCGGGTGCAGACGCGGGGCAGCTTCACATCATAATTCAGATGCATATGCCCGTGGATGAACCACTTGGGCTGATACAGGTCCATCAGATCGTTGAATACCTGAAACCCCTTGTGGGCCTTGTCGGTGCCGTCGTTGAGGCCGGATGCCGGGGCATGGGTCAGCAGGATGTCGATGCCGCCCGCCCGCCGGGCCGCGAGCCAGAGCTTCCGGGCGCGCCGCCGCATTTCAGCCTCAGTGTACTGGAAGGTATCGTCCCTGTTGTACCGATTGCACCCGCCCAGACCCATGATGCGCAGCCCCTTCCAGACATAGACCGCATCGTCCACACAGATGCAGCCACCCGGTTCTGACTCCTTATAACTGCCGTCGTGGTTGCCGTGGACGTACAGGATGGGGACGGTGGTGAAGTTTGTGAGGTATTCGAGATATTTTTTCGGCAGATCACCGCAGGAGAGGATAAGGTCGATGCCTTCCAGCCGCTTGCGGACGCTCTCGTCCCAGAGCAGTTTGGACGGCACATCCGAAATCGCAAGTATTTTCACGATGCTTTTGCTCCATTCTTTTCTATCCTTGGGTCTTTGCATGTTACTGCGGCGTTCCCTTTACGATGTCCAGACCATTGATGTTCAAAAGGCTGCGGGTCTTGGCGTCCAGTTCGTCGTAGCTGGGCAGTTCGCCCTCTACGCACTCTTCCAGCCAGTCCATCTCCATCAGTTCCTTGGGCGTATAGATGCCGGAAGCCGCATGGTGAAGGGCATGGCCCTGACTGTAGCTCTCAGTCGGGAAAACATGTATCTCCCCATCGCAGAGCTGGCGCTCTGCCATCTTGAGCAGCTGCATGGTGCCGTCGTTCAGCTGGATGGGGTATTCCACCCGCTCGGCACCGCTCTTGAGGCCCCACCAGTAGTTGATCGCCCTGCCGCCGGGGGCGCTGTCCCATGTCCCGGCGAACACGGAGCGGACGATCTCGGTGAAGAACACGTCCCACCGCCACTCCGGCAGGCCCAGCGGCTGCAGAACGCCGTCGGGCAGGCGGCGGCAGAGGCCGTAATCGCGGTAGGTGCCTTCCGGCTCCCGGAAGTCCTGACTGTAGAAGACTTCGATGTCTTTCCTGTCCGAGAAATCCTGCGGGTGTGCCGCATCGCACAGGCAGGCCCAGCGCAGCACCACCCGGCTGTCGGGCCGGACGGCACGCACGCCCTGAGCAAAGGCATTGATGGCCGCAGGCACACCGTACACCGGGTTTGCAGCCACATAGCCCACCTTGTCGCTGTGGGAGACGATGCCCGCCAGCATTCCCAGCAGATAGGTCACCTCATAGGTGCGGGGGTAGTAGGTGCGCACCAGCGGATGGGGCGCACTGAGGGAACAGTTCAAAAAGCGGGTCTTGGGGTGCTGGGCCGCGACCTTCAGGCAGGCGGTGTGCATCCGGGCGCTGGTGGTGAAGACGATGTCCGCATGGTCATGGGCCACCTCTTCCAGCACCTGCTCTGCATCCACCTCGGGGTTGACGTTCTCCCGGCAGCTGACATAGAGCTTATCCGGGAAAGCTTTCACCAGCGCGGCGCGGCCCTTGTCCTGTCCGCGCACCCATGCGCTGGTCCGGGCGTTGTGCTCGTGGAGGAACACCACCCGCAGCTCGCTGGGGCGGGAGCTGAAAATGTTCAGCTTGCTCAGCAGCGGTTCAGAACTGCGCTTCGGCTCCAGCAGCAGTTCCACAGCGTGGGGCTCTGCCAGAATTTTCACCTCGTCCCAGAGGCGGGCCAGATTCTCCCGCACCTCGGTCGGGGTGGACTCGCAGGCATCGGCATAACGGTACACCGACAGGTACACCAAAAGCGCATCGCCCGGCGTCAGGCCCAGTGAGCCGCCGCCCAGCGCATAGAACTGCTGGCTGAACATGGTGTAGAGGGACGAGAAATTCAGCCGGTCGTCGTCCGTCCACGCCTCGCCCGTGGCCTTGCAGGCCAGCGTCTGCAGCTTTGCATAGCCCCCCAGCCGGGAGAAGCCGACGTAGTTGATGCGGGAAAGCTTGTAAAAATCAAGGAACTCGTAATAGAGCTTATTTTCCAGTGTGTCGTTCTTTGCCGGGATGAGCCGGGTGACAGTGCCGGGAATTTTCACGGCCTCATAGTATTTGAGGACGGAGACGCGCTTGTTGCCCTCCTGCACATAGAATTTGTTCAGGTATTCGAAGGCAATAATAGGGGTGTGGATCCCCTCTTCCAGATGGGCGTCACAGAGGTTCGACCACTTGACTGCAAACTCGGTGTCGTCATCCAGAAGAGGCATGAAATTGGAGGCAAAGGCGGTGTGGCGTCCGGCGGTCTTGGTACCCACGATGCTCTCGGCCGGGATGTCCACCAGCCCCAGAGGCTCCTGCGCCACGATGTCCACATCGGTGAGGATGTCGTCCAGCACCGCGAGATAGGGCGACTGCCCCCGGGCCACATTGGCCCGATAGGCACGCTGGCCCGCACGCTGGGCGCTGCGGTAATCTTCTATCATAAACAAAACTCCTTCTGCTTTTTCAGCAAGCGAAGAGGGATACTTTCCTCTACGTGATAGTATAGCATGAAAATCGAAATTATGGGAGACTTTCTCGCCGCAAGGTGTTGCTTTCGCACAAATTTTAAGGTACGATAAAAGAAACACACGTTTCTTGTGAGGTAAGCTATGCTTTGTGAAACTCTTCCCCGGCTGGAAGCCGACGAATATCCCGGTGGTCTGTGGTACTACGAGCCCCACACCTACCAGCCCTACCGCTATGTGCTGGGGCGGGTGGGCCGCCGCCCGCTGGTGTGCATCGGCATCAACCCCAGCACCGCCCAGCCCGGTGCGCTGGAC
>ENA-OWPF01003272-OWPF01003272.1-human-gut-metagenome-genome-assembly--contig:-NODE-3272-length-10041-cov-7.486982_pt1 | contig 10041 bp, 9 predicted proteins | sample MGYA00248261_ERZ651840 | MGnify/ENA primary metagenome ERZ651840 (study PRJEB26924, sample SAMEA4378268) | human gut metagenome | biome: human gut; feature: human-associated habitat; material: faeces...
GCGTCCCGGGTGTTCCCGGGGCGCGGAAAATTTGTCAGCCGTTACGCGCCGTAATAGAAGTCGTCGTTGGGCATACCGCCGCCCACGGATTCTGCGTCCTGCTCCCACAGCACGCTCAGATAGCCGGACAGCATATCCATCATCTCCGTGCCGGTGACGCACACGATATTGCAGTAAGGCAGGGCCTTCTCCGCCACAGTAGCGTCCACGATGTCATAGCCGCCGATGAGCTCCGCCGCCTCGGCGGTGTTGGCGTTCACCCAGTCCACGCTGGCGCTGTACTGCTCCAGGAAGTTGCTGACCGCCGCCGGGTGCTCTTTCACGAAGTCTGCCCGGGCCACCACCACGCCGGTGAGCAGGGCGGAGCCGTTGTCCAGGGCGTCCCACTCCTCTGTCAGGTCCAGGGCCACCCGCAGGTCCGGCAGCTGGGTCTGGGCCACGGTGACGAAAGGCTGGGGCAGCATGGCGATGGTTGCTTCACCTGCCTGCACCTTGCTCAGGGCCTCGGTGGCCTCGCTGGTGTATTCCAGGGTGACATCCTTGTCGGGGTCGATGCCGTTGGCGCTGAGCAGGTAGCGCAGCACATACTCCGGGGTAGTGCCCTTGCCGGTGGACAGGATGGTGCGTCCCTTGAGGTCGGCCATGCTGTGGACGGTGTCGCCCTGCTCCACCACATACAAAACGCCCAAGGTATTTACTGCCACGGCCTGAATGCCGCCGCTGGTTTTCTGATACAGGGTCGCCGCCAGATTAGCCGGGATGGCAGCCATGTCCAGCTCACCCTTGATGAGCAGCGGCACGATCTCATCCGCAGCACCGTAAAGCTGCAGATCGTAGTCCATGGCGGCAGTACCGGCCTGCTCCATCGACAGCAGGTTGACAAGCCCCATGGTGGTGGGGCCCTTCAGCCCCGCGATACGCAGCGGCTCGGTAGCAGACAGCGGCGCTGCGGTCTCTTCTTCCTCGGAAGCAGCCGCAGAGGAAGCAGCTTCGGACACCGCTGCGCTGGAAGCGGCAGAGCTTGCGCTGCCGCCGCAGGCTGCAAGGCTCAGTGCAAGGCTGAACGCCAGCAGTAAGGACAGGATCTTTTTCATGAAATACTCCTTTTCACACCCGGCACGCCCCGGTACGGGAAGCGGAAACCGGTCTTTTTTTGAAAAATTTTGCAAAATCATTTGCTTTGCGCGTTCCAGTTTACTATAATAGGGGTAAAAATACCGTTGCGTGCGCAACGTAATTGCAGGAGGCTGCGGAGAACACTATTTTCTCTGCGGAGTTGCGATGAATAATTATCTGCCGCTGTTACAAACCACCACGCTGTTCGCGGGGCTTTCCGCTGCGGAGCTCAGCACGCTGCTGTCCAGGCTGGGGGGCAGTGTGCGCAGCTACGGCAAGGGCGAAGCCCTTGTGCTGGCGGGGGAGCCCAGCCGCCGGGTGGGCATCGTGCTGTCCGGCGAGCTGGAGGCCTACCGCCCGGCACCGGGCGGGGTGCGCATCCCCATCGCCCAAGTAGAGCCGGGCGGGGTGTTCGGGGACGTGCTGGGAGGCTCCAGCTTGTCCAGCCCAGTCACCGTGCTGGCTGCCGCCCCCTGTGAGGTGCTGCTGCTGCCCTACGAGCGGCTGCTGCTCTCGGACGGCAGCCCCGCCCACCAGCGGGTGGTGCAGAACCTTGTGCGCACCATCAGCGATAAATATTTTTCCCTCTCCCGCCGCATCGACCTGCTGGTGATGAAAAGCCTGCGCGCCAAGGTAGCGGCCTATCTGCTCAGCGAGGCCGCCCGCGCCCACAGCCTGACCTTCAGCATCCCCTTCTCCCGCATCCAGCTGGCGGATTACCTCAACTGCGACCGCAGCGCCCTTTCCCGGGAGTTGAGCACCATGCAGAAGGAAGGGCTCATCGACACCTACCGCAGCAGCTTCAAGCTGCTGGAGCCGGATGCCTTGCAGCAGATGGTGCAGTGACCCTCTGACTACTTTTATCAATAAGGAGCGATAAAACAATGTCCAAACCCGTACTCTGGATCGTGATCCCCTGCTACAACGAGGAGCAGGTGCTGCCCATTACAGCACCCATGTTTCTGGAAAAGATCCACAGTCTGACCGCACAGGGGCTGGTCAGCGATAAAAGCCGGGTGCTCTTTGTCAACGATGGCTCCCGCGACAAAACGTGGGAACTGATCCAAGGCTTTGCCGCACAGGACGAGCACTATATCGGCATTTCCCAGAGCCGCAACCGCGGCCACCAGAACGCCGTGCTGGCGGGGCTGATGGAGGCGCTGCACAGCGACAGCTGCGATATCACCATCTCCATCGACTGCGACGGTCAGGACGATATCAACGCCATGGACGAGATGGTGAAAAAGTATCTGGACGGTGCCGAGGTGGTGTACGGTGTGCGCAGCCGCCGGGACACCGACACCTTCTTCAAGCGGTTCACCGCCGAGGGCTTTTATCATGTGATGAACGCTCTGGGCGCGGATATCGTGTTCAACCACGCAGACTACCGCCTGATCAGCACCCGCGTGCTGGAAAGCTTTGCGGATTACAAGGAGGTCAACATCTTTTTGCGGGGCATGGTGCCGCTGGTGGGCTTTGCCCACGATGTGGTCACCTACGAGCGCCACGAGCGTCTGGCCGGCGAGAGCCACTACCCCCTGAGCAAGATGCTGGCGCTGGCTTTTGACGGCATTACCAGCCTTTCCAACAAGCCTATCCGCATCATCACCGGAGCGGGCATCGTGGTGAGCCTTGTCAGCTTTATCGGGGTCATCTGGGCCATCGTGTGCGCTGCCATGGGCAGCAGCGTGGCAGGCTGGGCCTCCACCGTCTGCATCGTCTGCTTTATGGGCGGTGTGCAGCTGGTGTGTCTGGGCGTGATCGGTGAGTATATCGGCAAGATCTATATGGAAACAAAGGCCCGCCCGCGCTATATCATCTCGGAGCGCACATGGGCTCCCTACGAAAGGAAATATCACGGATGAGCAAGCAAAGTTGGAAGGGCAGCACCCTTTTGAACCCGGAGCCGCCGGTACTGGTATCCTGCGGCGGGCTGGATAAGCCCAACCTTATCACCATCGGCTGGACAGGCACCATCTGCACCCAGCCCAGCATGGTATCCATCAGCGTGCGCCCGGAGCGGTACAGCCATCAGCTGCTATGCGAGAGCGGGCAGTTCGCCATCAACCTGCCCACCGAAAAGCTGGTGCGCGCCATTGACTGGTGCGGCGTGAAGAGCGGCCGCGAAGTGGACAAGTTTGCCGCCTGCGGTCTGCATGCCGCCCCCGGCAGCGTGCTGACCGACTGCCCGGTGCTGGAGGAAAGCCCGGTCAATCTGGAGTGCCGCATCACCCAGCGCATCCCGCTGGGCAGCCACGACCTGTTTTTGGCCGAGGTGGTGGCCTGCGATGTGGACGAGAGCCTGCTGGACGAAAAAGGCAAGCTGTGCTTGGACAAGGCAAACCTCATCGTGTACAGCCACGGCGAGTATCTGGCCCTTGGCAAAAAGCTGGGCACCTTCGGTTACAGCGTGCGGAAGAAAAAGCCCGCAAAACGCAAGAAACAGTAAAAGCAACTCCGCAAAACAAGTACAGCAAAGCTGAGCATCCGAGAAAGTCAGATGCTCAGCTTTTTCCATTTTCGCAGGCAGCAGCTTCGGCTCTATAATAAAAGCTTTCTTTCTGCCGAATCTGCCCAGAGCAGCGCGGCAGGCATTTTCAATCGTCCGATTCCCGTTGCATTCCGTCCGATTTTGTGATATACTCCCTACTGCTGTGCTTTTTTGTACAGTATCCTCAAAGAGCAACTTAGGATTTTAGGCTCCCCGGTGCCACTCGAGCGGCGCTGGGCAAAACCCACAGGAGCTGGCGGTTCCTGTGCGGTCAAAATCAAACCGCTGGAGTATTATCATGAATCAGAATTCTTCCGTCCGTAAGCTGGTGCACTGTGGTGTAGTGGCAGCCATCTATGTGGTGCTGTGTCTGGCACTGCAGCCCCTTTCCTATGGTGCTGTGCAGGTGCGTGTGGCCGAGGCTCTGTGCCTGCTGCCCGTGTTCGGTGCAGAGTACATCGTGGGCGTGGTGCTGGGCTGCTTCCTGGCAAACCTGCTGGGCTCCACCATCGTGGATGTGATCTTTGGCACACTGGCTACCCTGCTGGCCTGTCTGGTCACCTACAAGCTGCGCAATGTGCGCTTCAAGGGTCTGGCCATTGCCGCCAGCCTGCCCCCGGTGCTGTTCAACGCGGTGATCATCGGTATTGAGATCGCCGTGATGTTCCCGGACCCCACGTCCAGCTCCCCCATCTGGCTGGCCTGCATCACCAACGGCATCTCGGTTGGCATCGGCGAGCTGATCAGCTGCACCGTGCTGGGCGTTGTGCTGGTAAAGCTGATCGAGAGCAACGCCGCACTGCGCAAGGTGTTTGTGACGGAATAACGCAAGGAGGTTTCCATGCAGCCAAACGGTATGATCTTCTGGGACTGGAACGGTACCCTGATGGACGATGTGGATTTTACCCACGAATGCCTGAACTGGATGCTGGAGACCCACGGCTACCCCCAGCGGTACGATCTGGCTGCCTACCGGGAGCTGTTCGGCTTTCCCATCGAGGACTACTACCGCTGTGCCGGGTTCGATTTTGCGCGGCACCCCTATCCGGAGCTTGCCGCACGCTTTATGGAGCACTACAACGCCGGTGTGCCCGGCTGCGCTGTAACGGCACACGCCGTTGACACCCTGCAAACGCTGACCCGCATGGGCTGGCAGCAGGCTGTGCTTTCCGCCTCCCGCCGTGATTACCTGATCGAGCAGGTATCCGCCCGGGGTCTGCAAGGCTTTTTTACCGAGTTGCTCGGCCTTGCGGACATTTACGGCGTAAGCAAGGTACAGCTTGGCACCGACTATCTGCGCCGCACCGGCATCGACCCGGCGGCCTGTGTGATGGTCGGCGACACCGACCACGATGCCGCGGTGGCTGCGGCCATCGGTGCAACTTGTGTGCTGTACACCGGCGGGCACCAGTCCCGCGCCCGGCTGGAAAAGGCCAGTCCCTACGTCATCGACGACCTCGCCCAGCTGCCCGCATTGCTGGAAACGATATAATATTAGTGGCTCAGAAACACCTGTCGGTGTTTCTGAGCCACTTGTTTTTACAGCCTGTTCGCGCAAATAAAAAAGCAGACACACGAAAGTGTGTCTGCTTTTTTTGGTCGGAGCAGCGGGATTTGAACCCACGGCCTCCTCGTCCCGAACGAGGCGCGCTACCAACTGCGCTATGCCCCGAAAATACCGCAGCTTATTCGGCTGCGGTAACTGGTTGGGGATGAGAGAATCGAACTCCCACAAGTAGAGTCAGAGTCTACCGCACTACCACTATGCAAATCCCCAATATTCGGTTGTGTCAGCCGCGCCGTGCGTTGCTGACAAGGGATATTATACACGCCGGCGGGCTGCTTGTCAACCATTTTTTCAGTTTTTCTGCAAAAGTTTTCGCAGCGGTTTTCCGATGCACACAGGCTTGTAAATTTTTGGTTTTTCTCTTGACAGCACTCCCCTTTCGGAATACTCTAATACTATAAAAAGGTAGGACCCCGGTCAGCCCGGCACCCTTTGCCGGACCGTTCGGCTTTGCCTGAATGACAATGAAAGAGGGTATTTGAATGAAAAAACGTGTTGGTATCCTGACTTCCGGCGGCGATTGTCCGGGCCTGAACGCCACCATCCGCGGCGTTGCAAAAGCACTGTACGCCCGCATGGGAGATAACGTGGAGATCGTGGGCATCGCCAACGGTTACAGCGGCCTGATCAACGGCGACTACCGTGAAATGAACGAGGACGACTTCCGCGGCATCCTGACCTTAGGCGGCACCATTCTGGGCACCAAGCGCACCCCCTTCAAGCTGATGCGTGTGGTGGAGGACGACAACATTGATAAGGTTGCCGCCATGAAAAAGACCTACAAGGCGGCAAAGCTGGACTGCCTGCTGTGTCTGGGCGGCAACGGCACCCACAAGACCGCCAACCTGCTCTCGCAGGAGGGGCTGAACATCATCGGCCTGCCCAAGACCATTGACAACGATATCTACGGCACCGATGTGACTTTCGGCTTCCACACCGCTGTGGACATTGCCACGGACGTCATCGACCGCATCCACACCACCGCCGGCAGCCACAGCCGCGTGATGTGCATTGAGATCATGGGCAACAAGGCGGGTTGGCTTACCCTGTACTCTGGCATTGCCGGTGGTGCGGACATCATTCTGCTGCCGGAGCTGCCCTACGATATCGACCGCGTGTGCGAGGCCGTGGAGCGCCGCGCCAAGAAGGGGTCCAACTTCTCTATCCTTGCCGTGGCCGAGGGTGCCATCAACACCGAGGAAGCTCGCATGAAGCGCAAGGACTGGATGGCCAAGCGTGCCGAGGCCGGCCTTGGCACCACCGCCACCAACCGCATTGCACAGGCCGTGCAGAAAAAGACCGGCATGGAGACCCGCGTGTGCATCCCGGGTCATATGCAGCGCGGCGGCAGCCCCAGCGCCTACGACCGTGTGCTGGCCACCCAGTTCGGCAGCTATGCCGCACAGCTGGTAGAGGTGGAGCGCTACGGCGTGACCGTGGCCATGGTGAACCGCCGGGTGACCGAGAACCGTCTGGCAGACATTGCCGGTAAGACCCGCAATGTGCCCGAAAACTGCGAGCTGCTGAGCGTGGCACGCCGCATGGGCGTCTGTCTGGGCTGACCCCTGCCCGCAAGAGGAAACACTGAGAAAAGCGAGACACCGGAAAGTCTGCTGACTTTCCGGTGTCTCTTTTTATGTTATGGGCAGCGCAAAAGGGTTGGCGAGCGGTTTTTTACGGTAAATTTTGCCGTTGAAGCTGCGTTTTCTGTCCCAAGTGGGCCAAAAAGGTTGTCAAAACACAAAAAACAGGGTATGATAGAAGCCGGATCGCAGCCTGCGATCCTTCAATATTGCAAAAGGAGTGTGCTTTGTTATGCGCGCCTATGAACGACTGCTTGATTACGTCAAGGTCTACACCACCTCGGACCCGGAGTCCGGCACCCATCCTTCCGCTGCGCGGGAGTTTGATCTGGCTCACAAGCTGGTGGAGGAGCTGAAGGCTCTGGGCGTGGAGGATGCCCGGGTGGACGAGCACTGCTACGTCTACGGTTCCCTGCCCGCCACCCCCGGCTGCGAGGAAAAGCCCGCGCTGGGTCTGATTGCCCACATGGACACCGCCCCGGATGCCAGTGGCGAGAACGTGAACCCCATCCTGCACGAGAACTATGACGGCGGCGACGTGGTGCTGCCCGCCACCGGCAAGGTGATGAAGGTCTCCGCCTTCCCCTTCCTTGCCTCCATGAAGGGCGAGACCCTCATCACCACCGACGGCACCACCCTGCTGGGTGCAGACGACAAAGCCGGTGTGGCTGAGATCATGACCGCTGTGGAGACCGTTATCCGCGAGGGCCGCCCCCACGGCAAGCTGTGCATCGGCTTTACCCCGGACGAGGAGATCGGCGAGGGTGCCGACCTGTTCGATATCCCCGGCTTTGGCGCAGACTTTGCCTACACGGTGGACGGCGGTGATGCCGGCGACATCGAGTACGAGAACTTCAACGCTGCTGCCGCCACCGTGACCATCCACGGCTTCTCGGTGCACCCCGGCTCTGCCAAAGACACCATGATCAATGCCTCCAACGTTGCCATGGAGTTCCACGGCGCTCTGCCCGTGATGGCACGTCCCGAGACCACCGAGGGTCGTCAGGGCTTCTACCACCTGTGCCAGATGTACGGCGATGTCACCACCGCAAAGCTGGGCTACATCCTGCGCGACCACGATGCCGCCAAGCTGCAGTTCAAAAAGGACAATATGCAGGACATTGCTGATTACCTGAACGGCAAGTACGGCGCAGGCACCGTGGAAGTGGAGATCAAGGACAGCTACCGCAATATGCTGGAAAAGATCAAGCCCCACTTCCACCTCATCGAGACCGCCCGCAAGGCTGTGCGCATGGCCGGTCTGGAGCCGGTGGAGGTGCCCGTGCGCGGCGGCACCGATGGCGCTACCCTGAGCTGGATGGGTCTGCCCTGCCCCAATCTGGGCACTGGCGGCTTCAACTTCCACGGCGTGTGCGAGTGCACCACCGTGGAGCGGATGGACCGCTGCACCCAAATTGTGCTGAACATCATCAGTCTGTACGCAGAGTAATTTCATCGTCTAATATAGCAAAAATGGAGGCTGTCCGGATTCGGACAGCCTCCATTTTTGCATGATTTGCAGAATGCCTCAGCCCACATTGATGTGGCCAACCGGCATGATCTTGCGCTTGTTGTCGTCCGGCTTGGCGGTCAGGCTCATGGCCAGCGACACCGGGCCCACACGTCCCATAAACATCACGGCCATATACAGGAGCTTTGCCCCATCCTTCAGCCGGGCGGTCACGCCCACCGACAGACCCACCGTGCCAAAGGCCGAGCAGGACTCGAAGATGGCATCCACCACGGACACGGCGTCCGAGGTGTTGTAGTACACCACAATGGCCGAGCCGATGACCGCCACAGCGCCCAGCACGATAATGGTCAGGGCGCGGTAGACGGTCTTGGACTCGATATGATGGTCCGCGATCACACAGTCATCGCGCCCCTGCGCCACGCTGCGGATGGTCAGGATGATGACCGCGAAGGTGGTCACCTTCACACCGCCGCCGGTAGAGCCGGGCGCTGCGCCGATGAATTGCAGCACGCTCATGAGCAGCTTGCTCAGGGTGCCGCAGGAGGCCAAGTCCACGGTGTTCATGCCGGCGGTACGGGTGGATACCGACTGGAACAGTGAAGCCATCATCTTGCCGGGCACCGACAGTCCGCCCAGTGTGGCGGGGTTGTTCCATTCCATCAGTCCCAACCCCAGCGCGCCGCCCAACCACAGGATCACCGAGAAGGACAGCACCACCTTGGCGTGCAGGGACAGACGGCGTTTCTGGTACCACTGGCACAGCTCCACCCAGACCATAAAGCCCAGACCGCCGGAGATGATCATGAACATGATCACTGCCTGCACATAGTAGTTGTTGACATAGGGCACCAGCGAGGAGTACGCCCCGAACCGTCCGAACAGGTCAAAGCCCGCATTGCAGAAGGCCGAAATGGCGGTGAATACGCTGATCCAGACGCCCTCCAGCCCGAACTGCGGCACAAAGGCGAACATCAGCAGCAGAATGCCGATGCCTTCAAACATCGCTGCCAGCCCCACCACGATCTTCAGCACGCTTTTGGCCTGATCGTAGCCGTCTGCCGAGACGCTTTCGCCCAGCAGCCGCAGATCCCGGAAGCCCATGCGCCGGCGCATGGCCAGCGCAAAAAAGCTGGTAAGGGTAACAAGGCCAAGGCCGCCCACCTGAATGAGCAGCAGCACCACCGCCTGCCCGAACCATGTGAACTGCGTCCACGTATCCCGCACCACCAGACCGGTGACGCAGGTGGCGCTGGTGGCTGTGAACATGGCGTTGAGCACATCCAGCCGTCCGTGCCTGCTGGCAATAGGCAGGGTGAGCAGCAGCGTGCCCAGCGCGATCACAATAATAAAACTGACGCAGATGATCTGGGTCGGGGTGCTCAGTCCCAGCTTTCTTCGCCGGACTGACCTCTGGTGCCGCAGCTTTTTGCGGATATTTTTTATCTTTTCCATAGCATCCTCCCTGCGCAGCACGCAGCCGCTTTGCATTCCTTTATAGCATACACCATTTTGCCCGCAGGTTCAACTTGATTTTACAGCCCGGTTGCGGTATTATAATATGGTACTGTATTTTTGGGGTTTTCTGCCCCAAGGATGCAGAACTGTGTCTCCGTAGCTCAGCTGGATAGAGCGTCCGCCTCCTAAGGTTGTGCTCTACCAGCTGCCTTACGGGGAAAAGTGATCGTTGCCAGTCTCAATTTAATATAAGTCTCTGTAGCTCAGCAGGATAGAGCGTTCGCCTCCTAAGCGAAAGGCCGTGGGTTCGAATCCCGCCAGGGACGCCAGCAAACACGCCGAAAACCTTTGATTT
>ENA-OWPF01003273-OWPF01003273.1-human-gut-metagenome-genome-assembly--contig:-NODE-3273-length-10040-cov-57.854382_pt1 | contig 10040 bp, 10 predicted proteins | sample MGYA00248261_ERZ651840 | MGnify/ENA primary metagenome ERZ651840 (study PRJEB26924, sample SAMEA4378268) | human gut metagenome | biome: human gut; feature: human-associated habitat; material: faeces...
TTAAAGGTGGGATTTTAATGGCATTTCTTTTCAGTCTGATGGAAACTTTAGTAAATGGTGGAATGAATATTTCTGCATTTAAAATGATTTTAAGTAAAATGCCTTTATCTGAATATGGATTTGCATGGCTGGTACCATCAATAATTGGAATGATAATAGGAGCATTTATAATAAAAACAAAAGTTCCAGATGTAGAAGAATAGAATAAAAAAGCAAGAAAAGACTAGTTGAAAATTTACCACAACTAGTCTTTTTAAAATATATTTACTTTTTTTCAACAGGCACCCGTAGTTCACAAAATATATTTTCATCATTTTCGTAATAATATTCTAAGTCAGCCTGTTCAGTCATTTTATAAGAAGAAGCTGGTAAAAATTCACTGAATATTCTTTCCCACATAGATTAAAGTATATATCAAAAGAAAAATAATTTCCTGTTTGCTGTTGTTGTAGTTTGTCAGTATTGAAAGAAAAAAGATATAAAAAAAAGACATGCTTTTTTTAAGCTGTCTTTTTTTATTAAAGGTATCCTAATTGTTAAGACTATTTGCTTAAGAATTTAGCAAGTCTAGCACTTAGAGTAGAAGCATTAGCTTTTAATATGTTCATTACTTCAGCTTCGCTAGCTCCTCTTAAAGTTTTTAAAGTTCTTGAACAAACTTTAACTTTAACTGGAGTTCCGTTTACCATGATAGTAGTAACTTGTAGGTTTGGTTTCCATACTCTTCTAGTAAGTCTGTGAGAGTGAGAAATTTGGTTACCGCTGATGATTCCAACTCCTGTAATTTCGCATCTTTGCATTCTATGTCACCTCTTTCCTGATTGCAATTATATAACATAATCGCAAATAATTGTATCATTAAATAGGGAAAAGATCAAGTTTTTTTTAAAAATATTGACAAATCTTTAAGAAAAACAGAGAATTGTGATATAATAAAATGAACGTAAATATACAATAAGGTGGTAAAAAATGAATAAGCATAGTTATACAGTGTTAGAATTTGACAAGTTAAGAGAAGAGTTAGCTAGTTATAGTGCAATAGAAGAAAACCATTATAAAATAATGAGTATGGAACCATTTAAAGATTTTAGTTCTTTAAATAGGGAACTAGACATTTTAAGAGATTTTACAGATTTTGTAAAATATGATGGTGGATTAGAAACTGCTGGAATGAGAGATATTTGTAAATTGACAAAAAAATCTCAATTAATAGGAACATATTTAGATGTTGAAGATCTATGGGATATAAATTATAACCTAAGACTTTTTAGAGTGTTTAAAAATAGATTGGAAGATTTAGGAAAGTATAGAGATTTAAAGGATAAATTTCATGATGTTCCTATGCTTAGAGCAATAGAAGATATTATCAATAAAGCTGTGGACAATAATAAAGAGATAAAAGATGATGCTTCATTAGATTTAAGAGATATTAGATTTCACAAAAAAACTCTTTCAATGAATATAAAGAGAAAATTTGATGAGCTTTTCAATGAGCCACAATTCTCTAAAGTATTCCAAGAAAAGATTATAACTGAAAGAGATGGAAGAAGTGTTGTTCCTGTAAAAGCAGATTTTAAAGGACAAATTAAAGGGATAGAACATGATAGATCTTCAAGTGGACAAACAGTATTTATTGAGCCACTATCAATAGTTGCTTTAAACAATAAAATGAGAGAATTAGAGATAAAAGAGAAAGAGGAGATCAGAAAGATCCTTTTAAGAATAACTGACTATATTAGAAATAGTAAAGATGATATAGATAAGGTTGGAGAGGCTATAATCACTCTTGATATTTTAAATGCAAGAGCAGTATATGGAATTGAGAAAAAATGTGTAGTTCCAAATATTAACAATAGAGAGGGTTTAACTTTAGTAGATGCAAGACATCCATTTATTCCTGCTGATAAAGTTGTTCCTCTAACATTTGAAATAGGAAAAGACTACAATACACTTTTAATAACAGGACCAAATACTGGGGGAAAAACAGTTGCTCTAAAAACAGCTGGACTTTTAACATTAATGGCATTGACAGGAATACCAATCCCAGCTCATGAACACTCAAGTATAGGATTCTTTACAGGGGTATTTGCTGATATAGGAGATGAGCAAAGTATAGAACAATCACTTTCATCTTTCTCAGCTCATCTAAAAAATGTTCAAGAGATACTTGAAAATGTAACTAAAGCATCTTTAGTATTGCTAGACGAGTTAGGATCAGGAACAGACCCAGCAGAAGGATCAGCTTTTGCTATGGCTGTAATAGATTATTTAAAAGATAAGAGATGTAAATCTATAATTACAACTCACTATAGTGAAGTTAAAGCTCATGGATATAATGAAGAGGGAATAGAAACAGCTTCAATGGAATTTAATGTAGAGACTCTGTCACCTACTTATAGACTTATGATAGGAATACCGGGAGAGAGTAATGCATTGACAATAGCTAGAAGATTAGGTGTATCTGAAGAGGTTATAAATAAAGCTAAGAGCTATATCAGCGATGATAATAAAAAAATAGAAAAGATGATTAGCAATATCAAAGATAAAGCTGATGAACTTGATGAGATGAAGAGACAAGTTGAGTTTTTAAAAGCAGCAGCTCAAAGAGATAAAGAGATCTTTGAAGAAAAGCTTAGAGTTATTGAAAAAGAGAAAAACGAGATATTGAAACAAGCTTATGAAAAAGCTGATATTATGATGAGAGAGATGCAATCTAAAGCAGCAGCTCTTGTAGAAAAGATTCAAAAGGAAGAGAATAAGAAAGAGGATATTAAAAATGTTCAAAAGAGCTTAAATATGCTTAGATCAGCTCTTCAAGAGGATAAGAGTAAAAATGTAGAGGTAAAACCTAAAGTTGCTAGAAAGATAGATTACAAAGTTGGAGATAGATTGTTTGTAAACAGTTTAAATCAATTTGCAAATGTAATTAAAATTAATAAGGCTAAAGAGACAGTACAAGTACAAGCTGGAATTTTAAAGATGGAAGTATCTATGGATGATGTAAAAGTTGTTCATGAGAAGAAACAAAAAGAGTATAATACATTTGTGCACAAGAAAACAACTTCTGTAAGAAATGAAATTGATTTAAGAGGAAAAATGGTTGATGAGGGAATTTTTGAACTTGAAAACTATTTAGATAGAGCAGTTATGAACTCTTATACAGAGGTATATGTAATTCATGGTAAGGGAACAGGAGCTTTAAGAGAGGGAATTTTAAACTATTTGAAAAAATGTCCATATGTAAAAGAGTATAGAATAGGAGGACATGGAGAGGGAGGACTTGGATGTACTGTGGTAACTCTAAAATAGAAAAAAAAGTAACTCTTATATTAGCAGCAGCTGGAGTAGGAAAAAGAATGGGGCTATCATATCCAAAGCAATTTTTAGAGTATAATAATAAACCTCTTTTTGTAACTCCATTAGAGGTTGCTGAAAACTCAAATATTATAGATGATATTATTATAGTTACTAATGAAGACAATATCCAATTAGTAGAGGATATTTGTAAAAAATATAGTATTACAAAAGTTAAAGAAGTAGTAGCAGGTGGAAAAGAGAGACAAAATTCTATCTATAATGCTTTGAGAAAAGATGAGAATAGTGATATTATATTAGTACAAGATGGAGTGAGACCATTTTTGAAGGAAAAATATATTGAAAAAAGTTGTGAATTGTTAGACAATGAAGGGGATTTAGTAGGAGTTGTAGTTGGAGTTCCTGTAAAGGATACAATAAAAGTTGTAGGAATTGATGGAGAGATCTTAACTACACCTAATAGATCTACTCTTGTTGCAGTTCATACGCCTCAAACTTTTAGAGGGGATATTTTAAAACAAGCTTATGAACAAGCTGAAAAAGATGGTTTCTTAGGAACTGATGATTCATCTTTAGTTGAAAGATTAGATCTTAAAGTTAAAATATTAATTGGGGATTATGATAATATAAAGATAACTACACAAGAGGATCTAAAATTCTTGTAATAGGAGGAAAAAATGAGAGTTCATATTGAACAGATGAAACCTGTATTAGGAGATAGAGAGAAAAACTTATTAAAGATGTTAGAGGCTATAGATAAAGGAATAGCCAGTGGAGAAGAGCTAATAGTTTTTCCTGAACTATGTTTAAATGGATATGTTTTAGAAGATTTAGTTTTTGAAACTGCAATAAAAGATGTTCCAGAGATTTTATTAGAAAAAAGTAGAGAGATAAGTATAATTTTTGGAGCAGTAGAGATGGGAGAGGGAGACTATCCTTACAATACACTTTTCTATCTTGAAGATGGTAAAGTTATTTATAAACATAGAAAAGTTTATCTTGCAAATTATGGAATGTTTTTTGAAGGTAGATATTTTATGAGTGGAGATAAGGTAAGAGCTTTTGATACAAAATTTGGAAGAGTGGCTATGGTACAAGGTGAAGATATGATGCATCAATCTGTACAATTTATCTTAGCTCAAGATAATGCTAAATATATCTTTGTATCAGCAGCAGCACTAGCTAGATTAGGAATTAATAAACATGATATATCTTCTCAATGGAGAGAGATTTTAAAAAGTAATTCATACTTAAATGGAGTTTATACAATATTTGCAAATAGAGTTGGAGTTGAAGATGGAATTACATTCTTTGGAAACTCTATGGCAATAGCTCCTAATGGTGAGATAATTCAAGAGGCTGACTTTATGAAAGAGGAAAGTTTAAGTTGTGAATTAAGTGATAGAAAGATAAGAGCAGCAAGAATAGCAACTCCTATATTTAAAAATGAGAATTTAGATGTAACTAAGAGAGAGATAGAAAGAATAATAAAGGAAAGAACTAACTAGAGGAGGTGGAAAAACCTATGAAAAAACTTTATGGTTTATTGGTATTGTTAATATTAATAGCAGGTGGAGTATTAGGTTTTAACTATATTTATAAAGTATCTCCAAGAGAGTTTATTTCAGAAGATAGTATTGCAATATATGCTCTTCAAAAGAAAATTTCTCCAGAGAAATACGCAGAACAAGCTGAAATAGCTAAGGATTTAGGGTATAAATTTGATGCTAAAAAAGCTGAAGAGATAAATAGATATATCTCTCAATTGTATGTATTGGTAGATGGAACACTTCTTATGGGAGAGGTTAATACAGCAGCAGTAGTAGATACAGGGCTATGGTATCCTTTTGCTATAAAAGAGAGTACAAAGTATTTTGATAAAGATGGAGAGTTTTATAAGTTAAAACCAGAATATAAACAAAAATTAGAGGATACAGAGATTTTTAAGAAAGATCTTAAAGATATATACGCTATCTTCCATAGAGGGCAAATAATTCTTTCTGAAAATAAAATATTTCTTAAAAAATTTATAGAGAAAAAAAGCTCATATAATGCTAAAATAGAAGAGATACTAGATGAAAATAAAAACAGTGATTTTGGAGTTTTAGTCTATAATAATAGTAAATATCCAGCTACTGGAATTGAAGCTGCATCAGCAACTTTGGATCTGAATAAGACAGAAGGAAAAGTAGATGTAAAAATCTATGGAATACAAGAGGTGTTTGCAGGGTTTGATGTTCAACCTAAAGAGAGAAAGATCTTAAAATATGCAGATAAAAATAAGTTATATATCTCTATGGAAAACTTTGAAAATTTAGAAAAACTGATTTTCAATAAATATATATTTGGTAATAAAGAAGCTATAACAATGATGTGGCAAGGTATGTTTGGAATTACTCCTCAAGAGATCTTACAAGAGATTGATGGAGAGATTATTCTAGACTTAGAAAAAGAAAGTGCTATGATACCATTTAAAACAGATAAAAATCTTTCAAAATTACAAGATCTATTAAAAATATTTAATGAGAATGTAACTTTAAAAGGAAATGTTTTAATCTATGGATATGATATATTTAAAGAAAATAGTTTTCCATATGTTGTAGAGGATAAACAGTTTATCAATGGAGAGTTTGATCTATCTGTTATCTCTAAAGCTAAAGATTTAGCAGGAGTAGATTTAAAAGTGAAGGGAATAGGAAATGAGATAGATATAGAAGTTACTATCCCTTATGAAAAGTTAAAAAATGAGATTAATATAATAAAATAAGAGTAGATTAAAAATAAGGAGGAAAAAATGATAAAGATATACAATACACTTAGTGGAAAAGTTGATGAATTTAAACCTATAAAAGATGGAGAAGTGTCAATGTATGTCTGTGGACCTACTGTATATAACTATATTCATATAGGAAATGCAAGACCAGCTATCTTCTTTGATACTGTAAGAAGATATTTTGAATATAGAGGGTACAAAGTAAAATATGTACAAAACTTCACTGACGTTGATGATAAAATGATAAAGAGAGCTAACGAAGAGGGAGTAAATTTAAAAGCTATTGCTGATAAATATATAAAAGCTTACTTTGAAGATACTTCAAAAGTTAACTTAAAAGAAGAGGGAATGATAAGACCTAAAGCAACTGAGCATATTGGTGATATGATTGAGATAATTCAAAATCTTATTGAGAAAGGACATGCTTATGAAGCTGATGGAGATGTATATTTTGATGTTGAGAGTTATAAAGAAAAATATGGAGCTCTTTCAAAACAAAATATAGATGATCTACAAAGTGGTGCAAGAATAGAAGTTGCAGATATAAAAAAATCTCCACTAGATTTTGCTCTTTGGAAAAAAGCTAAAGAGGGAGAACCTAGTTGGGATTCACCTTGGGGAAAAGGAAGACCAGGATGGCATATTGAATGTTCTGCAATGTCACATAGATATTTAGGAGATACATTTGATATTCATGGTGGAGGACAAGATTTAATATTCCCACACCATGAAAATGAGATAGCACAATCTAAATGCTCTTGTGGAGGAGAGTTTGCTAGATATTGGATGCACAATGGATATATCAATATCAATGGTGAAAAGATGTCTAAATCAGGAACATTTATGTTATTAAGACAAGTATTAGAGCAATTTGAAGGAAGAGTAATAAGACTGTTTGTATTGGGAGCTCATTATAGAAAACCCATGGAATTTTCAAACTATGAGTTAAATCAAGCTAAATCATCTCTTGAAAGAATAGAAAATGCTCTTGTAAGAGCTAAAAATATTCTTGCTAATGAAGCAGTAGAAAATGGAAATGATTGTGTAGAGTTAGCAGAAGTATTAAAAACTTCAAGTGAAAAGTTTATTGCTGGAATGGATGATGACTTTAACACAGCTCAAGGACTTGGAGCTATATTTGAACTTGTAAAAGAGTTAAATAAAGCTTTAGATAGTGAAAAACTAAGTGTATTAGGAAAAGAAAATGTACAAAAAACAGTTGATTATATAGTAAATATAATGGAAGAAGTTCTAGGAGTTAAATTAAAATTAGATAATGAAGTTGGAAACCTTACTTCTGAACTTGTAGAATTTATTCTTGAACTTAGAAGAGAAGCAAGAGCTGAAAAGAATTGGGGGATGTCAGATAAGATAAGAGATAGACTTGCTGAAATGGGAATAAAAATTAAAGATGGAAAGGATAAGACTACATGGAGTATGTAGATTTAAGAGAGACAAGTGGAGTAGTATTGGCATATTTAGGAGATGCTGTTTGGGAGCTATATGTAAGAAAATATTGGATTTCAAAGGGGTTAAATCTTCAAAACTTAAATAGAAAAGTAAAAGAGTGTGTCAATGCTAAGAGGCAAAGTGTACTGTATAAAGAGATTTTACCATTGCTAGAAGAAAAATATCAGCAATTAGGAAATAGAGCTAAAAATGGAAATATAAAGACTTTTCCTAAATCTTGTTCAGTGATGGAGTATAAAGAGGCAACAGCATTTGAAGCATTGATTGCAGCATTTTATACAGATAATAGAGAAGATTTAATAGAGATGGCATTAAAAAAATGTATAGAGGGTGAAGTATAGATGAAGTTATTCCCAAGTTTTAGACTTAACAGAAGTATAGGAATAGATTTAGGAACAGCTAATACACTTGTATATAGCAAGAAACATAAAAAAATAGTTTTAAATGAACCTTCAGTTGTTGCAGTTGAGAGAGAGAGTAGAAAAGTTTTGGCTGTTGGAAATGAAGCTAAAGAGATGCTTGGAAAAACTCCAGATACAATAGTTGCAGTAAAACCTTTAAGTGAAGGGGTAATAGCAGATTATGATATAACAGAAGCTATGATAAAATACTTTATTAAAAAAGTTTTTGGATCATATAATTTTATTATGCCAGAAATTATGATATGTGTACCAATAGATGTTACAGGGGTAGAGAAAAGAGCTGTACTGGAAGCAGCAATTTCAGCAGGAGCAAAGAGAGCTTATCTTATAGAAGAAGCTAGAGCTGCTGCTCTTGGATCTGGACTTGATATAGCAGTTCCAGAGGGAAATATGATAATAGATATTGGTGGAGGATCTACAGACGTAGCTGTTATCTCATTAGGGGGAACAGTAGTAAGTAAAACAATAAGAACAGCTGGAAATAACTTTGATATTGATATTATAAAATATGTAAAGAAAACACATAACCTATTAATAGGAGATAAGACAGCTGAAGAGATAAAAATTAAGATAGGAACTGCTCTTCCATTAGAAGAGGAGGAAACTATTGCTATAAAAGGAAGAGACTTAATAATGGGACTTCCTAAAACAGTAGAGATAAGTTCTGAAGAGGTAAGAGAGGCTATAAATGACTCTCTTATGGAGATTGTAGAGTGTGTAAAATATGTCCTTGAAAGAACTCCACCAGAACTTGCAGCTGATATTGTAGATAATGGAATAGTTATGGCAGGAGGAGGTTCATTGATAAGAAACTTCCCTGAAATGATAGCTAAACACACTAATCTAGCAGTTAGATTAGCTGAAAATCCTCTTGAAAGTGTTGTAAGAGGGGCTGGAATGGCACTTGATCAACTAAATATATTAAGAAAAATAGAAAAGGCTGAAAGATAATGATAAAAGATATTGTTTCCAATGAAGAGGTAAAAAGATTTTTTAAAAATGAATTAAAATTAAATAAGAAATCAGGGACATATCTATTCTATGGAAGTGATAGTGATCAACTTTTAGAATTTGCTCTTTATTTTTCTAAGGGACTGTGCTGTGAGACTTTAGAAGGTGATTTCTGTGATACTTGCAGTGTATGTCAAAGAATAGAAAGGTTGACATATGGAGATCTTGAAGTTGTAGAAGATGTAAATGGAATAAAAGTTGATACAGTGAGAGAGTTAGGATATAAGTCTTCATCATCTGCCTCTGAAGGTAAAAGAAAGGTATTTATCTTAAAAGAGATTCAAAAGTTAAAAAAAGAGGCTGGGAACTCTCTTTTAAAACTTATAGAGGAACCAGCGGAGAATAGTTTTTTTATTCTTTTAACAAATAGTTTAAATATTTTACCAACTATCAAATCTAGAAGTATCTTAGTTAAGATAAAGAAAAGAGATGCAGAGGAACTAGATGTAGATGAGTTTACTTACAATTTTTTTCTTGGAAATAGTAGAGATATAGAGAATTTTAAGATCAGTGATATAGATCTACAAAAAGCTGAATCTTATGAGATGATAGGTGTTCATCTTAAAAAATATGAGGAAACAGAGGATTTTAAAGAGAAAGTTTATATTTATAAATGTATAAAAGATTTTATAAATAATAGACACTATTTAGCTCAGCAGGAGAAACTTTATTTTGCTGAAGAGATTTTAAGAGGAACAAATGATAGAAATTTGCAGAGAAAAATAATAGAATATACAGTTTCAACATTGGGTAATTTAAGCGGTTTAGAAGAGAGGTTAAAACTTAAAAGTATGCTTAGATTTCCAGTAAATATGAAACTTGTATTGATAAACCTATTTTTAAATTTATAATTTTATTAAAACTGTTACAGATAAACGTTATATTGTTATTTGTAGCAGTTTTTTATTAAACTATAATTTCCAAAAGTAGTAGTCGTTTGCACTTCTTTACTTTTGGAAATTACGTCAACTTGATGTTAGGGACAAATAATCTTTAATATCAGCTAAAATGGAATTTGGAGAAGAATATTAGAGAGAGTTATGAAATCT
>ENA-OWPF01003279-OWPF01003279.1-human-gut-metagenome-genome-assembly--contig:-NODE-3279-length-10027-cov-2.880666_pt1 | contig 10027 bp, 8 predicted proteins | sample MGYA00248261_ERZ651840 | MGnify/ENA primary metagenome ERZ651840 (study PRJEB26924, sample SAMEA4378268) | human gut metagenome | biome: human gut; feature: human-associated habitat; material: faeces...
TACTCAAACATGTAGGAGCTGCGGCGGGTATCCTTGCCGATGACGATGCGCGGGGCAGTCGTCTCGCCGTTGCGCTGGCGCAGCATGCCGTAGTACCAGCCCAGAAAGCGGCCGACCTTGTAGGCGTGATCGGCGGTCAGGGTGACGCCGGCTTCCCCGCGGAAGCCGTCAGTGCCAAAATATTTTCCCATAGTAAACACTTGTCCCTTCAAATAAAGATGGAATTTGTGGTAAAACAATATGAAGTCATATCGTTTTTAGTATACCACTTTATGCCGCCGATGACAAGTCCGCATTATTTGCAGGCGGTGTATCGGTGCAGTATTGCGGTGCAGCCCTCCAGCACATCCCGCCAGGTGGCTGAGAAATCCCCGGTATACCACGGGTCGGCCACATCGCCCGGGCGGGCAGTGTAGTCGAACAGACGATGGATCTTTCCCTCCGGGTCACCGCCGCAGATGCGCATCATATTGCGGATGTTGGCACTGTCCATGCCAATGAGCAGGTCGTAGCGGCCATAGTCTGCCCGGGTCAGCTGACGCGCCGCATGCCCGGTGCAGGTGATGCCGTGGGCCGCAAGCTCCCGCCGCGCCGGCGGATAGACCGGGTTGCCGATTTCCTCGGTGCTGGTCGCAGCAGATGCGGCCATAAAGCAGTGCCCCAGCCTTCGCCGCAAGGTCCTTCATCACAAATTCCGCCATCGGGCTGCGGCAGATATTACCATGGCACACGAAAAGTATTTTGATCATAGCAGAGTTTCCTTTATAATGCTGCAATTTTCGGGGGCATAAAACATTGACAAACGGCCCCTGTTTCACTATATTTATTAGTATACACGAAAACGCCGAACTTGTCTGCCTCTGCGCGAATTTTTATGCGGAGGCGGTGCGGTTTGTAAGGGAGATATAACTATGGCAGAAGAAAAACGCAAACGCATCCTCTCGGGCATCCAGCCCACCGGCACGCCCACGCTGGGCAATTATATCGGCGCGGTGCGCAACTGGGCCCTTTTGCAGTCTGATTATGAGTGTCTGTATATGGTGGCAGACCTGCACAGCCTGACTGTGCGTCAGGTCCCGGCCGAACTGCGCCGCCGCACCCGTGAGTTGTCCGCCCTGCTGCTGGCGGTCGGCATCGACCCGAAAAACCATGTGCTTTTTGTGCAGAGCCATGTGCCCGCGCACACCCAGCTGTCCTGGGTGCTGGCCTGCAACACCCAGTTTGGCGAGCTGTCCCGTATGACCCAGTTTAAGGACAAGGCTGCCAAGCATGCCGACAATATCAACGCGGGCCTGTTCACGTACCCGGTACTCATGGCCGCAGATATCCTGCTGTACCAGGCGGACGTGGTGCCGGTGGGTATCGACCAGATGCAGCACTTAGAGCTCACCAGGGACATTGCCATCCGCTTCAATAATATCTACGGAGATGTGTTCACGGTTCCGGAGGCCTATATCGGAAAGGCCGGAGCAAAGATCATGAGCTTACAGGATCCGGCGAAAAAGATGTCCAAGTCCGATGAAAACCCCAATGGCAGCATTTATCTTATGGACGATCCAGATACCATTATCCGCAAGTGCAAGAGAGCTGTGACGGATTCCGAGGGTATCATCCTGTACCGAGACGAGCAGCCGGGCGTTAAGAACCTGATCGACATCTACTGCGCATGTACCGGAAAGACACCGGCAGAGGTAGAGAGGGAATTCGATGGAAAGGGCTACGGTGATTTCAAAATGGCCGTGGGCGAGGCTGTGGTCGGCGTATTAAAGCCGCTCCAGGACCGGTTTGCAGATCTCAGCAAGAACAAAGAATATCTGGATAAGGTGATCAAGGAGAACGCGGAAAAGGCGTCCTATTTCTCCAACAAGACCCTTAGAAAGGTCCAGAAAAAAGTGGGCTTCCCGGAACGCATCCGCTAGGAAACCGGTGAGGAGGGCTTTATGAAGCTTTTGACCTATGCCATAAATAAAAAAGAGCTGACAGGAGTACTGAACAGGGAAGGGACCTTCGTGTATCCCCTTTCTGCGGCGGGAATGGAATACCGGACCATGAAGGAGGTCATACGGGAGATCGGACCGTCGGAACTGGAGCTCCTGGACCATATTTCCGGGCTTCCTCCCTATGAGGTATCCAATGCCGCGCCTCTGGAGGACATAAAGATCATGGCCCCGATCCCGGTGCCGGACCAGGATATCATCTGCCTGGGGATCAACTATCTGGCCCACGCGGAGGAATCCGCCAGGTTTAAAAAGGAAGCATTTTCCAAGCCGGATCAGGCGGTGTATTTTTCCAAGCGGGTCAACCGGGCCACGGATCCCGGCGATGGGATCCCATCCCACAAAGAGCTTACGAGCCAGCTGGACTATGAGGCAGAGCTGGCGGTGATCCTGAAAAAGGATGCTAAGGACGTGGCTTTGGAGGATGTGGAGGATTATATTTTTGGTTATACCATTATGAACGACGTCAGCGCCAGGGAGGTGCAGACGGCCCACAGACAGTGGTATTTCGGGAAGAGCCTGGATGGATTTACGCCCCTGGGGCCCTGGATCGTCACCGCCGACAGCGTGGAATTTCCGCCGAAGCTCAGGATCCAGTCCCGTGTCAACGGAGAGCTGCGCCAGGATTCCAACACGGAACAGTTCATTCACGGGATCGCAGAAGTGGTCAGTGAGCTGAGCCGCGGCATGACCCTGAAGGCCGGTACCATCATCGCCACCGGAACGCCAGCAGGCGTGGGAATGGGCTTTGATCCGCCCAGATTCCTCAAACCGGGAGATGTGGTCGAGTGTGTGATCGAGGGGATCGGAACACTGAAAAATCCGGTGGTGGAGTAGGGGGAAGAAGATTTCCATGCGCCCAGCGGCATGGCTGCCTTCGCGGATCTTCTGGACAGACAGGAGCTTTGGGATGCTGAAGGGACCGGGCCGCTCCGGAACAGAACAGAATCATATAGAAGCAGAGTTTGCCATGAAGGGAACGCACCCGCCGCAGGCGGGGCTTTCTTTTCATGGCTTTTTCAAAATAGTGGGACCGGCTGGTGAATTTAGGTTCGTACTGCCGGTTTCTGGGCTTTTGGAGCAGACTTCTGAGTCTGTGCCGCAGGTTTCTGGGCTTTTGGAGCAGATCTTTGCGCCTGCAACCGCAGGATTGGGCATAGAATGGCCTTTTTCTAGTGTATGCCCAAAAAAATCGGATTTTTTTGGGATTTTCTTTAGAAAATCAAGCCTTATGCCCAACCCCTGGAAATCCGATGGTTAGAATGGGGTAAAGGAGAAGAATGTATATGGAAGATATACGGACTATGCTGGACCGGGTGGCATCCGGGGAGCTTTCTGTGGACCAGGCGGTCCTGGAGCTGAAAAAAGAGCCATTTTCAGAGGCAGGCTTTGATGAGCTGGGGTTTGCCAAGCTAGATACCCACCGGCGGCTGCGCCAGGGGATCGCTGAGGTGATCTACGGAGCGGGAAAAACAGCGGAGCAGATCGCTGGGATCGTGGAGGCGATGAAAAAGCGCGGCCAGGAACTGGTCCTGATCACACGGATGGACCCGGAAAAGGCCCGTCATACGGAACAGCTCCTGAAACAGAAGTTTGAAGATGGAGCCGGCTTCCGGTATTTTGACGGTACCGGGATCGGCATATGCGGGGACTTTCCGGAAAAGGACGGAGTCGGCACGATCGTGGTCGCCACTGGAGGGACCAGCGATATCCCGGTGGCTGAGGAGGCAGCCCTGACAGCCGAGGCCCTGGGGAACCAGGTAGAACGGCTTTATGATGTGGGGGTTGCGGGCCTGCACCGCCTGGTGGCGCATATGGATACGATCATGAGCGCCCGGGTGATCATCGCCATCGCTGGAATGGAGGGAGCTCTGGCCAGCGTCATTGGCGGCCTGGCGGACTGCCCGGTCATTGCAGTTCCCACCAGCATTGGCTACGGCGCCTCATTTCACGGCGTCTCAGCTCTGCTTTCCATGCTGAATTCCTGTGCCAGCGGGGTCAGTGTGGTAAATATAGACAATGGATTCGGGGCCGGATATCTGGCCAGCATGATCAATCATATGAAGGGATAGAGGAGGAAACGAAATGAGAACGATTTACCTGGACTGCGGCATGGGGGCCGCGGGAGATATGCTCATGGCGGCGCTTTTAGAGCTGTGTCCGGAAAAGAAGGAAGAATTTCTTGGAAAAATGAACGGACTGGGTCTGCCTGGCGTGAAGGTGGAAGCGGAACCGGCCGTAAAATGCGGGATCACGGGAACACATATGAATGTGACTGTTTTCGGGGAGGAAGAGGAGAGCGAGGACGTTCATGATCATGGACACGCCCACACCCATTCCCATGAAGCCTGCGAATCCGCTGCCGCTGACGGGCTTCACAGCCATGTCCACAGCCACGATGGCCATGACCACCACCATGAGGACCATGATGCCCACAGCCATGACCATCACCATGGTGAACACGTCCACAGCCACGACGGACATGATCATTCCCATCATCACCATCATCACTCCACCATGGCAGGCATCGCCTCCATCATTGACGGTCTGGATATTCCAGACCCGGTGAAGGAAGACATGAAGGCAGTTTATGCCCTGATCGCCGAGGCCGAGTCCCATGCCCACGGAATGCCGGTGGACCAGATCCATTTCCATGAGGTAGGTACCATGGATGCGGTGGCAGATATTGCGGGCGTATGCCTCCTGTTCCATGAATTGGGAGCGGATCAGATCATCGCCTCTCCGGTCCATGTGGGAAGCGGCCATGTCCATTGTGCCCATGGGATCCTTCCAGTCCCGGCTCCGGCCACGGCCCATATTTTACAGGGGATCCCCGCATACAGCACCCAGGTACAGGGAGAGCTCTGCACCCCCACCGGTGCGGCCCTCTTAAAGCATTTTGTCAAAGAATTCCGGGAAATGCCGGTGATGACCACGTCAAAGATCGGATACGGAATGGGTAAAAAGGATTTTGAGCGGGCCAACTGCGTCCGGGCCTTTCTGGGGGATACCGCTGAGGCTGGAGACGAGATCGCAGAGCTGTCCTGCAACCTGGACGACATGACTGCTGAGGCCGTTGGCTTTGCGGAGGAGGCGCTGTTCGAAGCCGGAGCCCTGGAGGTCTATACGGTCCCTGTGGGGATGAAAAAGAGCCGTCCCGGTGTCCTTCTGACTTGTATGTGCAGACGGGAGGACGAAGAAAAGATGGTGGAGCTGCTGTTCCGGCACACCACGACGCTGGGCGTCCGGGAGCATATCAGCCGGAGGTTCACTCTGAAGCGCCGGGAGGAAACTGTGGAAACGGCTTATGGACCCGTGCGGAAAAAAATCTCTCAGGGCCATGGCGTTACCAGAACCAAGCTGGAATATGAAGATCTGGCCGCCATTGCGAAAAAGACAGGCCGGCCTCTGGAGGAGATCCGGAAAGAGATAGAGAAATAGAGAAAAAAGGAAAAATAGAAAAATCCGCCGGAAGATGTGATCAGATACATCCTCCAGCGGATTTTTTTACCGCTTATTTCGGCCCGCCGGTCTGGAATTCCTTTAATCCATCCGAATCAGAAGAGCCGGAGCTTCCGGAACCGCAGGACGGGGAATCACAGCTTGTTCCGCCAGGAACCGTGATGCTGGAGCTGCCCGACGATCCGCCGGGGCCGGAGCTGGCTCCTGGATTGGCGGAGGGGACATTGCTGCCGCCTGGGGACGGTATGCTGGAATTTCCGGCCGACATGCCGTTGCTGCCGCCCGGACCGGCCGTGCTGCCAGAGTTTCCGGAACTTCCGCCGGGGCCGGAGGTACTTCCGGGATTCACGGTGGTGATCCCATTTCCGCCGGGAGCAGAATTCGTACCCGGAGCGCTGCTTCCGGGAGCCCCTGTACCCGTATTTCCGGCAGACATCCCTCCCGGAGAGGAGGTGCCGTTGGTCACCTGGTTTCCGGTAATTCCAGAATTTCCAGAATTTCCGGACGGCGGTGAATATACGCTGCCAGCTGAGCCTCCGTCAATGGCAGAGGCCTCATTGAGGCATACGCCTGAGTTGTCAAAGGTATAGTTGATATTATTGATCGCGTAGGAGCCATTGGAGATCATCTTTCCATCCGACGGATTCATGTAATAATACTTACCATTATCCTTGACCCATCCGGTGACCATATGGCCCGAGGGGTTGAAATAATACCAGGCTCCGTCGATCTGCTTCCATCCCACAGCCATTTTGCCGGATGTCTTATCCATATAATATTTGTGGGTGCCGTCACTCTGCCATCCGGTGACCATGCGTCCGTCTGTATGGAGATAATAGTACCGGCCGTCCAGCTGGAGCCATCCAGTCATCATCTGTCCATTCCCGTTAAAGTAGTACCAGTAATTGTCGATGACTGTCCAGCCCGAGGCCATATCACCGTCGGGATTGAAGAAATACGTCACATTGTCGATGGTCTGCCATCCGGTGACCATGGTACCGTCTGCCTTCATATAATAATATTTTCCGTCCAGGTTCAGCCATCCGCGTACCAGCCGCCCATCGCTGGCAAAGTAATAAAACGCGCCGTCCATTTTCCGCCATCCGGTGACCATGGATCCGTCGCCCTTCAGATAATAGTAGTCGGTGCCGATCCGGAGCCATCCGGTGACCATGGCCCCGTCCAGAAGATAATACCATTTTCCATTATCCTGGAGCCATTCGCTGGCCATCCTTCCGTCTGTCTTCAGATAGTACCATTTCCCGTCGATGGTCTGCCATCCGGTCATCATCTGCCCGGTTTTAGGAAGCAGATAATAATAAGAATTATCCAGAAGCAGCCATCCCTTATACTGGGTGCCGTCAGAATTCATATAGTACCAGCTCTGTCCGTCGTTGATCCAGCCGGTCTGCTTTACATAATTCTTATAATAATACCATTTCCCGTCGATCAGCCGCCACCGGTCAGCAGGCAGCTTGGCTGACAGATCCTTAAAGACAAAGTTGATATCCACATTTCCGTTGACACCGTCGATCTGCCCCTCGTTGGTGGCCTGCCACATGGCCGCGCCTGCATAGGCTGGCTTTGCGTTATACCGGGCCACCCATACGTCGTAGGGAACCTTGGTCATATCGATCTTCTGGGAAAGCCAGTAATCATTGGTGTAGACCATGGGATAATATCCGGCGGCCTCCACCTTCTTACAGAATGCATTGATCACATCCGCCAGCTGGGCAGGGGTCAGCGCGCTCATTTCCGTGGACTCCACATCGAGCACCACCGGATAAGAAATGGGATAGTCCTTGATCAGATTCAGTACAAAATCCGCCTCCGCCTCCGCTGCGGCCGTTGTGGTGGCATAGGAATAAATATAAGCGCCCACCTTCAGTCCTGCATTGAAGGCGTTTACTGCATTGACGCTGAAATATGGATCCACCTCGTTGTTATATTTGGTTCCCAGCATAACGAACTGCACATCGTCCGCCGCCACGGCGTTCCAGTTGATGGACTGCTTCCAGTGGGAAACATCAATGCCCCTGGCTGTGATCCCTGTGAGTGCAGAGCCGTCTGCCGCCACATAGGAGCCGTTGGCATTCCGTTCCCAGGCCGCCGCAAAAGACGGGACGGCGGGATATACGGCTGCAAACGCCATGGTCAGGCTTAACAGAGCTGCAGCCAGCCGCTTCCTTTGTATCATAGAAATCCCCCTCATGGTAAAATAGTTCCGAAAAACTTCTATGTTGATTATACCATATAATCCCAATGGAGTCTTGAATAATTTATTACAAAAGTGGGCCAAAATCCCGGAGTTCTGCCACATTTTCCGGAATTCCGGGACAAATTTAAAAATCAGACCCGATCAGGAGAAAGGCCGGATCGGTAACGATCTTTTTATAGTACTCCTTGGCGTACCGGTACATGATCAGCGTGTATTCTCCAAATTCTTCGCCGATACTGCTTTTGTATACGGCCCACAGGCACCATAAAAAGCCGCCCAGGGCAATATAGGAATAATAAACGAACCGGTCCTCGGCAGAGATATTTCCGCTGCAATATATGGCAAGGAGCTTTTCAGCCTCTTCCTCATTATAATAAGAATAAATCGCAGCCATGCTGACATCGATCATGGGGTCGCACATTCCGGCGTACTCCCAGTCGATGAGCCGGATCCCGCCATCCGGCAGGAAAAGGAAGTTATCGCAGACGCTGTCAATGTGGCAGAGGGTCTTTTTGCGGTCCAGACGGTCCAGACGCTTTAAAAGCGTGTTCATGTGGCCGCGCACATGATCGTAATCCTCAAAAAGATTTTTTTCATATCCCTTACAGATGGACTCATAAAAGTCGATCCGCTCTCTCATATCGAAGGAATGGTCCACCTGGATACCGGAATTATGGAGGCGATGGACCAGCTCCATACAGCGGGCCACGTCCTGCCAGCTTCTGGGATCTCCATTTCGTGCGCCTTCATAAAATTCAGAGATCTTATAACCTGTGTCGCCGCTCATATAGATCACATGCTCAGAGATCCCCAGGGACTTGATGGCGTCATAAACGGCTTTTTCCTGGGCCCGGTTGATGAGAAGATCGGTTCCAGGCCCCGGGATCCGGCAGATATACGACCGCTCCCTGGCTTTAAAAAGGAATGATTTATTGGTCATGCCTGTCTTTAGGCATTTCAGATCGGTCACCTCGGATTCCGGGATATGGAGGACTTCTGCCACCAGCTCCATGGCCGCATTGTTGGAATTGTTCCGGTACTTTTCATCGAATACCCGCAGCTCCTCCAGGTTCTCGAACTCATACACCTGGTTTTCCGGCTGACGGTTGATGTACATTTTGGGAGCCGGGTACTTTGCCATGGACGGAACGTGTTCTCCTGCCGTTCTATTCAGCAGGTCTGCCAGAACCTGTTCCCAGTACATCTGCTCGGTTCCGGGGGTCTCATAATATTTTTCCAGCACGGGGAAAAACTCCTCGGAAAATTCCCGGGAAAAGTAAACCGGCCCGTACATGACCCAGGAATCAGAGCCGCCTACGGCCACTCCGGTGAGCAGCCCCTTTTTGCTGGCCTCCAGGCACCATTCAGAGGTGGCGCCTTCCATATATACAGAAGAATACCATGCGCCGCACTCGTATGTATGGTACATGTTTTCGCGGATCCAGTTATCTGAGGATAAAAGATACGTGTTTTTTCCCTTGAAGCAGTCCCTGGCCCGGTAAACGGTGGTCAGTGTGTTCTTATTGTGGTATTCCGGGTTGTAAAGCAGCTTTACGCCGAATTTATCAATGAGGTACTCAAATTTCTCCTTCAGATACCCCACCACGATGGTGATATCCATGATCCCGGCCTCGTGGAGCTGGCTGATCTGACGCTCGATCATGCGTTCTCCGAACACCTCCAGAAGCCCTTTCGGCGTTTCAAAGGTTAATGGAACAAAACGGGAGCCAAAGCCCGCCGCCAGGATGACGGCGCTGTTGACCCGGTATTTCTGGAGCAGCTCCACACCCTTCTTTAATAAGGAATATTCTCCCGTCTGGGGATCCAGGGCGATCAGTCCATCGGCCAGGGCATCCCGGATCAGATGGTTGCAGGTCCCCAGGGAAAGGTCCATGGCTGCCGCCAGTTCCCTCTGAGTGACCCTTTTCTTCTCATAAATATTTCTGCACAGCAGTCCAAAACGATCCATAATCGTATTCCTCCATAGAAATTGAACGAAATCAGATGAAAATTATATGTTCAAAAAAAACAATAAAATTAAAGATATGAACATTATACCATACCAAATTGAAATTGCAAGAGGGTAAAAATGAAGGATTGTACCAATATAAGTACAATATAGCCATAAAAATGAAGTTTCGTAAAGAATCCGTAAGAAAATAAACAGATAAAAGTTATGGAAATTCTTAAGAAACTATACTATAATGTGGATGTATCGGAGGTACGGAATACTTCCCAGAGGAGTCAAAAGCTTACATCCTTTGCAAAACTTGCGAAAAATGTAAAAAAACTATTGATAATTTCTCTTATAAGAAGTATAATGTTCCTCGTAATGCAATTAGGAATTTCA
>ENA-OWPF01003280-OWPF01003280.1-human-gut-metagenome-genome-assembly--contig:-NODE-3280-length-10027-cov-2.492078_pt1 | contig 10027 bp, 6 predicted proteins | sample MGYA00248261_ERZ651840 | MGnify/ENA primary metagenome ERZ651840 (study PRJEB26924, sample SAMEA4378268) | human gut metagenome | biome: human gut; feature: human-associated habitat; material: faeces...
TGAAGTATCAGTAGATAGAGTAGATGCTGGAAATGGAGCTATTGGACTTTACATGAACTTTGGTAAAGTAGATATAGCTGGTGGAGCAAGGGTAGAAGTAGGAAAGATATATGGTGGAAGTAATAAAGCAGTAGGAGTTTATGCAGTAAATGGAAGTACAGTATCAAATGATGGAAGTATTGAAGTAGGAGGAGAGCAATCTATAGGTATTCTAGGAATGGCATATAGAGAAGAAAAAGAGCGCGCCCATTGGACAGTTCCATATCTTCCGATTGACCCAAAAGATGTTGGAAGAGAATATGATTCAGATGTGATTCGCATTAACAGCCAGTCAGGAAAAGGCGGCGTAAACTACATATTAAAACAAAGTTTTGGAATTAGTCTTCCAGAAAAAATGCGGGAGGAAGTTGGTTATCTTGTGAAGGATGTGTCAGACAAGGCGCATAAAGAACTTACTCCGGAATGGATTTATCATATTTTTGAAGAGAATTATATTCATGTCAAAAATACGTTTGCAATTGATGAATGCCATTTTGAACAGGGAGATGGAATGAAAGCAGATGTGACTATTGGCTATGATGGCAGAAAATATGTGATGATGGGTGTTGGAAATGGACGGTTGGATGCTGTCAGCAATGCAATCAAACAATATTTTAATATCGGTTACGAGTTATCTTTTTATGAAGAACATTCTCTTACTAAAGGCTCGTCGTCAAAGGCAGTGGCATATGTAGGGGTAAACTGTAAAGGAAAGGTATACTGGGGAGTTGGAATTGATGCAGATATCATCAAGGCATCTATAGAGGCATTGACCGTTGCGGTAAATAAAATTGAAGAGATACAGCATGCTAACGACGAAAAAGAGGAGAGAATGATAGAAATTTTGAATTATATCCAGGCGAATTATTTGCATGTGACTTTAGATGATCTTTCTGAAAAATTCTTTTTATCAAAGCCGTATTTGTCAAAATATATTAAGGAAAAATCAGGTATGACATTTGGAGAAATCGTTAAAAAAGCAAGAATGAAAAAAGCAAAGAATTTGTTGAAGACAGGAAACATGACTGTAGAAAAAGTAGCATTGGCAGTTGGATATCAGAATGTAGAGCATTTTAACAGATTATTTAAAAAGGCATATGATATGACGCCTGTGCAGTATCGGAATCGAAAGGAATAAATCAAAAATATGAAAAAAACTGGTTTGAATTTTATTTTCAAACCAGTTTTTTGTATGGAAACTTATTCTTCTGTTAACTTGTTTAATGGTTTTGTCAGTAAGAACATAACAACCGCACAGATGAATGCAACGATTGCAAATGTTACGAATACTGGCATAATACCCATTTTTTCAACGATTTTCTGGAATTGACCGTTGATTAAGTTTGCAAAGAATGTTGCTAAAGTCCAAACACCCATCAATACAGATAAGTATTTCTTTGGAGCATACTTACTTACGAAAGAGTTTCCAAGTGGGGAGAAGCAAATCTCACCGATTGTAAGGAAGATTCCGAATAAGAAGATCCACATTACATTACCTTTTACAGAAGATGGAGCACCAACACCTCTTGTTAACTCTGTCATTACAAGCATAATGTAAGAGATTCCCAAGAATACAAATGCAAGAGTGATTTTGCTGAACATTGACAAGTCACCTTGAGGTCTTTTTGCTAATTTTGCCCACAATTTAGCAGCTGCCAAACTGAGAACGATACATAACAGACCATTCCATGTTGTTGTTAAGTGAGCTGGCGAAAGTTCGAAGAAACCAAGGTCTCTGTTTACATAATCCTGTAAGTAGAATGTAAGAACAACGTCCTGCTGATAGTAAGCCAGCCAGAAAATAATTGAGATGGCAGATACCAAGACGATAGCCCATACGTTTTTCTTCTCTTTTGATGTAAGTGGAGCTGTTGATTTTTCTTTCTTTTCTTTCTTTACTTCACCGATTACATTTCCGTTTGTATCTGTAAGATATTTAAATGGCTTGATACCCTGTCCCTGTAATTTTCCATAGCAAAGTGTAAAGAAAATACCACCGATGATTACAAGAATACCGCTAAGTAAGAATACCTGACGGAAACCTAACATCTGTCCTTGCTTAAATGTGTACATATATAATGTTGCACAGATCATAGATCCAAAGAAAGAACCAATGTTAACGAATGAATACTGGATAGAAAATGCTGAATCCAGTAAATCCTGGTCATCAAACAGACGTCCGATAATAGCAGCAAGGTTTCCCTTGAAGAATGCAGTACCGATAGATACGACTAAAATCATTACCCATACCATAGGTACGCTGTGTGCCTGCCATCCGCAGAAATATCCAAGACCCATGATGATACATCCAAGTGTAACGGCATATCTGGCACCTAAGAAACGGTCGCTTAACCATCCTCCGATAATTGGTGTGATGTATGTAAGTGAAGTAAGCCAAACTGCGATTTCACCAGCCTGTGCTTTAGTTACTCCGATACCGCCTTCTGCTACAGATGCAGCAAGGAATAAGGCTAAAAGCGGTTTTGTACCATAGAACGCAAAACGTTCAAATGTGTAAGTGATACAACAAATGTAAAATCCAATCGGATATTTTGCTTTTTTTGCTGTTCCCATAAATAAAAGTCCTCCCAATAAAGTTATTTTAAATTTCTCTCGTGTAGATGCGAAGCCATTCTTCTTCCTCTTTTGTCAGATGAGGAGCGATGATATCATAAACTTGCTTATGATATGCATTCAGCCAGGCTTTTTCATCTTCCCTCAGAAGATCTGGATTGATTGCATCCAAATCAATAGGTACATAGGTGATTGGTTCAAAGTACATGAACTGTCCATACTCAGTCTCTTCACCTTTTCGTACTACTAATTCATTTTCGGTACGGATACCATGAGAACCCTCGATATAAATACCAGGTTCATCTGTAATCACCATGCCGGCTTCCAACGGATGCGCTTCATGTCCGCGAATGCGCCATCTAAAACCGGTAGGTCCTTCGTGGATATTTAGAAGATAACCAACGCCGTGTCCGGTACCGTGATTGTAATCAAGACCTAATTCCCACATTGGCTGACGGGCTAATACATCAAGATTATAACCGCAGCAGCCATACAAAAATTTGGCTCTTGACAGGTTCATCATACTTCTTAAAACTGTTGTGAAATGAAGTTTCAACTCATCATTGATCTCTCCTAAAGCAACAGTTCTTGTAATATCTGTGGAACCTTCATAGTAATTTCCACCAGTGTCTGTTAAGAACAGATTTCCGGCTGTCAACTCACAGTCTGTCTCTGCGGAAGAAGTGTAGTGACACATTGCAGCGTTTGCCTTGAATGCGCAGATTGGCTCAAAGCTAGGCCATAAGAAACCTTCCTGTTGGGCGCGCAGACTTTCAAGTTTGTCTGATGCGCTCATCTCAGTCATCTTTTCTTTACCAAGGCTTGTTTTTAACCAATACATGAATTTCGTATGAGCAACGCCATCCTTTACATGTGCTTTTTTGATGTTTTCAATTTCTACATCATTCTTCATTGCTTTATATAAAATAGTAGGATTGGTCTTTTCAACTTTTTTTGTACTATCCGGGATATTATTATACAAAGCATAATTGATTCTTGCAGGGTCGATTAGGACTGTGTTATTAGAATCAAAGTCTTTTACAAAAGTATAAATGTCATTATATGGATGGAAAACAACATTATCCTTTTTAAGTTCTGATTTTACATGTTCATCTAGTCTGCTTTCATCTATAAATAAATGTACTTCATTCATCGTGATTACAGCATAACTTAGAACAAGAGGAGAATACATTACATCGTTTCCTCTGATATTAAGAAGCCATGCAATATCGTCCAATGTAGTTAAAACATGTACGTCAGCACCGTTTTCCTTCATTGCATCTCTCAAGCGAGAGAGTTTGGAAGTTGTGGCTTCACCGGAAAATTTTTCATCCAGTAAAAATACAGGTTCGGCTGCAAGGCTTGGCCGTTCTTCCCAAACGGCATCCACAAGGTCGTAAGAGTATTCAATACGGATATTCTTATAAGAAAATTGTTCTGCGAAATCTTTTCCTTCCTGCATAGCGATGACACGTCCGTCAAATCCTAAAGTCCCATTTTCAGGGAGTACAGAGTCAAGATACTCCGAGACAGTTGGAACTCCCGCGTTACCCATGCGATAGAGTGTTACACCACTCCCGGCAAGCTGAGCTTCCGCCTGAATAAAATAACGTCCGTCTGTCCAAAGACCTGCAGCATCTTTTGTGATTACAGCGGTTCCCGCTGAACCTGTAAAACCAGTGATAAATTCTCTGGATTTAAAATGTTCACCGACATATTCACTTTGGTGATTATCTGCAGATGGCACAACATAAGCATCGATATGTTTTTCTTCCATAAAGGAACGAAGCTTCGCTATTCTGTCTGATACGTTCAATCCGAATACCTCCTTAAAGTAATTTAGTAAATTATTATCCCGTAAGTTGAATTGTAGCATAAACGAAAGACAGGTACAAATGTTTTTTTTAGAAAGTAGGGTATGTGAAAAAAATATCAAATATTATGGAAAAAGAATTGCTATTTCTAAAAATATAAGATATAATTAAAATTGGCAGAAAATTGGTTTAACTTTTAAAAAATATATAAAAATGGAGGACTAGATTTATGAGCAACACAACATCTAAAAACCTCGCAAGTACAAGAATTGCCACTTTACTTGACGAAGGAAGCTTTGTTGAAATCGGTGGTGCAGTTACAGCAAGAACAACCGACTTTAACATGCAGGAGAAAGAGACTCCGGCTGATGGTGTCATCACAGGTTATGGAGTGATTGACGGCAATTTGGTGTACGTATACAGCCAGGATGCTTCTGTTTTAAAAGGAGCGATCGGAGAGATGCACGCAAAGAAGATTGCCAATATTTATGATATGGCAATGAAGATGGGAGCACCGGTTATTGGTCTTGTAGACTGCGCAGGATTAAGACTTCAAGAGGCAACGGATGCATTGAATGGATTTGGCAGCCTTTATATGAAACAGGCTATGGCATCTGGGGTGATTCCACAGATTACAGCAGTTTTTGGAAAATGCGGTGGTGGACTTGCCGTTGCATCTGCGATGACTGATTTTACTTTTATGGAAGAAAATGGGAAATTATTTTTAAATGCTCCAAATGCAATTGCAGGAAATGAGGTTTCAAAATGTGACACTTCATCTGCAAAATTCCAAAGCGAAGAATCCGGTTTGGTTGATGGAGTTGGAACAGAGGAGGAGATCCTTGGACAGATTCGTTCTTTAGTATGCATGCTTCCAACAAACAATGAAGATGATGCGTCTTATGATGAGTGTCTCGATGATTTAAACCGTGTTTGTGAAGGTATTGAGAATGCAGTAGAGGATACTTCTATCGTTCTTACTTTAGTATCTGATGACAATGTATTCTTTGAAACAAAGAAAGAATACGGAAAAGATATGGTGACCGGTTTTATCCGCTTGAATGGAATGACAATCGGAGCCGTTGCAAATCGCGCGAAGATATATGATGAAGAAGGCAACGCCGTGCAGGAATTTGGCGGAACATTGTCTGTACGCGGATGTAAGAAAGCGGCTGATTTTGTGAACTTCTGTGATGCATTCAATATCCCGGTTGTAACCCTTACAAATGTGACAGGATTTGAGGCGAGCAAATGTTCTGAAAAATCGCTTGCAAGAGAAGCGGCAAAATTAACTTATGCATTTGCAAATGCAACAGTACCAAAAGTAAATTTGATTATTGGAAAAGCATATGGAAGTGCTTATGTGACAATGAACAGCAAATCTATCGGGGCTGATATGGTATACGCATGGCCAACAGCAGAGATTGGAATGATGGATTCGACATTGGCAGCAAAAATTATGTATGCGGATTCGGATGCAGAGACAATCAATGCAAAGGCTTCAGAATACAGAGAGATTCAGTCAAGTCCGATATCTGCGGCAAGACGTGGCTATGTAGACACGATCATTGAACCTGCAGATACAAGAAAATATTTGATAGGTGCATTTGAGATGCTGTTCACAAAGAGAGAAGACCGCCCGGCAAAAAAACACGGAACGGTTTAGTGAGGTGAGGCAAAGTGAAGAAAAGAATGAGCTTAATAGTATGTGTTTTGGCAGCATCGCTTAGTTTTGCAGGGTGTTCCCAGAAAGCAGACACCGAATATGATGAATCTGCAGCACAACAGATAACAGAGACACTTATCACTAGTTTTTCCCAGATGGGAAAAGAAGGGTTTGAGCAATTTAGATCTCTTTCAGACTACCAGCTGGATTACACGATGATGCAGTCAGGACTTCCAATTGAGGGGGATAATTTCCTGTCTATGCTTGATGCGTGGGAGGGAGCTGAAAAAGAGTGTGGCTCTTATGTAAAACATGGTGAATATGAGTTTGAAGCATCCGACAAAGAACTTTCTGTTTCTACATTGGCAGAATATGAAGACAGAGATGCGACGATTGAATTTAAGTTTGATGAAGACTTGAACTTAGAGTCTATGGATGTTTCAGCAAAATACACGACAGCAGAGATTTTAGAAAAAGCAGGATTGAATACGGTATTAGGTATGGGAACAGTATTTGTTGTCTTGATTTTCCTGGCATTTTTGATTTCGTTGATCAAATATATTCCACCATTTGTGGAGAAATTCACAAAGAAGAGTCCGCAGCCGGTTCAGACAGCGACACCTGTAGTTGCAGAGACGGCAGAAGAAGATACAGAGTATGTAGACGATTTGGAATTAGTGGCAGTGATTACAGCTGCAATTGCAGCACAGACAGGCACATCGACAGATGGTTTTGTAGTGCGCTCTATCAGACGTCGCCCGTCAAATAATTGGAATTAAGTAGAAGAATTTAGGAGGAAAATAAAAATGAAAAGCTATACAATCACAGTAAATGGCAATGTATATGATGTAACAGTAGAAGAGAACGGAGCAGCAACACCGGCAGCGGCAGCAGCACCGAGAAAGGCAGCGCCTGCACCGAAGGCACCGGCGGCAGCACCAAAAGCAGCGGGAGCAGCAGGCGGAATCAAAGTAGAAGCAGGAGCAGCAGGTAAAGTATTTAAAGTAGAGGCAAGTGTTGGACAAAAAGTTTCCAAAGGAGATACAGTAATCATTCTGGAAGCAATGAAGATGGAAATTCCGGTTGTAGCTCCGGAAGATGGAACAGTTGCAAGTATTGATGTGGCAGTAGGTGATGCAGTAGAAGCAGGAGCAGTAATGGCTACATTGAACTAGGGGGTCAAAAAATGGAATACATTACAAGTACATTAGGAAACCTCATGGATCAGACGGCATTTTTTAACCTTACAGTAGGAAATTATGTCATGATTCTGGTAGCATGTGTGTTTCTATATTTGGCAATCGCAAAAGGATTTGAGCCACTTTTATTGGTTCCGATCGCCTTTGGTATGCTGTTAGTTAACATTTATCCGGACATTATGATGTCGATTGAAGAATCTTCAAACGGGGTCGGCGGATTATTACATTATTTCTATTTATTAGATGAGTGGGCAATTTTGCCATCTCTGATCTTTATGGGGGTTGGTGCGATGACGGACTTTGGACCATTGATCGCTAACCCAAAGAGTTTCCTTCTCGGTGCCGCAGCGCAGTTTGGTATCTTTGCGGCATACCTTGGAGCAATGGCAATGGGATTCTCTGACAAAGCGGCAGCAGCAATTTCAATCATCGGTGGAGCAGATGGACCGACATCTATTTTCCTTGCCGGAAAATTGCAGCAGACTGCAATTTTAGGACCGATCGCAGTGGCGGCATACTCTTATATGTCACTCGTTCCTATCATTCAGCCTCCGATCATGAAGCTATTGACAACAGAAAAAGAACGTAAAATCAAAATGGAGCAGTTAAGACCTGTTTCCAAACTGGAAAAGATTCTGTTCCCGATTATTATCACAATCGTTGTTTCTTTGATTCTTCCTACAACAGCTCCGCTTGTTGGTATGCTGATGTTAGGTAACCTGTTCAAAGAATCAGGTGTTGTAAGACAGCTGACAGAGACAGCTTCCAATGCGTTGATGTACATCGTAGTTATCTTACTTGGTACTTCGGTTGGTGCTACAACAAGTGCAGAAGCATTCTTAAACTTGGATACAATCAAAATCGTTGTGTTAGGTCTTGTAGCGTTTGCGTTCGGTACGGCGGCAGGTGTACTGTTCGGTAAATTGATGTGTAAGCTGTCGGGCGGAAAAGTAAACCCTCTGATTGGTTCGGCAGGTGTGTCTGCGGTTCCTATGGCAGCCAGAGTTTCTCAGAAAGAGGGAGCAAAGGCAGATCCTGCAAACTTCCTTCTGATGCATGCCATGGGACCGAATGTGGCCGGTGTTATCGGTACGGCGGACAAGGCTGAGGAAACGCCCGAACCAGTCGGCGTCGGGCAGGAGGATGTCGCGGATCTCCAGCTTGTCCATCTTGAGCGCGCCTTCGGACCGGATGGTGACCTCGGTGGCATCCATGCTCATCCGCTTCCAGGTGCGGCGGTCCACGCCTTCGATGCTGACGGCGGCGATGGAGCTCTGCATCTGGGCGTCCGCGGACGTGCTGCTGATGCGGACAGGCCCGTAGATGACCTTTTCCGCGATGACGGCGATCACGAGTTCACCTTCGGGTACCTGCTGCCCGTTCAGCAGACGCTTGAGCACAGCGGCGTCCATGGCCACAGGACCGGAGGTGAGGCCCTCCACCGTGCAGGTCACAGAGTCCCCCGGTATCAGAGACTTCTCGATGAGATCACGCCCCGTGGCGCTGGAGAACAGGGGCGCGTCCCCCGTGGCGGGCAGGATGCTGTCCCGCAGGAAGGGCACGCAGGCCAGGACGAAGCGGGGGCTGAGCGTCAGGGAGATCTCTTTCAGGATCGTGTCATACGTGCGCTGGTCAGAGATGTGGATGTTGCCGAGTTTCAGGGTGAAGCTCAGGGGATTGATGTCCACCGTTTCCACGCTGCAGATGGCGGCATCAGGATTGGCCGTGCGCAGGGCATCCCGGACGGCCTGTTCCACCAGAGGCTTGCAGGCGAACAATCCCCCCACGACGGCGAGGACACAGATGATGAGTGCGGCCAACAGGCCTTTCGCTGTTTTCGACATGGCAGTGTTCCTTGGGCAAAAGGATGGATGGCCCCTGTGAGGGTGGGGCTTTTTTCAAAATAGCCGGGCTCCGGCTGCTTGTACAGAAAAAATGCCCCTGGGGACGCGGGAAACAGAAAGCGCCGTGGCCCGGGGACCACGGCGCTTTGTCGTCAGGAAGGAGAAGGACTAGTCCACGCGGTGGTGGCAGCCGATGCTGTTCTTGTTGCGCATGGCGGCCTGGGTGATGACGTAGGCCGTCTGGGAGCCGTGGAAAAGATCCACCAGCGGCTTGGAGATGCGCGTGCCCTTGTAGAAGTCGTGGATATGGCGCACCAGGTCGCGCATGTCTTCGAAAGCCCGGCGCAGGCGGGCCTTGGAGCGCGAGATGCCCACGTAGTTCCACATGGTGTTGCGGATGTTGGCCCAGTCCTGGGCCACCAGGGCCGGGTCGTCGTGGTGTTCGTTGCCTTCGTGGCGCCAGTCGGGGATGGCGGCCGCCAGGGCGCGGGGGATGGCTTCGCGGCCGGAGGCCGTGATGCGCGCCAGGTGCTGGCCGCAGCTCTGACCCCAGACGGCGGCTTCCAGCAGGGAGGTGCTGGCCAGACGGTTGGCGCCGTGCAGCCCCGTGCACGAGGTCTCGCCCAGCGCGTAGAGCCGTTTCACGGAGGTTTCGCCGTTGGTGTCGACCTTCACGCCACCGCAGCAGTAGTGCGCCGCAGGGGTCACGGGAATCCAGTCTTTGGTGATGTCGATGCCGATCGAGCGGCATTTTTCATAGATGTTCGGGAAATGGCTCTTCACGGCCTCGGGGTCCTTGTGCGTCACGTCGAGGTAGACGAAGTCGGAACCCCGTTTGGTCATCTCGCGGTAGATGGCGCGGGCCACCACGTCGCGCGGCGCGAGGGATTT
>ENA-OWPF01003281-OWPF01003281.1-human-gut-metagenome-genome-assembly--contig:-NODE-3281-length-10026-cov-3.570354_pt1 | contig 10026 bp, 10 predicted proteins | sample MGYA00248261_ERZ651840 | MGnify/ENA primary metagenome ERZ651840 (study PRJEB26924, sample SAMEA4378268) | human gut metagenome | biome: human gut; feature: human-associated habitat; material: faeces...
GTCATCGGGCATTATCTGAACATAAAACACTATCAATAAGTTGGAGTCATTACCGGGCCAAATCGATAAATCGCTCGATGAAGCCTCACTCAGCCTGCGCGCCGGTTCCCTGCGTACCATTACGCACATCCTGCTGCCGCTGCTGCGCCCGGCGATCCTCTCGGCGCTGATTTACAGCTTTGTGCGCGCCATTACCACCGTCAGCGCCATTGTGTTCCTCGTCACGCCGGATACCCGCGTAGCGACGGCTTACATCCTCAACCGCGTGGAAGATGGCGAATACGGTGTAGCGATTGCCTACGGTTCCATTCTGATCGTGGTGATGCTGGCGATTATTTTCATCTTTGACTGGCTGATCGGTGAATCACGTACCTCCCGTTCAAAAGCCAAAAACCAGGCGTAATGGAGCGCACTATGACTCAGAAAAATTTCGTTGAACTGCGCAACGTCACTAAACGATTTGGCAGTAATACGGTAATCGACAATATCAACCTCACCATCCCGCAGGGGCAAATGGTGACGCTGCTCGGCCCGTCCGGCTGCGGCAAAACCACTATTTTGCGCCTGGTTGCCGGGCTGGAAAAACCGAGCGAAGGGCAAATTTTCATTGATGGCGAAGACGTCACCCATCGCTCTATTCAGCAGCGCGATATCTGTATGGTGTTTCAGTCCTATGCCCTGTTCCCGCATATGTCGCTGGGAGAGAATGTCGGTTATGGCCTGAAAATGCTCGGCGTACCGCGCGCAGAGCTGAAAGCCCGCGTCAAAGAGGCGTTGGCGATGGTGGATCTGGAAGGATTCGAAGACCGCTTTGTCGATCAGATCTCCGGCGGGCAGCAGCAGCGCGTGGCGCTGGCCCGCGCGCTGATCCTCAAGCCGAAAGTGCTGCTGTTTGATGAGCCGTTGAGTAACCTCGACGCCAACCTGCGTCGCAGCATGCGCGACAAGATCCGCGAGTTGCAAAAGCAGTTTGATATCACCTCGCTGTACGTCACCCACGATCAGAGCGAAGCCTTTGCGGTTTCTGATACTGTGCTGGTGATGAACAAGGGACACATCATGCAGATCGGCTCACCGCAGGATCTTTACCGCCAGCCCGCCTCCCGCTTTATGGCGAGCTTTATGGGCGATGCCAACCTGTTCCCGGCAACCTTCAGCGACGGATACGTTGATATCTACGGCTATCATCTGCCGCGCCCGCTGCACTTTGGTACACAGGGTGAAGGGATGGTCGGTGTGCGCCCGGAAGCGATCACGCTCAGCGATCGCGGCGAAGAGAGCCAGCGCTGCGTGATCCGCCATGTCGCCTATATGGGGCCGCAGTATGAAGTGACGGTGGAATGGCACGGGCAGGAGATATTATTGCAGGTCAACGCTACGCGTCTGCAACCGGACGTCGGCGAGCAGTATTATCTTGAAATCCATCCGTACGGCATGTTTGTTCTGGCGGATGCGGCATAACGTTTTGTGGTTTTGTAGGCCGGATAAGGCGCTTGTGCCGCCATCCGGCAATGCCTGATGCGCTGCGCTTATCAGGCCTACAATGAACGATGTAGACCCGATAAACCCTCAGCTTCGCGCTTTTAACGCGGCGATATCCGCAGGCGTGGTGCGACAGCACCCGCCAATCAACCGTGCGCCAGCGGCCTGCCACTGCGGCAGATAATCCGCCAGCTGCGCGCAATGTTCACCGTGATGATGCCAGGTTTTGCTCACGGCATCGTAATGCTCGCCCGAGTTCGGATACACCACCAGCGGCAGCACCGTTAAACCGTGTAAATGCTGCAACGCAGCGGTGGTGTTTTCCAGCGCAATACAGTTAATGCCTAGCGCCACCACCTGCGGATAACCCGCCAGCAACGCAACCACGTCACGCAGCGGCGTACCGTCGCTCAGGTGTTCGCTGTCGCGCAGGGTAAATGAGAACCACGCCCGCGCACGCGGATATGCGGTCAACAGCTCGGCCAACGCCTCAATCTCGGAAAAATTCGGCAGGGTTTCGCAGGCCAGCAGATCGGCCCCGGCATCCAGCAAGGCTTCCACGCGCGGGCGATGAAACGCCTGAAATGCCTCAACGCTACAATGATAATCGCCACGGTATTCAGAGCCATCCGCCAGATACGCGCCGTAAGGCCCGACGGATCCCGCCACCAGAAGCGTTCCCGCCTGCGGGTTCTCTGCCAGATACGCTTCACGGGCTTTACGCGCCAGCTCCACGCTTTTGCCAATCAGCGCTTTCGACTGCGCTTCATCCAGACCTCGCGCGGCGAAGCCCGCCGGCGTCGCCTGATAGCTGGCAGTGATCGCGCATTGCGCCCCCGCCCGGTAGTAATCAAGATGCACTTCGCGGATAAGCTCCGGGTTTTCTACCAGCACTTTGGCTGACCACAGGCTGTCGGCTAAGTTACACCCTCGCGCTTCCAGCTCCGTCGCCATCGCGCCATCCAGCAGCAGGATATCCTGTTTATCAAGAAGAGCGCGTAACGGATTATTCTGCGACATGTTCTGGCTCCTGTTTTGCGTTTCGGGGTTGAGTAAGGAAATAAGCACCATAGCACAACGCAACAAACGGTAACCCGCACCACAACGCAATTCTCTGCGCTGGATCGAATGCCAGCCCAACACAGGCCACCAGGCACAGCACAAAACCTAATACTGGCACCAGCGGATACCACGGCGCGCGATAATGTAATTCACTCAATGCCTTACCTTGTTGCAGATGACGGCGACGAAAAACAAAATGCGAGGCGCAGATACTCAGCCACACCGCTACCACCGCAAACCCGGAGATTGCCGACAGCGCAACAAATACCGTGTCCGGGGCCACCACGCTGGAAAACAGCGCCAGCACACCACCGAGCATACTGACCGACAGCGCCGTCAGTGGCACGCCGTTTTTCGTTACTCGCGCAAAACAGGCCGGTAGCGTACGTTCATTCGACAACGACCACAGCATGCGCCCGGAGGCATATAACCCGGAGTTCGCTGCAGAAAGAATAGCCGTCAGGATCACGAAGTTAAAAATATCAGCGGCGTACGGGATCCCTACTTTCTCAAATACCAGCACAAACGGGCTTTTCTCCACGCCCGCCTGCTGCATCGGGATCAGCGCTGCCAGCACAAACACGGTGCCGATAAAGAAAATAATCAGTCGCGCGATGGTAGTACGAATCGCTACCGGGATAACTTTGCGCGGGTTTTCCGTTTCACCGGCGGCAATGCCGATAAGCTCGGTACCCGAAAAAGCAAAGTTCACTGCCACCATAGTCATCAAAATCGGTAAGCCACCGTGCGGGAACCAGCCTTCTGCCGTGATATTACTCAGCCCCGGCGCGGGCGAGCCATCCTGCATCGGAATAAAGCCGAAAATCGCCGCCCCACCGAGGATGATAAAGGCGATGATAGTGACCACTTTGACCAGCGAGAACCAGAACTCCCCTTCGGCAAAAAAGCGCGTGGAGATAACATTCAGACCAAAAATAATCGCGCAGAACACCACGCACCAGACCCATACCGGCACCTGTGGAAACCAGTACTGCATACAGAATCCAGCGGCGGTAAAGCTCGAACCCAGCGCCACGGTCCAGGTCAGCCAGTAAAGCCAGGCCACGGTATACCCGGTAGCCGGACCAAGATAGCGCGCGGCATAAACGTGAAACGCTCCGGTCTCCGGCATCGCGACCGACAGCTCGCCCAGACACTGCATAACCAGCCAGACCACCAGCGCACCAATCAGATAGGCCAGCAGCGTTCCCGCCGCTCCAGTGGTGGAAATGATGTACCCGGTATTGAAGAATAATCCTGTGCCAATCACGCCGCCCAAGGAAAGCATAATCAGGTGACGCGTTTTCATTGTGCGCTTCAGTGGCGCATTTTGTTGTGTTGTTTGCATATAACCTTCTAAACGTATGGACATCTAAACATCCAAAGAAGGTTTGTTATACCGCGTTTGTTAACAGAATGCAAAGTCAACCCTGCACCAGACGCAGATGCCCGCGCCGGGCGCTTAATAGCGGGTGGGGATTAATAATCAGATACAAAAAGGGCCGCCAGCTCATAACGCCTCCGTTGCCATGTTTTATCTAAACTTTGGCACCACAGTTGACTGACGGCGTTAACCCGGAAGTGGGAATCAAATCTCCCCACTCCCACAACCGGATGAATGCTTAAGCACCGCTGGCCGGGATCGGCATCTGTGATTTGCGGCTCATCAGAATAAATACCGCCAGGCCTGCCAGCAAAATGCCCGGCGCAGAAGCCGCCATCACCCCTACCGTTCCGGTACCGAGCGCTAACATTTTCCCTGCCAGCAGCGGACCGCTCATCGCCCCCAGACGCCCGACTGCGACGGCGGTTCCCACGCCTGTGGCGCGGATCTGCGTGCTGTAAAACAGCGGCGCCAGCGCATACAACACACTTTGCCCGCCGGTGGCGAACATCCCCGCCACAAATCCCGCCATTAGCATGCCGCTCAATGACGACACCGTACCCAGCGCCAGCAGTGAAGCCAACATCCCGGTGTAGATCAGCAGCGACATCACCACCGGGCGCAGTTTATCCATTAACGCCCCGAGAATTAACGTGCCGCTGGCCGCGCCAATTTGCAGAGCAAACATTACGCCTGCCGCCTGCGATGGCCGAAAGCCCTGCTCCACCAGCAGCATCGGCAGCCAGTTGATCAGCATATACACCACCAGCAGGGTGAAGAAATAGCACAACCACAGCAGCAGCGTGGCACTCGCCGTCGCTGGCGCAAACAGGGCGCGCAACGGTGCGGCGGCCACCTGCGTTTGTTGGGTATAAACCTGAGATTCCGGCAGCCAGCGCATCAACAGCGGCACCAGCAGCAGCGGGATCACCCCGCCTACCCAGAACACCGTTTGCCAGGCGGAGGCCAGGCCGCTAAACCCGAGCGCTGCCGCCAGCGCCGCGCCAATCGGCACACCGCAGTACATCAGGCTCACCGCCGTACCGCGAAAACGCGGGCCCGCCGCCTCGGAAGTCAGCGCGATCAGATTCGGCAACGCCGCGCCCAGCCCGACGCCGGTCATCAGACGGGCAAACACCAGCGATGAGAAATCCCAGGAAATCGCCGTCGCCAGCGAGAACAGGCCGAACAGCGCCACAGAGGCAATGAGAATACGCTTGCGGCCATAGCGGTCGGCCAGCATGCCGCCCACCAGCGCGCCGGGCAGCAGCCCGAGAATGCCCGCACTGAAGATCCAGCCCATCTGCATTTTATCCAGCGCAAACGCGTGGGCGATACCGACGGCAGCGATACCGGCGGCCTGTAAATCCAGCCCTTCCATCAGGGCAACTAAAAAGCAAAGCCCAACGGTCAACGTCAGGCGGTAAGATGCGGAGGTACGGGTCGTCATAAGATGTCCCTCTGAGGTCACGATGCAGGTGAATCGCGGCTGATACGTTGCCAGCCGCGTAATCATTTTTTATTTGCGGTTGCGCAGGTCCAGCGCTACGTCGACGATCATATCTTCCTGGCCGCCCACCATCCGACGTTTGCCCAGTTCCACCAGAATATCTACTGCGCTCAGGCCATAACGTGCTGCCGCCACTTCGCAATGACGCAGAAAACTGGAGTAAACCCCGGCATAGCCCAGCGCCAGCGTTTCACGATCCACCCGCACCGGGCGGTCTTGTAGTGGACGCACTAAATCGTCGGCGGCGTCCATCAGTGCGTAGAGATCGGTTCCGTGCTGCCAACCAAGCTTATCCGCAGCGGCGATAAATACCTCCAATGGTGCGTTGCCCGCGCCTGCGCCCATCCCTGCCAGGCTGGCGTCGACACGGTCACACCCCTCTTCTACTGCGGCAATCGAGTTCGCCACCCCAAGACTCAGGTTGTGATGCGCATGCATTCCGGTTTCTGTTTCAGGCTTCAGCACCGCTTTCAGTGCGCGGAAGCGGGCGCGAATATCGCTCATGTTCATTGCGCCGCCGGAATCGACCACATAAATACAGGTCGCGCCGTAGTTTTCCATCAGCTTCGCCTGCTGTGCCAGGTTCTCCGGTGTGGTCATATGGCTCATCATCAGAAAACCGACGGTATCCATGCCAAGCTCACGCGCATACTGAATATGCTGGGCCGACACATCCGCTTCAGTGCAGTGGGTCGCCACGCGCACTACCCGTGCGCCGGCCTGATATGCATTTTTCAGGTCATGAATAGTGCCGATAGTGGGTTACAGCCCCAGCCAATCACCGCAAAATTCGGTCCGATGACGTTGTCGAGCAACGTCACTTCGCCCGATTCCAGCGTCACCTTCGGCTGGATAAACATCTTGCCGACCGGTGAAGTTTTCGCGTCGCCTTCACGCACCAGCGCCCCGGCGTGGTACTGCGGCATCGGCTTAAACCGCATTTCAAGGAAGTAGCGTTTGACCGGCGGAATATAGTTCAACAGCCAGGAAACCCCATCGCGTACCGCGCTGTGCCAGCGTTTGGGCGGCGCAAGTACGTTGCCAGCGGTCACGGAGAGGTCGATCATCGCTTTGGCGTGGTCGCGGCGTTCCTGCTGGTAGGTATCCAACAGCGCATCGTCGGCTTTACCGTTAATCACCAGCGCCAGTTTCCATGCCAGGTTGAAAGCATCGCGCATGCCGCTGTTGTATCCCTGACCCTGCCAGACCGGCATAATGTGCGCCGCATCGCCCGCCAGCAGCACGCGGTCAATACGAAAACGTTCGGCCAGACGAGCATTATGGGTATACACGCGCTGGCGGATCAGCTCGACGTTGTCCGGGTTCGGCAGCACTTTGCTCAGTAACTGGCGCATATTCTGCGGCTCGCTAAGCTGCGCTTCGGTTTCCCCCGGCATAACCATAAACTCAAAACGGCGCACCGCGTGCGGCAGCGCGGCAGAGACATACGGGCGCACCGGATCGCAGCATAAATACACATGCGGCGTGCTGAGTGGATCGTTGGCGATATCCACCACAATCCACTGATTCGGCGCGGTTTTACCTTCAAACGGCACGTTCAGAGAACGTCTGACGTTGCTGCCGCCGCCGTCGCAGGCCACCAGCCACTGAGCCTTCACCGTTTCACGTTGACCGTCTGGCGCTTTCAGATTTAGCGTCACTTCGCCGTTTTGTTGGCTGAAGGCCTCCAGCTCGCGGGAGAACAGGCAGCGCACGTTGGGAAAACGCGACAACCCTTCCAACATCACCGCGTCCACCTGCGGCTGAATAAACGCATTACGACGCGACCAGCCAAATTCGTCGGTCATCGGCTGGATATCAGCAAAGCAACCGCGCTCTTGATGTCAGACTCCCTGAACAGTTCTCGATAATCGGGAAACTCAGGGCGCGTTATCCTGTGGCCACTCTCTGCCATGTGTTCGGGGTCCATCGCAGCAGCTACAAATACTGGAAAAACCGTCCTGAAAAGCCAGACGGCAGACGGGCTGTATTACGCAGTCAGGTACTTGAGCTACATGACATCAGCCACGGTTCAGCTGGCGCAAGAAGCATCGCACCAGTATGTCAATAGATCCGTTTTAGTTCCATGCATTTTTTTGAGAACCCGGCCAAATAATGGTGAAGTCGGTATTCCTCCGGTGCCATATTGTTCAGTGATTCATGCGGGCGTTCACAGTTATATTCTGATAACTATTTTTCCGTAATTTCCCGTACTTCATTCAGCGTTCTGAACTGATAAAAATCGAGTATTTCTGTACGGTATGTCCTGTTAAAACGCTCAATGAAAGCATTATGCGTCGGCTTACCCGGCTGGATGAACTCCACTTTTATGCTTGTATCTCTGCCCATTCAGCCAGCGCCAGTGAGATAAATTCCGGACCATTATCCATACGCAGCATGACCGGATAACCGCGGTTTGCCACGATCCTGTCAAATACGCGGACCACTCGCAGAGCTGGCAGATTTAGATCGATTTCAATCGATAACGCCTCACGATTAAAGTCATCAACGACATTAAACGTGAGAAAACGACGGCCACAGGCCAGAGCATCATGCATAAAATCGACAGACCAGCTCTGGTTCAGCGCTTCTGACGTAGCCAGTGGTGAGAGATTGCGTACCAGCAGTCGTAGTTTGCCCTTACGGCGAAAATTCAGCTTCAGCAGACAGTAAATACGGTGGAGCCTTTTATGATTCCACGAGTATCCTTGATAGAGATACGCTTACCAGTACCATTCCATCCTGTATTAACAAGATATGCCTTAGCACCACTCTTCTCCATCTTCTTAACAAGCTCTTCAGCATACTTTGTAGGATGCAGCTCTAAGAATGCCTGTCCGAAGCAAGCTGAGAATGTAGGAGTTTCAGACTCCGGCAGGCCTAACGGATACTGAGTCCGAATGTCGTTATCAGGTGAATGACCAGCTCACGCTTTAATGCTGGTTTTAAAGCTTTTTTCAATAACGTCTTTCCGCGCCCAGTTCTTCAGACTCAGGTCAGCAAACATCTGTTTGAGACGGCGGTTCTCGTCCTCAAGAGCCTTGATTTTTTAATATCAGAAGCTTCCATGCCGCCTTATCTGGACTTCCAGTTCATAGAATGGACTACCTTCCCCCTCTGCGGTTAACTGTATGAAACGTGTTCAGCAGGAGACCATCTTGAATATCGTATTTCTGGGTATTGATCTGGCTAAAAAATGTCTTTCACCTCTGCGGATTAAACCAGGCTGGTAAACCCGTTTTTTCTAAACGAGTCAGCCGAAAAGAATCACTCCAGACGGTGGCGAATATTCCGGCTTTCCTGATTGGTGTCGAAGCATCCACAGGGGCATTTTACTGGCCGCGGGAGTTTGAAAAACTGGGGCATAACGTAAAGATTATCAGCCCCCAGTATGTAAAACCCTTTGTCCGTGGGCAAAAAAATGACGGCAATGATGCGCAGACCATCGCAGTGGCTCTGATGCAACCGACAATGCAGTTCGTGCCGCCAAAAAGCCCGGAACAGCAGGATATCCTGGCTTTGTACCTAGCAGGGCAGCGTATTATTAATCACCGCACTGCGACCGTTTGTCAAATCAGGAGACTGCTGCTTGATCGTGGAATAACTATCGGCGCGGCAGTTTCAAGAGTTCGTAGTGCCGTTCCGCTGATCCTTGAGGATGCAGAAAACGGGTTAAGTGTCCGTATGCGTAGAACGATTGCAGAACTCTATGATCTCTTTAACGATCTCGGTCGTCGTATAAACTTTTTTGATAAAGAAATAGAGGCGGTGTTCAGGCAATCTGAAGCCTGTCAGCGTATACCAAAGGTGTCTTTCTGAGTAAAAATTTAGATCTATATGCAAAAATAGGATTTCATCTAAAGTTTGTATCAATAATTTCTTTTATCAATGAAGGCCCCATGAAGTCACCAACTACTATTCCGACATATTTAGGTTTATTTTTCTGAATCCAGTTTCGGGTCATAACATTAGATCCTTCAAATGCAATGGAGCATATTCCAATAAAACAACTTACTCGTGGAAATTCAGGATATAAATACCACCATCCTGGAGTAGTTGCTCCTGTTAGTAATCTTGGTGCCCCCATATCTGGAGAACTATGCCCACTGGCGACAAAGTAGGGGAATGAACCACCAGAACCACTTAAATAATTTATTATTCCAGTTTTTCCTCCGTTAGCGTATTCTAAATATTTCTTTATGCTTTCCCATTTCTTATACAAATCCCAATTGGAATTTAAAGAATAATCATCTTGTATATTAAACATTTGTGGATATTTAATACCAAATGTACCATATTTCCATGTCCGTGGCAATTGATCAAGAAAAATAACCTTTCCCCTAACATCCTTCACTTTTGGAAAAAAATATTCATTTGATGGTTTATATATTATCTTTGAATAAGACACCATATACTCATAAAATGTATCCTCAAAGGTTCTGCTATTATTAGCTGGATCATAATCTTCTTTCACTCTCATAAGTACAAATTCAGATGGGTTTTCGGCTAAAAATTTCTCAAGCTGAGATAATACATCGCCAAATCCCAAATGCTGATAAACAAAATCATGGTGAATTGCCATGACATT
>ENA-OWPF01003287-OWPF01003287.1-human-gut-metagenome-genome-assembly--contig:-NODE-3287-length-10000-cov-3.037707_pt1 | contig 10000 bp, 10 predicted proteins | sample MGYA00248261_ERZ651840 | MGnify/ENA primary metagenome ERZ651840 (study PRJEB26924, sample SAMEA4378268) | human gut metagenome | biome: human gut; feature: human-associated habitat; material: faeces...
ATTTTTTCGGCGTGCCCCCGCAAACCGGTCGGCAGAGCCGGATACTGCACCGCGAGCAGGTCGCAGCCGCGTGCGCGTGCAAGTTTGGCGCTGTAATACAGCAGCGGTTTGTCGATATGGTAGCCGATGCCGGGGAACAGCACGGCAAGCTGGTTGCTCATAGGTAAGGCTCCTTTTTGGGAAATACAGGGTTACTCCGCCAGCTCCCGCACGGCGGCAATTGCGGTATCGACCTCGTTTTCCGTGTTGAAATACGAAAAGCTGAAGCGCACCGCGCCCTGTTCCTCGGTCCCGAGCGCGCGGTGCAGCCGCGGCGCGCAGTGCGCGCCCGGGCGGGTCGCGATGCCGTAGTCCTCGGACAGAATATCCGCCACCTCGCCCGAGTCCATATCGCCGATGTTGAGCGCGGCGACCGCCGTGCGCTCGCAGTCGAAATTTCCGTAGAGCGTCACGCCCGGAACATCCCGCACGCCCGCGACAAAGCGGCGCAGCAGAGCCATCTCATGCGCGTGGATAGTGCCGATACCGGTCTCGCGCAAAAAGTCGAGCGCCGCGTTCAGCCCCGCAATGCCGTGGCCGTTGAGCGTGCCGGCCTCGAGGCGTGTCGGCATCTGCTCGGGCTGAGACTGCGAATACGTCTGCACGCCCGTGCCGCCGACCTTCCAGGGTGCAATGTCCACACCCTCGCGCACGCACAGTCCGCCCGTACCCTGCGGGCCCATGAGCGACTTGTGCCCCGTGAAGCACAGCACGTCGATGTGCATTTTCTCCATATCGATGGGCAGCACGCCCGCGCTCTGCGAGGCGTCCACGAGAAACAGCAGCCCGTGCTCCCGCGCAAATGCACCGATGCGTTCAAGCTCCAGCACATTACCCGTCAGGTTTGAGGCGTGCGTGCAGACGACGGCGCGGGTATTGGGCCGCAGGAGCCGCTCAAAGTCCGCGTAGTCGATGTTTCCCTGCCTGTCCGCGCCGACAAAGCTCAATTCGACGTTTTTTTCCGCCTCCAGCCGGTAGAGCGGGCGCAAAACGGAGTTGTGCTCAAGGTCGGTCGAGATCACATGGTCCCCGCTTCGGATGCAGCCGTGGATGGCGATGTTCAGCGCCTCGGTCGAGTTGCAGGCAAAGGCCACATGGTCGGGCCGCTTGCAGCCGAAGAGCGCGGCAAGCTTGCAGCGCGTATCGTAAATGACACGCGAGGCGGCAAGCGCCTCCTCGTGTGTGCCGCGCGCGCTGTTGCCAAAGCTCCCCATGGCCTGCACCACCGCGTCGATGACCTGCGGGGGCTTGCGCAGCGTGGTCGCCGCGTTGTCCAGATAGATCATTCTTACGGGCGCACCACGCGGTCCGCACCGCTCATCTTCTCGACGATAACGTACATATTCGTCACTTCGCCGACCGCCAGCTTCTCCTTCAGGTCATAGAAGTTCAGGCACGTGCCGCAGCTCAGGATCTCCACGCCGCGCGCGGCCATGCCCTTGAGGTCCTCCAGAGACTCCGATCCCTCGCACGTCAGCTTCACGCCGCCGTTGTAGCAGAGGATGGTGTCGGGCAGGGTCTCCTGCTGGCTCAGGGCATAGACGAACGCCTTCATCAGCGCGCCGCCGAGCTCGTCGTTGCCGCTGCCCATTTTGTCGGAGGACAGCACCGCGACCGTCTTCGGCTTGCCGCAGGTATAGCACTCGCCGCTCTCTTCCTCCACGTTGGTGTTTTCGCCAACGGTAATGGTCACGCGGTACTCATGCTCGCCGAGCTTTTCGCTCTTGGAGGCGCAGCCCTTGCTCGCGGCCAGCTTGCCGAGGTTTTCCACCGCCGTCTCGTTGTCGACCAGCGTCTCAATAATGCCCGCGCCGCCGAGCTCCTTCATAGCCTTCTGCGTTTTTACAACAGGGATGGGGCAGACATCGCCCATCGCATTGACTTCGATCGTCATAGTGATATCTCCTTTTTCCAAAGCGGGTGCTCCGCCGATTTTCGTTTCCAACTATAGCAGATATTTTCGCCTTTGGCACATCTTTTTTCGCGTTTGCGCCGCGCGGCTCATTCTTTTTCTGCATGAGTGCACTTTATTTATCGTTTTCCTCCATCACATTCCATCTTCTTTTCCAATTTGACAAATCCCCTGCAATTCTCTACAATAAGTATACTTTGCCTTTTGGCCTCGGGCGGCCCTCGCTGCCCGCTGCAACAGTGATTCAAGGGGGTGTGCCGCATGAAGGAAAAGCTTCGTCTCACGCAGATGACCACCGCCGCCGGGTGAGCGGCAAAATTGGGGCCGGGTGCTCTTACGGAAATTCTGCAAGATCTGCCGAATGTCAAGGACCGCGATCTTCTCGTCGGATACGACAGCAGCGACGATGCCGCCGTCTACCGCGTCTCCGATGATGTCGCCGTCATCGAAACGGTCGACTTCTTCACCCCCATCGTGGACGATCCCTATCTCTTCGGCCAGATCGCCGCGGCCAACGCGCTGAGCGACGTATACGCCATGGGCGGCGAGCCGCGGGTCGCAATGAATCTTCTCTGCGTGCCGAACTGCCTGCCCAAGGAGGACGTCCGCGCCATTCTGGAGGGCGGACATTCCAAGGCTGTCGAGGCAGGCTGCGTCATCGCCGGCGGCCACACCATACAGGATAACGAGCCGAAGTACGGGCTGTGCGTCACGGGCTTTGTCCATCCCGAACGCATCCTCAAAAATGTCGGTGCGCAGCCGGGCGATGTGCTCGTGCTGACCAAGCCCATCGGCAGCGGCGTGCTGACCACCGCGCTCAAGGCGGACCTCATCTCCGCTTCCTCGCGCGATGCGGCGTATGCGCACATGGCCACGCTCAACAAGGCCGCGGGAGACGCGGTCCGTCAGGTAAGCGATGTGCACGCCTGCACGGATATCACGGGCTTCGGTCTGCTCGGCCACAGCTTCGAGATGGCCGAGGGCAGCGGCGTGACCATCCGTCTGCACGGCAAGGCCATCCCCCTGATGGACGAGGCGCTCGACATGGCCGGGATGGGCATTATCCCCTCGGGCGCTTACCGCAACATGGACTATGTCAAGCCCCACCTCGCGGTCCTGCCCTCGGCACAGCAGGCGCTTCTGGACCTTGCGGCCGATCCGCAGACCTCTGGCGGTCTTCTTGTTGCCCTGCCGCGCGAGCAGGCGGAAAGGCTCCTTTCGCTGCTCCGCCCCTTTGCCCCGTGGAGCGCCATCGTCGGCGAGGTGAGCGCGCGCAAGGCAAGCGAGCTTGAATTCGATTAACCCTTCCCGCAAACCAAGGGTCCTTCAAAGCAATGCTTTGAAGGACCCTTTTGATGTTCTTCCTTATTCGCCGTGCGGCATTCTCGCCTTCACAGCTTCGCCCGTGGGCGTTGCGGCAAGGCCGCCGAGCGCCGTCTCGCGGAACTCGACCGGCATACGCCGCCCGACCTCGCCCATCGCGTCGATGACCTCGTCGACAGGGATGCGGCTCTCGATGCCCGCAAGCGCCATATCCGCCGCGGAGATGGCGTTCACCGCACCGATGACGTTGCGCTTGACGCACGGCACCTCGACAAGGCCGGCAACAGGATCGCAGACAAGGCCCATCAGATTCTTGAGCGCGATGGCCACCGCATGGCCGATCTGCTCGTTCGTGCCGCCGCGCAGCGTCACGAGCGCACCTGCCGCCATAGCCGACGCCGTGCCGATCTCCGCCTGGCAGCCGCCCGCCGCACCCGAGATACCCGCGCGGTACGCAATGACCGCGCCAATGCCCGAGGCGACATACAGTGCCTCAAGCAGCTGGTGCTGCGTGTAATCCTCTTTTTCCCGCAGCGCCAGCAGCACCGCCGGAACAACACCGCAGGAGCCCGCCGTCGGCGCCGCCACGATGCGGCGCATACAGGCGTTGGACTCCGCCATTGAGATCGCCTGCGCGATGGCCTCGCCGACAAGGTCGCCGCCGATGCTGTCTCCGCGGCGCAGATACATCCGCATCTTCAGCCCGTCGCCGCCGACAAGACCGCTCACGCTGCGCTGCGTGCCGGTATAGGAGTCCGCCGCATCCTGAATGGCCTGCCAGGTCGAGAGCATCTTCGCCATCGAAGCCTGGCGGCTCACCTGCCGCAGGTCCATATCATAATGCAGGATGATCTCCCAGAACGGAAGGCCCTCCCGCTCCGAGCACTCAAAGATTTGCTTCATCGAATCCAGAACCATCCTCGTCGTCCTCCTTATCGTAATAGGTCACGGACAAAATGCCCGGCAGCTGTGCGAGAAACTCCACCTGATTGCGCTTGATGTGCTGGTCCGTCTCAATGACCATCAGCGCGTCACCGCCGCGGCGATGGCGGTTGACGCTCATATTCGCCACATTGATGCGAAGCTGACTCAGAATGGAGGTGATGGCCGCGACCGAGCCGGACTCATCCTGATTGCGCACGATGAGCGTATTGAACTCTCCCGTAAAGCTCACGTTGATGCCGTCGATCTTATTCACGACGATCGCGCCGCCGCCGACGGAGGAGGCCTGCAGGGTCATCTGCTTGCCGCTCTTGCCCGTCAGCTCCAGAAGAGCAGTGTTCGGGTGCGCGTCGCGCAGGTCGACGACGTGAAAGGAGTACTTCATTCCCGCGTTTTTCGCCTCCTGATAGGCGTTTGGGATGCGCAGGTCATCCGGCTTCATGCCAAGAAGCCCCGCCAGCAACGCGCGGTCGGTACCGTGGCCGAAGCCCGTTTCGGCAAACGAGCCGTGCAGACCGATCCTCGCCTCGGCCACATCCTCGCCGAGCAGCGTGCGCCCCATGCTGCCGATCCGTGCCGCGCCCGCCGTGTGCGAGCTGGACGGACCGACCATCACCGGCCCCATCATATCAAAAATATCGATCATGGATGATTTCCTTTCTCATTTGCAGCATTCGGTGTCAGCGTATCACACTTTCCCGCAAAAAGCGAGTAAAATCGCCGCTCAAATATTGCAATAATTGAATGATGGCCTTCGCATTCTTTCATTTTTGTTTTTGAGTGGAATTCCCGATGCTTCCGTTTATTTCATCGTCTCTTCCGATGGTGCAGGAAAGAAGCCGCCTGTCGGCGGCTTCTTTCCATCGTGCTCTCCGGGCAGGCAGACTTGCTCTGTCGGCCCCCGGTACAGGCTTTTTGCTCCCTGCCGGCGCAAGAATGCAGCCGCAGTCCCGTCACACCAGCAGCAGCCCGATGAAAAAGCAGAGCTGCGCAAGACCGTTGACGATCTGCTCCGTCCAGTTCACCCTGGGGTCGCTCGAATCCATTCGGAAGGCAAAGACGGTCATCAGGACCATGCCGAGCGCGCCCGCAAGGAAAAACAGGCAGGCCGGAAAAGCGGTCAGCCCCGCGAGCATCGCTTCTCCGTTCAGCCCGTCGCGGTCCGCGACCAGCGCCGCAAGCAGTGCAAGAAAGCCGATCGGCATCAGAATGCGCATCTGCACGAACATCGGCCAGATATTCTTCCCGGAGACCGCCGCAATGAGCTTCCACCCCACCTTCACAACGCCCGAAAGCAGGCAGATCAACGTCCCTGCCACGAACAGCGCGCTGTGAAAGAGGCTCCCCAGCCGCACGGCGGAAAGCCCGAAGAACACGACCGGCACCAGATCGACAAGCGCCATCGGGACGCTGAAGCCCTCCGGAACGGTATCCTTTGTCATGCGGTTTCTCGCTTTTCTGCTCATAACATCCTCCACGGCACAGCTTCTTCCTGCAATCTCGATCTTGTCCAAAAGCAGCAGGCGCGGCGAAACGCTCCGCCGCGCCTGTTTTTTTCAAAATTCTCGTTTACACGCGCTTCCACTTCGCGCCGCCGGGCATATCGGTCACTTCAACGCCCTGCGCCTTGAGCTCGTCGCGGATGCGGTCGGCCTCGGCAAAGTTCTTCGCCTTCTTAGCTTCCGCACGCTGACGGATGAGATTCTCGATGCCCTCGTCCGCCGTTCCGTCCTCGGAGATGACCGTGAAGCCGCCCGCGCTCTGCTGGGACGCGGCCTTCTCCTTCTTCTCGCGCTCGGCCTCCGCCTTCTTGAGAAGGTCTAAGCTCAGCACCGTATCGTAGTCGCCGATGATGGCGAGCTTCGTCGCGCCCGTGGTCTTGGCCTTGAGCACGTCGTAGAGCGCGGTCACACCCATGGCGGTGTTGAGGTCGTTGTCCATCTCCTTCATGAACTTCGCGCGGTATTCGGCGCGGACGGCCTCGTCCACGCCGCCTTCATCCTTGATGCCCGCGATCTTCGCGATGAGCTTGTTGTACGCGGCCACCGCGTTATCAAGGTTCTCCCACGTGAAGACAAGGCTCTTGCGGTAGTGGCTCTGCAGGCAGAAGAAGCGGTATGCCAGCGGGTCGTAGCCCTTCTCCTCCAGCAGCGAGACCGTCAAAAATTCGCCCTTGGATTTGGACATCTTGCCGTGCGAGGTGTTCAGGTGCGCCACATGGCACCACTGCAGGCACCAGGGATGGCCGAGATAGCTCTCGCTCTGCGCGATCTCGTTCGTGTGGTGCGGGAAGGCGTTGTCCACGCCGCCGCAGTGCAGGTCGAGATACTCGCCGTTGTACTTCATCGAAATGCCGGAGCACTCGATGTGCCAGCCCGGATAGCCGACGCCCCAGGGGGAATCCCACTTGAGCGCCTGATCCTCGAACTTGGACTTGGTGAACCAGAGAACAAAGTCATTCTTGTTCTTCTTGTTCTCGTCCTCCTCCACGCCTTCGCGCACGCCGACGGCGAGGTCTTCCTCGTTGTGGTCGTTGAAAATATAGTAGCGCTCGAGCTTGCTCGTGTCGAAATACACGTTGCCGCCGGCGATGTAGGCATAGCCGGTGTCGAGCAGCTTCGTGATGATTTTAATATAGTCGTCGATCAGGCCTGTCGCGGGCTGGACGACGTCGGGGCGCTTGATGTTGAGCTTCTGGCAGTCGGCAAAGAACGCGTCGGTGTAGAACTTGGCGATCTCCATGACGGTCTTGTGCTCGCGCTTGGCGCCCTTGACCATCTTGTCCTCGCCCTCGTCGGCGTCGCTCGTCAGGTGGCCGACGTCGGTGATATTCATGACGCGGTTCACGCTGTAGCCCGAAAAGCGCAGGTACTTCTCCAGCACGTCCTCCATGATGTAGGAGCGCAGGTTGCCGATGTGGGCAAAGTGGTACACGGTCGGGCCGCAGGTGTACATCTCCACATGGTTCGGCGTATGGGTCTTGAATTCTTCCTTTTTGTGGGTCGCTGAATTGTATAAATACATGATATATCTCCTTTGAGAAGATGAAATAACGAAATCAGTCCGCCTCTTTGAAGACGTCGAGATTCTTTGCAAAGTACTCGATGCCGGAGTACACCGTCGTCGCTACGATGACCGCGATGCACACGATGTTCAAAAGGTTGCTCTCAAACACCAGCATCAGGCACAGGCACACCATGGTCGAGGCAGTCTTCACCTTGCCCGACCACGCGGCCGCGATAACGCGCCCCTGCTCCACGGCGACCAGGCGCATCCCGGAAACGGCAAATTCACGCAGCAGCACGATGGCAAGGCACCAGCCGGGCATCTGGCCGCATTCGACAAAGTAGCACATTGCCGCCATGACGAGCATTTTGTCCGCCAGCGGGTCCATGAATTTGCCGAAATTTGTGATCTGATTGTAGTGGCGGGCGATATAGCCGTCGGCAAAGTCCGTCAGGCACGCGATGATGAAAATGCCAAGCGCCCACCATCTCGCGCCCGCGAAGTCCCAATACAGTACCACCAGAAATACAGGGATCAGCGCAATGCGCATGATCGTCAGCTTGTTTGCAGTTGTCATATCTCTCTTTCCTCCTGCCTTGCAGGGCCTTTCTCCCGTTTTTATTCGAACGCTTCGCCGGTCAGCTCACCGTCCATCGTACCGGTCAGTCGGACGTTCACGAACTCGCCCGCCATGATCTCGCGGTACGAGGTGAAATAGATCTTGCCGTCGATATCCACGGACTCGGCATAGCTGCGGCCGACAAAGGACTGCGCTTCCTCGCTCCAGCCCTCGCACAGCACCTCGCGCACATCGCCGAGCACGGATTCGTTGTACTCGTCGATGATCCTGCTCTGCACATCGACCAAAAGCTCCGTGCGGCGCTGTGCCTCCTCCATCGGCACGTGCTCCATTTTCGCGGCCTTCGTCCCCTCCTCGGGAGAGAACGGGAACACGCCCGCGCGCTCGATCTTTTCCTCGCGCAGGAAGTCGCAGAGCTCCTCGAACTCCTTCTCCCCCTCGCCGGGGAGTCCCGCGATGATCGACGTCCGCAGCACAAGGCCGGGAATGCGCTCGCGCAGGTCGCGGAAGACCTTGCGGATGCTCTCCTTCGTGTCGCGGCGGTTCATCGCCTTCAAGATGTCGTCGTTGCAGTGCTGGATGGGGATATCGAGATACGGCACGATCTTCTTTTCCCCGGCGATGGTATCGATCAGCTCGTCGGTGATATCGTCGGGATAGAGATAGTGTAAGCGGATCCAGTGGAAATCAAACTTGCACAGCTCACGCAGCAGCGCGGCCAACTGGTGCTCCCCGTTCAGGTCCGTGCCGTAGCGCGTGATATCCTGCGCGATGACGATGAGCTCCTTCACGCCGGAGGAGGCGAGCTCGCTCGCTTCGTCCAAAAGCTCATTCATCGGGCGGCTGCGGTAGCGACCGCGCAGGCGCGGGATGATGCAGTAGGCGCAGCAGTTGTCGCAGCCCTCGGCGATGCGCAGATACGCATACCACGGGGGCGTTGACAAAATGCGCGCGCCGCCCTGCGCGCAGTTCTGAATATCGCCCATGTAGCAGGGGCGCAGGCCGCTGCCGCCCATCACCTCGTCGACCGCGCGGGCAATGTCGCCGTAGCTGCCGGTGCCGAGCACCGCGTCGACCTCGGGCAGCTCATGGAGTACATCGTCCTTGTAGCGCTGCGCCATGCAGCCGGTGACGATGATCTTTTTGAGCTTGCCCTCCTTTTTGAGCTCCGCCATCTCCAGAATGTTGTCGATGGCCTCTTCACAGGCCGAAGCTAAAAAGCCGCAGGTGTTGACCACCGCGACGTCCGCCCCCTCGGGCGCAAGCTGTACCTCGTGGCCGGCGGACCGGACCGTGGCCATCATCTGCTCGCAGTTGACCTGGTTTTTGGCGCAGCCCAGGGAAATAAAGGAAACCTTACAAGGCATAAAACCGCTCCTAATGTAAACTATTTGTAGAAATTTATCGAACAACTACTCTTCGTAATCGAATTCTGTCGTATCTTTGCTGATTTGGGCGAGCGCCGCGCGCACATCGCGCCAGGCAAAGCCCCGCCGCAGCAGCATATCGGAAAGGCGCTTGCGCCCCTTTTCATCGAGCGCGCGCCCCTTCGTCTTCTGCGCGATCACGCGCGCGATGGTCTCCTGCGGGTCGGGCGCCCCCGACAGGGCATCCTCCCACAGCTCGCGCGGCACGCCGCGCCGGTAGAGCTCGTCACGGATCTTCGCCTCGCCGTAGCCCATGCCGCCATAGTGTCGCACGAGCATCGCGGCATACTCCGCATCGTTGAGCGCACCGAGCTCCTCGAGCCAGTCGCACGCCGATTCAGCGTCGGCCTCGGCCGCGCCCTTCTCCTTGAGCTTTTTCGTCAGCTCCCTGCGCGACAGCGGACGGGTGGAGATCATGTTCGCCGCGCGCACGCGCGTTTCGCTCCGCGCGCCAGACTGCTGCAATTCTACCACAGTCCTATCATCAATGTCCAGCCCTATCGATAAACCGAAACGCAGAAGCTCGCTCTCGGTGACCCGGAGGAGGTCTCCCCCCTCCAGATACACGAGAACGCGCTCCTGCTTATGCTTCGATCGTTCGATCTTCTCAATCTTCATCCTTGAAATCGTCGGCGCTGACGTCCACGGCGCGGCCCGCGGCCTTCGCCGCCACGCGGGACTGGCCCGTCATCAGCTTGTCGAAGTTGCGGCGGATCTCCGCCTCCAGATTGTCGGCGATCTCGGGATTGCTTTTCAGATGCTGGAGGACCT
>ENA-OWPF01003292-OWPF01003292.1-human-gut-metagenome-genome-assembly--contig:-NODE-3292-length-9992-cov-2.776894_pt1 | contig 9992 bp, 7 predicted proteins | sample MGYA00248261_ERZ651840 | MGnify/ENA primary metagenome ERZ651840 (study PRJEB26924, sample SAMEA4378268) | human gut metagenome | biome: human gut; feature: human-associated habitat; material: faeces...
GGCCATTTTGGCCGGGGCGCGCTTGCATTGCTGCATATTACTCGATCGTGATGGTCGTGTGCTTCGGAAGCTCCTTCGGCGCAGCCTTCGGGACGCTGATCTTCAGAATGCCATCCTCGAACTTCGCGGAGACATCTGCGGATTCCACATCGTCACCGACATAGAAGCTGCGGCTGCACGCACCGGCGTAACGCTCCTGACGGATGTACTTACCCTTCTTCTCCGGCTCCTCCTTGTCCAGACCCTTTGGGGCCTGAATGGTGAGATAACCGTCCTTCAGCTCCAGATTCACTTCGTCCTTCTTGAAGCCCGGCAGGTCCACGTCCAGCTCATACGAGCCGTCCAGTTCGCGGACATCGGTCTTCATCAGATTTCTGGCGTGCTTGCCATACAGCTCACTGCTGACCTGCGGCATCATACGGCCGAAATCAAAGAAATCGGATAGCGAATCATCAAACAGGTTTTCACCAAAAATGCTCGGCAACATAAGTCATTCCTCCATTCATACCTTTCGTAGGCGCTGGGGAAAAACTCCACGCGTTGGCGAACTCTGTTACCGTTTGTACAACAATGCCTGATCTCCGGAGGCCCTCTGGAGGCCCTCCCTCATCGATCGTCTTCATCATAGCACGCTTTTTAGCACTGTCAATAGGTGAGTGCTAACGTTCACAAAAGGCACTATGTTTGTTCACAAAATATGCAACAAGATACCTCAACTAAATTTCCAACGCCGCTTGGTGCTCCAGCAGCCAGTCGATTTCCCAGTCGATAGAGTGTATCCCTACCGGTATCTGCTCCAGCGGGCAGCCGACATAGCTCAGGCGCAGCAAATGCTGCGCGCGGCCAGATGCTGCCGCAGCGCCTGCGTGTCGGCGGATAGCGCAGGAGCGCATCCGGCCGCTGCTGCGCGAGCTCGTCGGCCAGCGCGACAAATTGCCGCGTCTCCTCCCGCGTCGCCAGCGGCGTGCTGGTGGCAAAATCATAGACCGGCCCGGTCTCCGACTGCCCGGCCTGAAAACTGTAGAGCACCACGCCGTCGGCAAAGAACTCGAAATTATCCAGCGGCAGGACATAACACCCGCTGCCCTGACAGCGGCGGATATAACCGTTGGCCTCCAGCAGATCATACGCCTTTTCCACCGTGGCGACGTTGACCTGGTATTTCCGGCTCATAAACCGATACGACGGCAGCGGCTGTCCGGCCGCGATCTCGTCGGAGAAGATCTGTGCGCGCAGCTGCGCATAGATCTGCTGATACAGGCGCTTTGCGCCGTCGCGGACTACGCGCATGCGCAGGATCCGGACTGTCTCGTCATCGTGGACAATACCTTTTCCACGCCGCTGTTGGTGCAGCCGCTGAAGCTGGGCGCGGATGTCGTTGTGCACGGCGCGACCAAGTATCTCAACAGCCACGGCGACGTGGTCGTGGGCTTCTCGGCGGCGCGCAAGGAGATCATGGACCAGATCCGCATGGTCAGACTCAAGGACATTACGGGCGCAGTGCTCGGGCCGCAGGAGGCGTTTTTGATCCTGCGCGGCCTCAAGACGCTCAAGGTGCGCATGGACGCCGTCTGCGCAAACACGCAGAAAGTGGTGGACTTCCTTGCCGGCTCCAAGTATGTGCAGAAAGTGTTCTATCCCAGTCTGGAGAACCATCCCGATCACGCCGTGGCCGTCCGCGAGATGACGCGGTTCGGCGGCGTTGTCTCGTTCGAGATGGGCAGCTTCGAGGAAGCCAAGAAGGTGCTCAACCACGTGCATCTGTGCGCGCTGGCCGTCAGCCTCGGCGACTGCGGGACGCTCATCAAGCATCCGGCTTCCATGACGCACTCCGTGTGCACGAAAGAAGAGATCGAGGCCGCCGGCTTCTCGGATCGCCTGATCCGTCTGGCGGTCGGTCTGGAAGACACCGATATATCATCGCCGATCTGCAGCAGGCATTTGAAGCTGCGCAAAACTGAACCGATACAGCAAAAAACAGGCTCGCGGCCGCGAGCCTGTTTTTTCATTTTCTTACTCAGCGCCGCCGGCATCGAGGCCATCGGCAATGAACATGGCGTCGCCAAACGAGAAGAACCGATAGCGGTTTTCGACGGCGATCTTGTATGCGTTGAGGATGTGCTCCCGCCCGGCCAGCGCCGACACGAGCATGATGAGCGTGCTCTCCGGCAGGTGGAAATTCGTGACGAGCGCATCCATGCACTTGAATTTGTAGCCGGGGTAGATGAAGATGTCCGTCCAGCCGGACTGCGCGCGGAGCGTTCCGTCCGCATCCGCAAAGCTCTCGACCGTGCGGCAGGATGTCGTGCCGATGCAGACGACGCGGCCACCATTGGCCTTCGTCTCGTTGACCATGCGCGCCGTTTCCTCCGGGATGATGCAAAACTCCGAGTGCATCGGGTGATCCTCGATCTCGTCCTCCTTGACAGGGCGGAACGTGCCAAGGCCGACGTGCAGCGTGACATAGCCGATCTTCACACCCATGTCCGCGATCCGCTGCAGCAGCTCCTTCGTGAAGTGCAGGCCGGCTGTCGGCGCGGCGGCGCTGCCAAGCTCGCGGGAATAGACCGTCTGGTAGCGCTCCTGATCCTGCAGCTCTGCCTTGATGTACGGCGGCAGCGGCATTTTGCCCAGCCGCTCGAGCACCTCCAGAAAGATGCCGTCATAGTGAAACTGTACGATCTTGTTGCCGTCGGCGATCGCATCGACGACCGTAGCGGTGAGTTCCCCGTCGCCAAACGAGAGCGCAGTGCCGGGCTGGGTCTTGCGGCCCGGCCGGGTCAGGCACTCCCACTTGCCGTCGCCAAGGTCGCGCAGCAGCAGCACCTCGACCGCGCCGCCGGTGCTGCGGTGGCCGAGCAGGCGCGCCGGAAGCACGCGCGAATCGTTGAGCACAAGGCAGTCGTTCGGACGCAGGAACTGCGGCAGCTCGTAAAAGTGATGGTGTGCGACAGCGCCGGTCGTTTTGTCCAGCGTCAGCAGCCGGGAGGCATCGCGGCGCTCGAGCGGCGTCTGCGCGATGAGCTCCTCCGGCAGGTCAAAATAAAAATCCGATTTTTTCATGCTACATAAGCTCCAGTATAGTAGAAACTGATAATCTCTTCATAGGTTTTGCCGTGTTCCTGCGCCATGGCCTTGGCCCCCCACTGACTCATGCCGCAGTTGTGGCCATAGCCGCCGCCGACGACAGAATAAGTGTCCGAGGCAGCGTCATACTCCACGGTAAAGTGGCGGCTGTTATAGCGCAGGCCGCAGACGCTTGTCAGGAATGTGCGCACGGCGTCTTTGCTGTAGGTTTTGCCGCCGACCGTCACGGTCATGGCATTGCCAATGGGCGTATAGGTGATGGAGACGTCCCCGACGGCTGCACGGGAGATGGTCGTGCTCCAGCTCTTGCAGTAAAATTCGATGTCCTTCTCATACGGATCGACGACACCGCGCAGGTACGGCACCTTGGTCACCCAGACGTTTTCGGAGTCCTCGGTCGCGCCGCCGTCCGCCGCAAAGTAGAACGTTTCGCACAGCTTGCCCTCATAGCGGACGAACTTCCCTGCCGTCTCATCCACGGCGCGGTCACTGTTCGCTGATGCGTCAAGTGTACCGTAATAGACCTGGCTGGTCGTTGTACCTGTCACGTCAAAGCCGTAGGCCGGCGAGCCGTTCATGTGGGAAGCGACATAGGTGCGCGCGCAGACCGCCTGCGCCTTGAGCGCCTCGAGCGGCCAGCCGCTGCTCATTTCATACGGCGTGACGCCCTTGACATAGGGCTCCAGACCGACAAAATTCACCAGCGTGAGCTTCTGCGGTTCCTGTGTGCTGAGGCGGGTAAACTGAAAATCGCCGTAATACGTGCACGACCGGCTGCCGTTGCGCTCCTTGCACTCGGCAACCTGCGTGATGGCAGCACCGCTGCCGTTCTGCGGTGCAAGCGAGAGCGAGCGGGTCGAGCCGCAGTCGAAGCCGAACAGGATCTGCTCCGTGCTGGCCTTCACGACCAGCACACTGCGTGCGCCGCCGGAGACAACTGTCCCTTGCCCCGCCGGTGCATCGTCCGCGCTCCGGTAACTGCCGATGCGCACGCGGTAGCTGCCGTTATAATACACCGGATAGCCGCCGCAGCTGTTGGCCGCTGCCTGCGCAGCGTCAAAGCTCGCATAGGTATCGCCGAGCTGGACATGATAAGCGCCGAACGCGCTGTCCCCAACCGTGACGTTCGTATCCGCAATAACGGTGACGGCGCTCTCCGCCGTCGAACCGACGGACTGGAACACACGATCGGAGTCATAGTATCCGAAGGCGAAGCCGGAACCGGTCTTGATCTGCAGATGGACCGCATCCAGCGCCGTCGAACCGAAGGCCAGACCGACGCGGACGATACCGTTTGGAATGTTCGGCTGCTCATCGTCGTATTCACTGCCGCCGAGCAGCTGCGTGCCGCTCGCCGTGGCGGCATAGACGCCGCGCTCCGGCAGCTTCGCCGTGCTGCCGTCCGCGCCGATGGCATACGCATCCGCCAGCGCCAGCGTGTTTTCTCCGTCATTGACGTAATACTCCTGCGCGCCGAAGGCCGGCACACAGGGGATCGCAGCCAGCATGACGGCGGCAAGCAGCGCCGTTATCACTCGTTTCAGGCTTGATTTCATAGCGCACCTCGCTGTTTCGTGAGAGTGGTCATACGCAAAATATGACACTTTATTATAATGATTTTCCGCGCATTATGCAAGTGCTTTTCCATGGTAAAACGCCCCCGGATGCTCCGGGGGCGTTGAAATGCAAATTAAATGCAGGAACATTTTCGCAATGGAAAAATAGATCAGCAGCGACACGGCGTCCGTGATCGTCGAAATGAGCGGACTTGCCATGACGGCCGGGTCGACGCCGATCTTTTCCGCGATCATCGGCAGCAGACTGCCCACGACCTTTGCGAACATGACCACGAACACGATCGTGCAGCAGACGGTCGCCGCGACCGGCATCGTGACGGCGATGTTGCCCAGCAGCAGCCGGTCAACGAGCAGCATCTTGATAAAGTTGGCCGCCGCGAGCGAGACGCCGCACAAAAACGCAACGCGCAGCTCCTTCCAGATCACGCGCAGCGCGTCCGACGGAGAGGTATCGCCCAGCGACAGGCTGCGGATGATCGCCGTGGATGACTGGCTGCCGGAGTTGCCGCCCGTGCCCATGAGCATGGGCATGAACGACGCGAGCGCGACCTGCGTGGCCAGTGCGTCCTCAAAGTGCGTGACGATCATGCCGGTGAACGTCGCCGAGAGCATGAGGAACATCAGCCACGGGATGCGGTTTTTCCAGATATCCACGACGCTCGTGCGGGAGTAGGGCTTATCGGACGGCGTGATTCCGGCCATCTTTTCGATGTCTTCCGTCGTCTCCTGCTCCATGACGTCGATGATATCGTCGACCGTGACGATACCGACGAGACAGCCTTCCTTATCCACGACCGGGATCGCGATCAGGTCGTAGTTGGAGATCATCTCCGAGACCTCTTCCTGGTCGTCGGTCGTGGAGGCATAGATGACGTTCGTGTCCATGATGTCTTCCAGGATCACGTCATCGTCCGACAGCAGCAGATCCTTGACGGTGACAACGCCTTCGAGCTTGCGCTTGGCCGACGTGACATAGCAGACGTAGATTGTCTCCTTATCCTCGCCGATCTTGCGGATGCGGGCGAACGCCTCGCGCACGCTCATGTTTTTTTTCAGGTCCACAAACTCGGCCGTCATGATGCTGCCGGCAGAATTCTCGGGATATTTCAGGTACTGGTTGATGAGGTTGCGCGTGGCAGGCGTCGCCGTGCGCATGACACGCTTGACCACATTGGCCGGCAGCTCCTCCATCATGTCGACGGCGTCGTCAACATACAGCTCTTCGATGATGCCGGCAAGCTCCGTATCGGTGATGGAGTTGATGATCGTCTCCTGCTCCTCGACCTCGAGGTTGGCGAACACGGCCGCCGCGATCTCCTTGGACAGGATACGGAACACCATGGCCATCCGCTGCGGGTTATCCTCCCACAGCTCGCCGAGGAACTCGGAAATGTCAAACTCGTTCATCTCGCCGAGCTTTTGGCTCAGCGCCTTCATCCGGTGCTGATCGAGAAGTGCAAAGAGCTCGTCGTGCAGTGCCTCGTAATCTTCGTATTCCCGGTTCTGATCGTCCATCTCTCTGCCCCTCCTTTCCGTCCGGTCTCAAAGCATCAACCGTTCAGGTATTCTTTCTGGCTACAGCTCAGGCTGTCAATGGAAACGCCCATAGCCTTGAGCTTGCGGCGCGCAATGTTGTCATCGATTTCCGCGGGGACCGACACGACGCCCGGTTTCAGCTGGCCACGCGTGCGCACCAGATACTCCGCGCTCATGGCCTGCACGGCAAAGCTCATGTCCATGATCTCCGCCGGGTGGCCGTCGCCGGCCGCCAGATTGACCAGCCGCCCCTGCGCAATGACATAGATCGTCTTGCCGTTCGGCAGACGGTAAGCATCAATATTGTGCCGCGCCTCATAGATTTCATCCGCGCAGCGGTCGAGCGCCTCCATGTCGATCTCGACATTGAAGTGTCCGGCGTTGGAGACGATCGCGCCGTCCTTCATCCGCTCGCAGTGCTCGAGCGTAATGACGTCTTTGCAGCCCGTGACGGACACGAAAATGTCGCCGATGGCGGCGGCATCCATCATCGGCATGACCTCGTAGCCGTCCATAACGGCCTCGAGCGCCCGGATGGGGTCAACTTCTGTCACGATGACTTTCGCGCCGAGGCCCTTGGCGCGCAGGGCCACGCCCTTGCCGCACCAGCCATAGCCGCTCACGACGACGTACTTACCGGCCACGACGAGGTTCGTCGTGCGCATGATGCCGTCCCACACAGACTGACCCGTACCGTAGCGGTTATCGAACAGGTGCTTGCAGTCGGCGTCATTGACCATGATCATCGGGAAACGCAGCGTTCCGGCACGGTCCATGATCCGCAGGCGGTGGATGCCGGTCGTCGTCTCCTCACAGCCGCCGATGACCTGCGGAATAAGATCCGTGAACTCCGTGTGCATCAGGTGCACAAGATCGCCGCCGTCGTCAATGATGATGTTCGGCCCGACGGAGAGCACGCTGCGCAGGTGCGCCTGGTATTCTTCGTCCGTGCAGCCGTAGACCGCGTGCACGTCCATGCCCTTCGCCGCCAGCGCTGCGGCAACGTCGTCCTGCGTAGACAGCGGGTTGGACCCGGTGACGTGCATCTCCGCTCCGCCCATCTCGAGCACGCGGCACAGGTAGGCCGTCTTGGCCTCCAGATGCACGGAGAGTGCGATCTTCAGGCCGGCAAACGGCTTTTCGCGCGCAAAATCGCTGCCGATATCGCGCAAAACAGGCATATGTGCTTCCACCCAGCGGATCTTCCGCTCACCGGATGGCGCCAGGTTCAGGTCCTTGATCGTGCTCATAAAGTAACCTCCCGCTGTAAAAATCGTTTCAGGCGCTTTATTCTAACACTTTCGTCAAGCGTTGACAACCGGTTTTTCCGCAGAAAACGACCCGGAGGATGCATATCCCTCCGGGTCGCAGGAGATTCGTACCATCACCAGCCGCAGTACAGGCAGTATCCGATGCCCGCCGCCAGCACGCCGGCGACGGAACACAGCCAGATCAGCAGACCGGTATAGGATTTTTGCCGCGGCCGTGGCGTGGGCGCTGCCGGTACATGTCCGACGGCATCGCGTGCCTGCTGCACCAGATCCGCCGCCGTGACGCCGCCGCTGGCGGCATCATCGCGCACGATGTAAATGATCTGCTCGAACAGCGGGCTTTCGGCTGCATCGACTACGACGACGCGGCGCGAAACGCCGTGGGCGAAGGCGATCTCGTCCGCGTCAGCCGGCAGCGGGAGCGGCTGCACGGCGTCCGGTCTGCGGATGGGCTTGTTTTTTCGTTTCATCAGCTGCGCACCTCCACTTTTACCGCCAGGGCGGTCATGTCGTCGCTGCGTCCGTATTCGCGGATCGCCGCGCGCACGACGCTGCCCGCCAGCGTTTTCATATCACGGTCGTCCGAATCGCTCAGCAGCCTGCGCAGCCACTCGTCGCGGCCGTCGGAGACAACGCCGTCGCTTGCGATCACGGCCACGCTGCCGGGCTTGAGATGCATGTGCAGCTCGTCCGGCGCTTTGCCGCTCTCCTGCTCGAGGCCGGGCGCGAAGGACGTGCAGCGCAGTTTTTTGAGCGCGCCGCCGGACTTGACATACGTCGGCGCAGCGCCGTACTTATAAAAATCCGCCTCACCGGTGAAGAGATTCATGCACATGAGATCCACGGTGGCATAGCCCCAGTTCTCCCCGTCGCGCAGGAGCATGGCGGAGTTGAGCAGCTTCATCGCCAGCGCCGGGCTAACGCCGGAGCGCAAAAATTCCTCCAGCATGCCGACCGTGCTGATGCTGCCGTCGGCCGCCGTCTCGCCGCAGCCCATGCCGTCGGACAGGATCACGCACAGCTGCCCCGCGTCTGTCTTGAAATACGTGCCGCGGTCGCCGGAGACTGTCTCCCCCTTCTTGCGCATGGACGCAATGCCAACGGAGACGGCCAGCGGCTCTGCCTCGAGCAGGAGCAGGCTGTCGTCACGCGCGGCGTTTTCCGGCATGCACAGGCGCACGCCCAGCGTTGCCGAGAGCTTGTCCAGATAGTCCGGCAGTTCCAGCAGCGGGCGCAGATAGCTGTCGATCGTCACGCGCAGGCGGACCGTGCTCTCGCGGAACACAGCTGCGTCCGCTTCCACACCGATGGTGCGAAGCCAGCGGATCAGGCGCTGCTCCGCCAGTGGGTCAGCGCCGTAGCTGCTGTCGAGCTCACGGGAAACATTTGTGAGCACCTGCGCAAAGTCGGCATACTGCTCCCAGAGCACGGTGCGGTTTTCCTGCAGCGTTTCCTGCATCCGCTGCCGGTAGGCACGCAGGCGCAGCTCGCCGTTGACAACCTCGGTATACTCGTGCAGATGGACGCAGCGGTCACGAAAGTACGGCGGGAAATCCTCCGGCAGCAGCCGGCCGCGCGCCTGAATGCGGCGCGTGACATCGTTCATGATGTTGAGCGTATCAAGCGCCCGGCGCGTCCAGCACTCCTGCTGCAGCTTGCACCGGCAGCAGACGCGGTCGGCCGCGCGGTCAAAGACTTTCGCCACATCGGCATCATTCTCTGCCGTACTTGCAGCCTGACACGCCGTGTCATGCAGTTGCTGATACGCATGCGCCACGCCGCCTACGCGCCCCGCGACATAGCGGCGCAGACCGGACTCCCCGCTCCCGCCGCGCAGCGGCTGCAAAAACGCGCCGACCGCTACCACGAACTTCTTCGGGATCACCAGATATGCGCCCATGGCAAGCGCCAGCTCCACGCCCGCGCCGATGCGCAGCTCCGGAAGCGGGATGCAAAACAGCGTCAGCAGGTACGCCGCCGCGAATATGAGCAGATAAAACCCACGCCGATGCTTGCAAAACTGCCCGGACAGCAGCCCGGCAGCGGCATAGACGACCGAGAACAGGACGCCCGCACCGGCGGCCACGTCCATGGCGATGCCGAGGATCAGCCCGGCCGATGCCCCACACAGCGCGCCGCCCGTCCCGCTGAGGATGAGCAGAATGAGCACCGAGAGCGCCCGGCCGACCGACAGCGGGTCGAACAGCAGCAGATTGTTCACGCCCATGAGCAGACACGCCAGCAGAAACACGGTCGAGACATTGCGGCAGATCTCCGCATTGACCGTGCGCGGCTCCTGCGCGCGCAGCAGATCGTCAAACCCATAGGCCGATGCGGCGCACAGCAGCAAAAACAGTACCATGCGGGACACCAGCAGCAGCGACAGGCCGCCCGTGAGCAGACACAGCACCAGCCGCGTCAGTATGTAAGCCGCCGCGGAGACAGCCGACGGATACCAGCGCGTCTGCACAAACGGATGACTGCGCAGAAAATATGCCGTCAGAAAAATCAGGCAGCAGCC
>ENA-OWPF01003293-OWPF01003293.1-human-gut-metagenome-genome-assembly--contig:-NODE-3293-length-9987-cov-2.435663_pt1 | contig 9987 bp, 6 predicted proteins | sample MGYA00248261_ERZ651840 | MGnify/ENA primary metagenome ERZ651840 (study PRJEB26924, sample SAMEA4378268) | human gut metagenome | biome: human gut; feature: human-associated habitat; material: faeces...
CGTTGCCTTACCATTTGGCGATAGCCCATTATTCACGATCTGTCTCTTACAGTTTTTCAACTGCGAGTTATATTATACCCACACTTTTTAAGAATGTCAAGCATTTTTTCCAGACTGCGGGACTTTTTCCTGTTTTCTGGAAAAAGCCCCGCCCTTTAAGCCTCCGGCTTCCAAATCCCGGATCTTATATTCTCATCTACTGTACCGGCGCCGGAACCACGATCTCCTCGGTCACCGGGCACTTATACGTTCTTCCGTTCATCTGCTTCTTAAACTCTTCCTTCGCCTCGTCCACCAGCTTGGGATCATCCACCAGCTTCATGGCTGTGGCTGCCATGACCTTTGCGCCATAGAGCATGCCCTTCATTCCGATGCTCATACCGGCGCAGGCAGTGATCTGCCAGCTATGGCCCGGGGCCGCCAGGTTGCAGGTAGCCGTCATCACCTGTACACAGGGAACGATATGCTGTACGTCTCCCACATCGGTGGAGCCGTAGCCGTTCTCATTCAGCACAGGAGATACCTTAGTATCCAGAGGACCATCCTCCAGAGCGCCTGAGGCTTTTACCTTCTCATACTGCTGGCTCTTTTCATTGAGGATCTTTGCAAATGCCAGCTCCTCCTCTGTCCAGTGGGGTCTTTCCACCTCTTCCATCACATCGTGGGTCAGGTTGGTGAGCATCACCGGATTTAATGTATTGTAGCAGCCGCCCAGGTATTCTACCTCCAGCTCAGTCTCTGTCATATGGGCTGCGCCTTCCGCCACCTTCACCAGACGTCTGTATGTATCCTCCACGGCCTCACGGCTTAATGCGCGGACATAATACCATACACTGGCCTTATCGGGAACGATATTGGGCGCTGTGCCGCCTTCCTTGATCACATAGTGGATACGGACATCGCTGGTCACATGCTCCCGCAGATAGTTGGCTCCCACACTGGTCAGCTCCACGGCATCCAGTGCAGACCGGCCGTTGTGGGGATCTCCTCCGGCATGGGCCGTGATCCCATTAAAGTGGAAAATGGCGCTGTTCAGTCCAGTCATGGTCCCCAGAGTCACATGGTTATTGGTGGAGCCGTGCCAGGAAAACGCTGCATCCAGCTCTGTGAACGCTCCTCCTCTTGCCATAAACGCCTTTCCGGTGAGGACCTCCTCTGCCGGACAGCCATAAAATACCACTGTACCCTCTTTGCCGGTGGCCTCCAGCTCTGCCTTCATTCCAAGAGCAGCGCCCAGGCAGGCAACACCTAAAAGGTTATGGCCGCAGCCCTGTCCCGCAGCACCCGGAGTTACCGGTTCCTTTTCTGTGCTGACCTTCTGGCTCAGGCCGGGAAGTGCGTCATACTCGCCCAGGAAACCGATCACCGGATGACCTTTTCCCCATACGGCGCGGATGGCTGTGGGCATTCCCACATACCCTGTCTCCACCTCAAATCCGGCGTTGCGGAGGACTTCTGCTGTCCATTCACATGCCTTCACTTCATTAAACGCAGTCTCGGGATTTTCCCAGATCTTTTTAGCCAGATCGGTAAGGACCTTTTCATTCTGATCAACGGCTCTGGTAGCAATGGTGTCAATCATAATATTCTCTCCTTTTTCTGGGCGCCGCAGGCTCACACACCGCAAGAGACGCCTGTTATTGATTCCAACGGACTCACCCCTTCATTTTAACCTGGAGAACAAAAAATGTCAATCACCTTGCACAATAGAATCTTTTATTTCCTATGTATTCATGTGCACTTTCACGGTTCTTTCCAATGTTTTAGGGATGCCAGCGGACATTTCCATCTCCTTTGAAAGACGGTTTCTTTTTCCTGTCCTCTGGGCCCCTGGAGAGAAAAGCCCTGGATCGCAGCAAGCGGCCTGGACTTTTACTGATTTTGGGGCGCTGTGGGAAAAATTCCACATTTGTGCCCCACGCCCTGAAGCTCTCCGCATCCTGTTTCCAGAAACAAAAAAGAGACGAAAAACCATTGTAAATTCAATGTTTCTCGTCTCTATTCCAGCTGGGCTACAAGGATTCGAACCTTGAAATGACGGAGTCAGAGTCCGTTGCCTTACCATTTGGCGATAGCCCATCGCATCAACGTGGACTATTATAGCGCGGCTTTCTGTTTTCGTCAAGTGGTATTTTCGATTTTTTTCAAAAACATTTTTTCACAAAAAATGTCCGTTTTCCGAAACGCTCCGGCGTACATCAGCCTGCCGGAACCACATCCTCTAAGATCCCCGGCCCTACGGTATGGGGCTCCGTGGCTGGAGGCGTTTCCGGCGGCCTGGACGGCTCTGTTTCCGGAGCCGGAGTCTCCTCCGGCATCGGGCTCACCGGAGTAAGAGTGCCCGGTGCGGCTGTGGACGGCTCCGGTGCAGCCGTTTCTGCAGCCGGCGCTGAGGTCTCTGGTGCGGCAGTCGTCTCCGGCTCTGCGGTGGTCTCTGGTGCCGCAGGAGATGTCTCAGGCGGCGCTGTGGTTTCCGGCTCCGTCGGTCCTGTGACAGGCTCAGACGGTTCCCGGTTTTCTGACTCTGCTTCCGCCTCAGATGCCTCACCGTTTTCCGGCTCTGCCGAAGATGCCTCTTCTCCCTGGGACGCTCCGCCGCCTTCTTCTGGGCGGAGTTCTTCTCCCTGCGGCTCCTTTACCGTCTCCTCCGAATGATCTCCCCCTTCAGAATTCCCGGCACTCTGCCAGTCCCATCCTTCCCAGGATCCGTTCCGTTCTCCTCTTCTCCGGAGCCTCCGTCCGTCTCTGTCCCGGACTCACCGTCCGCCGGTTCCCCGGATTCCATCCCGGCGGGCCTGTCCTCCTTTACCTGATAAAGCTTTCCCGCCGTGGCCACCAGAAACGAGGTCTGATAATTTTTCTTCTCCATTTCCCGGGACAGGGCCCCCATGTCCATCTGGCACAGCCGGCCGCAGTCCGACTCCCGGACCCGAACGTTCCGCTCCAGAAGATCCTGGACCATGGCTGCCTTACCCACAGAGCAGCCGTTTTCCCTGACCAGCTCCAGGACCTCCGGCTCCTCTGAAATACTTCCAACATATACGGTCCCCTTGGCCTGGCGGGTCGTCAGAAATAATTCTGCGGCAACGGCGATCTCCTCCGCCATCCGTTCTGTATCCACCCGCACTGCCCCCTCTATGGGGCGCACCGTAAACAGGGCCGCTTCCTGGTCCCCCAGCATCTGTGCCCCATGAAGCTCCTCCAGAAGACGTTCACAGCACTCCCGCAGGGAAAGGCCCGCCATGGAATCCGGGTTCCCGTTTTTCCGGATCACTCCTCCCTTCCGGTTCAGGACCAGCTCCCTGCTGTCCTTCCCGTCCGCGGTCAAGAGCACTGCCGGCTTCCGGTTCTGCATAAGAAACACAGTCCCCAGGATACAGGACGCTGCCAGGCAGATTCCCAGGGCCAGACCAGCCCATAAAAGCCACCGCCTCACGGCCTCCACCGACAACTCGCCGTCCATATTGAGGCTTGCTTCTCTCCGGTCCTTCTCTCCGCTTCCCGCCTCTATGGTCTCCGTTTTCTCTCCCCGGTCCGCCAAAGCCTCTGCAGGCTCCAGCTTTTCCAGCCGCTCTTTCTCTTCCATCCTATGCCTCCCCGTCATATTCCACCTGCATGAGGAACAGGCCCTCCGGCGGAGCCGTCGCTCCGGCCGCCTCCCGGTTCCTGGCCTCAAGGACAGCCGTCATCTCCTCCGGCCTTCGTTTTCCCAGGCCCACCTCCAGGAGCGTTCCAGTAAGGATCCGCACCATATTATACAAAAAACCATTTCCTGTATAGGTAAACACCACTTTCGTTCCGTCTGTATGGATCCCGATCTGGTCCATCCGGCGGACCGTGCTCTTTTTCATTCTCTTATTGGAACAGAAGCTTTTAAAATCATGCTCTCCCAGAAGATATCCCGCCGCCTTTTCCATGGCCGGGATATCCAGTTCACGCCCCAGTCCGTATACGTATTTTCTCTCAAATACACACTTCCTATCCGCTGTTTCCACGTAATACGCATACGTTTTCCTTACAGCGGAAAGACGGCTGTGGAACCGCTCCGGCACCTCCTTCGCATCTATGACCCGTATATCCTCCGGCAGATACCGGTTCATATACTCCATGGCCGCTGCTGCCGACGGACAGAACTTCTCCTCAATATGGAAATTGGCCGTCTGCCCCCTGGCATGGACCCCTGCATCGGTCCGTCCGGAGCCATGGACCTCCACTTCCTGTCCGGTCCATTTAAAAAGCACTGCCTCCAGCTTTCCCTGGATGGTATTGTCTGTATTCCCCTGTTTCTGCCAGCCGTCGTATCTGGAGCCGTCATATTCCAGCGTCATCCTGATGTTCTTTTTCATGATCGTTTCCCTTCTGGTCCTGCCAGGTATCATCTTATTGTATCAATTTTCCATTCAAATTGGAATACCTGGAACCAAATATTCCGCCTGCCAATATGATATCATAAGTGATCTTCTGTAAATATGGTATAAAAATGGGCGATCTGTCTTCACTTTTTCTTTTTACGGCCGCTCTCTGCGCCGATTCCTTTGCCGTCAGCTTTGTCTGCGGAACGGGAAAAATAAAGATCCCCAGGAGCTCTGCATGGATCCTGGCCTTCTGTCCGGCAGCGGTGCTGGCCGCGGCCTCTGCCCTGGGAACCGTCCTCCGGCCTCTGCTCCCGGAAGAGCTTCCCGTTTTTTTAAGTGCCAGCCTCCTCATGCTCCTGGGATTTTCCCGTTTTACAGCCAGCCCGGCCTCTGCCTCCGTACCTGGAAAAGGAAGTACAAAGCAGCTCTCTGCCTCCGGCTCCTTTTTTCTGGCCATGGGGCTTTCCTCTGACAACGGAGCAGCAGGCCTGGGAGCCGGACTGGCCGGGGCCTCTCTGGCTGTCCTTTTCTTCCTTTCCCTGTTTCTCAGCTTCACCTCCGTCCGCCTGGGAGCCTTCCTGGGCAGGAAAAGCGCACTGGCCCTGGAAAACAGCCGCCAGCTCCCGGGATCCCGGCGGTCCCTGGATCCGTCCCGGACCGGAGGGCTGGTCCTGATCCTTCTGGGGATCCTGAAGCTCTTATGATCCGGTCCATTCTTTCCCAGCCGTCCCCCGCGCTCCAGAGATCCGGCTGAGCCCTGCCAGAAGCTCATGGGCCGCCAGGGGAGCAGCTGCCAGAAACAGCAGCTCCCTCCATTCTGTTCCGGACAGGGCTGCCGTCTGGAACAAGGCCACCAGGCGGCTGTTTTCCGTCACCAGCACCTGGAGGAGCACTCCCAGGGCCGCTGCTGCCAGCATCAGCCGGTTTTCCAGATGATTCATCCGGAACACCGACCGGCCCACGTCCCGCATCCCCACAGCATGAAAAAGCTGGGAAAGGCCCAGGACCGTAAAGGCATACGTCTGACAGCGGGCCAGGACAGCCGGATCACCAAGGACCAGGGACAGGCTTTCTGCCGTGATCCTTTTTCCCTCCGCCGCCAGGATCCCCACTGGCAGCCGCAGAAAGGCCGTAAGGCTGATCACCGCAATAAGGAATCCATAAAACAGCGTGCACGCCATCCCTCCCCTGGAAAACAGGCTCTCATCCTTTCCCCTGGGCGGCTCCTCCATCAGGGCGGGTCCGTCGTTTTTATCCGTTCCAAGGGCCAGGGCCGGCAGGGAATCGGTGATCAGGTTGATCCACAGGATATGACTGGCCTTTAGCGGCGACGGCAGGGAAAGGGCAATGGCCGTGAACATGGTCATGATCTCGCCGAAATTGGAGGAAAGGAGAAAGATCACCGCCTTCTTTATATTCTCATAGACGCCCCTCCCCTCCTCGATGGCCTTCTCGATGGTGGCAAAATTGTCGTCTGTGAGCACCATATCCGCCGCCTGCTTTGCCACATCTGTTCCAGTCTGCCCCATGGCGATCCCCACATCGGCTGCCTTTAAGGAGGGCGCGTCATTGACTCCGTCGCCGGTCATGGCCACGATGCTTCCATTCTCCTTCAGCGCCCGGACGATCCGCACCTTATGGTCCGGGGAGACCCGGGAAAAGACCGCCGCCGTTTCTGCCCGTTCCTTAAGGGCCGCATCGTCCAGCCGGTCCAGCTCCGCCCCGCTGATGCACTGGGTCCCATCCTCTGCGATCCCCAGCCGCCTGGCAATGGCCAGGGCTGTGTCCCTGTGGTCCCCTGTGATCATCACCGTCCGCACATGGGCTCTCTTAAACATGGCCACCGCATGGGCGGCCTCCGGACGCGGAGGATCTGCCATGGCTGCCAGGCCCAGAAAGACCATGTCCTCCTCCTTCCTTCCGTCCCCATCACTCCTGGCCGCTCCCAGCACCCGGAGCCCCTGGCTGGAAAGCCATGAGATCCGGTCCTGGAGCCTTCTTCTGCTGCTGCCAGTCAGAGGCCGTTCACCGCCTCCAGACAGATACCGGCTGCACCGTTCCAGGATCACATCCGGGGCTCCCTTCGTATAGGAAACAATTCCTGTCTCTGTCCGGTGTACGGTGGTCATCCGCTTCCGCTCCGGATCAAAGGCCCGCTCTGCCGTCCTGGGGAGCTGCCGCTCCAGCTCTCCCTTTGTCCATGGTCCCTCCTTCTCTGCATATTCCAGAAAGGCCAGCTCCCCGGGATCACCGATCCTTCCCTTTTTATTAAGCTCTGCGTCATTGCACAGGACAAAGGCCCTGAGAAGCTCCTCCTGGCCCGGAGCCATGGCCCCCTTCCCGCGGCCCGGCCGTCTCCTCCTGCCGCTTACGCCTTCATCCAGGAGCTCTCCCGCGTCCAGGACCTCTTCCACAGTCATCCGGTTCATGGTCAGCGTCCCTGTCTTATCGGAGCAGACCACGCTCACCGCCCCCAGAGTCTCCACCGACGGCAGCCGCCGCACGATGGTATGGACCCGGGCCATCCGGGACACGGACAGGGCCAGCACGATGGTCACCACCGCCGGAAGCCCCTCGGGCACCGCCGCCACTGCCAGGGAAATGGCCGTAATGAGCATCTCTCCCACATCCCGCTTCTGCCAGACGGCAAGACCGAAAAGGGCCGCACAGAGGGCCACTGCCAGAATGCTCAGAGCGCCTCCCAGATCCCCCAGCCGTTTCTGTAAGGGTGTGGCCTCCATGGGGGCCTCCCGGATCAGACGGGCGATCCTGCCGATCTCCGTGTCCATGCCGGTCGCCGTCACCATGCCCAGCCCCCTTCCAGCCGTCACATTGGAGGACATATAGGCCATGTTTTTCCTGTCTCCCACCGGAAGGCCGGCGGCCGCAGAAAAACCGGCATCCTTGTGGACCGGCGCCGCCTCTCCCGTCAGGGCCGATTCCTCTGCCCGCAGACTTTCCGTCCATAAAAGCCTAAGATCCGCCGGCACCTGCCTCCCGGCGTCCAGCACCACTAGATCCCCAGGCACCAGCTCTGCCGCGTCGATCTCCTGGTCTGTCTGATCCCGGCGCACCACTGCCTTCAGACGGGTCATTTTTTTCAAGGCATCCAGGGCCCTTTTGGCCTTCCCCTCCTGGATCATCCCCACAGCCCCGTTTAAGGCCGCCACCGCCGCAATGATACAGGCGTCCCCGATCTCTCCCAGGAACACGGAAATGACTCCGGCCGCCGCCAGCACATAGATCAGAGGATCCATGAACTGGGACAGGAGACGGGAAAAAAGCCCGGGCTGCTCCGGCTCCTGCAGCCGGTTTGGTCCATACTGCTCCAGCCGTTTTCTGGCTTCCTCCGCCGAAAGACCTCCCGGATCCGTGGAATGAAGGAGCCGCCCGGTCTCCTCTGTGGTCTTTGTTTCAAAGGCCTCTGCCATAAAAAATCCCCTCCCGTCCTCATCTCTGCTTTTGCAGTGTATGAAAACGGAAGGGGAAATATGTGTCTTACTGGTAGATGGGGTATCTGCCGCAGATCTCTGTCACAGACGCCCGGATCTCATCCGCCTTATTCTCGAAATCCGTGGCTGCCAGCCAGACGCAGCGGGCGATCTCATCCATGTCGCTCTCCACCAGGCCTCTGGAGGTGATGGCCGGGGTGCCGATGCGGACGCCGGAGGTAACGAACGGACTTCTGGGATCGTTGGGGACCGTGTTCTTATTGAGGGTGATATAAACCTCGTCGCAGCGGTTCTGAAGCTCCTTGCCGGAAACATCCATGCCGCGCAGGTCCACCAGCATCAGATGGTTGTCTGTACCGCCGGTCAGGATCTTAAAGCCCTGCTTCTTAAGGGCCTCTGCCAGGGCCTTGGCATTCTTTAATACCTGCTCCTGGTAGGTCTTAAACTCCGGCTTTAAGGCCTCGCCGAAGCAGATGGCCTTGGCCGCGATCACATGCTCTAAGGGGCCGCCCTGGCTTCCCGGGAAGATGGCCTTATTGAAATTGAACTTCTTATTGGCCTCCTCATTGGCTAAGATCATACCGCCTCTGGGACCGCGCAGGGTCTTATGGGTGGTGGTGGTCACCACGTCTGCATAGGGAATGGGGCTGGGATGGAGACCGGCTGCCACCAGACCGGCGATGTGTGCCATATCCACCATCAGATATGCGCCGCACCGGTCAGCGATCTCACGGAACCGCTTAAAGTCGATGGTCCGGCAGTAGGCGCTGGCTCCAGCAACGATCAGCTTCGGCTTTGCCTCCATGGCCTTCTTTTCCAGCTCGTCATAGTCGATATATCCCTCGTTGTTGACGCCGTAGGGAACGATATTAAAGTACATACCGGAGAAGTTCACCGGGCTTCCGTGGGTCAGATGGCCGCCGTGGTCTAAGTTCATGCCCATTACGGTATCGCCGGGCTTTAACATGGCGATGAACACAGCCATATTTGCCTGCGCGCCGGAATGAGGCTGTACGTTGGCATAATCACAGCCAAACAGCTTCTTTGCCCGCTCGATGGCCAGGTTTTCCACCACGTCCACGCACTCGCAGCCGCCGTAATACCGTTTTCCCGGATAGCCCTCTGCATACTTGTTGGTAAGGACCGTTCCCATGGCCGCCATCACGGCCTCAGAAACGATATTCTCTGACGCGATCAGCTCCAGATTCCGTCTCTGTCTCGCAAATTCGGCGTTGACTGCCGCACCCACTTCGCTGTCATGCCCCGCAATGAGTCTCATCAGTTCATTTACCATCCTGAATCCTCCTTATACATTATAAATCTGCCAGGCAGGGACCGCCTTTTCCGCTTTCCGGCCCGCCTGTTCCCTATTATAAACGCGTCCGGCCCTTAACCGGCCGCCTTATAATTCCTGATCACCGCCTGGAGCGTCCGGTTTCCATTGTATTCGTTTATATCTGGATAATATACAATGTCGATCCGGTCCCTTCCAGCCAGCTCTCTCTGTAACGCGTCTCCGTCCCCAAATAAGAGACCGTCCATGGAGAGCCCCGTATCTGTCACCAGCCCCAGCTTCACCACGTTCCGGTTTTTCCCCAGGACCCGGAGGCTGCGGATCATCAGTCCCTTCTGGGCAAACAGGGGCTTTTCATTCCCCTGGCCAAAGGGCTCCAGCCGCTTAAGTTCCTCCACCAGTCCCTCGGTCACATATTCCAGAGGCATGGGAACGTCGATCCATACCCTTGGGATAAAGTCATCTTCCGTAAGTTCCGCGTTTTCATTGAGCCGTTTGCGGAATTCCGGAACGTCCTCCTCTTTTATGGAAAGCCCCGCCGCCATGGGATGGCCGCCGAACTTCGGCAGCAGCTCCCGGACCTTTGTCAGCTCCCGGAACATATGGTACGGCTCAATGGACCTTCCGGAGCCCTTCACCATATCTCCGCTCCTTGTGAGCACAATGGAGGGCTTATGGAAATGCTCCCGCACCCGGCCTGCAATGATCCCCGCCAGGGATTCGTGGCAGTCCGGCAGAAACACCACCAGTACCTTATCCTCCATATACTGTGTCTCCACCTGGGCGATGGCCTCGTCCTCTCCTTTTTTCGTCATGTCCTTCCGGATATCATTTAATTCCTTTAATTCCTCTGCAATAGAATCCGCCCTTGCAGTATCTTCGCACA
>ENA-OWPF01003296-OWPF01003296.1-human-gut-metagenome-genome-assembly--contig:-NODE-3296-length-9979-cov-3.149536_pt1 | contig 9979 bp, 8 predicted proteins | sample MGYA00248261_ERZ651840 | MGnify/ENA primary metagenome ERZ651840 (study PRJEB26924, sample SAMEA4378268) | human gut metagenome | biome: human gut; feature: human-associated habitat; material: faeces...
CTGGGCGTGCAGCTGCTGCCCGGCATGCCGGGCCACCAGCCGGAAGACTTTTTGGCCGATGTGCGCCGGGCCCTGGATCTGGGGGCCGACATGCTGCGCTTTTATCCCTGCCTGGTGCTGGCGGGCACGGAACTGGCCCGCCGCTGGCAGCAGGGCCTGTACACGCCCTGGCCCCTGCCGCGGACCCTGTCCCTGCTGGCGCGCGGCTGGCTGTACGCCCGTCGCGCCGGGGTGCCCGTCATCCGCATGGGCCTTGCCCCCGAACCCGGCATGGAAGCGGCCCTGCTGGCAGGTCCCGCCGACAGGAACCTGGGCGGGCGCGTGCTGGGACGGGCCCTGTGGCTGCATGTCTGCGCCTGCCTGCTGCGGGCGCAAGGGGATGATGCCGCCCGCAGCGAGGTACGGGCCGCGACCCTGCTGGACGCCCTGCTGGCGGGCGGGAAAGCCCCCGCCGGACTGCCCCGGGCACAGGCGCTGTACCTGCCGCGCTCCTGCCAGGGCTTCTTCCGCGGGCCGGGCGACGAGCTGGGCACGGCCTGGGCGGCCCTGGGCATCACGCGCCGCAACCTTGTCTGGACAGCGGGACAGGCCGCCAGCCTGCATCTTGATGCCTGATCCGATCTTTCCTCCAACCTGCGGCACAGCCCGCATCCGACCATGAGGTGACCATGTCCGCCGCCCCTTCCGGGTCCCTGCCGCCGCTCAGTGAAGAAGAACGCGCCATCTTTGCCAATGCCATCCGGCAGGCCCGCATGCTGCAGCGGACCCTGGGGCCGCTGTGCGAGGTCGCCATCCATGATTTCCGCGATCTCGAGCACTCCCTCATCCATCTGGAAGGCAGCCTTACCGGCCGCAAGCTGGGCGCGCCCATCACCAACATCGTGGTCAAGGCCTGGCGCCAGCAGGGCGACGATGTGGCGGACATCGTGGGCTATCCCTCGTCCACGCCGGGCGGCAAATCCCTCAAGTCCTCCACCTCGTTCCTGCGCAGGGCCGACGGCCGGGTCATCGGCGCCTTCTGCATGAACATCGACCTTTCCGACCTGCTGCACTTCCAAGCCGTGCTGCACCCCCTGCTGCACGTGGATCCACTGGAACGCGACGTGAGCGAGACCTTTGCCGCCTGCACCGGCGATACCAGCCTTGCCATCCTTGAGGCGGCCATCCGGCGCGCAGGCAAACACCCCTCCCTCATGAACCGCGAGGAAAAAAAGGACTTCATCCGCATCCTCGACGAGGAAGGCGCCTTCCTCATCAAGGGCGTGGTCCAGCATGTGGCCAAGGAGATGCAGGTCTCCATCTACACGGTGTACAATTATATGCGACAAATCAAGAAAAATAATGACTAGTCTTACTATTTAAAATATTTTTTAAATTAAAAAATATTGACACATCCCCGTACTCAAGGCAAAAGGGGATGTGCTGCAATGGGGCGCAGCTCCTGTTTCCTTCCTCTCCCTCCCCGGCGCGCTCCGCGCCCGCCCCGCGTCAGGCCTGCGCCTGCGGCCAGCACAGTCATCCCACACAAGGAGACACCATGACTCCCACGCACAAGCCCCTGACGGCCCTGCATGTCCGTCCGGCCATCGAGACCTCGCTCTTCGACTTTTTCAAGATCGGCCCCGGCCCTTCCAGCTCCCATACCATCGGCCCCATGCGCGCCGGTCATGACTTCGTCCAGCGCTGCGATGCCCTCGACCCCGATCTGGTACGCCGCGCCGCCCGCATCCATGTGGTGCTGCTGGGCTCGCTGAGCGCCACGGGCATGGGCCACGGCACCAATACCGCCGTGCTGGCCGGTCTGCTGCGCACCAGCCCCGAGACCTGTCCCGCGGGCCTGCTGGACAGGCTGGGCCGCGAAGCCGACGCCCGGCACGAGCTGCGCATCCACGACGTCCTTTTGCAGGTGGGCCTTGCGGACATCGAACACGGCCCCATCATCCACGACGCCCCCTACAGCAACACCCTGCTCGTCAGCCTTGAGGATGCCGACGGCCAGGCCCTGTTCAGCATGGAATACTATTCCGTGGGCGGCGGCTTCATCCAGTGGAAGGGCTGGACCCCGCCCGAACGCGGCAAGCCCGTGCACCCCTACGGCACCATGCGCCAGCTGCGCGAACAGCTGGCCAAGACCGGCCTGACCCTGCACGAGCTGATCCTGGACAACGAAAGCGCCATCACCGGCATGTCCCGCCCGGACATCTTCCAGAACCTGGAACAGATCATGGAATCCATGTACGCCAGCGTGCGCCGCGGCCTTGAGGCCGAAGGGCAGCTGCCCGGCACCCTGGGCGTGTGGCGCAAGGGCCATACCCTGCTGGAACGCGCCCGCGAGATGCCCCTGGCCGTGGACCGCTTCCTGGGCCAGGTCAACGCCTATGCCTTTGCCGTGGCCGAAGAGAACGCCTCGGGCGGCGTCATCGTCACCGCGCCCACCTGCGGGGCCGCGGGCGTCATGCCCGCCCTGCTCTACGCCATGCGCTACAACATGAACATCGGTGACCGGGCCCTGCGCGAAGGCGTGCTGGCCTCGGCGGCCGTGGGCTTCCTGGCCAAGCACAACGCCGGTATCGCCGGTGCCGAAGTGGGCTGTCAGGGCGAAGTGGGCGTGGCCTCCAGCATGGCCGCCGCCATGCTGGCCCATGCGCGCGGTTATGCCGTGGATGTGGTGGAGAACGCCGCCGAAGTGGCCCTGGAACACCATCTGGGCCTGACCTGCGACCCCGTGGGCGGCTATGTGCAGATCCCCTGCATCGAGCGCAACGCCGTGGGCGCCATCAAGGCCTACAATGCCTGCCTGCTGGCCACCTGCGAGAAGTCCTCGCAGCATATGGTCAGCCTGGACGCCGTCATCATGGCCATGAACGAGACCGGCCGCGAGATGAACGCCAAATTCAAGGAAACCAGCGAAGGCGGCCTGGCCGTCAGCCTGGTGGAATGCTGATCGGGAGCCGTGCGCTCCCGCGGGGCCGTCTTCGTCCATTCGGCGAAGGCGGCCCCTTCCGTCCCCGGACAGGAACAGGGACGGCATCCGCCGCTGCCGGACGCCCCGCACAGGGCCCTGCCACGGGCCCGGGACCTGTTCCCCTGCCTTTCCAACCCTTTCACCTTCAAGGAACCTTCATGGCACAGACCCCTGAAACCGGCCATGCCGCCTCCGGCCGCTGGACGAAATTCGACGTCGTCTGGATGCTCAACCTCTTCGGCACCGCGGTGGGCGCGGGCATCCTCTTCCTGCCCATCAATGCGGGCATGTCCGGCATCTGGCCCCTGGTCGTCATCACCCTGCTGGTGGGCCCCATGACCTATTTCGCCCACCGGGGCCTGGCCCGCTTCGTGCTGTCCTCCTCCCGCGCCGACAGCGACATCACCGCCGTGGTGGAGGAACACTTCGGCCTTTCCGCAGGCAAGCTCATCACCCTGCTCTATTTCTTCGCCATCTATCCCATTCTGCTCATCTATGCCGTGGGCATCACCAACACGGTGGAATCCTTCATCGTCAACCAGCTGCAGATGGCCGCGCCGCCGCGCCTGCTGCTTTCCGGCGTGCTGGTGGCGGCCCTGATGGCCGTCATCCTGGTGGGCGAGAACTTCATGCTCAAATTCAACGAGTGGCTGGTCTACCCCCTGTGCGGCATCCTCTTCTGCCTGTCGCTCTACCTCATCCCGCACTGGAACACCTCCTCGCTGGGCCAGATGCCTGATGCCGGCAGCTTCCTGGGCACCCTCTGGCTCACCCTGCCGGTGCTGGTCTTCGCCTTCAACCATTCGCCCGCCATCTCGTCCTTTGCCCTGGCCCAGCGCCGCCATTACGGCGACATGGCCGAACAGAAGGCCTCCCAGACCCTGCGCGGCACGGCCTGTATCCTGGTGCTCTTCGTCATGGCCTTCGTCTTCAGCTGCGTGCTCAGCCTCAGCCCCGCCCAGCTGGTGGAGGCCAAGGCCCAGAACATCCCCGTTCTCTCCTATCTGGCCAACCAGTTCGACAATCCCTTCATCTCCTGGTTCGGCCCGCTCATCGCCTTCCTGGCCATCGGCAGCTCCTTCTTCGGCCACTATCTGGGCGCCCGCGAAGGCCTGCACGGCATCCTGATCCAGATGTCCTCCAACCCCGAAGCCACGGCCACCTCGCGCAGCGTACGCACCGGCATCGCCCTGTTCTTCTTCGTGACCCTCTGGCTGGCCGGCTGGCTCAATCCCGGCATCCTGGACATCATCGAATCCCTCAGCGGCCCGGTCATCGCCATGATCCTGTTCATCATGCCCATGTACGCCGTGCACAAGATCCCGGCCATGAGCCGCTACCGTGGCCAGTGGAGCAATGCCTTCGTGCTGGCCGCCGGTTGCGTGGCCATCTCTTCCCTGCTCTACAAGCTGTTCTGATCCCGCGCGCCGCATCCGTAAAACGACTCCAGACGTCCGCCGGTCTCCATGCCGGTGGGCGTCTTTTTTTGTGCCGCCGGATTGCCGCGGGCGATGCGGCCCGTGTGAGCCTTGCCGCTCCCCTGCCGCACAGCAGGCGGACAGCGCACGGCGTCTCCATGATAGGAAAGAAGGATGAGGAAGAGAGGAACGGCGAATTTCCGCGAGCAGACGTGCGCCGTGCCATCTGTAATGGCCGGGCTGCACGAGCATCCTGGCCAAGAGCGGGGAGCGTACGGACGGAGCAAGGCGGCGACACCGGGCCTGCCAAAGCCTGCCGGACAGCGGCGCATCGCAGAGCGCCGCACACGAAGGCCATGCTTCCCTGATGGCCGGGGTTCCGTGACCGGACAGGCCGAGGGCTGCCGCGCCATCGAAGACCGGGACTCGGAAGGGGAAAATACCTCTCCCCTGTCTCGTGCCCGGCAGAGCGGGACGCATGGACCACGGTACGGGCCTGCTCCGCCCCTCCTTTCCCCTAGGCAGACCATGCCGCCGGAGAAAAGAAAGGCAGGCAGGCCGGACGCCGGACAGCGGACAAAAAAAGACGACCGGCTGCCCAGGGGGAGGAGCAGCCGGCCAAAGAGGGAGGATGTTCTGATGGTTAGAGGTTATGGTGAAGGAGGAGGATGCTCTCGTGAGCCCCGGCAGGACCAAGGGGGATTGCCCTGCCGGATATGTTGTCCGCCTAAGGCGGGGAGGGACGATCTCAGGAGTAAAATCCGTCGTTCTCAGGAAGGCCCGGCCGGGGCCAGGGGAATCCCCGGCCGGGGTAGAAGTTCCAGAGGACTGCATTTTGTAGAGCGGGAGCTCCGGTTAAAGGTGCCTGTCAAAGGAGGTTGCTGTTTTCGGGAGCCTGGCCGGAAGGAGGAGGAGCTTCCGGCCAGATATTTCTTTCTGCCGTTGGCAGGGATCAGCTCTTAGTAGTGGCCGCGATGGGGACCGTCGTCGTAGCCGGCGTCACCGCGGGGGCCGTCGCCACGGGGGCAATCCATGGCGGGGCCGCGATCGCCACGGGGACCACGAGGACCGCGGGGGGCATCCTTGAAGCCTTCCGGCACGCCCACTTCGGCAGCCAGCTTGTCGCCCAGGGCGTCATGCAGGTCGGCCATCTCGTTGCGCAGACGGGCCATTTCGGTAGCGGCCTCACGCACGGCCTTCACATCGGGGTTGGTGGCGTTTTCCAAAGCCCGCAGTTCCTGGCGCTTGACGTAGATGCTGTCGCGCAGCTGCTCCATGCGGGGAGCGAATTCTTCCATGATCTTGTCGAACTTGGCACGCTGCGCGTCCGACATGGCCCGGTAACCCCAGCCACGGGCGTGGCCGTGATGTCCCCAGCCGCCTTCCCAGCAGCCGCCGTCGCCGTAACCGTAGCAGGGACCATAACCGTTGCCCTGGCCGCGATGATGGGGGCCGGCGAAAGCGTCAGAGGTCATGGTTCCGCCGATGAGGGCTGCAGCCAGCAGGGCAGGGATCATAACGCGGGAAGTATTCATATATATGCTCCTTTATCTCTTCTCAGAGTGGGTTATCTTTGGGCTTTGGGTCTTGCCCTTTGTGCTCTGTATATAGCAACCCGCGTGCCAAACATTATTTTTCAATATAAATCAACATATTGTATTTTCATCCCGGCAAACAGCCTTTCTCCGGCTGCCCTGTGTTCCCCCCGGATGTCCAGTTTTTATGCAGCGGGCCGGCGGACCTGGTCAAAAATTATACAGCAGACAAATTTTCATACACCCCTGACGCCCGGCCCCCAAAGCCGGAGCCGGATACAAAAAAAGCCCCGCCTGAGCGGGGCCTGGATGTTTCATGCGGGCTGCAGAAGTTACGGGCAGGGTTCGAGGGTCTCCTGCAGGGAATACGTATGGATCACGTCCTGCCGGATCATGCTGTTGCAGCCCCGGCTCTTGCCGGCACGGCGGAAACTCACGCCCACCTCGTCCAGCAGGCGGCCTTCCAGCTGCGCCAGCTGCAGGCGCAGACGGTCGCGCAGGTCCTGCAGCTCCCAGCCAAGACGGGAGAGCGTCTCGGCGGACGAGTCCTCCGCGTAGTCGAAATGGGCCAGTTCTTCCCGCTTCTGGCGAATGCGCCAGCGGGTGTCTTCGATGGCAGGACGGGCTTCTTCAAGGATGGCGCGGGCCTTGACCTGCTGTTCTTCGGGCAGGCTCTGGAGCCACTGGTCGACATTGCGGTAGCCGCGCGGCCCGTGACCGCCGCCGTGATGCCCCCCGGCAGCCGCCATGAGCGGCAGCAGCAGGAGCGATGTCATGACCAGACCACTGACAACTATATTCTTCCACATAGGCAAACCTTGTTCTGTTGGGCCATGCTTCTGGCATATCAAGCCTGTGTCCGCGGCGCAAGGAAAGGCCGCCGGCAGGCCGTGGCATTTTTTTCGTCTTTCCTCGTTCTTGCAAAAAACATGCAAGCCAAATATCCGACGGCAAGGTGACAGGTGCCCCAACCATGCTTATAGTGCAGGCATGAACTTTATCCGACGCTGCCTTTCCGCTGCTGCCGCCCTGCTGGACCCCCGCCGCCACCGGCTGGCCCGCGCCGCCAACCGGCCCTGCCAGACACCGGGGTCTGCCGCGTCCGGCCAGAGCACCGGCGGCATGGTGGCCAATGACCAGGCCGCGCGCGAGAACGACTGCTCCCAGGCCCGTTCACAGCTGGCGCAGCAGCAGAACACCCCGCTGGGCCTGCTGCTGGGCGGGACGGCCTTCGTCCTCATCCTGCTGGTCACCCTGCTGGCCCTGGCCTCCATCGAGCGCAACGAACGCGCCATGTCACGCCTGCTGGCCGAAAAAGGCAGCTCCCTGATCATGGCCTTCGAGAGCATGCTGCGCACCAGCATGCGCGGCGAGGCGCGCGTGCGCCTGCAGATCCTGCTCAAGGAGATGGCCAGCACCTCGGACGTGCAGTTCATCGCCGTCACCATGCCCGACGGCACCATCCTGGCCCACAGCAACGGCAACCGCCTGGGCGAGATCCTGCGCATCAACGGCGAAGAGGCCGACGAAAAAACCATGAAGCTCCTGGCCCCCGGCAGCCAGACACGTTCCGCCATCCTCAATATGGAAGGCCAGCGCGTGTTCGTGGTCTACCGCTATTTCATGCAGCCCCCGCCGGGGCAGGAGCTGCCGCCGGGCCTGCCGCAGCCCATCATCTTCCTGGGCCTCGACCTCTCACCGTTCGAGATCACCCGCGGCCAGGACAGGGACCACGTCTTCATGCTGGCCGGGGTGGCCATGCTGGTGGGCCTGGCCTGTCTGCTGGCCCTGTACTACGCGCAGCGCGCCCGCGAATCCCGCCGCCGCCAGCGCCGGGCCGAAGGCGAGATCCGCCGCCTGGAAGAAGAGATCCGCCGCAAGGAAAAGCTGGCTGCCGTGGGCACGCTGGCCGCCGGGGTGGCCCACGAGATCCGCAACCCGCTCAGTTCCATCAAGGGCTACGCCACCTATTTCGGCATGCGCTTCCCCGAAGGCAGCGAAGACCGCAAGGCCGCGGGCGTCATGGTGCGCGAGGTGGAACGCCTCAACCGCGTCATCAGCGAGCTCATCGGGCTCTCGCGTCCCAGTGACGTGCGGCCCGTGGCCGCCCCGCTGGAAGACAGCGTGGCCCATGTGCTGCGTCTCATCGCCCAGGATGCCGAAAAACGCGGCGTCCGGCTGGTGAACAGCCTTCCGGCCGCCCTGCCCCCGGCCCGCATGGATCCCGACAGGCTGGGGCAGGCCCTGCTCAACATCTGCCTCAACGCCCTGGACGCCATGCCCGACGGCGGCACCCTGACCCTGGGCTGTACGGTGGAGAAGCAGCATCTTGTCCTCTCGGTCACGGACACCGGGCAGGGCATCGCGCCCGAGAACCTCAACCACATCTTCGACCCCTATTTCACCACCAAGGGGCACGGCACGGGCCTGGGACTGGCCACCGTCCACAAGATCGTGGAGGCGCTCGAAGGCGAAGGCTATGTGCAATCCCGTCAGGCCACGGCGGACACGCCCGGCCGGACCACGTTTTTCATACGCCTGCCGCAGGCCGGCAAGGCAGCGGGCCATCCGGCGGACGGCCCGGACAGGCAGGCGGGGGAGCCTGCCGACAGGCAGAAGGGGGAGGATTAGGTGAATACCAGCATTCTCGTGGTTGACGACGACGATGCCCACCGCGGCATGTTGCGCATGATGCTCCAGGCCTGGGGCTACAGCGTGGACGAGGCGGCCGACGGCGATCTGGCCGTGGAGGCCGTGCGCGCCAAGCCCTACGACGTGGTGCTGACCGACGTGCGCATGGGACGCATGGACGGCATCCACGCCCTGCGGGGCATCCTGGACTACAATCCGGCCCTGCCCGTGGTGCTGATGACGGCCTACTCCTCCGTGGAGACCGCCGTGGATGCCCTGCGCCTGGGCGCCTACGATTATCTGACCAAGCCGCTGGACTTCGACGCCCTGCGCGAGACCCTGCAACGGGCCGTGGACCACTCCCGCATGAGCGTGGAGAACCGCGAGCTGCGCCGCCAGCTCAGCGAGGCTGCTGCCGGGCCCGAGATCCTGGGCCGCAGCCCCGCCGTCAGCGCCATGCGCGAGATCATCGCTACCGTGGCGCCCACCGAGGCCACGGTGCTCATCACCGGCGAATCCGGCACCGGCAAGGAACTGGTGGCCCGCGCCGTCCACGGTGCCAGCGCCCGTGCCAGCAAGCCCCTGGTCACGGTCAACTGCGCCGCCCTGGCCGAGAACCTGCTGGAATCCGAACTGTTCGGCCATGAGCGCGGGGCCTTCACCGGCGCCGACCGCCGCCGCGAGGGCCGCTTCCTGCAGGCCGACGGCGGCACCCTCTTCCTGGACGAGATCGGCGAGATGCCACTTTCGCTCCAGGCCAAGCTGCTGCGCGCCCTGCAGCAGGGCGAGGTGCAGCGCGTGGGCTCGGACTCGCCCATCACCGTGGACGTGCGCGTCATCGCCGCCACCAACCGCAACCTGCGCGAAGAGGTGGAGCAGAAGCGCTTCCGCGAGGACCTGTTCTTCCGCCTCAACGTCATCAGCATCGAGGTGCCCGCCCTGCGTGAACGCAGCGAGGACATCCCCCTGCTGGCGGCCCATTTCCTGGAAAAATTCGCGGCCCGCAACCGCAAGAACGTCAAGGGCTTCGCCCCGCAGGCCCTGGACATGCTGCGCCGCTACTCCTGGCCCGGCAACGTGCGCGAGCTCCAGAACGCCGTGGAACGCGCCGTGATCCTCTGCACCGGCGACCTCATCACCGGCCCGGAACTGCCCGCCAGCGTCACCGGCGCCGCCGAGCAGGCCGCCCCGGTACCGGAGACCGCCGAGGCCTCCCTGGCCGGTCTGTCTCTGGAAGCTCTGGAGCGCCGCGCCATCGAGGACACCCTGCGCCAGACCGAGGACAACAAGAGCGAGGCTGCCCGCCGCCTGGGCATCACCCGCGCCACCCTGCACAACAAATTGCGCAAGTACGGGCTGGAATAAGAGCGGACAGGGATTTTCCGGGGGGAAGGGGCCCCCCTTGGCTCGCGCGCAAGGGGGTCCCCTTC